>Ga0100377_1000713_pt1 | contig 28631 bp, 20 predicted proteins | sample CryGeymeta201501_FD_83664 | JGI IMG/M metagenome (GOLD analysis project Ga0100377, IMG submission 83664) | Groundwater microbial communities from Crystal Geyser aquifers in Utah, USA - Crystal Geyser metaG 2015-01 | ecosystem: Environmental > Aquatic > Deep subsurface > Groundwater | place: USA...
CATCGTCGTGGTTGTCGCCGCACACCAGGTCGTCCCCGCCGCCGCCGTCGCAGATGTCCGCGCCGGACAGGCCGCAGATCGCGTCGTCGTCGGCGCCCCCGACCAGGTGGTCCTGGTAGTCGGAGTCGTTCGAGGACGAGCCCTGCAGCTCGTCGGCGCCGCCGAAGCCGTAGACCTGTGCCAGGAAGGCGCTGGGGGCGAGGTCCTTGTGGGTGGAGTAGGTGTCCAGGTTGAAGTTGCTGGTCCCGTCGTTCCACCAGAGCTGGATCTGATCGGCCAGGGCGCCGCCGTAGATGTTGACGCCGGTCAGGTCGTTGCTGGAGGCGTCCGTGAGGTCCCAGTCGCAGTAGAAGGCGGCGCCGCTGGCGTCCTGGCCGAAGGCACAGTAGGGGTGGAAGGCGCTGCCCCCGCTGCCGACCACCGGGCACTTCGTGAGGGTCGTGCCCGGGTCGTGGATCGCGACCGCCAGGGCCACGGAGCCGCCGCCGTTGGCGGTCAGGTCGCAGTCCTCGACGAACAGGCCGCCCCCGAGCGCGGTGGCGCTGCAGACGTTGTGGCAGGCGGTGGCGCCCGGGGCGCTGGGCAGGGTGACGTCGTTGCTGTCGAGCCCCGTCGAACAGCAGGGGGAGGTCTCGTGGGTGTCAGCCCGCGCCGGCTGGGCCATCACGAGCCCGAGGACCGCGCTAGCGGCGAGCATCACAGGCGCGCGAAGGGACCACCGGACCGCGTGGGGGGGGGGGGGGTGGGGGACATCTGGAACGCTCCCATGTGGCGAGGGCTGGCCCCGGCACCATTGCCTCCCACCAAGAGCCAGGGTCCAGAGTGGGGTTGGAAGGCAGGAGCCAGCATAGGCCGAAGACGCGGGCGCTCGTCAAGGGTCTGGGGGGCGCAAGGTCGTTCTCGGGGCTTCGTCCGGACCGGGATTCTCAACTGGTCGAGCCCGGTCTGGGCGTGGACCGGTCTTCCCAGGGCAGCGGCGCCTGCTACACTGACCCTGGCGCGGAGTGTCCGCGCCCCCGAGGCCCCCCATGAGCCGGTCCCAGCCCCCCGAGATCGAGCCGCCCGACATCCAGGTCCGCGACGGCCAGGTCCGCGACGGCCAGGTCGGTGACGGCAAGGCCGGTGACGGGGCGGCGGCGCGCCCGGTGGTCGCCCCGGCCTGGTACGCCCAGGCCCCGGTCAGCGAGATGGACGCCTGGGACGAGCAGGACCCGGACCTGTACCGCGCCATGGCCGCGCCGCGGGCCGGTGGCGCTCCGGTGGGCACAGTGCCGCAGGCGCCCTCGCCGGAGCCCCCCCTGCCGGGCGCCGCGGCGCTGGGTGCCTCGGCGCTGGGTGCATCCGTGCCCCACGCCGTGATGGTGCAGGACGACGCCGGCGATGAAGAGGACGGCTCCGACGACGACTCGGCCCTGGAGACCCTGACCGACCTGGACCTGCCGGCCCTGACCGACCTGGACCTGCCGGCCTTGACCGACCTGGACCTGCCGGTCCTGACCGAGCCCGACGCGCCGGGCTTGACCGAGCTCGACCTGCCGACCCTGCCGGCCAGCTTTCTGCAGCCCCTCGACGACGCGCCTCCCGTCTTCGCCAGCTCGCCTCTGCCGGCGGCGGCGGTGCCCCCTCCCCCCCTGTCGCTGGTGCCCACTTACGACTTCCAGACGGGCCTGCCGGGGCCCACCGAGGGTGGGCAGGCCCTCGATCGCGGGACCCCCGCGCGCATCGCCCGCCGCCTGTGGCAGCGCGACATGGAGGGCCTGGCCGGCTGAGCGGCGCTGCCCGGTCTGTGCCCGGTCTGTGCCCGGTCTGTGCCCGGTCTGTGCCCGGTCTGTGCTCGCTGTGTGCCCGCCCGCCCGCTATGCTCTGCGGGATGACCGGCTCCCCCGCGCTCCCGAGGCCCGCCTGGCGCCTGGCACTGGCGCTCGCCGTGCTGCTGGCGCCCGCTGGGCTGCTGGCGCCGACTGTGCTGCTGGCGCCCTGTGGCCCGGCCGCTTCGGCTTGGGCGGCAGAGGGCGAGGCCGATCCCGTGGCCCAGGTCCAGCAGCAGGTCCTGCCCGCGCTGACGGGGCGGCAGGCCGCGGCGCGGGCCCGGGTTCAGGCCGGTACCGCCTGGTTCGCCGGGCATGCCGAGCTGGCTCAGGCCTTCCCTGACCTGGCCGGCGCCCCGCTTCATGCCGCAGGTTTCCTCCAGGCCCAGCTCGGGGCCCTGGACGCGCGAGGCCAGGCCCGGGCCCGCGAGCGGGTGGCGGCGGCGCCCGATGGCCTCGACCCGCGCACCGCCACGCGCCTGGCCCAGTCCGTGGCCCAGACCCTGGATGAGGAGGCCCGGGCCGACGACCTGCGTCGCCGCCTGCTGCTCGGCCTGCAGGCCGGCCTGGTGGCGGCCCCCGACCTGGCCCAGCAGGCCCAGGAGACCCAGGTGCTGGCGGGCTGGCGGGCCCAGGCGGCCCAGGTGCCTGCTGCCGACGCCAGCCCCGAGCAGGCCCAGGTGACCCTGGCCCTGGCCGGTGCCGCGGGCCAGGCCATCGCCCGGCTCCAGGTGATCACCGCCGACGCCTGGCGGGCCATGACCATCCCCGGCGATCTCCGCTTGTCCCAGGACGTGGCCGCCGAGCTGGACCAGCTCCCGGAGTGGTCGGGCGATCCGGCCGGGCAGCTGCGGGACCTGGCGTGGCTCGACCGCCTGGAGCGGGCGGCCCCCCTGGTGGACCCGGCCCTCCAGGACCGGATCGCCCGGGCGCGCCAGGGCCTGGACCAGGCGCGCCTGGCCGCCCGGATCCCCGAGCTGGAGACCCTCCGCGCGGCGCTGCTCACCCAGCTCCAGGCGCCGCCGACGCTGAGCGCCAGCAGCACCCCGGACAAGCTGCAAGCCGACCTGGACCAGGCGCAGGCCGCGCTGCAGACCCTGCCTCCGGCACCCGCCGCTCCCGCCGGTGCCGCCGCTCCCGCCGCTCCCGCCGGTGCCGCCGCGTCCCCTCCGGTCTCCCTCGACCCGCTGGACCCGCTGCGCGACCGGGTCACGGCTCTACAGCGCGAGGTCGCCCAGGCCCAGGTGGAGGTGGCCAGCCGCCGCCTGCAGCTCGCCCAGGCCCAGGCCGCGGCCGAGCCCGGCAGCTCGCCGGGCCAGGCCCAGGCCGAGGTCGACGCCGCGCGGCGCAAGGCCGACGACGCCCTGGCCCGGGCGGTGGACGCTGACTCGGCCCAGGAGTCCGAGTTCCGCACCCGCCTCGCCGCCTTCCAGGGCCAGATCGCGACCCTGCTGGAGGCCGAGCAGGCCCGTCGTGGCCGCGCGCTCGAGGACCAGGCCGCCCTCGATGCGCGCTGGCAGAAAGCAGCGGCCGAGGCCGACGCCGCCATCGCCCTGCCCTCCCTCTCCGTGGGGCGCGAGGGCCGCATCGACGACGCCTTTCGCGCCCTGCGGGCCGTGGTCGCCGACCTGCGGACCGAGGTCGCGACCCGGCGTGACCACCTCGCCCTGGCCCGCGGTCGCCCGGCCCAGCTGAGGAGCCAGGTCCCCGACCCCTCGACCCTGTCCGATGCGGTGCGCCTCAAGGTCGAGGGCGAGACGAGCTCGGCCAGCGCCGACCTGGACGCGGTCCTGGCCCAGGGCACCGACAACGCCCGCGCCGAGCTGGACGCGGCCCTGAGCCTGCTGGCCCAGGCCAAGGCCGACCGCCGGCGGATCCGGCCCGACGTCTCGCCCCGGGCCCGCGACGACATCCTCCAGACCTTCATGCCGGAGCTGCGGTTGGAGGTGGACGAGGCCCCCGTCGTCATCTCCAGCGAGCTGCGGGCCACCGGCCGCGCCATCCGCGCCCTGCCCGGCCAGGTCACCGACCTCAACCTGGTCCTGGCCTTCCTGACCCGCTCCATCGAGCTGGTCCTGCTGGGCATCGCCTGGCTGGCCCTGCGCCGCAACGCGGTGACCTGGGCCCGCCGCCTGCTCCACGCCTTGTGGCGCCAGCGCCGCGAGGGCGGCTTGTCCATGCGCGGGCTCCAGCAAGGGGGCTGGTTCGTCGACGGCGACGTGCGGGCCCTGGACAAGCCCCTGGGGCCGGTGCTCTTCGCTGTCGCCGACATCGGCCTGGCCTGGGGCCTGTTCCGCATGACGCGGCAGACCCTCACGCCCCTGGCCCTGCTCCTGCTCTTCTGGCTGGCCCGCAACATCTACATGGGCGTGCCGAAGCTGGTGGACCTGCTGTGGGCGCCCCCTTCCAGCACCCGCCCGGCCCTGCGGCTGGTCGAACCCGAGCGCCTGGAGCTGGGCCGCCGCTCGGTGCGGGCCGTCCTGCTGGTGGTGCTGGGCCTCTCGATCCTGCACTTCGTGGCCCTCGACCTCTTCGACGCCGACCGGCTCAACGACCTGGTCTCGCTGCTGCGCACCGTGGCCTACATCGGCGTCGCCCTCTGGCTGCTGCACAGCTGGGGGCCCGCACTTCGCAACATCGTCGTCGCCACCGGCGACAGCGGCCCCATGGCGACCCGCCTGGGCAAGGTCGACCGAAGCCCCGTGCTCGCCCTGGTACGGGCGGGGGCTGCCCTGGTCTGGCTGCTAGGCCGGGGCGCCGCCGAGGTCCTGGTGCGTGTCGCTGAGGGACGACCCGGCCTGGGCTGGTTGGCGTCAGCCCTGGCCCGGGCCCGGCTGCGGGGCTCGGCGGAGGCCGTCACCAGCGAGCCCGCCGACCCCGCCGACCTGGCCCAGCTCGACACCGGACAGGCGGTCGTGCCCCGCCCAGAGCAGGTGGCCGAGCTCGAGCAGGCCCTGACGAGCTGGGGCGAGGAGCGGCGGCGCGGCCTGATCGCCGTCATCGGCGAGGTTGGCAGCGGCAAGAGCGCCTTCCTTGCCTGGGCCGAGGAGCGGGCCCGCGAGCTGCTGCCCGACGTGCCGGTCGTTCGGCTGCCCCCGCCGCCGCGCCTGCCGGAAGCCGGGCCCGCCCTGGACTGGCTGGCCGCCGCGACCGGCATCCCCACCGACGGGGCCGTCGACGGGGAGGCCGACGTCGAGGCGCTGATCCAGCAGCTCTCCGCGGCCCCCACGCGGATCTTCATCGTCGACGATCTGCACCGCCTGGTGCTGCGGGCCGTGGGCGGCTTCGCGGCGGCCCGGGCGGTCCTGCGGATCATGCAGGCCACCAGCGAAGAGCACTTCTGGATCTGCGCCTTCCACGGGCCCACCTGGGACTACCTGGCCGGCGTGTCCAGCTCGGTGAACCTGGAGGCATTCCGGGCCCGGATCATGCTGGACGAGCTGCCCGCGGCACAGCTGGCCGAGTGGGTGCGGGCCCGGGTCGAGGCGGCGGGCTTCGCGGTGCACTTCGACTCGCTGGTCGGCCGGGTCCTGCCGGGCCCCGACGCCCAGCGGGTGCGGGAGCGGGCCGAGCAGGCCTACTGGCGGCTGCTGGTCGATGCCAGCATGGGCAACCCCGAGGTGGCCTGGGGCTACTTCAAGCGGGGCCTGCGCCGGCACCCGGGGGACAAGAGCCTGGACGTCCGCATGTTCGAGGCGCCGGCAGCGGCCGAGCTGGAGGGCCTGCCGGACCTCGATCTCTTCGTGCTCACGGCCATCGTGATCCACGCCAAGGTCGACAGCACCGCCATCGGCCAGGTCCTCAACGCGCCCCTGGCCCAGGTGCAGGAGGCCTGTCGCCAGCTCGACGGCCTGGGCATCATCGACGGCGACCGCTCGGCGGGCCTGGACTGGGCCGTGACCCCCCGCTGGCGCCCTGCCGTGCGGCGCATCCTGCGCCAGCGGCACTTCCTGTACATGAGGTGAGCCGTGGACCCGGGTGCATCCACCAGCCTGGTCGATCTCTTCCAGCCCTCGGGCGTGCCCTACGCCATCGCGGTGGTCGTGGTCGCCTGGATCCTCACCCGGCTCGGCAACCGTACCCTGGACGCCCTGGGCGAGCGCTTCACCGAGCGGCGCCTGCTCTTCAAGCAGCTCACGGCCGTCGGCCGCTTCCTCATCCTGCTCGTGGCCAGCGTCACGGTCGCCACCGCGGTCGTCAACTTCAACCGCGAGACCCTGCTGGCGGTCGGCGGCACCATCGCCGTCGCCGTCGGCTTCGCCTTCAAGGACCTCGCCGCCTCGCTGATGGCGGGCGTCATCCTCCTCTTCGACCGGCCCTTCCAGGTCGGTGACCGCGTCGCCTTCGGCAGCACCTACGGTGAGGTCGTCGAGATCGGACTACGCACCGTCCGCATCGCCACCCTGGACGACAACCTGGTCAGCATCCCCAACAGCCGCTTCCTCACCGATGTCGTGGCCAGCGCCAACGCCGGCGCCCTGGACCAGATGTGCGTCTTCGACTTCTGGATCGGCTGCAACGAGGACTTCGAGCGGGCCAAGGCCATCTTGTACGAGGCCACCGCCAGCAGCCGCTACGTCTACCTGGCCAAGCCCATCGCCCTGGTGCTGCGCGAGGGGCCCGTCGCCGGCGGCGGCGAGCGCTTCGCCGTCCGGGTCACGGTGAAGGCCTACGTCTTCGACGGTCGCTACGAGGTCGCCTTCGGCACCGACGTCACCGAGCGGGCCAAGCGGGCCTTCCGGGCCGAGGGCATCCGCACGGCCGGCGAGCTGGAGTGGGTCGCCCGCCAGGCCGCCGAGCTCCTCCTCCACCCCGCCGGCGCCGGGGGCTGAGACCGACCCGATGCTCTCTGCCGAGATCCCGCTGCTGCTCCTGCTGCTCGTCGCCGCCCTGGTCGGCATGGTGGCGCTGCGGCTGAAGCTTCCGTACACCGTGGCGCTGGTCCTGGCCGGCATCGGCCTGGGCTTCCTGCACATCGAGGAGCTGTCGCGGCTGCACCTGACGCCCGAGCTGCTGATGGCCGTGTTCCTGCCGGCCCTGCTCTTCGAGGCGGCCTACCACCTGCAGTACCGGGAGTTCGAGCGGCTGTCCCGCGAGATCCTGCTGCTGGCCGTGGTCGGCGTGCTCATCGCAGTGGGCGTCACCGGCGGGCTGGTGTGGCTGGGCCTGCAGGCCGTGGGCATCCACGACTTCAGCCTGGGCCACGGCTTCCTGTTCGCCAGCATGATCGCCGCCACCGACCCGATCAGCGTGCTGGCCCTGTTCCGGTCGCTTGGCGTTCCGCGGCGGCTGTACCTGCTGGTCGAGGGCGAGAGCCTGCTCAACGACGGCGTGGCTGTCGTCGTCTTCCTGATCGTCGCCGCCGTGCTGGGCATCGACACCGGCCACGGTCACGTGCCCGAGCTGCACGGCACGCAGGAGATCCTGGTCTACGGCGTGCGCACCTTCGGCTGGATGGGTCTGGGCGGTGTCCTGGTAGGCAGCATGGTGGGCGCGCTGGGCAGCGTGCTGACGAGCCGGGTCGACGACAAGCTGCTGGAGACCTCGCTGTCCGTGGTGGTCGCCTACGGCAGCTTCCTGCTGGCCGAGTACTTCGACGCCTCCGGCGTGCTGGCCGTCGTGGCCTCGGGCATGGTCTTCGGCAGCTTCGGCAGCCGCTTCGGCATGAGTCCCCGCACCCGCATGGCCGTGGTCGACTTCTGGGAGTTCATGGCCTTTTTCAGCAACACCTTCGTGTTCCTGCTGGTGGGGCTGGAACTGGACATTCCCGAGCTGGTGGCCGCCCTGGGGCTCATCGCCCTCGCGTTTGTGGCCGTGCTGCTGGCCCGCGCCGCCACCGTCTACACGCTGCTGCCCATCACCCGCCTGATGAAGGTCGAGCCCATCCCCAAGGGCTGGGGCCACGTGCTGGTCTGGGGTGGCCTGCGGGGCAGCCTGTCCATGGTCCTGGTCATGGGCCTGCCGCAGGACATGCCCGGCCGCCGCCTGCTGCTGGTGCTGGTCTTCGGCGTGGTCAGCGTGTCCCTGCTGCTGCAGGCGCTGACGATGAAGCCCCTGCTGCGCCGCCTGGGGCTGGTGCGCCAGGCCCAGGTCCGCATGGCCTACGAGACCGCCCGGGGCCGCGTCTGGATGGCCCGGGCCGCCCTACGGGACCTCGAGGAGCGCGTCGACCTGCTGGACCCGGCGATCCGTGTGCGCTTCGAGGAGCGCTTCAAGAAGATGCTCTCCGAGGGACGGGAGCAGGCCATCGAAGCTGCCGGCACCTACCTTGACGAGGAGCGCCTGGACGAAGCGGCCATGCACATGATCACGGTGCAGGAGGAGGCCCTGCGCCACGCCATTGCCGAGGGCGTGGTCAGCGAGGATGCTGCCGAGGTGCTGTTCGACGAGCTGGCCAGCGAGCGGGACGAGCTGGACGCCCACGACGTGGGGGAGCAGGAGTGAGCAGCGCCGCCCCAGCGGTCGCGGACACCCCGGGGTGAGCGCCCCGCACGGCCTGCTCACGGAAGAGCGCCTGCGGCTGTACCCGCGGGCGCTGCTGGGTGCCTTGGTGCTGGCGGTGCTCCTCGCCGCGCTGCTGGGGCGCACCGGCGGTGACCTCGCCTGCTTCTACGCTGCCGGCCAGCTGGTCCGGCAGGGCATCTCGCCCTGGGACAGCGCGGCCCTCCAGCTGGCAGAGCGCGCCCACCTGCCGCCGGGCGGCTGGCTGCCCTTTCCCTACGTGCCCGTCGTCGCCCTGCTCTACGTGCCCCTGAGCCTGCTGCCCTTCCCGCTGGCCTGGGTCCTGCACGCGCTGGGCATGGGTGCCGTGCTGGTGCTCGCCGTGCGGGCGCTGCGGCCGTGGCTGCCGAGGGTGACCTCGCGTCCGGAGCTGGCGCTGGTCGGCCTGCTGGTCTTTCCACTGTTCCGAGCCACGACCGGCGGCCAGAACACCGCGCTGACGGTGCTCGCCGTGGCGCTGTCCCTGCGCAGCCGCACGCAGCCGATCCTGGCCGGCCACGCAGCCGGCTGCATGCTCTGCAAGCCCCAGCTCGGCGTGCCGCTGGTGCTGCTGGTCGGGCTCACGGGCGGCCGCAAGGCCTGGGCAACAGAGCTGGCCGTCGCCCTTGGGATCTGGGGCCTCTCGGCGGCCGTCGAGGGGGTCGACTGGCTGGGCCGCTGGTGGGCCCTGGCCTGGTCCTTCCAGGCCCCGGTGCCGAGGCCGCCGAGGGGCTGGGCAGCGTCGGGCTGGTGGCGGCGACCACCCGCCTGCTCGGTGCGCCCGGCCTCGGCTGGGGACTGTGCATGGTGGGCACAGTGCGGTGCTGCTCTGGGCCTGGTGGTACCAGCCCGGGCCGGCAGGGCGCGCTTCCGGCGACCTGCCGGCGCTGCGATTGGGCCTCACGGCCGCGATCCTGCCGCTGCTGGCACCCCACGCGGTCTGGTACGACGCCGGCCTGGTCGGACTGTCGGTGCTGGCCCTTGCAGAGCTGGGCCTGCCGCCTGCCGCCCTGGTGGCGCTGTGGTTGCTGCCGATGCTGCAGCTGCTCACCGGTCGCCTGGGCTGCCAGCCGCTGGTGCCGGTCCTGTTCCTGGCGGCCGTGGCGACGGCCCTGCGGTTCCGGGCCCGGCGGGCAGAGGTCCGCCGCCCGGTCTGAGGTGGCTCAGGGCACCAGCTGGTCGTCGACATGACAAGGAGCAGACGGTCTTGGCGTTGGAGGCGCTGGCCAGGGGCAGCAGGCCGGTGTGGTAGTCGTGCACGCCGTGGTGGCCCACGTCGTCGTGCCAGGGAGGCGTCTACTTCGGCGTGTACCCGAAGGCGGGGTCGTGCCACTGTTCGACCTGAATGGGTGGCGCGTTGGGCGAGAATGCCTGCGGTGGAATGGGTGGATTGACGATCCAGGTGCGGAAGACTACCAATGCCGCCTGCCTGGTACCACGGTAGATGGTGAGGCTGGATGGGTGGTCTCCGTCCAGGCAGAAGAAGATCCGGTAGCCGCTCAATACGGAGGCGGGGAACTGGATCTCTGCCCAGTCATACTTCTCGACGTATTGGCCATCTTCGAGCCCGTAGTCGAACGGACTGTTCGAAGTCCAGGTGACGTTGCCGCCGCGGACCGCCGCGAAGACAGCGTTGGCCAGGGGGACCAGCTCGGGCCATAGCTCTGTCGGCCCGCCAGTGGACCCGTACGCATCGGAGGTGAAGCGGGTGCCGTCGAAGGCGTAGCGGGAGCGACGCCAGCCGTCGAGCGCCATGGCCCCGTCGTTGCGCAGGTGCAGCACTGCGCTGAGCCGCGTTCCCCGCCCGCCGGTCCACGGGTCGATGAGGACCGCGGTCTGCAGTGTGGAGAAGCCCTGCAGCGTGTCCACGAAGGCCTGTCCGTTGGGGGACAGCGGCGGGACGTCGGCGCGCGGCGCACGGCTGAGACCGAAGAAGGTCGCCAGGATGCAGGTGCCGAGCGCCATGCCGGCAAGGACTCGTCGGGTGATCGGTTGCATTCAGGGCCTCGCCGTGACCCAGGAGTCACAGTTCTTGTCCACATATAAACCGTCGAGGACGTCTGCTGTGCCCTCAGCGGGGGCGACCGTGAGGTCGTGGTCGTTGCAGTCGCCATCTACAGGGTGGTTGTCGCCGTCCGCGTCGGTGACACATCCCGGAACCTTGTCGTACAGATTCGTAAGCGTGCAGTGAAGGGCACGCCGCGTGCCACTCCACCACAGCGCCCCGTCCCGGGCGCTTCCCCGGCCAGCCATTGGCACGTGCCCTGGAACCAGCGTGTCGTTGGCAGCTACCCAGACATAGGATGGCCACGGAGAGGACCCGATCGGCGTCAAGGCCAGGGTCTCCGTGGCGATCGGGCTTGAGTAGAGTGTCGAGCTGCTGAGCAGGTAGGGCGTCACGGTCTTGTCGTCGAGGGGGGCTCCATCAGCGGCCAGGCACTCGGCAAAGTTGGTTGTCGTCAGCGAACTGGGGTCGCCGCACACCAGGTAGTACGGCACGTCAAAGAAGGAATTGAAGTCTCCATACCTGGGGCAGCTCGTACCCCCTGTGAAGAGCTGCCTCTGCACCTGAAACACGTCGACGCTGTCGAACGCCGTGCTGATCTGGTTGAGGTTGAGCAGCGGCGTGCCGTAGGCGCTGCCCTGCTTGACCTGCTCTTCGTAGAAGACAGGCAGTCCCAGGTCCGTGCTGAGGAAGGCTGCAACGCCCGCTGCGTCAAGGCCGCCGGTAGTCTGAAGCCGGTCCGACAGAGCAGACCAGAAGGTACTGCTGCTTCCCCCTCTCCCGCGGAAGGTGAAGTAGGCCTGGCTGAGCATGTAGGCGCCAATGTAGTAGTGCGTGAACGCGTCGCTACTGGTTCCTTCCAGACCCTGTTCTCTGGCTCCACCGGTGCACTGTCGATCCGCATGCGTTTCGGCAGCGACATGCAGAACGTCCAGGATGGAGAAGGTCCAGGTCGTGCCTGAGCCGTAGTGCTTGGCCAGGTCGTCGCTGTCCAGGGTGTACGGGTCTTCTACATCGGCCATGATGCTCAACAGCACGGGCGCGCCCTCCGTGACCCAGAGCGCCTTGTCGTCGGCCGGGGCTCGGGCCCAGATGTGAACCACCTCGTGCAGCGCGTCGGTCTTCCAGTGCTGGTTGAGCGCCCCCGCGGCACTTGCGACATCGATGACGGTGATGCCAGGCACGGTCAGGCCGGTGGCGGGGTTGCCCGTGCCGGCGTGGTTGCGAAGCATCACGTAGTACCAGTCGTTTCCCGACTCGGCGCCCAGGTACCCTTCGATCCAGGACAGGGCGCCGCCCAGGGTGTCAGCGCCGGAGGTGCCAGCGCGGTACGTGGACACGGAAGCGGGAAGCTCCGGGTCCATCAGTGCGTTGATGGTCCCGCCGCCGGCACTCGTGTGTGTGACAGGTGGCGTGAGGGACTCGAAGAGGAGAACCTCGAAGTCGCTGTTGCGTAGAGGTGGCGATGGGCCGAAGGTGCTGGAGTCTCCGCCCCCCGAGCCGGGGTAGGCCAAGGGCCCGGATGCGACAGGTCCCCAGGACAGGTAGGACGGCATCGTCACGGTGGTGCTGATCGTGAACGTGTCGAGGGTGTCGTGGTCCGATGGGACGGCCGGTATCCCGTCGAGAACCAGGCCGGTGTGGGTGCTCGCCCCGTCGCCGTACTCGAATGCGCAGAGGTTGCCTGCGAAGAGCGCGGATCCGCCCCCACCGAGGGAGGGTGCCAGGCATTCCAGGACCCCGTCCGCCTCTGCAGAGATGCTCTTCTGCATGTGGAAGACGATGTGTACGACCTCTCCAGAGTGCACCTCGCTGGGGAGTGTCATTGCGAGATACGAGCGGCGTGACGCCTTGTCGACGGACGAACCCGACAAAGGGACCGAGGGTGCCGAACCATCCGGCATGGTCACGTTCACGCTCGCTGTGGCCAGCTCTGTCGGGTCGGCCGTGGGCACAACCAGAACGAGCGTCGACTCTGGGCAGTCCGAGGCACAGCTACGCTTGACGTCCAGGTCCTTCCGCACCCACCACTCTCCGGAACCGGAGCTGTCATCGTATTGCAGTGCCACCGAGAGCGACCGCTCGGTGAAGGCCCCGGAGCCTTCGTCCAGGGTGCCCGCGATCCAACGCGACCCTTCGACGCCGCCTGTGTCAGCGCCGCCCACCTTGCCGATGCATGCGTTCAGTGGCAGCGCTGCGCAGAGAGCGAGAAGCGAGAAGCGGGAGCTTGGACCATGAGCCCTCCCACGCCAGAAGCGTACCTTGCGCGGGGCTCAAGGGTGTGCGACAAGATGTCACGCACGAGCCCCCAAGCAAGATGGGGCGCGGGATGTGCCCGGTCGCCCGCATTCACCCGCCACCCTCATGTAGGCACCTCACCGCACCAGCTTGCAGCCCACCTGGTCGTCGACGTACTGCGCGGTCTCAGACCAGCCGCCCAGCGAGCGCGAGACCACGGCCTGGCGCTGCCAGTCGATCTGGAAGCGGGCCACCGCCGGGCTCACCCGGGCCCACTCGCGGCAGTCCTCCACGTCCCGCTCCATGACGAAGATACAGGAGCAGACGGTCTTGGCGTTGTAGGCGCTGGCCAGGGGCAGCAGGCCGGTGTGGTAGTCGTGCACGCCGTGGTGGCCGCAGCCCAGCGTCAGCGAGGGCAGGGCCAGGGAGAGCAGGAGCAGGCTCATGGCGTGGGCTCCGCGGCCTGGGCGTAGGCCATGGCCAGGCTCAGGAAGGTGTTCATGGACAGTCCGTCCAGGCGGTCGTCGCCGGTGCGGACCACCACCAGGTCCAGCGAGGGGATGACCGCGATGTACTGCCCCCAGTGGCCCTCGGCGGCGTATGCGTCGTCAGGCACGTCGGGCCAGGGCAGGGCCGTCGCCCCCTGCTCGGCCACCTGCTGGTTCAGCCAGACCTGGCGGCCCTGGACCTCGTCGCCCAGCTTCCACTCCACCGTCTTGCGACGGAAGGCCTCGCTGACCTGGGTGGAGTCCGCCACGAAGCCCGGCGGCAGCATGCGCTGGCCGTGCCAGCAGCCGTCGTGCAGCCACAGCAGGCCCAGGCGGGCCATGTCGCGGGGGCTGGCGTACAGGTAGGACGCGCCCACGTAGTGGCCGACACCGTCCCGCTCGAAGCGCACGCCCTGCATGCCCAGGGGGTCGAAGAGCACCGACCACGGGAAGCGGTCGCCATAGGCGGGGGCCAGGGCCTCTCCCGCCAGGGCCGCCACCACGTTGGCGTCCCCCGAGCTGTACTGGAAGCTGGTGCCCGGCGGGTCCCGCAGGGGGTGGCCCAGGGTGAAGGCGGCCATGTCCTGGGCACCCTCTCCGTACAACATCGCCACCACCGACGACTTGGTCGGCGGGTCGTTCTCGTAGGTCTCCTTCCGGTCCAGGCCGCTGGCGAAGGACAAGACATCCACGACCCGAATCGCACACGAAGCGGTCGGCGTCTTGGGCAGCAACGTACAGACGCTGTCCTCCAGCCGGACCCGCCCCTGCTGCGCCGCGATGCCCAGCAGCGTCGCCGAGAAGGTCTTGGACACGCTCCAGGCCAGGTGCGGGTCCCGGGCGGTGTAGCCGTCCCCGTAGTGCTCGTAGATCAGCTGGCCGTGCTGGATGATGACCACCCCATCGGTGCGCACGCCGGCCCGGTCCGGCGCGTGCCAGTCGAGGTCGGGGGGGAACAGGTAGGCCTCCAGGGCCGCCTGCTGGCTCGGCGCCGAGACCGGGCGGACCCCCCAGTCGCCGTCAGGCTCGACGACATCAGCGGGACAGGTGGCGGCGATCACGGGGGTCGCGGAGGGCGGGGGGAGGTCCACGGGCATGGGCGCATGTTACCGTGAGCCGAGGAGGCGCGGATGAAGACGAGCGCAGAGGGCGACATGGCCGAGACCCTCGCACGGGTCCTCGAGGGCTTTGAGGGCACCCCCACCTTGCGCCGCTTGCGCCTTCGGGTGCGCGAGATCGGCGCCAACGACCACGACGAGCTGGCCCAGTTCCACCTCCTCCAGCGCGCCTGCCGCGAGGACCCCGCTTTGGCCGCCGCCTTCGAGCAGGCCGGCCTGGGGGCCGTGGCCGAGCTGCACCTGGGGGGCGCCGGCCGCCGCATGGGCGACCTGGTCCAGGCCTTCAACCGCATGGTCGAGGCGCACTGGGAGGAGCGGTAGGGGTCGGTCCGTCGGTCGGTCAGTCGCGGGGGCGCGGTGGCCCGACCGGACGCCAGTGTGAAGCCTGCCGATGCCGCGTTGGCTCGCGACGGTGCTCGACCGCCGTACGCGGCGCCTACCAGCTCAGCCCGGTCAACAGGTCGACCTCGCCGGCGTTGGGGGCGACCTCGTCGCGGAAGGGAGCGGCGATGAGCAGGTCGGGGTTGCCGTCACCGTCGACATCCCGGCCGCCGTCCATGTAGGCGCCCGCCCAGTCGCCGATGCCACGGCCTTGGATGACCAGGCTTGCGTCGGCGGCGGAGATGGTGCCAGAGAACGGGGCGCTGAAGATGTAGGTCTTGCCTGGGTAGTCAAGGCCGTAGTGCTCGTCGCGGGGCGCGCCGACGGCGATGTCGATGGCGCCGTCGCCGTTGGCATCGCCAAGGGCGGCGACGGAAAAGCCGAACCACTCGTAGCCCCGCTCCGGAAGAAAGCGGGCGTCAGCGGCCGAGAGGGACGCTGAAGCCGTCACGGGTCCATTGACGAGCCAGGCCTTCCCTGCGCGATCGTCAACCTCGGAGTCCATGTGTCCACCGATGAGCACGTCATCATAGCCATCTCTGTTCACGTCCCCCGCTGCCGACACATCCTGGCCAGCCTCGGAGTACGTGTCCTCACCGACAAGAGCCGGAGAGGAGGACGCCAGGTCGACCTCTGAGGAAAACGGTCCACGGACCACGTACACCTGGCCCGAGCTGCCTCCCCCACTTGACGCGAGTGGCTCAGGGATGAGGAGGTCCTCGATGCCATCGCCGTCGATGTCTCCTGCCGACTGCGCAGCCTTGCCCGCCCGCGCAGCCGCCTCACTGCCCAGGAAGCTCGTGCTGGCCGTCTCATCGGTGCCGCTCGCCTCCAAGTCGTTCCAGAGAAAGGCGACGCCAACACTCTTGGCGGCGGGCGCCCCCACGAGAAGTGATGCACGCCCAGGATCAGTCGGGTTTGGTACGAAGGCGATCTGGTAGCCGAAGCGCTCGTGATACGTCTGCCCCGAGAGGACGTAGTCAGCGTCGTCCTGGTTCAGTGTGCCGCACACCGGCCCCATGAAGACGGCGACCGCGCCGCTGAACACACTGTAGTCATGGTAGTTCTCATCATAGTCACCAATCGCGATGTCATCGTACCCGTCGCCATTCAGATCACCTCCCCCGGCAACTCCGACATTGGTGCCCGCCGCTGGAAGCGGCTGCAGCGACAAGGTGGCCACGCGGGCGGACTTGCCTCGCGATGCAAGCGTGACAAGCTCGAAGTGTCCGTCGGTTCCCACGCCCAGGCCCTGATCGGGAACGGACGCCAGCATCTCCTGCGCCCCATCACCATTGGTGTCCCCAGCGAGAGCGACCGCGTAACCAAGCTGGTTTCCCGCTGCCCCATGCCAGTCCCACGTCGCCTCGTCCAGGCGCAGCGTCGGGCCGGCATCCGACCCGTCACAGTCCTCGTCGATGCCGTTGCCCGGGATCTCCTCGTAGCCGGGGTTGACCTTGGGGTCGCTGTCGTCGCAGTCGCCCTCGCCGATGGACCAGCCGTCGCCGTCGGCGTCCGTGCTCCAGGGGCCGCCGCCACTGCCGCCGCCGCCACTGCCGCCGCCGCCACTGCCGCCGCCGCCGGTGTCGCCCGGCTCGCCGCCGTCGCCACACGCGGTGTCACGGCCGCTGCCCCCGTCGGTGGGGTTCCCCGTGTCGCTTGGGGATCCCGTGTCGTCGCTGGCCGCAGTGTCGGCGCCGCCCGAGTCGCCGTGTCCGCCACTGTCCACGGTGCCGGGCGTCTTGCCGTGGCAGCCCAGCAGCAGCAGGAGGGCGGCAAGGACGCTCAACGGCCAGTCCCGTTGGTGCCAGTGGCGGTGTCCCACTCTGCGCCCGTCACGAAACCCGAGTCGACCGCGGCCCGCTCCAGCTCTGCTGGGGGGACCCCCGTGTCGGTGGTGCCCGTGTCAGACAGGCAGGCGTCGCCCGAGTACCAGTGGCGAGAGTTCGCGTTGTTCCAGATCGCCAGGATGTCTTCGGCCCCCAGTCCGTAGTCCCGAATCGTCTGCCACCAGAAGCGCAGATAGTCCACCTCGACGGCATCGCCCGCGGTGGTGGTGCACTCGTTGCCTTGGTAGTCGGCACCGCCGACTGAGTGGTTGATGCACAGTGTTTCAGTTGGTGTACAGAGATTGGCGCCAGCGCAGTCGAAGGTCTGGTTGTCGTCGTTGTCGTCATTGTCCCAGTCTACGGGCGTGCACGAGACGAACTTGCAGCCCTCCCCGGGCCCCATGTCGTTGTAGGCCATGGCGGCCCAGATGTCGGCCATGCCTTCATAGGCCGCCTGGGCCTGGTACTCCATGCTGTTGATCTCGTGCCCACTCCCTCCGCCACAATGGCTACCCGTCGGCACAGGCGCAGCGTTGCAGAGGTGGCCGATGGCACCATCGTTCTGCGACGTTCCGCTGACGAAGAACGACGCCAGGTGACCCATCTGGTGCCCGATCTCGTACTTGTGAAGGGCTGGGGCCTGTTCCGTAAGGTCGCAGTCATTGGTGGTTCCAGTGTCACCGTCAGCCACACGGTCACAGGCATAGGCATTCCACCCACCATTGGCAATGTGGAGGCAGTTCGACGCTTGCCCCGATCCTGACACCGGGCAACGTTGGTCGTACCACTGCCACTTCTTGCCAGACATCCCTCCTGTCTGCCGGTACGCCGCCTCGCTGGCGGCCGCCATGATGCTCCACTGGTCGTTGTTGCTGGTCGTCACCGTCTTGATGACGTTGAACGAGGGGACGGTGTAGCTCCAGACCTCGGCGAAGCTTCGGTCGTCCGTGTCGTTGTCGTGTACTGTGACGGTGTTGCCGTTGATGGATGCCTCTGAGTACACGTAGATGTTGTAGCTGTGCCCGACGAGGAGAGCAACGCTTCCCAGGCAGCCAACGTTGCTGCCGTCAACCTGTGCGTACCCAGACGTCACAAAACTCGAGCCGTTGAGCACGGCAATGCCGACGCCTCGCGCTGGCACAGGGGCGGTCGACGTCAAGACGTCGTCCCCGACGCCGGTATCGGCGTCTTCGAAGTCCACCGTGTACTTCGCGCAGACCTTCACCAACACCGTTGCCGCTTGCGCCTGCGTCGAGGCCAACAGCAGACCCACCAGCAGGACCACTCCCACAGTTCCATGTCTCATGGTCACTCCCCCACCGCGTTGAGGTCCATGTCTTCGCCGTGGAAGCGGACCACGTTGGCGTTGATAGCCGCGGCCGGAACAACGGCTTGTGCCCGAGCCGACCACGCCCCGTAGGGTGCGAGAGGTGTGGCCGCCTTGTCGGTCATGAGCCGGGCGACGCCATTGGGCCATACCAACCGCAGCAGTGGCGCGGACTGGGGTGGGAACCGGTGCGCATCGGAGGCGACGGGGACAACCTGGACCGACAGGTCGCTGATCCAGTCGGACTGCGCGTCGGACCACTGCGTCAACGCCGATGCTTCCAAGACGACATCGGTCTGCTCCATGCTGTCCAGCGCGCCGATGTCCTGGGTCCACCGGTAGTCGGTGTCGCCGAACTGGATGCGCCCCTTGAGAAGGTAGGACATGCCCGCCCGACCCAGCGCCCTTACGCGGAGGACGGGAAGAAGGTCGTCGCCTTCGCCATAGGCCCACCTCAGGCCCAGGTACCCGGGATCGTCGGGCGACGCGGCCTCCACGTCGATGTAGGTCTGGTCGTCTCCCGTCGTGCAGCCGCCGCTGGTGCCCGTGTCTGCTCCTCCTGTGTCCATCGCCCAGGCGATGCTGCCCGCAGATGCCAGCAAGGTCAGCGCAAGCGCCGCCCACCAGTCAGGTCGAGGCCGCGTCGCGGATGCGCGGCGGAAGCGGAGGGGGGGGGGGCCAGGACGAGACGACATCGAACCTCCAAGACGCCGAGGGACGGTACACCCGATGGGGGGGGGGTGCAAGCCGGGCCTGTCCAGCCAGGCGCTGTCCAGCGCAACCTAGCTCGGCGGCGGGAGGCCTTCGGGGTGCTTCGGGCGGCCAGCCCCACCGGGCGCCTTGGAGCCGGCTCGGCGCCGCCAGCCAGAACGACCACGACGAGGTCGCCCAGCTCCGCAAGCTGCAGCGCGCCTGCCGGGAAGACGCCGCCCTGGCCAGCGCCTTCGAGTCGGTGGGCCTGGGCGACCTCGCCGCCCTGAAGATGATCCCGCCCGACCCGCAGGCTGGCGCGCTGGTCCAGGCCTTCAACCGCATGGTCGAGGCGCGGTGGGAGGAACGGTAGGCGCCAGTCGGTCGGTCAGTCGCGGGGGTGCGGTGGCAGCTTGGGGCGGGCGCGGACCGGGCCGGGGACGAGGGTGCGGCCCTTCTTGGGAGCGGGCGAGGGTGCCTCGAGCACGCGCCACGCGCCGTCATCTGCGATGTGTACGAAGGAGTCGCGGGAGAGCTGGGTGGGGCGCCGGTTGCGCCAGGTCATGAGAGTGGGGGGCCAGGACGACGCTTCGTCTGGCACCAGCGGGCCGGCGGTGCGATCGATCAGCTCCACCACCAGGGCCAGCCGTGGCTCCGCGGCTTGCAGCGCATCATCCAGTGCCGCGGGCACCCGCAGCACCAGGCGGTCCTCGCTGACCTCGCCGCGGAGCGTCCAGGCCAGCCGCGCCGCTTCGCGGGGTGGTCCCACGCGGGCCAGCGCCGCCAGGATGAGGCCGCTGGGGCCCACCTCGGCACGCTCCAGCAGAGCCACAATCGCGCCGAACACCTCAGCCCTTGCCTTGCCCAGCGTCTCCAGCAGGTGCCCGGACGGCCGGGTCGCAACCATCTGCTCCAGGCGGCTCCGCAGGCTCGTGCCGTGCCGTCCATCCAGAATGCGCGGCCCCAGCGTGCCCGCTGCTTCCTCCGCCACCGCCGCGTAGCCCTTCGCGCCGTACGCCCGATCGAACCACCAGGTCGGTACCAACGCGTCGACCAGCGTCTGTCCGGTCTCCACGGACAGCGCCGGATCGTCGGCCAGCAGCCCCGCCAATAGCGACGGCACGACCGACGAGGGGCGCCCGGGCCGTCTGCGCGCGCTGTCGATGAGCGCGTGAACCAGCCGGGCCAGCCGCTCGTCGTCGGCCCGCAGGATGCCCAGCGTGCCCGCTGCGAGCAGCAGCACCTCGCGGTAGTGCGCCTGAAAGGCGACTACCGGGTCCGCGGCGAGCTTCTCCAGCCCGCCGCTGCGCACCAGCTCCCAGGACGCGTAGCACTCGGCCAGGGTCAGGTGCAGGAAGAACCAGACGCCCGGTCCCTGCTCGACCAGCAGGCCCAGGTCGTCCTTGAAGATGCGCAGGGCCTCGTCGGTGTCGACGACGCTGCGCAGGCGTCCGCCGGCCAGTGCCGCGTCCATGCTGGCGCGCAGCTCGGCCTCGCCGATGGTTGCGATGGCGCCGCGCTGCAGCGTCGCCAGGGCCACCGGTCCGAACATGCGCACCGCGTCGGCGGACTTGATGGGCGAGGCGCGACCGTCGCTGGCCAGCCCGCGCAGGCGATTCCAGCGCTCCACCAGGATGCGCGTGGCGTGCTCGTACAGCTCGACCCGGTGGTCGGGCAGCCGCAGGCCGGCCCGGTGCACCATGGCGATGACGGTCAGCAGCAGGGGGCTGCGGGCGAGCGCGGCCACCTGGGGATGGCGCAGCACGTCCTCGGCCAGCCGGCGGCCTTCGGCGGTGCCGCGGTTCCGCACTTCCGCGGTGTGGCCCAGCCGCTCCTCGGCGTACAGGTGCAGCCAGCCGGTCAGGAAGGCGCGCACCTGGTCGTCGTTGAAGGGCTGGACCTGCAACCGGGGCCAGGACAGCGGCGCCTCGTCGAAGCCGGTGATGCGACTGGTGACCAGGAAGGGGCACGTGGGAAAGCGCGCCGCCAGCGCCTGTACCGCACGGACCACCACCTTCCGGGTGGCGGCGTCCCCGCCTTCGTCCAGGCCGTCCAGCAGGAAGCAGGCCCGGCCAGCACGAGCCAGGGGCTCCAGGCAGTGTCCGAGGGCGAGCCCTTCCGCCAGGAGCTGGTCGCGGATGTGGTCCAGGAGGTCTCTGTTCAGGCCGTCGCGGGCGTAGACGGAGAGCGGGGCCAGGAGGGGGAGGGTCGCCGCGTCGCCCCAGGCGGATGTGCGTGGCTCCTCGGCGAGGGCCAGCCAGCGCAGGGCGAAGGTCTTGCCGCTGCCGGGGTGGCCCAGGAGCACGTGTCGCAGGGGGTTGGGCTCGGGTAGGCACCACGACAATCGGGAGGTGAAGACCAGGTCCACGCCGCCGTTGTCTATCGAGAGGGTAGCGAGTCGGAAACTCCGCTTCCCCTTCACCGCCGGCTCAACGAACACCTCCTCCACCGTCCAGCTCACGTTCTCCCGCTCGGAGCGCGCAAAGCCCCGCAGGTCCAGCCGCCCATAGCGCTCCCGCAACCAGGCCGTGTACGCATGCAGCGCCGCTGCCTCGTCCACCTCCACCGGCTGGTACGGCGCCACCTCGTCCAGCACCAGCGCGTCGGCGATGTCGGGCGCGAACCGGCGCACAGTGCCTGCGCCGCGTCGGTCGACGATGAGCACCACCCGCAGGCCCAGCTCCGTCGAGTGATCGCGTCGTCCGTTCCACTCCCGCAGGGTCTGTTCACAGGGTGCGCCGGTGACCAGCAGGATCCGCGCCTGGCCGACCTGCGGGACCTCCTCGGGGGTAACCACCACGGCGCCGCGCACGTCCAGGGCAAGGGCGACGAGGTGCTCCTGGCCCGGGCAGCAGGTGATCAGTCCGAAGCCCGGCTCCATCTCCTCCACCAGGGAGGCCACCGCCGCCAGCGCGTCGCTCACTCCTCGCCCCCCATGGTGACGACTTCCGCGCGCAGCAGGGGGTGGACGATGAACCGCTGGATCGGGCGGCCGGGAGCCGGGGGGGCCGCGATGATGCGCCCGTTCGCGAACAGTGCGGCGGCGCCGGGGTCGGGGGGCAGCAGGCCCTTGTCATTCACGGAGGTCAGCAGCGTGAGATCGCCAGCGTTCAGGCCGCGCCCCAGGGTCTCGGCCTTCCAGGCGATGCCCTGGTCGACATGGGTCTTGGCCACGCGCTCTCCGCCGCCGCGACGGGCCAGCTCGGCGGCGCGGTGGGTGATGTCGATGGCATGGCGCGGCAGGCCGCCGCTGGCGCGGGCAATGCGCACCAGGTCCTTGCAGTCGACGTGGGTGCCGACGGGCATCTCGGCCACCTCGAAGCGCCGGGCGAGGGCATCGACCAGGGCATCGTCGTCTGGATCGAAGCCCCAGACGACGGAGGGACGCCAGCCCAGGCTGTCGACGCTGTCGGTCTGGGTCAGGGTGGTGGGCGGGGGGCGGCATACACGGCGCACCACCGGGCATCGGCCAGCAGGCGCGTCTGCTGGAAGACCTGCCGGAAGCGCTCACCGGCCTCTCCGTTCATCTTCTCCAGCCCGTCGACCAGCACACAGATGCCGCGTCGGTCCGTAGCACTGCGTGCGGCTTCCGTGATCTCCTCGACGGCCTGTTCGAGTGCCCGACCCGTGGGCGAGGTCTCGGGTACGACGCCGGGGCGACCGGCCATGAGTCGCACGCCGATGCTTGCCGCCCCCAGGGCGGCGCCGACCATGGGCCCGCCGCCAGCCGTGCCCCCCGCGGCGACGGCGGCTGTGCCAGCAGCAGACGAGAAGCCCGCCAGGCCAGCCGGCGCGTCGGCCAGCGAGCCCAGCTTCGCGTCGGCGCCGTCGGAGCCGGTGTATGCCTTCTTCAGGCGGGTGAAGAGCGGGTTGGCCTTGGCATGCGGCACCTTCCGCAGCAGCCCGACGCCGCACAGGTACAGCAGGTCCGCTGCGGTCACCGAGGCCGCGCTGATGCCGCTGCGGTCCAGGTCCAGCTCGACCAGCTCCAGGTCTTCACTGAGCTGGCGGCCGATCTCCCGCAGCTCGGTGCTCTTGCCCCCGCCCCGGGGCCCGATGAGCAGGTACTTCGAGCAGGCAGCGGGGTCCGAGCGGATCTCCTCGGCGATGTCGGTGGCCAGGCTGCGCGGCGGCTGGATGTACAGCGTGGCGTCGGCGGGCCGGTCTCCGTCCAGGATGCGCTTGAGATCGCGCCAGCGGTCGGGGAAGGGTACGGCCATGCGCGGTTCTACCCCGCACCTTCCAGGCGGCCCTGGGTCCCACCGGATACTCGACCGCCCATGCCTCCCCGACCCGATCTGGACAACCTCCTGCTGCGCGAGCTCTCGCGGAGCTGGGGCCACCTCAACACGCTGCTCTTCCACGGCGGCATGCGCCCCCCGGCCCTGACCCTGACCGACAACGAGGTCAAGGTGGGCGAGTGGCGGCCGGCCGAGCGGACCATCGCCCTGTCGCGGACGCTGCTGCGGCAGCAGCCGTGGAACGTGGTGCTGGAGGTGCTCAAGCACGAGATGGCGCACCAGTACTGCGCCGAGGTGCTGCGGGCGGTGGACGAGACGGCCCACGGCCTGGCCTTCCGCCGGACCTGCGAGCGCCTGGGCATCGACGCCCGAGCGCGGGGCCTGCCGGTCTCCGACGCGGTGGAGCCCGAGCGGGCGCGCGCCTTGGGCAAGGTGCAGCGCCTGCTGGCCCTGGCGGAGAGCGACAACGTGCACGAGGCCGAGGCCGCCATGGCCCAGGCCCACCGGCTGATGCGCAAGCACAACATCGCCTGGACCCAGGACAGCCGCGCCGGGCAGTACCGCTTCCACCAGCTCGGCCTGCCCCGAGGGCGGATCCCCGGCTACGAGCGCGTGCTGGCCGGCCTGCTGGGCCGCCACTTCTTCGTGGAGGCCATCTGGATCTGGGGCGTGGACGTGCACACGGGCAAGCCCGGACGCGCGCTGGAGATCTCGGGCACCGGCGAGAACGTGGAGCTGGCGACCTATGTGCACGCCTTCCTGCTGCGGACCGGCGACCGGCTGTGGGCGCTGGAGGGCGCGCGCTTCGGCGGCGGCGCCCGGGCCCAGGGGCGCTACCTGTCGGGGATGATGATGGGCTTCGAGGAGAAGCTGTCCCAGCAGGCGCGGCGCTGCGAGCAGGAGGAGGGCCTGGTCTGGAAGGGGGACGCGGGCCTGGGCGCCTATGTGCGCCAGCGCCACCCCCGCCTGCACACGGTCCGGGTCGGCGCGGTCACGGCGGATGACGCCTGGGCCAGCGGCCACGCGGCCGGGCGGGACATCGTGCTCAACCGCCCCGTGGCCGACGACGGCGGCAGCCGCGGCCGCCTGCTGGGCACCACCCCCGGGGAGCGCGGATGAGGGCCCGCTCCGTCCTGCTGGGGGTCCTCGGCGCCCTGGGCCTGGCCTGCGCCTGGCTGCTGCTGGCCCCCGTGTCCATCCAGCCCGAGGCCTGGGACCCGGGCGGCAACCCCTACGGTGGTGGTGTCTTCGCGGCCAACGAGCACCTGGCCCACGTCCGGCGCACCGCCCTGGAGGACGGCGCCCGTGGCCCCGAGGACGTGCTGGTCGACCCCGACGAGACCGTCACCACCGGCGTCGAGGACGGGCGGATCCTGATCCTGCACGGCGGCGCCCAGCGCACCCTGGCCGACACGGGCGGCCGGCCCTTCGGCCTGGCGCGGGACCACAAGGGCGGGCTGTGGGTGGCCGACGGCAGGCGCGGCCTGCTGCACGTCGATCACCAGGGCAAGGTCGAGGTTGTCAGCACCGAGCAGGGCGGCGTGCCCTTCGGCTTCACCGATGACGTCGACATGGGCCCCGACGGCAAGGTCTACTTCACCGACGCCGACGCCCGGTGGGGTCCCGACGACCTCAAGCTCGCGGCCCTGGAGGCGGGCCCCAACGGGCGCCTGCTCCGCTACGACCCCGAGACCAAGCAGACCGAGCTGGTGCTGGGCGGGTTGTACTTCGCCAACGGCGTCTCGGTCGCTCCCGAGGGCAACTACCTGCTGGTCTGCGAGTCGACCCGCATGCGGGTCCTCAAGGTCTGGCTCCGCCCGGAGCGCGTGGGCCAGACCGAGGTGGTCGTCGACCACCTGCCGGGCTTCCCCGACAACGTGACCTCGGCCGGGGCCGGGGCCTACTGGATCGCCCTGTACGGACCCCGCTCTGCGCTGAAGGACCGGGCCTTCTCCTCGCCCTGGTTGCGGCGGATCGGCGCGCGTCTGCCGGGCCCGGGCCTGACGCGGCCGGGTCGCCACGGCATGGCCGTCGCCGTCTCCCACCTGGGCAGGGTGCTCGCGTTCCTCGATGATCCGGCCGGTGGCTACGCGCCGGTCACGACGGTGCAGGAGCTGCACGGCAAGCTCTTCCTGGGCAGCCTGGGGGAAGACGCCGTCGGTGAGGTCACCGCTCCGCTGCGACGGCCCTGAACGCGGTGCTACCCTGGCGGGTGGCAACCCGGACGACCATGACCCCTCCCAAGAGCGCAGCACTCCGCGACCGGATCCAGGTCCTGCGCCGACTCGGCGAGGGGGGCATGGCCGAGGTCTACCTGTGCCGGCTCGACGGGGCGGGTGGCTTCCAGAAGCCCGTGGTGGCCAAGCTGATCCGGCCCGACCTGGCTGGACACCCAAGCCTGGTCGGCATGTTCCTGGACGAGGCCCGGGTCGGCGCCCGGCTGCAGCACGAGAACATCGTCCAGGTCTTCTCCATCGAGGACATCGACGGGCGCCCCGTGATCCTGATGGAGCACGTCGAGGGGCCCTCGCTCACGACCCTCCTGGAGGTGGCCTGGGAGCAGGGCCGGGTGGACCTCCCGGCCCTGGCGGTCATCTTCGCCGGCATCTGCCGCGGCCTCGCCCACGCCCACAACATGCCCGACGGGGCCGTGGTCCACCGGGACATCAGCCCCGACAACGTCCTGCTCACGGCTGGCGGCGCGCCGCGCCTCATCGACTTCGGCATCGCCAAGGCCCCGCAGCGGCTGGTCGAGACCAACATCGGCATGGTCAAGGGCAAGCTGGCCTACATGGCCCCCGAGCAGCTCGAGGGCGAGGTGGTGGACGCCCGGGCCGACATCTTCGCCGTCGGCGTCTCGCTGTACCTGGCCACCACCGGCCGGATGCCCTTCCCGGCGAAGACCCTGGGCGAGCTGATGCGCGTGCGGGCCCTGGGCCACGTCGTGCCGCCGCAGGAGCTGGACCCCGCCTACCCGCCCGGGCTGGCGGCCCTCATCTCCCGGGCCATGGCGCCGCGGCTGGAGGACCGCACGGCCACGGCCATGGAGCTGGCCCAGGGGCTCGAGGCCTACGCGGCCGACCAGCTCGTGCCCGTGGGCCGGGACCAGGTCGCCGAGTGGATGGCCAGCCTGGCGCCCCCCGAGGGCTGGGGCAACATCGCGCCCGACCCCGCCGTGGCCGGTCGGACCCTGGGCGAGCTGCTGGACAGCCGGCCGGCCGCCCTGGAGCCGGACCTGGACCGGGCCACCCCCGCCCGCCCGGTCCAGGACCCGCAGGCCGCCCGCGCCCGCACCGCCACGCCCGGCGGGATCGGCGCGCTGACGGCCGTGCCGGACGCGCTGGAGCACACCCTGGACGACGGCCGGACCGCCGTCCCGGACCTGGACCGGCCGCCGCCGCCGCGCCGCCTGGGGCCCGCGCCGGCCGGAGAGGCCGCGTCGCTGTCGACCGTGTCGCTGTCGACCGTGTCGCTGTCGACCGTGTCGCTGTCGACCGTGTCGCTGGCCCCCTCGACGCAGCCACCGTCGACGAAGGCGCCCGTGCGGCAGGTGGTGATGGCACCGCCATCCTCGCGTCGGAGCCCGGCGGTGCTGGCGGTCTCGGGCCTCGCCGGGCTGCTCCTGGTGGGCCTGGTGGGCTGGCGCCTGGGCTGGATCGGGGCCCCGCCCTCGCCGACGCCGACGCCGACGCCGACGCCGACGCCGACCGCGAGCGCGACCTCCACCGTGGAGGGGCCAGAGCCAGAGGCGCTCCCCGTCGCGGTCGTGGACCTCGCGCTGCCCACGGGGTCCGAGGCCGCTGGTCCTGAGGCCGCTGCGCTCGAAGCTGCTGCGCTCGAAGCTGCTGCGCTCGATGCCGCAGCCGCCGACCTCGCGGCGTCCAACCGCGCCAGCCTGGCTTCGGACTCCAGGGCTCCGGCGGAGGCCGCGCGCGCGGCTGGGCCTTCCCCTGGGGCTGGACCCTCCCCCGCTGCCCCAGCCCCCGAGATCTCCTCGGGAGGCTCCGCTGACGCCGGCTCTGTCGAGTTGGTCGCGCCCGGGACGTCTGGTCCCGACGAGGCCGCGATGGCGGCCGACCTGGCGGCGTCGAACCGCGCCAGCCTGGGCACGGCCGTGGCCGAGGTCTCCGCGACCGCGCCTGTTGTGCCGGCGGCGGCCGCGCCGGACCTGTCCCGGGTCGAGGCCCTGCCTGCCAGCGTGGACGCCTTGACCCCCGACGAGCTGGGCCGGATCTTCCAGTTGATCGAGGCCGCCTCCTTGTCCGCCGGTGCCCCCCGCCCGGTGGTGTCTCGGGCCACCGGCGCCCTGCTCGACGACCTGTACGCCAGCTACGCCCCGGGGCACCCGATCCGCATCTACCCGCGCGGAACGGCCCGCTTCATCGTCACCCAGGCCGCCAGCGGGGGCACCCCCGGCCAGGTGGCCAGCGGCTTGCGTGCCGCCCATCGCCAGGGAGCGCTGGAGTGATCGCGGATCTCATGACGGCCGGCCTCGTGTTGACCGGCCTCCTCGCCGCCCCGGCGGCTGCCGCAGATGCCCCTGCCGCAGATGCCCCTGCCGCGGCTGCCCCTGCCGCGGCTGCCCCTGCCGCGGATGCCCCTGCCGCAGAGACCCCCGCGCCTCCCGAGCGCGTCGGCTCCTTCGGCAAGGCCCTGGACAACCTGGGGCCGGCGGTCACCTGGTCGGCCTACGCCGACCTCATCGCCCGCTACCTCCCCCCCGAGCCCTTCACCTTCGACGCCACCCACTTCAACCCCATCCTTGCCGCCCGCCTGCGGCCGGATCTGTGGGCCGAGCTGGAGATCGAGTTCGAGTCGGGGGGCTCGGTGGCCCGCCTGGAGTACGGCTTCCTGGAGTACCAGCCGCGGCCCGAGATCGGCCTGACCGTCGGCCAGTTCCTGGTACCCATCGGCGCCTTCAACGACGAGTTGCACCCCTCCTTCCGCTGGCCCATGGTCTCGCGTCCGCTGATGTTCGAGGACGTCATGCCGGCCGTCTGGTTCGATGTGGGTGTGCGGATCATGGGCACCCTGGGGCAGCAGACCCGGCTCGTGTACTCCCTGTACGCCATCAACGGCCTGGGCGGCACCTGGAGCCCGGGCACGGCCTCTCCGGTGCGGGCCCTGCGGGGCCAGGTCCTGGACAACAACACGGACAAGGGCCTGGGGCTGCGGCTGGCCCTGCACCCGCCCCCGGTGGGCTCTCTCGGGCACACCGAGGTCGGCTTCTCGGCCTACACCAACGCCTTGCAGGACGACGGAACCCAGCGGCTGGTCATCCTGGACGTGCACGCCGGCCTGGTGCTGGGTGCGCTCCGCCTGTCCACCGAGGCCGCGACCTCGCGGGTCGGCGCGGGCCTGGCCGGTGGAGACTGGGCCTCTTCCGGCATCTATGTGCAGCCCTCGGCCGTCTTCGGGCGGATCGAGCCGGCCCTTCGCTGGGAGGCCCTGTCGGGCGACGACCTCGCGACCAGCACCGAGACTGGCGGCGCCAGCGGCAGCGCTACGCTGGTCCAGGCCGTGGCCGCGTCGACCAAGGTGCGGCTCTTCCCCTTCTGGAACCTGCGCGCCGAGGGCCGCATCCACCTCGACGGCACCGTGCCCGAGGCGCAGCTCATGTCGGCCTTCTTCTTCTGAGCCGCGCGCCCGCGGCACCATCGCCACGGCCAGGGGTGGGGAAGAGGCGGCATGCGATGTGACCCACGGGCGACCTGGATCCACGATGGCCGGGCTCGCAAGGTCGTGAGGAAGGGGGACAAGGACCATGCGCGGGTCGCCAAGGGAGCCAGGGTCATGCCCTCTCTGGGCAGCTTTGGTGAAACGTCCAACATTCTTTCCACCGCGCATGGACCCACCGCTGCCGCTCGCGCCTATACTCGCGCTTGCCTCCCAACCCCTCTCTGGACCCTGGCTCTTGGTGGGAGGCGATGGTGCCGGGGCCAGCTCTCGCTACGATGGAGCGTATCCAGATGTCCCTCATCCCCCCCCCCCCCCCCCCCCCCCCCCCGGGCCCCCCCCCCCCCCCC
>Ga0100377_1000716_pt1 | contig 28605 bp, 43 predicted proteins | sample CryGeymeta201501_FD_83664 | JGI IMG/M metagenome (GOLD analysis project Ga0100377, IMG submission 83664) | Groundwater microbial communities from Crystal Geyser aquifers in Utah, USA - Crystal Geyser metaG 2015-01 | ecosystem: Environmental > Aquatic > Deep subsurface > Groundwater | place: USA...
ATATACGCTCCAATAGAGACCGAGACGCTGCACGACGAGCTGAAACTTGAGATCTGCAGGAAGGCGATGAAAAAATACACGCTGGACCAGATAGAACGCCGACTAGACATGGACTGGTTATGAGTATGAGTATGAGTAAAGAAGAAATATACAAGTTAAACGATTTATGAGTATGAGTAAAGAAGAAATATACAAGTTAAACGATAAAATTATATTAAATGGTTTCTATCCATTATTAGCAAATGATAAGTTCTATTTATATGACGAAAAAATAGCGGTTAACATAACAATAGATGGCAAAAAAACTAATTAAAACTATTATAAATCATGAAAGTAATACTAAATAGGGACGTCACAGTAGAAGAGTGTCCTTGAATGTTGAGAGATTTTAAAAAAAAATGACGAAACACAGAGATAGTCGAAGAGATGCAAGACGGCCGTGTTCAAATGGTCATTTATTAAAGTTGCAGATAGAATAGTTTAAGGTTACATAGTTACTACTAATATTCCAGGATTAAAAAATGATTCTGTGACTATCATATTATAGTCCTTCACGCATTCAAAAACAATCTCTTTCATTCTAATTGAATTTCCAGTTATTATTTTAACTTGCGATTTTTTATTATTCATGTTGTACCATAAGAATTTATCAATTTTATTTTTAACGGATAAGTGCTTTATTCCATGTAAATCTAATTCGTCAGTATTCATTTTAGAATTTTATTTAATTCATCTAGTACATTTTTATAATAAGGTATTACTTAAAAATATATCTTATTCTTTTTTGCAATATATATAGAATAAATGTATTATGAAATTAAGAAAATTTATAGCAACTACTATACGTGAATATTTGAATGAACAAGTATTATCAATACAAGTGTTAAAATCAGGTAACTAAAAATCAAATTTCAATAATCTTTTATGCTTACAATTTTTAAAAGTTTTTTTGCATATTATATTCTAATGAATTTGAATCTAATATTTCTTTTATTTTAATTTCTCCTTTTGAAGATTTACAGATAGGACATCCGTAACCACTTAATATGTCATTTGGTCTTACTTCCCAATATCCATGTTTTTTGTTAATGTTGCAACCAAAAAGAGTTTTTATTTTATTTCCTCTATAAATCATTTTATCACAATTAAAAGTGTAATTTTGAAACATTAATTAAAATTTAAAAACAAAAATTATGAAAAACTTAAAATTAATGATGATAACACTATTAGTCGCAACATTAACAATGATTATGAGTTGCACAAAAGAACTAACTTGTGATTGTACATACTACTCTGAGGAAAGTACAACATTAAAACCTGCTTGGACTACAACTTATGAATCAGATTGGGATGGTTGCGAAGAAAAAGATTTCGGAACTTCAACTTACACATCAACATATAATGGTGATGTAACAAAAACTCATACTTATGTATCTTGTAAATAATTAGACCACAGATAACGAATTCTCTATCATGTCAGATATAATAACTTAAAATATGAAATCACAAAATGAAGTCGATAAGAAAGGGGATTTATAATATAAACAAATTATAAAAAATGAAAAAAAAAGAAGAACCTTACAGAGTTAGTAGTCACTTGTTCAAATTCTATCGTGATGGTGCGGTTTTACGAAGAACAAAAGATTGATAAACCACAAGGCAATGGAGTTTTACCGTGTGTTAGCAACAGTACGGTAAAACCAACACCCGAAAAATATGGATGGCACGAACAAAGTGGTTTTGATGATGAACCAAGTGGCTGGATATACGAAGGTGGTGAAGAAGCATATTATAAAGCACTAAAGGAATGGGAAGAGCGACAGTAGTATTGTTGCTAACAACAATCGTTGCTTTTTGCAATGTTGTTTTAGCCTGTTTTAGTGGGCGAAGCGAACTGTTAAAATAAAAAAAACGATGGGAAAAGTAATAATAAAATTTAACGATAATCACTTAGAAAGTTTTGTAAATCAAAAGAAAGAGCTTCTGAAATTGCTGGTAATAATAGCATTTTTATGTTTGCTAACGTTAAATGTTTGTGCAGTTGGGGATTTAAAATAAAACACGTATGAGAGACGAAGTAGAAAAATTGATAGTTGATTGGCTTAAAAGTGATAACGAGAACGCAACATATTTGGCACACCAAATATGTGTTTTATTAGGTGTTAGCGTGCGTTATTTTAAGTGTTCAAAATGCGGACATAAGATACAGACAACCAATAACGATAGTGGCTTTCTGTGTACACAACCAATGGCTGCAAAAATAAGCGGAATTTGTGCAGGAAGTTATGATGTAGAAATTAGCGAGGCAGAATTTAATGCACGCTAACAGTGAATTATTGGAGCAGTTGCCCATTAAATTATAGACAAACTTAAATTGAAATACAAATGATAAACGAACCACAAAACTCAAATGCGAAGGATGCAATTGCTTCCAATAATATGTTAGCTAATAGTGCCGTGAGGGATGCTCTTTCAACTATATTGCGGGTTGCGGCAAATATGGTAACGACTGGCATAAGTAGCAATATAAGTGAATGGAACTTACCTAAAACCACACCACTAAAAACAAAGAGAAAAATAGTGCAAGAGGCAGATAAGTGGAATGATGTAAACAGGCGGAGAGCAATAGAGTTGAAAAGTGCGTATGATGTTCTTTCACAGCATTTCCGCTAACGGTAAAGATATGGCAAGGTGGGGATAAATAGTGCTGACCTATCATAAGTCAATAAATTTATCATTTTATAAAAATCAGGTCATAAGGAAACAAATGTTGATTTTTAGCATATATTATTTATAAACTAAACTTAAACATAGCATTATGAATGATGAAAAAACATTACCCGAGTTGTTTGAAGAAATGAAAGAAATTATCGCAGCATCAGAAGGCGATTTCGAGAAATTCGTTGACAAGGGCAACAAGAGCGCTGGAACAAGAGTACGTACAGCCATGCAAAGCGTGCGAAACATAGCACAGTCGATCAGGAAAGAAGTGCAGAAGGCTAAGAATTCATAAAATGGAATTTTTATCAAGAAAAAAGCCGGGTAATTACTCGGCTTTTCTCGTCTATATATGTCTAAGATATAGACTTGGCAAGGTTATGTGCAAAATATTACTTAGATAAACAGTACGGTAAAAAAATATCAACATATTTTTTCTTTCGATTAATGATAAGTAAATTAGCTGTTAAATCAAAATATTTAGTATGAACAATTTGTTAGAATTGAAAACATCTATTTCTGATGCCATAGAACGTATCAAAGAGGGCAAGGTCACGCCGAAGAAAAGTGGCATCGCCAAGATGTTTAACGATATACAATATCTCTCTCCTAGCACGCACGCAGAATTGCTGGCAGAATACAAACCTGTGTCTAACGAGTTCTTCGCACTGAGGGAGCTCGAAAAAAAAAGCGAAAAATTGAAGAGGAAAGTTATCTTATGTGCTACCGAGAAGAACATTCAGAGCATCGAGAAGAACATTAGCTTTGACGAGGATGATTTCGACGAGAATGGTGAATTGCTCCGGTCTGTGTGGAATAAGACCATGGAAGACGCATCTACTAGGATAGAAGGGAAGAAGAAGAAGGTGCCAACACCGGCGTCAAATCCCAACGTACCGAAGTTACGCGACAGAATTGGATATGTGTTTAATGACAATCTGTACGGCAAGGGACCGTTGGTTTTGGCGATCGTTAAATGGCACGTGTGCAAGAATCCAGGCATCAAACACGATGAGTTGAAGATAGCATTTCCTGATGCTCTATTGAAGAATTATGGCATATTTAAGATGCTTGACGTCGCACAGGAGGCATCTAAGAAGAGAAAGAGATACTTCCTCAAGGACGATCAGATCATATCGATAGGAGACGGACATGTCGCCGTATGCAACCAATTCACGTCAGACAACATTGGCGCATTCATCAAGAAGGCGCAAGAGATGGGGTACAAAATAACAGACGAGAATGCATGAGATTGAGATTGATATGAAAGTTTTATTCGAAAAATTTATGGTATGTATATTAGTCAGGATCAGTGGTATGCGACGATGGTATATTTATTCTAAATTACGATCCGATGTAAAGCAAGAGATGAGAACGTTGACACAGGCTCTGTCAAATTACGATGACAGCGATACTGTTTTTGAGATAGTCAAGGTGCAATCGAGGCGCATGGATTCCAAGATAGACTTTGCGCCGGTGTCCGGCGAATTCTACATATCTAATAGCAACGAGCAGTACATAATAGTTACGAGCACAAGTGTACGCATCATAAATGGAGTATACCACTATGACGTGCAGATGCCAGGTGCTGCAATACACTATCTCGACAAGTATTTAAAGCGCATAGTGGAAAGACGTCGGGCGAAGATAAAGAGGCACATGGAATCGAAGATAGACAACTCGTTGAAGAACATATTAAACAAGATACAGACAAGATAAAGATTAAACTTAATTTCGTTAAAATAATTAGTATGTACTATTTTGCGTATGGCAGCAACCTGGCTGCGAAGAGATTGACCGAGCGCGGCATAACGCCGTTGGCTATTGTTGGCGTTGGTTATATCGATCACTGGCGCATGCTATTCAATAAGAAGTCACAGAAGAACCCAGAAGTCGGATTTGCTAACATAGAACCATGTTGGGACGGAAGGGTGTATGGCGTGATATACGGCCTACGTGATGAAGACATAACCAAATTAGACAAGTTCGAGGGCTTCCCTAAACATTATCAACGGACCATGCTCAATATTACGTGGGGACGTCATGACGCCGGATACAACTGCGTGACATACATAGCAAACAGACGATGGACGACCAGCAAGCCGCTCATGATCACAGAAGAATATAGAAAATACATAGACATCGGGATGCGCGAGAACCTTTCTAAGGAACCTTTCGCAAACCAGTACATGGAGGACGTTTACGCATTAATGGAGAATAATAATGAACAGTAGCATCAGTCTTATTATATTGGTCGCGATCATAGTTATCGTATTCATAGTGGCTCGCAACGTCAAGAAAAAGATAAAGGCGGATAGGATGCTGAGCACACCATCGTGCACAAACTGCGAGTTCTACACGCCATATCAGATGATAAATAACCGAGATGTACGAGTAGACGTGCATCACTGTTCCATACTCAGCATGCGCATCAAGGCCATCAATGGTAATTACATGACGGACATGTCAACGTCAATCAACAATCCGGAATCATTCGCGTGCAATCAGCATAAGTTTAAATAGAATTTGTGAATATATAAATCGACCCTCGCACGCCTCTTAACAATGCGCATCTGCGGGGCTTTTTTTATTTACCAATCTTTTCAAGGGCACATCAAGGGGTGCCTTTTTCTTTTTATATATAATTTTTTAAAATACTTGATATATACATTATGAAAGAATGTAGCAATTGTGGTATTACTAAAAAATTATTAGAATTTTCCAAAAATACATGTAAATGTAAAGAATGTAAAAAAATATGGCGTCAACAATGGCGTCAACAGAATAAAGATAAAATTAAAATTAAACAAAAAAGTTGGAGAGAACAAAATCCAGATTATCAGAAGGAATGGAAAAAACAAAATCCAGATTATCAGAAGGAATGGAAAAAACAAAATCCTAACCCTAATCTTGACTATCAAAAAAGTTGGAGAGAACAAAATTCAGATTATCAGAAGGAATGGCAGAAAAATAGTAAAGATAAACTTACTATATACCGTAATAATTATTATCAACAAAATAAAGATAAAGCCAAGATATATTATCAACAAAATAAAGATAAAGTCAAGATACATTATCAACAAAATAAAGAACAAATTAATGATCGAGCAAACACAAGACATAAAGAACGATACCATACTGATTCGGTATACCGGTTAAAATCGATTATTAGAGCATCTATTGGCGGATCTATTAAGAATGCTGGTTATATCAAAATATCCAAGACACAAGAAATATTAGGATGCACATTTGATGAATTTAAGGATTATATACAATCAAAATTTGAAGACTGGATGACATGGGAAAATCAGGGTTTATTCAATGGTACAGAACATTATGGTTGGGATCTAGATCACATTATTCCGATAAGCAGTGCAGTCACCGAAGATGATGTCTTAAGATTAAATCATTATACCAACTTTCAACCTCTATGTAGTTTAAACAATAGATATATAAAGAGAAATATTTTTATTGATAAATAATCGGCCAATAGATTCATTTTTGGCAGATTTCATAAAAGGATAAGAATAATATAAAGTTTACGGAAAAAAATTTCTGTATTTGAGATATATACGAAAAGCAGAAATCTAATTTACTGTATGAAATTTTTAAATCAAGCAGACACAGGACAAGACGTTTTCATCCTCGAGAGGAGCGAAACTGAGCTAAAGGTAGCGAATGCCAAAGAATATATTCTTGAGGGTATCGCAGCAATTTTTGGCGAAGAAAACAATAACGGTAGGGTATACGAAGAGGCAGAATACTTTCCTCACCTTGAGTACCTTAAAGAGAAGATCAATGCGAAACGACTTGTTGGTGAATTGGATCATCCAGAAAAATTCGACGTTTCACTTAAGCACATATCGCACATAATCGAAAGTTTAGATTATGACAAGGCGACGAGACAGCTTAAGATCAAAGTTAGATTGTTAGATACACCAGGCGGTAGAATAGCCAAAGCATTGGTTGACGCAGGTGTTCCTATTTCTATTTCTTCAAGAGCAGCAGGTTCTGTTATGGAGAACAAGAAAGTTAAGATTAAAAAGATATTTACGTACGATTTAGTTGCTGATCCTGGCTTCGAGAAAGCTCAGCTTGAGAGAGTGTATGAGAGCGCAAATTTTGAAGACTCAGTTTCTAAGACTTTACTTAAAAGTTCTGTACTTGAACATTTGGATTGTCTTGAAGGAGATAATGTTCCTTCGAACATGAAAATATATACAATAAATGAATCTGATAAAGTTTCGTTCCAACGAGCTTTAGACGAGGAGAAACCAAAACCAGGAGAAATGTCTGATACCAAAAAATTTGTAACTATCGATGAGATGAATGACTATTCAGCACTCATCAAGAAAAATATCGAAACAGAAGTTGACGTGCTCAAGAATCTTATTACAGATACGAAGAATTCTGTAGCAACTGCTCCTATCGATGAGAATGCTTCTAAGTCTAACAGACTTCTTGAATCAAGATTAGTTAAGCTTGAAGGCTACGTAAAGTACATCGCAGAGAATCTTGACAAGAACATTCAGTACTCTGAGTACCTTGCTGAGAACCTTGATAAGGGTATCGAATATACCAAGTACCTAGCTGAGAACCTCGACAAGAACATTTCTTTTGCTGACTATCTTGCTGAAAACCTTGAGAAGAACATCTCTTATTCTGAGTACCTAGCAGAGAATTTAGATAGGAACATTACTTACTCTGAGTACCTAGCAGAGAATTTAGATAGGAACATTACTTACTCTGAGTACCTTGCTGAGAACCTTGACAGGAACATTACTTACTCTGAGTACCTTGCTGAGAACCTTGACAGGAACATTACTTACTCCGAGTACCTAGCAGAGAATTTAGATAGGAACATTACTTACTCCGAGTACCTAGCTGAGAACCTTAACACAAACATTAACTATGCAGAGTACCTAGCTGAGAACCTTGATAAGGGTATCGGTTACGCAGAATATATTGCTGAGAAATTAGAGAGAAACATCGCATACTCTGAGTACATAGCTGAGAGCGTAAACACAACTGAAACTGAATCCATTGCAGAAAGCAAGAAGGTAGTAGAAATTAAGAAGACAGATTATAGCAATCTGTCTGAATCAATAAACGCATTACTTACATCCGCCAACAACCAAAAGGCAGCAAGTAAGTTATACGAGACAGATTACAAATTTTTCAAATTCCTCGGTGAGGAGAAGAGAGAAGAGTTCATGTCTCTAAATGAGGCCAAGAAAGAAAAGGTCGCAACCACACTTAAAGACGGTGTGTATTTTAACGAAGCAGATATTACCACTAAGTGGGACGCTGCATTAGTTGAGCAAGCAGAACAAGAGAATGCACCATTATTCATGCAGCTAATGCCTGATAACGTGAAAGCGTTATGGGAAAACCTTTCGGTTGAAGAACAAGAAAGAAACATAGCAGCTAGTAAGTTACGCAAACTCGAAACTGAATACCAAATCAAGAACTTCTGGAGATCCAGAGGATTTGTTGCCGGAAAAACAGTTGGACTAGTGAAACTCAACGAGAATCAAACTACAACTGCAATTAAGACTAAGCCTAATCTGTCTGGTATATCCAACGATTATATGGCCGGCGTCGCTGAAGCTGTAGGAAAAAGATTCAAGAAGTAACAACTTCTAAAAACAAAAACAAAAAACCTTTTCTTATGAAAATGATTAACGAAAATGAGGTATTTGAAGATTGGTTCCCTCTCATCGAGAGTAAGACTAACATCACAGATCCTTACAAGAAAGAGTGGTTAGCGAAATACTCGCACTACCACGCATTAAATGAATCGTCTGTACACGCTGGATTTAACACTCTAGACGGTATGAACGGTCAAGGCACACCTTTAGCTCCTACAAGAACTGCAAACGGTTCTGGTGACAAATTCCCATCTTTACTTCCATTGGCTATCCAGGTAGCTGCGAAGACTGTTGGATTTGACATCGTACCAGTTATTCCTATGCCAGGACCAACGGGCGTACTTACGTACTTAGATTACGTATACGCAGGTGGTAAACTTGACTCAGGAACACACAGACCATTAGTGATCAAAGCACCTTACACAGGTACTTGGACTTCAGGTTCTACGTATACTGCTACAGGACCAGCCGCTATCACTCTTACGCTAGTATTCGTAGGATACTCAAGAATTGACGCTTACCCTATCTTTAGAGTAACCGCAGGTTCTGCTGACTCCGTAACGGTTGCTTCCATATTTGGTGTTGCTACTTCTGTAGTAACTTCTGACGCAGGTAACGTTGCCATCGCAACAAGCCCAGCTGAATTAGTTGCCGCTCTTGAAGACCACGTTGCTGGTTTCACAGGTGCTGGTGCTACTGATGCTGCAGCATGGGGTGGACCATACGCAGAAAACCCAGAAATCAATGGTCCTATGACTAGAGAGACTGGTGAGTCTACTTACTACAGATCAATGGGTCTTAAAACTTTCACGAAGTTCGTTGAAGCTAAGACTTATCAGGCAGCTGCCGCAGTTACGACTGAGCAGATCCAGGATCTTAACAAACAATTCGGTATCGACGTAGTTTCTATGGTTGAGAACGCATTAGTAAACGAAGTATCTCAATCTATCAACAGGGACATCCTTGGAAATGGATTCAGACTTGGTGCACAAAATGCTACTGAGTTCGCCGTAGCAGAAGGTCAGTCTCTTAACTTAGACTTAACTGCTCTACCAACAGTAGGTACTTTCGAGAACCTACAGACGTTCCAAAGAAGAATCTTCTCGAAGATCCTTGCTGCTGGAAACGTTGTTTCTAACAGAGGTAGAAGAGGACCTGCAAACTTCGTTGTAACAAACGCACAGATTGCAACTGCTATTCAAGACATCTCTCAATTCATCACTGCTCCATTTGCTAACACAGCAACTCAGAACAACGGATCTCTATATCCAGTAGGTACCTTAGCTGGTATGACTGTTTATGTTGACCAAAACATGAGATGGAGCGATACGAGAGTATTGGTTGGACGTAAAGGCGCTGACGATGAGCCAGGTCTTAAGTTCATGCCTTACATGATGGCTGAGTCTATTCAAACCATCGCAGAAGGCACAATGTCTCCTAAGATCGCTGTAAAATCTCGTTACGCTCTAGTTGAAGCAGGGTTCCACCCACAGACTATGTATTTTACATTTTCGGTGACAACGCCAACTGTAGGCATCGTCTAAACTGCTTGATTTTCAATACTTTAAGACCCAAAAGGAAACTTTTGGGTTTTTTTGTATATAATAATAAACAATACCTACTATTATGAAATCAGGAATATATAAAATAGTCAATACTATAAATAACAAGTTCTATATTGGATCTAGTAAAGATTTATCTATACGATGGCAAACGCATGTTGCTAGGTTAGAACGTAATTATCATCATAATATACTTTTACAACGTGCATGGGATAAATACGGATCGGATAATTTTGTGTTTGAAGTAATAGAAACATGTGATATAAATAAACTTTTAGAACGTGAACAATATTATCTTGATACTTTATCAGCATGTAATCATAGTATTGGATATAATATATCTCCAACTGCAGGACGTACCGATGGTATGATATGTTCAGATGAAACTAAACAGTTACTCCGGTCAATTAACTTAGGTAAGACTGCATCAGATGAAACTAGAAGTAAGCAAGCAAAAGCTTCTCAAAATCGTAAACACTCTAATGAAACCATAAGTAAACTGCGAGAAATTAATTTAGGTGATAAAAATCCAAACTACGGTAAAATTGGCAAGACACATCATAGAGCTAGACAAATTATCCAACTAGATCTTGATGATAATGAAGTTGCTACATGGGATTCTATAATGGATGCACATAGAGCAGGTTTCGATCATTCCAATATTTTGGCTTGTACATTAGGCAGAATTGATACTGCATACGGTTATCATTGGAAATATGCCGGCATAAAAAAATATAGGTGCATATATCAATTTGATTTAAGTGGCGATTTAATAACGAAGCATGATTCAGTAAAAGATGTTATAGAATACTTAAATATAAAACATGAAACTGGTATTTATAATTGTTTACGTGGCGCTGCATATTCAGCGTATGGATATTTATGGTCCTATGAGATTAAACCTATAGAAGTTGCATCATTGAATATAGATATGACTTCTGTTGATAGGCCAAGGAGAATTGTAAAGAGACAACAACAGAAGAAGCGTAAAAATGTGGTTCAGTATTCCACATGTGGCGTATTCATCATGGAACATCCTTCCCTTTCCACGGCCTCTGCTTCTATTGGAAAGTCACATCACAATATATCAGCATGTTGTAAACACAAGACTGCTAGTGCTTATAATTTTATCTGGGTATTCTCTGGTGATGAAACTATGGTTAAACATAAGGTATTATCACTTATAAACCCTGGATCAAAGGCCCGTAAAATCATTCAATATACTAACACTGGCGAATACATTAAAGAATACAATTCGCTCACGGAAGCTAAAGAAGCGATAGGTGCTGCGACGCATGCGAACATATCGTCGTGTTGTAAGGGCAGGATTGCATCGGCGTATGGATTTGTGTGGAAGTATAACGATTAGGTTATTTCGACGACGTTCGGTTCCGACGGTTGACATCGTCTAAACTGCTTGATTTTCAATACTTTAAGACTCAAAAAGGAAACTTTTGAGTTTTTTTGTATATAATAATTAGAAGGTACAACGAATAAACCGTAGTTACACGAAGTATTCCTGCCGCCCTGTATGTGACTGTCCTCCAGAAATTGACTTACTCTTACGCCCTTACTTATATTTTTCTTATGATCTTCTGTTAGGTTCTTTCCCAACAATCCTTGTCGAACCCTTTCTTTAAACTCATCAGATCGTTTTATACCAAGACTGCTAGTGATGAGCTTGTCTCGCTTATGACGTTCATGCGGACGGACAAGAAGAAGGTTGGGACGTACGAGCTTATTAGGTTTTGCAACAAGCTAAACTGTTCGGTTGTGGGTGGTGCTAGCAGGCTGTTCAAGCATTTCATTAAAGAAATGAATCCTATAAGTGTGATCAGCTACTGCGACAGGGACTGGTCAACAGGCAACCTTTACACGAAGCTGGGTTTTGAATTGACGCATACCACCGTACCGGGTTTCTCTTACATCGTAGGAAATCATCGGGTCGGTCGGCGCACGTTTACCAAGGACAAGCTTGACTATATTTTAGAATCTGAATATAACATGTCTGAACACGCGATTATGTTGTCCAAGAAGATTTATAGGGTCTACGATAGCGGTAACTACGTGTTCATGTGGAGTAAGCTTATTTAAAACTCTACTGTTTCATTTGACCATTCATTAATAAATATTAATGAATATGTGGTGATGCATGCGAACATATATGTTGCATATCTTGTATCCAAGCCATTTCATTTATATTTGATCAGTGGTTCATGAAATTGTTGTCCTTCATCTAGCGCCATTGGTATAAGCCACCTTAAATTGCTAATAACATTAAGCTCGTTTATTTCGTATATTTCCCAGATAGATACAGGTTCGTCGGTAAGAGATTTTAGCGACGTTAGATCGCCAATTCCCCAGTACACATATACATACCAATCCTTGCTCACCATCCAGCATAGTCTGTTCCATGCGGGAACGTGTAAGCCGGCCTCTTCTTCGAACTCGCGTATCATTGCATCAAGTGCGGTCTCTCCTGCTTCTACCTTGCCGCCTATCCCGTTAAAAAATCCTTGCTGCCAATCCGGACGATTCTTCTTAATCAGTGCTACTTTTTTTCTCTCTTCATCGAAAAGGAATCCTAACACGTATTCTTGTCTAGTATTATCCATAAATTTATCCATGAAGTAAATTTAATAAAAAAAATAGTTAATTGATTGTATGTGGAATTAATAGTTGTTGAGAATCATTACTAGAAAATCGTCGGATTCACCGATCCGAGCAAAGCTCCAACCTTTGATTAGATAATACAGATGGAGTTTATCTCAAAGATTAATCTTATATTTACTTATATGCAAATGGTGCTAAATATTGGTATCTTAAGCGCAGAAATTGAAACTATCGCAGATGTAATAAAATTCTCAGAAAATGATTAAAATCCATACGCCGATGCAACGTTGTCTTGATATAGCGGACACCGGCGAGTCAAACGATTTTGATCTGATCAATCATTGACTTGTGATGGCGCAGTTTAGTTAGATAAGACTCAATATTTTTTTTCAAAGATTAATCTTATATTTTTTTCTTTCATCTTCTGATATTAGGAACCAAGATGAATTATTGCGTTCTTTTTATTGCATTTTTTTGATATATAAAGCATGATACACATTAAGTTATTTGAGCAGTACAACGAATCACATGGATCAAAAAAATTGAGCAAGGACCATATTGGCATAGTTCTTAGACACAAATTTCCAGCCGACGAGATATTTTTAGATCTGAACTGGATCGACATAAACCATCCGGAAATATCCGTTGATTTTCCGTCTGAATACGAGGTAATAGTTACGCCAAAGAGGAGGAATGTTGAAGTGCACAAAATAATAAGACCAGAAGAATGAACATTATCGGATTTAGAACAAACATAGGGCCTGGTAGAATGGAGGAGGGTGAGACGGAAGAGGGATTCTGTGGCGAGTGCCACGTATTCCTCAAGCTGCATGAGGGCAACATAATAGAGGGCAACGCTATTAATGTGACCGACTATGATAACGATACCGGCATGGCGACCGTCATGTTTGAAAGGTCAATATCGCAGGCCACTGCAGAAACTTTGTTAGATAGACACGATATATTCCTTTTTGACGGGTTTGACGACTAGCGTTGTTGATATATAGATAAATAAAACAGCAGCGATGAAACACATAAAACTATTCGAGGGATTCAATATGAATGAATCAACGGCAACAAGGTATGCGCAGACGGATGAGCAAGAGGACACAATAAAAGTCATAGAGAAGTAGTTGAAGAAGTTGGGTAAGCACGTTAGTGGTGGCACGACCATAGGAAAGCATCCACAGACAGTTATACTTGATCTTACGTATCAAGGTTCTGAAATATACGTAAGCTCTGATGGTTGGGAGGGTAGTCCTAACCGAAGTGGTGATGAAAACTTTCCTGGTGTAAAGGTGAATGGAATTCACATTGAAGGTCCGAACAATTTTGCCGAGTTCAAGGCAGCAGTAGAAAATAAACAAGATTAAGATGAAACTAAAGGGATTTGATCAGTACATAAATGAGAACAATGAGTTTAAGCCGATCGACGTCGAGATGTTTGAAGCGGACGTACAAGTGAAGGAGAATGCAGTAGACGGCATCAAAGAAGGCGATACAGTAAGAATAATTAAAGACAAAGTTGATCCTATAAATTTTAGAGATTGGTTTGATAAAGATTTGGTTGTAACAGAAGTAATTGGGACTAAAGGGCAATTATTTAGAACTGAAACAGCTGAAAAACAGCAACGACTACCATACCTCTTATCAATAGATCAAATAACACTTGCTGACGTAAAAGAATCTGTCAATGAATCAGTAACAAAGACTATAGCAAGAAAGCATCCTATGTATAATCGGATGCTAAAATTCTTAGCAAGATTTCCAGATGACGCACGAAGTTGGGCAGAAGCTACTGAGGAGATTAGAGATATGGCCAGAACAGCTAGAGAGTATCATACTGAGTTAGATAAAGATATGCAATTTGATGAATGGAAAACGAATCCGAATGCACCACAGCCGCTTGATTTCAGAAAAATAAAGACACCAAGTGAATGGAATACGGAGGGTAAGAAATATATTATCGATACTCTTGATAAGATGAGTAAGCAAGCAGTTGATGAATTCATGAATGATTTTAAAAACTGGTTTATGTTAAAATAATCTTACGTAATTTATGAAAAAATTAATCGATTTTAATAAATTTGAACGTGCACGGACGCTCTTAGAGCACTCCGCGCCATTCAACATAGATGAACAGCTGCTCGAGAGCAACGGACTCACCAGAGACGAGCTGGAGGCCGTAAACGAGGGATTCTTGAAGGATCTGTTTGGTGGATGGTTCAAGAAGATGAAGACTGCTATGTTGCGCAAGATACCGGGCGGCGTGCTGTCTAAGGTCGATAAGATTGTGGCAAAGTACGAGGTGGAGAAATTGGATCTTATGAAGAGGGGTCTAAAAGAGAAAGAAAAGATGTACAAAGCCGAGGTTGGTGCGGATTCAGATCCAAGTAACAAGAAGAAGTATGAGCAGATAGTGGACCGGGCCAATCAGGCGCTGAAGGCGATCAAGACGGCAAGCAATGCTAAGATCGATAGGTTCAACACCGAATTAGAACAGGCGGCAGATGGGAAGAGTGACATGGTGGCCGATTACATCAACCTGAAGATAGCCGAGGTGAAGGAGAAGGTAGCGATGTCAGAACTCAAAGAGATAGAAAAATTCGCAACTGAGGACCAGGTCGATAAGGCTACCAAAGAGGTCGAGGACAAGAAGAAAGCACGAGAGGACTTACAGAAGAATCTCGAAGAGGCTATCAAGTCGGCAAAGACCTTAGCGGGTGCGGATGCCAAGAAAGGCGAGAAGTGGGTACGAAAGAACAACAAGGGCGAAGAAGTTACGGTTGAGGTACTTGATGATCCAAGTAAATTGAAGGACGGCGAGATACAGGTCAAGGGCAAGGACGGCACAGAGTACTCTGCGAAGATCGAATCGTTCATTAAGAAATCGAATGGCGGATCGGAGACCAAGACTGATCCTGCAGTTAAGAAATTGGAAGACACCATAGATACTAGCATTGAGGCTCTCACCAAAGATGATGAGGATAAACTACACAGGCTTATCGGCCAGTTGATGAATAACATGAGAGATGCTAAAGGTAATCGAGAGGAAGAAATAAAATACAAGCTGCAGATACTCGTGACGGAAGAGCGACTATTACAAAAACACAAGGACTCGCTCGGTGCTAAGATAACACTTGATGGCATAAAGAAAGAAAGAAAAGAGCTATTGGCAGAGCTTGACCAAATCGGCGTAGACAAGGTGATGTCGACCAAGGTTGACAAGATGACGCTTGGTAAGAAGGGCAAGAAGATAGTAGGACTGTCCAAGGACAATCCGTTAGATTTAAAAGTAGAGGACGAAGAATAAATGCGACTGATGAACTTTGAGAAATTTGAGAAAATACATGAGGCCGAGAATGTCTTGTGTCATTCGCCATTGAACGAGGGCGAATTCGATCAGTTCGCCAAAACTATTGCGTTGACGAACAAGGAGGACATCGTGAAGCTGAATCCAATGTTGGTAGAATATATGAAGATCAAGAAGAATACTACTACGCAGCGGATAAAGATTGAGCAGGACATATTAAAAGAGACGGATACGAAGAAGAAGGAAGATCTCAACAACAGTTTGGTGAAGATAAACCAGGACGAGGAGAAGAATGTGCTTGAGAACGAGAAGAAGCTGGCCAAGTGGGTGGACGGTAAGCAGGCCACATTGAACTTTCTGATGCGAAGCAAATTGAAAGAGATCGACCTGGAGATAATAGAAGACGCGTTCAAGAAGCAACAAACTCTGCTGTCTGACATTGCGAAGAAAAGGCAAGCCGACATAATTATGATCAAACACGATGAACTCAAAGCGCGCGCCGAGAAGATGAAGAAGATGATAGATGACGAGACCGCCGACACCAAATCTGAGGACGACAAAATAGTGAAGTCTGAGACTAAGGAGAAGGACGTGGAGCAGGATTACGACGCTGACGGCAAGTTGACATCTGATGAGAAAAAAGTAAGAAAACAAAAGGAAAAGGACGCTGAGAAGAGTCCACTAAACCAATTATAATGAAGACTAAACTAATATCAAACTTCGACCAGTTTGAGCGTATATACGAGAACTGGGAAAGTGGTGTAACGGTGAATACTGATGCGATAAACGAGAGCATCTTCTCTGGTATCATGAACTTCTTTTCCAGAGTGTTTGGCGGCAAGATAGAGGACCTAGACCAGATATTAAGAAAATACAAAAAGAACGAGTCTGAGTACTGGACCAAATGGGCGAACGCCAATCACGAGTATAACAAGGCAGCATTACAAAGGGACAGTGCCGAGAGTCAAGTGGACAAACGTAAGAATCTCGAGATGATGGAACGCGCAAGCCAATTAATCAAACAAGTGACAAAGTCGAGACATGACGTTAACGATGCGCTAGACAGGCAAGCAATGATACTGATTAGAAGCAACAACAGACTCAGAGAATACTGGGGAATAAAGAAGGCGAAAGCCGACGAGGCTGTGGCCAAGGATAGCTATACATCACTCAAGAAAACTGTCGACTCTGATACACTAGACGATCTTTACGATAGGATACAAGAGACGCAGGACAAAGCAAAGGCTAAGATAGCAAAGATGCCGAAGGGCACCATGACTATAGAGTTTGGAGATTACAAGGATGCATCAGACCATTCTAAGGAAGTGCCGATGAGCAAGTTTGGTATACACGACCTTGACGACTTTATATTTGCTGAGGACGAACTATGGAACGAACGAATTAAGTTGATGCCACAGAACAACCTAAATGCACTAGCAGTGCGTATCAAAGAAGCGATCGCCGACATCAAGAGTGACACTGATAAAGAGCTACTTAAATTGAAGAAACAATTAGAGGTCGCAAAGGGTGACACGCGAACTCGTATAAATACTGACTGGAAACACGTTCAGGAATATTCCGACGAGGACCTGCATACACTAGAGATCAGATTGGAACAGCTTACTGAAGGAGGCGCATCGGTTAAACAACCGATAGTTGAACCAAAGAAGCCGAAAGAAGCAAATGCGTTCGAGGCTAGGATCGAAGAGCACAAGGATAAAATTGCAAACAAATTAAACGGTGTCTCAGATAAGGAACTTGATTTTGTTATGGATGACATGTTGGCGTTGTACAACAAAATACCTGCTGGCGATAAGGACGAGGAAAAGAAAGAGAACATCAGAATGGTACAGTTATTAGATTTTGCTGCTGATATATATAAATATAGACAGGCCAATAAGATTATTGGCGCCGCCACAGGTAGCAACCTCGGTAACCTATACGTAGAATTTAAAAAAGAATTTCCAAGATGATGGATCGTCGTTTAATGAATTTTAATAAATGGTTGATGAATGAATCGACCAGTCAGCAGGCCAAAGGTTTGCTGAGTACGATCGAAGACATAGTTGGGAAAGCGTATGGTATGATACATATAGTTCCAGATTTCGAAACGTTCGAAAGACCAAATGAACCTAAACAAAATAGCGTATTAGTCGGTACCAGTTCGGGTGTAAGTTTTGCACTTAATTATACGGGTAGTGAATTGTACAGTATAGATATGTGGGACAAAGACTCAATAGAGCCAGACTATACAGTGTACGCCGAAGGTCACCCAATGGAAGCGATACTGAATGCTATTATCGCTGGTGAAAAAATAAACGAGACTGTGTCGACGCAAGAGTCGCCGCTGGTCCTATACGTGGAGGATGACGAGGATGACGCAACGAAGACCAAGCTGAAAGTGGTATCGAGACCGGCAGACAAGATCGAATTTGACAAGGATGCTGCAAAGGCAAAAGTGATACCAGCGGTATCCAAGAATCCAGCAACGTCAGATCCTGAATTGAAGTCAGAGTATGACTATCAAGATCCAGATACAATATTTGACGATCTTCGTACGTATACCAACATGGTAATAAATGGGACACAGCCATCTATGCTGATAACCGGTACGCCAGGTTCAGGAAAGACATATAATGTTACACAGGAACTGAAAAAGGCTGGCATGAAGAAAGACGTGGACTATTATTATGCAAAGGGTAAGTCTACAGCTGCAGGCATGTACCAAGTATTATGGGAGAACAACGACAAGCTCATAATATTTGACGATATGGATAGCATATTCAAAGATGATAACGCTATTAATATACTTAAGGGTGCACTAGATTCCGGCGAGGAACGAGAAATTTCGTGGTTATCGGCCAGACCGTTGAAGACGCCAGAAGGTAAGGATATTCCACAAAAATTTGATTTCACTGGGCGTGTCATATTCATATCAAATCTAGCACAAAAATCTATAGATCCGGCGATAAAATCTAGGAGCTTCGTCATCGAGGTAGCACTAAGTCCTGATGACATGGTAGGATATATCGAGGGTATGTTCGACACTATAATGCCGTACGAAAGGGTAAGCACAAAGAGATATGCACTCGACTCAATCAAAGATGCGGCAGAAAACAACCCGAAGGTTCAGATAAACATGAGAACGTTTATAAAAGCAGTTAAGATAGTTAAGAACGTGAAGGATCCAGATGTAGCATTACGGCTGATTATACAGCAAACGAGTTATAAATGATAAACAAAGTTAAAATTTATACATTAGAACATCCATTAACTGGTGAAATCAGATATGATAGATTAGCTTCACATTTAGGTCATTAATAATTTCGGCAAGTTTAGTCGAATAAATCATTCATAAGATCATCTAGTACCTTAAAGCTAGCCACTGATCCAGGATCCGGCGCAAGTAAACTCTTTACCAATCCCTTTGCCTTTTCTACACCCTTAGATTTAGGTTTGTACTTCACTGCAGACCACCTTGATCTGAACGTGTCCTCGATCTGATCAAGGTCACCCATCTTACCAAACTCCTTCGCGTATTCTAGCTTCATCTTTTCCACCTGTCCGGGGTTGAGGCGCTTCTTCTTTCCCAGCGCATCTATCTTAGCCATTAGTATGGCCTTGCGATCCTCCGCTGACAATTTGGTATCGAACATGTACTTGTTGTCTACTGTGAAGTCAGCCTTGAACCGTTTCTCGTCTTCTGGCTTTATCTTTGTTATTGTATCTGCCTCGTTAACGTCAAAATCCTCGTATAGTTTAATATTTTTCATGTAACATGTTTTTTTTCTGTATATATCAATTCCGCATGTAAAAATGTAAAAATCAGAGCCAGTTAGAGAAGAATCACGGAAATAAGAGAACCGGGGATAGGGCAGAAGCGATTCTGCAGACTCTATCCGGTAGAGGCCAGGTAGTTTGGTTAGCAAAGATTAACCTCTGCTAACTTTTTGTTAAAATTTGTTATGAATCTTAACGAAATGGAATTATAAATTGATATTATATGTGCTTTGTATTTATGTGTTAAATTATTTTTTATCTTTACATCTTGATAAATAAAACAATTTAATAATTATTAATTTTTATTTTTTTATTTGAATAATAATTCGTATCTTTACAACGAATCAAAAAAAAAGAAAAATGAAAGGACATGTAATCAAAGTGACGGACATCATTAAGATGTTTCCGAATTTAATCAAAAATGGATTAACTAAATACAGGTTCGCTGAAGGCGAAGACACCTGTTTTTTAGTGATGGTAAATGATGTGGCAGCACTCATAAGTGATCACGAGAGACGAGTTATGTTATCAACATGCATCACATACTTCGACACACTGTTAATTCCGGTAGTAATTTAAAATATAAAAGATGAGTTTATTTGATATTGAAGATACATTTATAGGATTGACCGATAATCAATTCCTTGTAAAGGTTTCAAAAATGAACCTTAAATCTAAAGAGAAATTGTACATGAAAGCTAAGGATGCATATTACGATGGCGATCCTATCATGACAGACTCGCAATTTGACATGCTTGAAGAAGATCTTAAACGTGCTAGCTCGAAGGTTACCGGACAAGTTGGTGGTGGCGATGATTCTGAGGGTAAGTTAATACACTCGCACTTGTCTCCGATGTTATCACTTAGCAAAGAACAAGTTAATGACGAGAACAAGTTCAGCGAGACAATACAGAATATTATTTCATTCTTCAAGGGCGTTTGGCCGTTAGAGGCTTCTGCCAAATATGACGGTAATGCGTTTGAACTACAATATGCAAATGGAGTACTTGTTAAAGCTGTTACACGTGGCAAGAACGGCAAAGGTAAAGATGTATCTACTGCAATGAAATTAATAGTACCTGCGGTTATAACATCTAAGAAGACACTTGAGATAAGGGGCGAGACTGTTATGCCACTTAAGATATTTGCAGCAAAGTACAGCAAAGAAACAGGTACTGGCGTTGATGCTCGATATGCGAATGCGCGTAACATGGTTGGCGGCGTATTCAATGACGATGCCATTCCTGTCGACAAGATTAATGATTGTGTATTCGTTGCGTACAGTATTAAGGTGATTGATGTTGACGGTACAGTTAAACATGTTGAAGACGCGATGAATAACCTTAAAAAATTGGGATTTAACAATGTATACAACCCACCGTTGAAAACTATTAATAACGTCAATGAAATAAGAGGTGTGTATGATTGGTTTAAATTATACCGAGCGGAAGGCGATATGCAATTAGACGGCATAGTGCTTAAGATGCCTGAGACTTTCAGACCACAATTTGGCGAGAACAATCACCACCCAAAATGGGCACTTGCCATTAAATTTCCGTCTAAGACGGCACAGACCAGATTAAAATTCCACCCACCATACGGCGTTGAATGGAACGTTGGTTCTACCGGAGACCTTACACCTGTTGGTATATTGGAATCTGTAGAATTAGATGGTTCCATGGTATCAAGAGTGTCTCTTTACAATAAAGGAAAGATGATGGAACGTGGATTGTTTGCTGGTGCACTTGTTACTATTAAGAAATCAGGTGACATTATCCCAGCTATCATTAGTGTTGATGAGCCTTCGCCAAGAAGTAAAGAATTCATCGATAACCAAAACTTCTATCCTACACACTGCCCAGCATGTGATGCCAAGTTACAGATCGAAAATCAGCACATCAGATGTGTCAATCACGACTGCGTTGCCAAGAAATCAGGAAAGCTTTCAAACAGTTTGTCTGCACTTGGAATTAAAGGATTAGGCGAATCTACTTGTGTTGATCTTTATAAGATGGATGTTAAAGACATCTTCGACTTCTTGGACAGTGACAAGATGAACGAACAATATCTTGTTAACGGCCCAGTATTCGTGCCTGGAAGGTCGCTGGACATCATTTTGAACGCTTCTAAGAGCACCAGAACAGTTGATCTTGACAAAGTGATACTTGCATTACAATTGCCTCGTGTGGGTCGTACGATCTCGAAAGAGGTTGCAAAGATGTTTGCAGGTGTTCGTTATTCATTTGATGGCTTAGAAGAGGCGGTGGTGAAACCTTTCATGGTTGACTCTTCTAAGGAATCACACCTGATAAAGAAATTGGTTCAGGTGTTGAGAGATAGAGGTGTTACGATAAACATGCCGGTTGACGCAGTTGCGGGTGCAATCGGGTTCGAAATGACGGGTAAAACTAGTGATACCGAATTCAAAACGAAAGAAGAATTAATTGTTTATCTTGCGACCAAAGGATATATGCACACAAAGTTAAAGGATGCCAAACTTCTGTTGACCGAATCTTACAACTCTAAGAGTACCAAGATGGCTGCTGCAACGAAGAAAGGAATACAAATATTAACCTATGCGGATTTAATAGAAAAACTTAAATAATTATGAACACAATAATACTTTTCATGTTTATCGGCTTGACCATAGGCATTTTAGCAAGTGCGTACATATATGCTAAACAAAAAATAAATCAATATGTAATTAGATGTCTCGGTCTGATAATCTCGTTCGCGATAATTGGTATGTTTGCATCTATGTTGTTGAACTCTGCTCTGTACAGTTCTAAGGTTCCACAAGCAATATCGAGAGTAAATATCTCTGCGATGGCAGATGGATCCGATCTACAAGGACACTTCTTCTTGAGTAGTGGTACGATAAAAGATGTACAATATTACTATTATTACGAGTCGTTGAATAACGGTGGGTTTAAACAAAAGAAAGTAACTGTAAGCGAGACAGTAATCTTTGAGGACCAACAAGTTGACGGTTACATGGTCACATTCATGCAAGTGCTTCCTGCCGATCATTGGGCGACTGAATGGGTTGTACATGAATTCAGCACGAAAGGTTACTACGAGTTTCACATACCTAAGGGCAGCATGCAACGCGAATTTAAACTAGATTTAGAATGATAGCAAAGCTGATAGACAAGGGCGCGTGGAAAGATGGCGTATATCCGGCAGCTGACATTGGACTGTACTACAGGACGCGTCAGCTGACGTTCGCAGTAGAAGGTACGAAGGACCAGTTGCGTATAAATGTGCAGACCAGTAGGCCGAACTCTATGAAATTTAACAAGCTAAAGATAGGAGATCGCATAAAAGATTTCAATTTATTGAAAGACAAACCGATTATTAACCCAGAGTCGTCGTTCGTACTACATAGCGATGGCGCATTATTTTGATACATGGATCTGAAAGAGAAAAATAAAAAGGCAAAGGCTGAGATAATAGCTGCATTAAGGGAGAAGTTTAAGACAAAAATCGACTTGGAGAACAGCAGGATTGAGCGGGAACAGAAGTTCGCCGACTCGTTGATAGGTGTCGACCCGGCACAGAAGATCATAGAGAACCACAAAAAGAGGGTGAAGAATAATGATGTAGTTAAAATAAAATTGGACCGTAAGACTACCATTTTTGTGGCTCGCGAAAAGTGCGTCCAGAACGAAGATGGAACGTGGTCAAAGAAACAAAACTGATTATGCTTAATAGAATGAATAAAATAAGATTGTGGTTGATCGATACGATTGCGTATCTGAATCTGATCATACCATCGCCGTCAACACCAAGGGAACGGTATGCACAAGCTAGGCCAAATTATGATATGAATAAAAAACGAAACGAAGAAAAAGAAGATTCCGATAATAGTCAGTGGACCTTGATGACTAAGGATCACAGACATCCAAAGTCCAAAGGCGGACAAGATACGTTGGAAAATTTAGATCCGATGTGTACAGTTTGTAATGGTAAAAAAGGCGATAAAATATAAAATAAATGAAAGCATTCGATATAAAAGATTTATTTGCAATAAATGGCAAGCCGGGATTGTATTTATATTTCGGCAGGCTTAGATCAAAGGCTAACGTCTTTGTAAGGCTGATCAACCAGGAAGAGAAGGTTATAGTATTCGATAAGGATGCTAGCAAGCTGACTAAGTTCAGCAATGTTGGCGTGTACGTGAAGGATCAAGAAGAACCGAATACGTTAGAGTCTGTTATCGAGACGCTATATGCAATGGAAGATGGTGGAAAGTCAATTCCACAGCACCTTGGTTTAATAGGTGCTGGTTGGGATACTATCACAGATTTCATGAATGAGGTCGTGCCAAATCATGACGATACCAGATTCAAACAGTACCACATGGATAAGATTCTGAAGTGGTATCATGAGATAGTAGTGGCACTAAAATTAATAGACGTAGAAGAAATAGAAATAATAGATCCGGAATAAAATTTTAAAATAATGTTAAAAGAACAAATCAACGCAGACTTCATGACGGCTTTCAAAGCTAAGGAGATGGAGAAGAAGAATTTTTTAGGCGTCTTAAAAAGTGAAATAATGGCAGCTGAGAGCAGACCGGATTTCAAAGACAGTGAAACAACAGCAATGCAAGTAGTTAAGAAGATGGAGAAGTCTCTATTGGAAATGTCTGGCAGTGAGAGTCAAGCTCTGATCGAATTAGAATACTTAAAGCCATATCTTCCAAAGATGATGGAACGTACTGAGATAGTGAACATCGTAACTGAGATAATAGCAAGCGGTGCTGCAACTAACATAGGTGCAGTGATGAGCAAGTTCAATCAGGAACATGCTGGAAAGGCCGACAACAAGATTGTTAAGGAAGTAGCACTAGAACTTTTGTAAGATGACAGAAATAAAGAAGAAACCGTACCGCAAGCCAAGGCGCAATCCCATTAATGATGAAAATAAATCGGTTATAGATGCGCTCAGAAAAGAGTTCAGCGATGCAAAGCTTTGGGTTGGTTTTGATGACTCTTTGGAGGTTAACAGACGTGTCATAGACGGAATGAAAGTTACTCCTGGTGTAGGCGTAACCGTTGATGATCATATTGCCGTGCTATCCGCCGCAATCCGTAACAAGATTGAGAGCTTTAGCGAGGCAGACCAGATAATCGACACGCTACTGGCAAAGCCAAAGTCAAAACCAAAAAAAATTCTAAAAACAGACGAAATTCCGACGACATCCGATCGCGTATCTGATAGATTAGATTTTGTGGAACTGTTATTTCCGAATATGACGGATCATAAAACATGGGACCGTATCAGCATGTTTGAAATGCCATATAACTTTTCATATATATTAGGTAAACAGTACATGTGCGGATCATCAGAGACATCTAACTGTATATGTGAATACAAGAAATTTATGTACTTGAAATCGGTATATCCGGATTCTATACCGCCAGAGAACATCGACCGGGTATGGCGATTACATCTTACATATACAGAATCGTATGATGCGATGTGTGGATTATTGGGTGGCAGAATACATCGCAATCCGGATGACAATGTGACAACCAACCAGAATAGAAGTAGATACACCGTGGAATTTGACACAGAACCATGCGGAACAGCATGGGCCGACATTGAATGGACGCAGATGTTAACCGTTGATCCTACTAAGTATTTTATTGTAAAACGAATTTGGCCGTTTGTGTGATGCAGTGGTGGAATACAAATATCGGTAGTTGGGAACGCATTAACTTTATGTTCTTCCTAAAGAGGTTGGAGAAAGCCATGGGATTCGACATGATCAAGAAAATAACTATCAAGCGGTATAAGCGCAAGAAAGTCAAAGCGGAGATCGCTGAGACTAAAACGTACAAGATTGAATTCAATCTGATCGTGCAAGACAATGTTAATCCCCTTATCATCGGTCCAATGAATATCGAGATTCCGTCCAGGGCACTGTATTTCGCCAAGAAACAACTATTACAATACATACAGCACAACATAGAGGTGCAGGTATTAGACTATAAAATAAAAGACAATGAAGACGACGACAATTAAATCAATCGGTGTTGATTTGGATTCGACCCTGATAAAGATGACTGTTTGCGGAAAGGCTGCAAAGATGTTAGGATACGATTATAAGGACGTGGACGTCATCGACTGGTATCAGTCGAATTTTCCAGATGACATGAAGCACATGATCCTGTCGATGTTCAATGACCCAGTAATCATGTCAGAGGACGTCGAGCCAATAGAGGGATCACAGAAGAAGATCAAGGAATGGTCCGAATCAGGACATCGAATCGTGCTGATCACGGCCAGGGGACCTGCACTTGTTGAATCAACAACAAAGATGGTCAATTTACTTTATCCAGAGATAAAGGACATCAACTTCGTCAATTTCAACGAGTCCAAGATAGATACCATGATAACAAAGAACATAGATATTTATATCGATGACGCACCTCATGGTGTTATAGACTCTATGTCATTACATATACCAACAATTTTAGTATCAAATAATTATACAAAGTACAATTGGAAAGTTAGACACCATCCTAAACTTCATGGTATAGTTAAAACAATTTATGAAATTACAGATGAACAATTAAATGTATAAATATAGGGAACTATCACGGAAATAGCAGATTTTAATTTTTAATTTTTATTTTCTTATTTGTGCTTCCAGTGATTGTATTTCGGTTATGTACGCTTGTATCCTATTATTAAAATCCTCTATTGCAATACGCATCGTCTCCTTGACGATCTGATTCGATTTATCACAGTTAATCAGCTTCTGACGCATAATTTCATTGTCGTATATCAACCTATCGATCTCGATTTTGAGATCTTCATTAGCTGTCCCTGATGATTTGTACAGTTTTTTTAAATGATCGTACGATGCATTTGCATTATCTAAATTTTTAAAGTCTGTCATTCGTCTGGTATTAATTGTATTGTTGTTGAAAATCCATTACTTGAACTTACAATTCCAACTATGTTGGATGGTTTATAACTCGATATAAAATATTCATCACGGATAATGGCACGGGCACCACGACCTTTATTCTTGGCACAAAGGTCGGCACCGGCGTAACTGCAACGGGCACCAATGGTGTGTCCCTGATTGCACCAACAGGAGTGGGCGCAGAGTTTGATGCTGCAACTGATACGGATGTGACGGATGTGTTCATTTATGGCTCGACAATTTCGGGATTTTCTAATGGTATAAAATTAAATATTGGTCATGAATTCATAGGATGTACCGTGATTAACTCTGGTCTAATCACGGTGGGCACCGGTGCAACTTTGGTGAACACTTCGGTTTCGGGCTCTACCGCAACGGCCGCTCTACTTTGGGATGTGAATTTGGATCCTAGTGGATACCTGGATGGTATGGGATTTTCGATGGGCACAGCAGGACATGGAATTCAATTGGGCAGTAATACGCCAACGACCATAAATTTCAATGGCATCACATTTAATAATTACGGTGCTGATGGAACGGCAAATGCTGCATTGTACAATAACTCGGGGAAGACGATCACTATTAACGTGATCGCTGGCACAACGCCCACAGTTTTAAACGGTTCCGGTGCAAGCACTATTATTGTTGCCGGTGCAGTTACAGTGACAATAAACGTCAAGGATGCAACCAGCGGTAGTAATATACAGAACGCAAGAGTGCTTGTGGAAACTAGCGACGGTACAGGTCCATTTCCATATAGGGAATCCGTGACAATCACAAGATCGGGATCAACAGCAACCGTAGTTCATACCGGGCATGGTATGGCAACGAATGACAAAGTTGCCGTTCGTGGCGCTAATCAACAAGAATACAACGGCATAAAAACAATAACCGTCACAGGCATAGATGAGTATACATTCGGCGTATCTGGTGTTCCAGATACGCCGGCGACGGGCATAATAATATCTTCATTCATCAGCCTAGAGGGTTTGACTGATGCATTCGGTAATATAAGTTCATTCAGGGTATACGGAACAAATCAACCAATAACAGGTAATGTTAGGAAAGCAAGTAGTTCACCATATAAGTGTGGAGGGCACGTCATTATCTACTGCAACGGTTAGATTGATATTTGTATCAAATACCTGGAATATATTATTCGAAGGAACCATATCAAATGGGAAGTGTACAATACCACTAAAGAAGATGACGATATTCGAAGAAGGCACTATAGGTGAGGCAAGATTAGAGATAGTGATAGATGACGCTTTATTTATACCTTGGAAAGAATCATTTGTTGTAGAAAAACAAAAAAAAGTTGAAATTGCTGTTAAGGCAGTAAAAACCATATCAGTATCTTAGTTTTTCTTATATAAAGTTTTTTAAAATGTCAAATCCTTTAGATTTACATGGTAAGTTTGTGTAACACCTAATAAATCCTGAATACTATCACTTGCACGTAAATTGTTTGGATCAACACCTATACCAAAGGCACCGATTAACGAACCGGTGTATGAACCCAAGAAAACCTTTGGCACAGTACGTGTAGTAACAGAGCCAGCTACATCACATGTCGCAGTAGATGTTCCTCCTGTAATTTGCATATTGTTCACAGGTGCTATACCTGATAATAATTGAATCCACATTGTATCAGCTACATTTGAAAAATTAGCTCTGTTTTCTGATGGATTTTTTTATGATGCATCAGGCAATAGAGTTCCGATCAGACTAAATCAAGCTACTGCCGCAGAATTTGCTGCATCCAATCCTATTTTGGATCAGGGTGAATTTTCATTCGAAACTGATACTATTAAATTTAAGATTGGTGATGGCGTAACCAATTATAATTCATTAATATATATAGATTTTGGAACGGCTGGCGTCTCGGGATTTTCAGGATTCAGCCATTATTCCCCCAAGTCCAAACAGTACTATCATTTTTTAAAGCGATGGAATGTTCCCATCCTGCAGCAATAGCAATAGCGTTTGTTAAAGAACTTACTTGAACTGGAATATTACTATCGG
>Ga0100377_1000720_pt1 | contig 28510 bp, 21 predicted proteins | sample CryGeymeta201501_FD_83664 | JGI IMG/M metagenome (GOLD analysis project Ga0100377, IMG submission 83664) | Groundwater microbial communities from Crystal Geyser aquifers in Utah, USA - Crystal Geyser metaG 2015-01 | ecosystem: Environmental > Aquatic > Deep subsurface > Groundwater | place: USA...
GTGGCGGGGGGGGGGGGGGGGGGGGGGGGGGGGCGGGGGGGGGGGGGGGGGGGGGGGGGGGGGGGGGGGGGGAAGGCGGGGGTCGGGGGGGGGGGGGGGGGCAGGCAGGGTCCCGTCTCTTTTCACACCGGCTGGCGGGTCGCAAGGGCTGGAGGGGGCAGCGCCGACCGGCCAGTACTCGGGAGGCGAGGTGTCGCCTGGTCCGCTGTTGCCGCTGTGCTGCTCCGTTCCTTCGTTCCTCCGTCCCACCAGCGCCGTTCACCTGCGAGCAGAGCACGCAGCGCGGCGCTCGTCAGGTGCAACGGCGCCATGAATCGCGGCTCCGTCCGCGATGCACTTCCCGGTCCACTAAACATTGAACCTGAAGTGCATGATGTCCCCGTCCTGCACCACGTACTGCTTGCCCTCGACCCGCAGCTTGCCGGCGGACTTCAGGGCGGCCTCGTTCTTGAACGAGGCGAGCTCCTCGACGCCGTAGACCTCGGCCCGGATGAAGCCGCGCTCGAAGTCGGTGTGGATGACGCCGGCGCACTTGGGGGCGGTCCAGCCGCGGTGGAAGGTCCAGGCGCGGATCTCCTTGGGGCCGGCGGTGAAGTAGGTCTGCAGGCCGAGCAGGTGGTAGACGGCGCGGGCCAGCTTGGCCAGGCCGGGCTCCTCGATGCCCATGTCGGTCAGGAACTCGGTGCGCTCCTCGGGCTCCAGCTCGGAGAGCTCGGCCTCGACGCGGGCGCACAGGACGATGACCTCGGCCCCCTCGGTGGCGGCATGGGCCCGGACGGCGGCGACGTGGGCGTTGTCCTGGTGCAGGCCCGCCTCGTCGACGTTGCAGACGTAGAGCACCGGCTTGGAGGTGATGAGCTGGGCGTCCTTGACGCTCTGTGCCTCCTCCTCGGTCCAGGTGCCGGCCCGGGCTGGCTTGCCCTCGGCCAGCAAGGCGTAGAGGCGCTCGGCGACGGAGAGGTGCAGGGCGGCGCTCTTGTCCCCGCCCTTGGCGGCGCGGCGGAAGCGGTCGATGCGACGCTCGGAGCCCTCGAGGTCGGCGTAGATGAGCTCGGTGGCGACCGTGTCGATGTCCCGCAAGGGGTCGATGGTGCCGTCGACGTGGGTGATGTCGGGGTCCTCGAAGCAGCGCACGACCTGGAGCACGGCGTCGACGTTGCGGATGTGGCCCAGGAACTTGTTGCCCAGGCCCTCGCCCTTGCTGGCCCCGCGGACCAGGCCGGCGATGTCGACAATCTCGACGACGGCGGGGATGATCTTCTGGGTCTCGATGAAGCTGCGGATCCGCGCCAGGCGCTCGTCGGGCACGGGCACGACGCCGACGTTGGGTTCGATGGTGCAGAAGGGGTAGTTCGCGCTCTCGGCGCCGGCGGCGGTCAGGGCGTTGAAGAGCGTGGACTTGCCGACGTTGGGAAGCCCGACGATACCGGCCTGGAGAGACATGGAGACACCCAGGAGGAGGGCGGCGCGCGCCGAGGGACGCGGGACACGTGGGAGGAAGGAGGCCGCGCCCGATATCGGGGCCCCGGCATGCGGGCCACCCGCGCGCCCGGTGCGGGGGAGGGTAGGGGAGGCCATGCCCGACCTGTTCAAGAAGCACCGCCGCCGCAAGCTGGCCGAGACCCCGGTCCCGGCGGGCTGGCGACCCCTCCTGGAGCGCGATGCCCCCTTCTTCGGCGAGCTGTCGCCCGAGCAGCAGGAGCAGCTCCTGGCGGGCCTGCAGGTCTTCCTGGCGGAGCAGTCCTTCGTGGGGGCCGGCGGGCTGGAGCTGACCGAGGAGATGAAGGTGGTCATCGGCGCGACCGCGGTGCGCCTGGTGCTGGGCCTGAGCCTCGACGAGTACGAGCGCCTGACCGAGATCGTGGTCTACCCCTTCCAGGCCCTGCAGGACCCGACCGAGGATCGGGCCCTGCTCGGGGTGGCCCACCGGCACGGGGCGGTGGTGTTGTGCTGGCCGGCCGTGCTGGAGGGCCTGCGCCGCCCCCACGACGGCCACGACACGGCGGCCCACGAGTTCGCCCACGCCCTGGACCTGGCCGATGGGGTCTTCGACGGCGCCCCCTCCCTGCGGGCCGCGGAGCACTACCGCCCCTGGGCCCAGGTCCTCGGCGCGGCCTTCGCGAAGTTGGAGGATGGCGATCCGGGTCTGGCCAGCGTGATGCGCATGTACGGGGCCACGGACCCGCCGGAATTCTTCGCGGTGGCGACGGAGTCCTTCTTCGAGCGACCGACCGCCCTGCAGCAGCGGGCACCCCGGCTCTACGCCGAGCTGTCCCGCTTCTACGGGCAGGATCCGGCAGCACGGGGGCCCGCCGCTGTGTTGTGATGGGCTGATGCTCCCCCTGCTGCTGCTCCTGGCCTGCCACCCTCCTGCGGAGGTGGTGGATGCCTGCGTGGAGGACCCGGGCCTGTGCGCCCCCTGCGCCGGCAGCCACGAGTGCGTCTTCATGGGCAACCCCTGCACGGACACGGTCTTCTGCGCCCAGCAGGACGCATCGATCGCGGTGGTCGCCATCGGGTGCTCCTCCGCCATCGAGCGGAGCTGGCCGGACGACCGCCAGTGCCAGTGCGTCGAGGCGGTCTGCCAGAGCGTGGACGGGAGCTGAGGCGGGCGCCCGGTCCGGGGCTCAGCCGCGCGGGTCGATGGGGGTGGCGGGGAAGCCCTCCTGCTGGCGCACGCGCGCCTCGATGGCGGCCATGGCGGCGAGCACGGTGGGCTCCTGCCAGGGGCGGCCGACGACCTGCGCGGCGAGCGGCAGCCCCACGCTGCCGGCCAGGAAGGCGGCGCTGCGCTGGTCCAGGCGGTCCCCGCCCGGCGGCATAACCTGCTCGTCCAGGCGCACGGTGCTTACGGGGACGACGCCGGCGGGCAGGTCGAGCAGGTTGTAGCGCATGGTGTGCCAGGCCCCCAGGCTCCAGTCCCCGGTCTGGTCCAGCAGGGCGGGCGGGGTGACGGTCGGCGGCGCCAGGACCAGGTCGAGGCCCTGGGCGGCCCAGGCCTGAAGCTCGGCCTGCTGCAGGCGCTGGCGGGCGGCGTTGATGGCGAAGAGGCGCTGGACGGGCTTGTCGCCGAAGGCGCGCATGAGGCGGGCCACGCGGTGCTCGCCCCGGGCCTCCATGATGGCGGCGGCCAGGGTCCGGACGGGGCCCGGCAGGGTGGCCAGCAGGAACAGGCTCTTGAGGTGGACCGTGGGGCCCTGGTCGCCGATGCGCGCCCGGGCGGTGGCTGCCCCGTCGGCGCTGATGGCGCCGAAGTAGGCGTCGACCAGCTCCCAGCCGTCGGGCGGGCGGAAGTCGACCACCGTGGCGCCGGCCTGGCGCAGGGCCTCGGCGGCGGTGCGGACCCCGCGGGCCACGGGCGGGGTGGCGGCGATGACCCCGTCGTCGACGTAGACCCCGACCCGCAGGCCGGAGAGGTCGACGGTCGAAGGATCACCCGCCGGCAGGGGGGGCACGCGGGGGTCGAGGGCGTGCTGCTCAGCGCCGGACAGGGCCTGCCAGAGCAGCCCCAGGTCACCGACCGTGCGGGCCAGGGGACCGGTGGTGGAGCGGACCGTCTCCTGGCCGGGGATGCCGCCGGCCGAGCCCTGCTGGCTCCAGCGCCCCAGGGTGGGCTTGAGGCCGCAGATGCCGCACCAGGCGGCGGGGAGCCGGATGCTGCCGCCGATGTCGGTGCCCAGGCCCAGGGGCGACTGGCCGCTGGCCAGCAGGGCGCTCTCGCCGCCGCTGCTGCCGCCGGGCGAGCGGGCGAGGTCCCAGGGGTTCTTCGTCGTGCCCCAGATGTCGTTGTGGGTCTCCATGGCCAGCAGCAGCAGCGGGACGTTGCTCTTGCCCAGGGGGATGCCGCCGGCCCGCCGGGCCTGTTGGACCACGACGGCGTCGGCGGTCGCGGGCTGGTCGAGGAGGGCGCGGATGCCCAGGGTCTGGGGCAGCCCGACGGTGGCCAGGTTCTCCTTGATGCTGAAGGGGATGCCGTGCAGCAGGCCGCGGGCCGTGCCCTGCCGCCGCTCGGTGTCGGCCTGGGCCGCCTGGGCCAGGGCGGCCTGGTCGAAGCGGTGGACCCATGCGTTCAGCGCGCCATCGACGGCCTCCCGGCGGGCGTGCAGGGCCCGCACGATGGCGACGCTGCCCAGCTCGCCCAGGTCGAGGAGGCGGCGCAGCTCGGTGGCGGGCAGGGCGTGGATCTCCACGGGCGCTCCGGGGTCAGGGCAGGGGGTTCAGGGAGGGGGTTCAGGGAGGGGGTTCAGGGAGGGGGTTCAGGGAGGAGCCGGGGCCGCGCGCAAGGCCTGGACCTGGACGGCTGCCTGGGGCAGGCCTCCCAGGCGCAGCAGCTCGGCCACCTGGCCCAGGAAGCGGTCGGGATCGGGCTGGGCGCGGGTCAGGGTGACCAGGCCGGCCAGGTTTCCGGCCCGGGCCTGGGCGGCCCCGACGACGATGAGCCCGGGGCCGACCGCGCCACCCGGCCGCCGCTTGAGGGCGGCGACGGCCTCTTCCCAGCGACCGGTGCTGGCCAGGGCCAGGGCCCACTGCTGGCTGATCTGGCCCTGCACCGGGCAGCCCCGCTCGTCGATGGCCCAGCCTCCGAGCTCGGCGGCCCGTGCGGGGTCCCGGTCCTGGAGCAGGGCGGGCAGCAGCAGCTCGCAGGGGTCGAGGTCCGGGGGCTCGCCGGCCAGGGCCTGCACGAAGAGGGGGATGGCGCCTTGCAGATCGCCGTCGCGGTGCAGGTACCAGCCCAGGCCGGAGGCCGTGTAGGGGGTGGGGGCCAGCTCGTGGGCGCGGCGCCAGATCTGCTCGCTGCTGGACCAGTCGGGCAGGCGGAGCTGGAGGACCAGGACGGCGGGCGCAGCCAGGGCCGGCACGAGCCAGCGGGGCACGGTCCCCAGGGCGGCGCCGGCCGCCAGGCCCAGGCCGGCCAGGGGCAGGTACAGGTAGCGCTCGCCCAGCAGGCCCTTGTCCAGGGTGGCGGCCAGGCTGGGCAGCCAGCCCAGCGCCGCCCAGGCCAGCCCGGCGAGCACCAGGCCGCGATCCCGTCCTCGGGCCACCGCCAGGGCGAGCAGACCGAGCAGAGCCGGCAGCAGCGAGGGCACGGGAGGCAGCCAGCCCAGGTGCCGGGCCGGGCTCAGGGGCCAGGGCCACAGCAGCAGGCGGGCGTAGACCCCGAGCACCTGTCCCGCCTGGGCGAGGAGGGTGGCGGGTTCGGTGCTGGCACCCAGGCCGCCGCGGATCCCCAGGGCGGCCCGCAGGCCCAGCCAGGTGACGACGGCCAGGCCCAGGGCCAGGTAGCGTGGCCAGCCCTGGCGCAGGGCGGTGTGGCCGCCGCGGCCCAGGTCCAGGGCCACCAGGAAGGCGGGGATGAGGGCGGCGCTCTCCTTGGACAGCAGGCCCAGCAGGGTGAGCAGGCCGGCGGCCAGCAGGCGGCCGGGGCGACGCTCCTGGGGCGACGGGACCAGGCCCAGGGCCAGGAAGCTGAAGGCGGCGGCCATGGCGTCGTTGCGGGCCGCGACCAGGGCCAGGACCTCGGACTGCACGGGGTGCAGGGCGAAGAGGGCGGCCCCGAGCAGGGCGGCGCTCGGCGAGACCAGGCGCTTGAGCAGCTGGTGCAGGGCCAGCACGGCGAGCAGGTGCCAGGCCAGCGAGTGCAGGTGGGCCGGGCCGGGCGACAGGCCGAAGAGCCGCCGGTCCAGGTCCAGGCTCAGCAACATGAGCGGCCGGTAGTAGCCGCTGTGCACGCCGCCGGGCAGCATCGCCAGGCGGGTGGTGCTCCACAGGTCGCGGGTCAGCAGCGCGTCCAGGACGCCGGGCCGCCCGGTGAGCTGGTTGTCGATGACCAGGGCTTCGTCGTCCCAGCAGAAGCCGGCATGCCACAGCGGCGCGTAGGCCGGGGCGGTGAGCACCAGCAGGGCGGGCAGGGCCCACTGGAACAGGCGGGCCTGCGAAGCGGCGAACCGTCCTTCGGAGGCTGCCATCATCGGGCCCTCTCCTGGTGCCGCGCCGGGGGCGCCGGGGTGGGCCCGCGGCGGCACGGACCCGGATGGAAGTTTTTCGCCACCGTCACGGAGCGAACACTATACTTCTGCTGCAGGGGGGGGGCTCCGCGGCCCGGGCTCCACCTCCCTGCGCTCCTCAGGAGGTCGGTGTGTCACGTCCCATGACCCTGGCGGCTCGGCTCGTCCGCGACGACCGCGGCGCGACCTCCATCGAGTACGCGCTCATCGGCACGCTGATCAGCGTCGGCATCATCGTGGCGCTCAGCAGCTTCGCCAGCGCTGAGAACGGCCTGTTCATGTTCATCCGCAACACGGTCGTCGGCGCCATCGGCTCCTGAGCCGTCCGCGGCTGGCGGCGCGGGTCGCGGCTGGCGGCCAGGGTCGCGGCCAGGGTCGCGGCCCGGTCCTCAGGGCCAGACCTCGATGGTGTAGGCGCGCGAGGCGGTGCCCGTGATGTCGACCTGCAGGCCGCCCACCGACAGGCTGCCGCTGCTGAAGGTGTCGGTCGCCGTGCCGGCCGCCGATGCCTGGCCTGAGGCGGTGTAGGTGGTGCCGTCCGCCTCGGTGAAGCGGCCGCCCGGCCCGAAGACCCGCACCAGGCGGGCGTCGTCGACGTCGGCCAGGGTCGACAGCGAGGCGTCGGCCCCGTCGATGAAGGTGTCCGGCGCCTGCTGGAGCATGGGCACCACGCTGCCCGCGGCGGCGAAGACGGGGATCTCGTCGACGGCAGCGTCCTTCCAGCCCGAGTCGGCCACAGCACCGGTCCACCAGTCGTACCAGTCCCCGGGGGGCAGCTCGACCTGGCGGCCGGTAGCGCCCTCTTCCAGGACGGGGGCCACGAAGAGCGCGCTGCCGAGCAGCCAGGCGTCGATCCGCGCCCAGTCGTAGCCGGCGTAGACCAGCCCGGGGTGCAGGACCAGGGGCCGCCCGGTGTCCTGGGCCAGGGCGGCCAGGCCGCGCAGGTAGGGGAAGAGGCGGCTGTGCTCGGTCGCGGTCCGGACCCAGTGGGCCATGACCTGCTCGTTGCTGTCGACCAGGATGTTCTGGTCGTCATAGGCCCCGTGGTGGGTCCGCATGATGGGCGAGAAGGCGCCGAGCCAGGCCCAGCGGAACCACAGCTCCTGGGTCGAGGTCGGGTTGCCGATCGAGGCGTAGCCGGCGATGTCGCTGCCGTAGAGGGCCACGCCGGAGATGCCCAGGCCGATGCCCAGGGGCAGGACCGTGGGGAAGCCGTCGTCGCTGTCGAAGCTGGTGCGCTGGTCGCCGCCCCAGACCACGGGAGCCAGCGAGGGGGTGCCGGTCCAGCCGCTGCGCACAAAGCAGGTCGCGTCGTGGTCGGCCAGGACCTCGGCGTTGAGCGACTGCCACCACAGGCGCTGGGCGTTGTGGTCGGTGAGCGCGTCGGCGCCGTAGAGCACCGCGTCGGTGGGCAGCCACTCCGCGTAGTCGGCCATCCAGCCGGCGAAGCCGATGTCCAGGTTCTCGGTCATGCGGTCCTGGGCCCAGGCGATGGCGTCGGGATCCGTCAGGTCGAGGGCCGAGGAGGTCTCCAGCGTCGGCGAGGGCCAGGTGTAGACGGCGCCCTGGGCGTCGTGGACCAGGAAGTCCTGGGTCTCGCCCCAGGCCCGGGTGCCCTCGCCCACGAAGGGCGAGAAGTAGGACATCCAGGCGAAGCCCTGGTCCTTCAGGCTGGACGCGATGCCGGCGGGGTCCGGGTAGAGGTCCTCATCGACATACCAGTCCTGGCTCAGGTGGTATCCGACGCCGGTCTGGGTGGCGCCCTTCCAGTCCTCGGTCCACAGGTAGCCGGTGGGTGCGCCGGCCGCGCGCAGCTCGCTGGCCACCTCCAGCACGCGATCCTTGCCGCGGATGGCGTCGTTCCAGGGGCCGAAGGCGGCGTCGGGGGGCAGGGTCACACCGCCCTGGGCCAGGGCGTGGTGCTCCACCACCTGCAAGGCCATGTCGCCGCCCACGACGTAGAGATCCAGGCCGCCCTCCCAGGTGCCGACCTGCCAGTGATCGGGATCGCTGGCGCAGAGGTCCAGGTCCACCCGGGCGGCGGTGGCGGCGACCAGGCCGACGGGCAGCTCGGGTCGCAGCAGGAAGGGGGAGGGGTAGCTGCTGGCGTGGCGCGTGCCGGTGAGGAACCAGTCGTCGGGCGGGGTCTCGCTGTCGACCTTGCCGATGCCCGGCTCGCTGACCCACAAGCTGAAGGCCTCGCCCTGGTGGTCGACGTCCAGCGCCTGGCCGCCCGCCCCCAGGAAGGGGCCGCCGCCGGCGCAGGACAAGGTGGCCCGGGCCCGGTTGGGGGTCTCACCACCGATGGTCACCCCCTGGAAGGGCAGAACGCGGATCCCCAGCAGGTCGGCGCCCGCTGGCCAGACCTGCAGGCTGGCCAGCGGCGCGCCCGCCGCGTCGCGAAGCTCGGCCTGGAGCAGGGCGTCGGTCTGGCGGTCCACGATCTTCAGCGAGGCCACGGGGGTCCAGTCGGCCGTCACGTGGTCGAAGAGGTAGCTGCCCTCGGAGAACCGGATGTCGGCGCTGCCGGCACCCAAATCCAGGCCGTCCAGCTCCAGCACGGTCTTGCCGCCGCGCTCGACGACCATGCCGGCTGTCTCGGGATCGACGGTGACGGCGAAGTCGCCCAGATCGACCGAGTTGCGGGCGCAGCCCAGCAGGGTCGGCAGCAGCAGCACGAGCACGGAGCACCCCGCGAGAAGCAGGGGCTAACCCGACACGCGTCGCGCCCGCTGCTCAGGCCTGGCGGGAGAAGACGTCCAGGTACTCGGTGGCATCGGCCCCGTCCTGCACCGTGGTCCGCACGGCCAGGCGGTCACCCTGGGCCTCGAAGCTGCGGGTGACCTGGGTGCCGCCCACGACCAGCACCTGGCGGGCCAGGGCCAGGCTGTCGACGGTCCAGCTCCCGAGCGGGCCGTTGGCGCCGTCGTCGAGCAGGACCGTCTCTTCGAAGGGGATGACCTCGATCCGGTTGCCCAGCGCGACGGGGCTGTGCGGCCGGTCCTCGCCGTCGCGTTGCCACACGCCGGCCAGGCAGTCGGTGTCGGTTTCGCTCTCATCGTCGGCCAGGGCGGCCGGACCGATGAGCCCGAGGGCGGCAGCCAGGACGAGGGGGTTCACCTTGATGTGCATGGGCGGTTTGTAGCCACTAGGACCCAGTTGGCAAGTGCGGCGCGCCTTAGAAAGCTCCAATGGTCTTGACCAGGTCGAAGCTCTCGTAGTCGTCGCGCGTGTAGAGCAGCCAGGCGTTTGCCATGGCGCAAGCCTGGATTCCGTAGACTGGGATCAGGCCGACGCAGCACAGCATGACGCCAACCATCGACAGGCCCATGTTCACGATGTCGTACCAGAGCAGGCGCAGCCGGTTGCCCCGGGCGGCGGTCCAGCTCCGATCGAGGGCGGCCATGGTGCCCAGGCGCTCCAGGGCGATGGCCACCGTCCCCAGCTGCAGGCCGAGCCAGACGTAGAGCATGACCGGCACGACCAGCGCGGCGATGAGCAGCCCCCCCAGGACCAGGAGCGGCACGGGCGGGTCGCCGCCGTGCTGGCCCTTGACGTAGGCCAGGGCCAGCAGCAGGCCCCCTGGCAAGGCGCAGACGGCGGTGACGCCCAGGCTGATCGCCGCCGTGAGCAGGCGGTAGCCCAGCACCGACAGCCAGACGTCCTTGCCGCTGAACAGGCGGTCCATGCCGGTGGTGCCGTCGATGGTGATGGCCTCTCCGACCCGGTAGGTGCCCGGCTCGATGAAGCTGCGCACCGCCAGGACCACCGCGGCGCAGCCCAGGCCGATGACGGCGAACATGACCATCAGGCCGATCATCGCGGCGTCCATGCCCGAGGAGCCCGTGTGCCAGGGGCTGTCGCTGCCGCCAGGCATCCGGTAGTTCCCGCCGCCGCTGCAGGCCTGCAGCGCGAACAGCAGCAGGCCCGCGACCAGCACCGGGGCGGGCGCGCGCTTCATGGACTCCACGCCGTGGCGCAGCGCGCGGAAGGGATTGAAGGCGTCCTCGAACTTCATGGCCATGGGGGACTCCAAGCCTGGGAGCGCACCCTAGCACAGGGCGGCCGGGCGATTGTCCGGCTGCGAGCCCTTGACGCAGGGGGGCCGGGGTGTGATGCAGTCCCTCCCCCGGAGGCGTCGATGGCAAGCCCCTTGCGGACCGCCCGCGTCCTCGCTGCACTCTCCCTGTCTCTGGGGGCCCTGACGCTCGGGGGTGGCTGCGCGGCCCATCACGCCGAGCGCGTGCAGGCGCCTGATCTCGCCAGCGCGCTGCCGGTCCTGCCGGCCCTGGAGGCGGACCAGTACGCCCGGGGGGGCGGGATCCCCGGCGACCCGGTCATCGCCCTGGCCTTGCAGGGGCGGAGCTGGGACGAGGCATTGTCCGGCGGTGCCGCCTCGCTGGCCCTGGATAAGGACGGGCGCTTCACCCTGGCCGACGCCCGCTGGGCCGCCTGGCGGGCCGGCTACCCCTTCCTGGTGCGGGCAGCCGCCACCGGGACCGGGACCGGCACCCAGCCGCCGCCGGAGATCGCCACCGCCCTGGCGACGGTCATGCGCCCGGGGGACGACCTGGGCCTGGCTCGGGCCCGGTCCGGTGAGGTGGACACCTGGGTGGCCCTGCTGGCGACCCCCGTGCCGGGCGTGCCGTCGTTTTCGCGGGACTACACGCCGGGCGAGCACATCAAGCTCGGCCTTCCCGAGGGCTCGAGCTGGTCGGTGGTCTCGCCCTCGGGCGAACGCGTGGACGGCGCGACCACGGTCGACGTCGCGCTGGACGAAGATGGGGAGTGGTGGTTGGAGGCGCACCCGCCCGGCGGCCTGCTGTCGGTGCCGGTCTATGCCGGCATGGCCATGCCCCCGGTGCCCGTGTTGGAGCTGCCCGGCGCGGATGCCGAGGGCCCCGACTCGGCGCGCGCGCTGGCCTACGGCGTGGTGGACCAGGTCCGCAGCGACTTCGGCCTGGCCACGCTCAGCCCGGATCCGACCCTGGAGATGTTGGCCCAGGCGCCCCTGGAGGGCCTGGAGGCGGGCACCTGGGACCACAGCGCCGCCGTGGCGCGGCTGCGCGGCGCGGGCTTCGTGGGTGCCAGCACCGACCAGGTGTGGTGCCAGGCCAGCTCGGTGGCCGCCTGCATCGACAACCTGCTGCGCAGCGCGGACGGCCGCGCCGCCCTGCTCGTCCCCGCCCACCGCTTCGTGGGCGCCCAGGCGCGGGTCGGCAGCGACGGCATCCGCCTGGTCATCGGGCTGGCGGGGGAGTGAGCGCCCCCCTCCTGGTGCTCGGCGCGCCGCTGCTGCTGGGCCTGTCCTGCGCGCCTCGGCACCGGGCGGAGTCGGTGCAGCCGGGCGACTCGGTGGCGGCCCGGGCGGCCGGCCTGGCCGAGGTCCGGTACCGGCCGGCCTTCGATGTTCCGCCGGGAGACCCGGACCAGCTGGTCCATGCCGTGACCGGCGGCCAGTGGGACCAGGGCCTGGCCTCGGCCGCCGCGGACCTGCTGGCGCTGCACGTCGACCGCGGCAGCCGCATCGACGCCGGCACGGCCTCGCAGGTCGCCGCACGGGCCGGCTTCCCGGGCCAGGCGCGCTTCCTGCGCACGCTCAACGGCGGCGCCTTCCCCCAGGACCTGGTGGACGAGCTGATCGGCGCGGCCCCCGGCGGGGGCCCCATCGACCTGGGCCTGGCCCGGCGGCAGTACGAGGACGGCACCTCGCTGTGGATCCTGGGCTGGTCCAGGCACCTTGCCGACCTCGACCCCATCCTGCGCGACCCGCCCCTGGACCAGGCGCTCCCGCTACGCGTGGACCCCACGGATCCGGCCATGGAGGACGCCGACCTGCGCCTGTACCTGGCGCCGCCGGACGGTCCGGTCGAGGAGCTGTCCCTGAGCCCGGGCGTCGCGCGCTGGGTCGACCACTTCCACACCCCCGGCGAGTGGCGGGTCGAGGCCGTGGCCGATCACAAGGGGCGGGAGTCGGTGCTCCTGCTGTTCTCGCTCTTCGTGGACGCGGTCCCGCCGACCCCGGCGCCGCTGTCCTCGGCCCCGGCCACCGTGGAGAACCCGGTCCAGGCCGAGCAGGCGCTGTTCACCCAGCTCAACGCGCTGCGTGCCTCCCATGGCCTGGCCCCTGTGTCGTGGTTCCCCCTCTTCGAGCCGCTGGTCCGCGAGCAGTCCGCCTTCATGGCCGCGGCCGGCCGCGCCGCCCACGTGCTGCCGGGCGTCACCCCGGGGGTCGCCGCCAAGGCGCACGGCTACGCCTTCCCCTTCGCCTTCCACCACGAGGCCGTGGCCACCGCCCCGACCGCCCAGGAGGCCATGGACCTGGTGGTCGACAGCCCGGCCCACCGCGCCACCCTGCTGTGCCAGGCCTGCACCATGGCCACCATCGGCGTCGCCCTCGAGCCGGTGCTGGACCGGCCCCCCCGCATGTTCGTGACCTGGGAGCTCATCGAGACGCCCAAGGGCACCCCCCGGCTGATCGACAACCTGGATCGCTGAGACCGCCGCCGCGGACCTGCCCTCCCGTCCCGCGCACACGAGGCTATGAAGAGGCGACTCCGGGCGGAGCCTCGCTGCTCTGCTCCTCGACACGGGCCCCACCCCACCTCCTCCCCTACGCACTTCGTGCCTCGGAAGACCCATGCGCGTCCTGCTCGTCCAGGCCTTCACCGCTCTCGACATGGAGCTGGTCTACCCGATCGGCCTGTCCTACCTGGCGGCCCACCTCAACGACCACGAGGTCGAGATCTTCGACCTCAACCAACACCGCGAGGACCCCTACACCCCCTTCGGGCAGGTGCTGGATCGGTTCCAGCCCGAGATCGTCGGCATCTCGCTGCGCAACATGAAGGTCGCCATGCCCGGCGTGCACACCGACGACTTCCAGCCCCAGCAAGAAGCGATCGAGTTCGTCAAGAAGCGGCTGCCCGGCATCAAGGTCGTCGCTGGCGGAACCGCCTTCAGCCTGTACAGCGAAGCGATGATGAAGCGGCTGCCGGCCATCGACCTGGGCTGCTGGGGAGAGTCCGAGGAGAGCTTCCCGGCCCTGCTCGCCCACCTGGATCGGCCCTGGGAGGTCAAGGGCGTCTACTACCGGGAGGGCCCGGACCGGCAGGTCAAGTTCACCGGCTACCCCGACAAGATCGACTTCAAGAGCCTGCGCCACCCGCGGCGCGACCTGGTCGACCCGGCCCCCTACCTGGCCAGCAGCTTCGTCAGCGTCGGCGTGCAGGCCAAGCGCGGCTGCGCCCTGCGCTGCATCCACTGCAGCGACACCTTCCTGCTGGGCCACCAGGTCCGCATGCGCGACCCCAAGGACGTGGTCGACGAGATCCAGGCCCTGGTCGAGGATCACGGCGTGCAGCAGATGTTCTTCTGCGACCAGATCTTCAACATCCCGGTCAAGCACGCCATCGACATCTGCAAGGAGATCGTCGATCGCCGGCTGGAGGTGGCCTGGTCCGCCTGGTTCAACGAGCACCGCAACACGCTGCCCGACGAGCTGATGATCTGGTTGAAGAAGGCCGGCTGCGGCCTGCTGTCCTTCAGCCCCGACCACGTCGATGACCGCATGCTGAAGAACCTGGACAAGAACTTCCGCTATGAAGACATGCTCTACACGGTCCAGGTGGCCAAGAAGCACGGCATGGACGTGGAGTACAGCTTCTTCCTAAACTCTCCGGGTGAAGACTGGCGCAGCATGATGCACATCTTCAAGTTCCTGCTGCACGCCCGGCTGCAGCTGGGCAACCAGCTCCGGATGTTCACGCTGCTGATGATGAACCCCATCCGGATCTACCCGCACACGCGCCTGGCCGAGCAGGCACGCGAGAGCGGCCTCATCTCGCCGGAGCACGACCTGATCGAGCCGGCCTACTGGAACCCTGGCAGCATCCAGCACGCGGTGAGCGGCTGGCAGGCCACCGCGCGCACGCTCTACGATGTGCGCAAGCGCTGGAAGGACGCCACGGGCAACACCTACGCGAGCGTCACGCGCTGACGGCGTGGCAGGCCCTGTTCCCATCGAGGATGCGCGCCTGATTTCGCGCTTGCGTGCCGCGGACCGCGGCGCGCTGGACGAGCTGTGGGTGAGCTGGCGCGCCCCGACCTGGGCGGTCTGTCGCGGTATGGGCGGCGAGCCCGAGCGGGCCCGGGCGCTCTTCGACGACATCCAGGCGCAGCTGCCCGGCGCCGTGCGCGGCTGGAGCCTGGAGTCTCCGGTCTGCTGCCAGCTCTCGCGCCTGGTCTGGCGGCGGCTGGAGGCGCGGCTGGAACTGCCCCGACCGGCTGGCATCGAAGCCAGCGTGCCGGCGCGGACGGCGACTCCGTCCCGCGACGAGGTCGCCCGCCGGCTGTCGAGGGTGCCCCCGGAGCTGCGCGTGATCTACCTGCTCGACGTCTTCTACCGCTGCCCTGCCAGGACCCTGGCGGCGCTGTCGGGCTGGGCCGAGCTGGAGGTTCGCAAGGCGCGGGCGGCGGTGGCGTGGGCGCTCGTGGCCGAGGAGGGCCCATGAGCCTGGATCGGTCCACCGTGCTGGCCATGTTGCCCTGCTTCGCCTGTGGCGACCTGCCCCCCGAGCAGGCGGCGCTGGTGCGGGCCGCCCTGGACCAGGACCCGGAGCTGCGGGAGCACCTGGCCCACCTGCACGGTGCCATGGCCGCCTGCGAGGAGGCCCTGGGCGAGGGGGCCCTGGGCGAGGGGGGCGGGGATGGGGCCCGCCCGCCCGTCTCGGTCGCAGAGGCCCCGGTCTCGGAGCTCGAGCGCCCGGTCCGGCCCGCTGCTTCGGCCCCACCCCTGCGCGTGGGCGCCGCCCTGCTGGGCCTGGCCGCCGCCCTGCTGCTGAGCATCGGCACCGCGGCGACGGTCCTGGGGCCCCGGCCGGTGGACGCGCTGGCGCCCAACCACGCCCTGGCGGCGGCCGCCGACGCCCCCGGCTTCATCACACAGTCCGACCCGGCGGCGCTCTCGATCGCGCTGCGCGCTGCCGGGGTCGAGCCGGGACAGGCCGGGGTCGGTGACCTCTCCTTCATGGGCCTGCGCCTGGTCGGCGGCATGAAGGCCCCCGGCGACCGGCCGGGCTCGATCCTGGTCTACGAGCGCGACGGACAGCGCTTCGTCTGCCAGATGTACGGCGGCGAAGCCTCGCAGGGGGCGCCTGCCGCCCTGGCCACCGTGGGCGGGCACCTGCTGCGCGCCTACCAGGCCGGCCCGACCAGCGTGGTGGTCTGGGAGGCCTTCGGCATGATCTGCCTGTTCTCGGGAGAGCTGCCGGCCCAGGAGCTGCTGGCCGTGGCCATCCAGCGCGTGGGCGGGCCTGCGGCCGAGGGCTGAACGAGCTCCGGCGCGAGGGCTGAGGGCTGAGCCGGCTCAGTCCGTGACGGCCTGCCAGCAGGCCTCGCCCTCGGTGCGGGAGCTGTTGACGGTGGTGCCGACGGGCGTCAGGTGCAGCAGGCCCTCCGCGGCGGGCACCAGCAGGGGGCGCAGCAGCTCGGGGGCCTGGACCTGGGGGTCCAGCCACGGCGCCAGGTCGCGGGGGGCCAGGATGACCGGCATGCGGTCGTGCAGCGGCGCGACGGTGGCATTCGCGACGGTGGTGAGGATGGTGCAGCTCTCGACTACGCCCTCGGGGCCGTGCCAGCGCTCCCACAGGCCGGCCAGGGCGAGCAGACCCCGACCCTCGCCGTGGATCAGGGTCGCCGGCCGGGGCTGCCCCTTGCGCCAGCCTTCGGGGCTTGACCACTCGTAGAAGCCGTTGGCCGGCACGACGCAGCGCCGCCGGCTCATGGCCTGGCGGAAGGCGGGCCGCTCGAAGGCGGTCTCGGACCGGGCGTTGATCATCTTGTAGGAGGCGCGCCGCACCTCGGTCGGCGTGCCCTTGGACCAGCCGGGGACCAGGCCCCAGTGCAGCAGGGCCAGGGCCGGGCGCGGCTCCTCGTCCGACTGCGGGGCCCGGGCCACCAGGACGGGCTGGCCGGGCGCCACGTTGTAGCGAGGCGCGATGGGGGGAAGCAGGCCCTGGGGGACGGCGGTCTCGGCCTCCAAGGGCCCCGGCTGCTGCGGGCCCTCCTCGGGGAAGCGGATCTGGAAGAAGGAGACCAGGTCCGCCGCCGTGGCGGCGAGGGCGAAGCGTCCGCACATGGGGCCTCCGGGGGGCCCGGACACGCATGGGAACGGTCGGGCCACACGGCTGCTATCCTCGCGCGCCATGCGCTCCTCTGCTGCCCTGCTGTTGCTGCCGTGGATGGGAGGCCCGGCTCCGGCCGCGGCCCCTGTCATGTCCCCCGACACCCGCGCCACCTCGGGCCCGGACCGCGCCTTCGACATGCAGGAGCTGGACCTGGATCTGGCTTTGCTGCCGGCGGAGCGGGCGGTGCAGGGCACCGCGACCTGGACCGTGCGGCGCCTGTGGCAGGGCCCGCTGGTGCTCGACCAGGTGGCGCTGGACATCCAGGCGGTCACGGGGCCCGAGGGGGCCTTGCCCTTCCGGACCGAGGGAGACACGCTGGTCATCGACCTGCCGGAGGACTTCGCGGCGGCGGCCCCGGCGACGGTGGCCGTGCGCTACCGGGCCACGCCCCGCACGGGCCTGCACTTCCGGGAGGGGGGGCGGGACCAGCCGGATCGCCAGTCCGAGATCTGGTCGCAGGGCGAGGGCGAGGACAACCGCTACTGGTTCCCCGGTTGGGACCACCCCGGTGATCGCTTCGCCTACCAGGGGCACTTCACGGCGCCCGAGGGCTGGCAGGTCCTGACCAACTCGGGCCCGGACCTGATCAACTACCTGGTGATGGTGGCGGCCGGCCCCTTCCAGGTGGTCTCGGCGCCCGATCACCCCGAGGTCCAGGCCTGGGTGCCGCCGGGGACCGCGGCCCACGCGGTGGCGCGGGTCCTGGACCCGGTGCCGGCGATGATGGACCACTTCGCGGCGCGCACCGGGGTGCCCTACCCCTGGGGGCCCTACCGCCAGATCTTCGTCCAGCGCTTCTTGTACACGGGCATGGAGAACACCTCGGCGACGATCGAGCACGAGCGCATGCTGGTCGGGGACGAGGTGGCCCAGACCAGCGACTGGGTGGAGAGCGTGGCGGCACACGAGCTGGCCCACCAGTGGTTCGGGGACCTGCTGTCCTGCGAGAGCTGGCGCGAGCTGTGGCTGAACGAGGGCTTCGCCACCTTCATGGCCGGCGACTGGATGGACAGCCGCCAGGACGCGGCCGACCACGCCGCCCAGGTCCAGGGCTGGCTGGACAGCGTCCGGAACCAGCCCGCCCCCATGGCGGGCCGCTTCTTCCAGGGGGCCGGCGCCGCCCCCAACGCCAATGTCTACGGCCGGGGCGCGGCGGTGCTCCAGATGCTGCGGGTCTACCTGGGTGAGGATCGCTTCTGGGAGGGGATCCGCGGCTATGTGCAGGCCCACCAGCACGGGCAGGTCGCCACCATCGACCTGCAGCGGGCCCTGGAGGCCAGCAGCGGCCGCCAGCTCGACTGGTTCTTCGAGCAGTGGGTGGAGCTGGGCGCGGTCCCCTCGCTCACGGTGCGCAGCCACAGCGCCGAGGGCCGGCTGACGGTCACGGTGGAGCAGCAGGTCGACGACACGCACCCGCGCTTCTCGCTGCCCGTGACCATCGAGGTCGGGGCCGCCGACGGCACCGTGCTGCGGCGCCAGGGCTGGCTCGACGACCGCTCCCTGAGCTTCGAGCTGGAGCAGGCCGCGCCGCCCCGCTGGGTGGCCTTCGATCCCGACGGCGGCATCGCGGCAACCGTGGACCAGGTGCAGGAGCCGGCAGCCTGGCAGGCCCAGCTCGCGTCGCCTTCGCCCCTGGCCCGCCGGGTCGCCATCGCCGCCCTCGGCAAGACCGACCGGTCTGCCCCCCTGGCCCTGCTCCTCGCCGACCCGGCCGCGCCTACGGCGGAGCGCCAGGCGGCCGCGGCGGCGCTCGGCGAGCAGCGGGTCACAGCCCCGCTGGTCGAGGCCGTGCTGCGGGACCGCCTGGATCGTGTACGCCGGGCGGCCGCCACGGCCCTGGCCAGGGCCCCCGACACCAGCCCGGCCGCGACGCTGCGCCGGGTGGCCGAACACGACAGCAACCCCGATGTGCGGGCTGCGGCGCTGAGCAGCCTGGCGGCGGTGCAGGCGAGCCTGGCCCTGCCCCTGGCCCGCAGCCTGGCCCGGCGCTGGACGGATCGGGACGCCAACGGCCTGCGCAACGCGGCGGTTGGAGTCCTGGGGGAGCACGGCGATCCCAGCGACCTGGCGGCCCTGCTCGACCCCCACGCCCCCGACCGGCTGCGCAACGACGGCCTGTCGGCAGCGGCGCGCATCGCCGGCCGCCAGGACAGCGCCGCCGAGCGGACGCGCCTGCAGGCCCGGGTGGCGCGGGCCGCCGAGCCCCTGCTGTCCGACCTGGATCTGCGGACGCGCCAGCACGCCATCGGGGTGCTGGGCCAGGTCGGCGACGAGGTCAGCGTGAACCAGCTCGAGGCCTACCGGCGCGCCGAGACGGCCAATGACGCCGCCGACGCCGCCATCGCCGCCATCGCCGCCATCCGCGGCCGCACACCGCCGGCTGCGACGCCGCCGGGCGCGGAGCAAGCGCGCCTGCAGGCCGTGGAGGAGCGGCTGGACACGCTGGAGGAGCAGCTTCAGCAGCTGGAGCACCAGCACTGAGGAATCTTCGAGAGGGGCTGTAAGGGCGAGGGGGCGTCGGTCGTTGTCAGGGCGACCCTCACCCGGAGCCCCCGATGTCCACCCGTACGACCCTCCTCGGCGCCTCGATCCTCACCGCTCTCGCCGTCACCGCCGGCCTGAGCGTCACCGCCTGCAGCATGAAGGAGCCCGCCCGCTTCGAGGCCGAAGAGGAGCTGGCGCCGGCCCCCGTGGGGACCTCGGTGGACGGACCTGCCGCCATCGTGACCGCCCAGACCACGGCCGTTCAGGCCACGGCCGCCCAGACCACGGCCACGTCGGACAAGTCCAAGGCCACCGCGCAGGACGCCCTCTCCGCGAGCCCGGGCCGTGGCCTGGCGCTGGACGACCAGCGCGAGCAGCGGAACGAGACGCTCAGCGAGAGCCCCCCGACGGGCGCCGAGTACAAGGACCTCGCCGAGGCTGGCGCCGACCGGCAGCACGCCGAGACCCGCGCCGCCGCGGCGGATGCGTCGGTGGCGGACGAGGCGAAGCCGGCGCTTGCCCGTCGGGCCAAGGGTGACGTTGCCGCCATGGGCAACCTCGGCACGCTGTCCACCCAGACCCGCGGCCCCGCCGGAGCCACCGGCGTCGCGGCGCCCATGGACGGAGTCTCGGTCGGCGGCCTGATCGGCGGCGAGGGCTCCACGGCCTCGGGCCTCCGCGCCCTGGGCTACCTCGGACAGGGCCAGGGACTGGGCGGCGGCGGCGCCGTCACGGTGCCCCCCAGCGGTACCTCGTCCAGCCTGTCCCTGAGCACCCCCGCTCCCGACCCCGACCTGGACACGGTGGCCGCGACGAGCGGCACCGAGACCTACACCGACTACGGCAGCAACCCCTTCACCATGGTCGCCAAGGACCACCTGTCGACCTTCTCCATCGACGTGGACACCGCCAGCTACAGCATCATGCGCAAGAAGCTCGAGGGCGGCGTGCTGCCCCCGCCGGAGGCCGTGCGGGCCGAGGAGTTCATCAACTACCTGGACTACGCCTACACCGGCCCCTCGGCCAGCAGCACGGCCCCCTTCGCCGTCCACATGGCCGCCATGCCCGACCCCTTCCGCGACGGGCACCACATCCTGCGGGTCGGCGTCAAGGGCAAGGAGCTGTCCCGCGACAGCCGCCCGCCCCTGCACCTGACCTTCCTCGTCGACGTCTCGGGCTCGATGTCCTCGCCCGACAAGCTGCCGCTGGCCAAGCAGAGCCTGCACATGCTCGTCGACAACCTGCGCGAGGACGACACCGTCGCCCTGGCCACCTACGCCGGTCGCGTCGCCGAGATCCTGCCCCCCACTTCGGCTGGCAACACCCGCCAGATCCACCAGGCCATCGAGTCCCTGAACTCCGGCGGCTCCACTGCCATGTCCTCGGGCATCGACCTGGCCTACCAGATGGCCTGGGGCAGCTTCCAGCCCGGCGCCGAGAACCGCGTGGTCGTGCTGACCGACGGCGACGCCAACGTCGGCCGGACCTCCTGGGACGACATGCTGTCCCAGGTCAAGGGCTACGCCGACAAGGGTGTCACCCTGTCCACCATCGGCTTCGGCATGGGCAACTACCAGGACACCCTGATGGAGCAGCTCTCCGACAACGGCGACGGCAACAACTACTACGTCGACGGTGCCCAGCAGGCGCAGCGGGTCTTCGTGGATGACCTGGGCGGCACGCTCATCACCATCGCCCGTGACGTGAAGATCCAGGTCGACTTTAACCCGGACAGCGTCCTGGCCTACCGGCTCATCGGCTACGAGAACCGCGACATCGCCGACCGCGACTTCCGCAACGACAAGGTCGACGCCGGCGAAGTCGGGGCAGGCCACGACGTGACCGCGCTGTACGACGTCATCCTGCGCGACGGCTACAGCACCAACCTGGCCACCGTGCGCATGCGGTGGGAGAAGCCGGGCGCCGACGTGGACCAGGGCGGCGCCGCGGCCCAGGAGAAGGCCTACTCCTTCCCCGACCGGGCCCTGGCCGAGCGGACCGACCTGGCCAGCCGCGACCTGCGCATGGCCTACGTCGCCGGGACCTACGCCGAGATCCTGCACGGCAGCCCCCAGGCCCAGGAGCTGTCGCTGGACCGCCTCATCGCCTTCGCCCAGCAGAGCCAGCGCCCCGGCCAGAAGGACGACGTCGAGCTCATCGGCCTGATGAAGCAGGCCCGGGCCCTGGGGGCCGGCGCCCGCGGCGCGGCGGTGTCGGTGCGCTGAGGGAGCAGGTGTGAGACGCGAGGGCCGGCCGGGTGGTCGGCCCTCGCTGCGTCAGCCCATGCGCCGCGGGCTCATCTCGGTCGCGAAGTCGTGGCGGCCCTCGGTGGCCATGGCGGCCAGGGCCTCGCCGGCCAGCCAGCCGAAGCCGAAGCCGTGGCCGGTGAAGCCGACGGCCGCCAGTGCGCCCGGGGTGCCGGGGGCGGCGCCGACCAGGGGCAGGCCGTCGCGGGAGAAGCCCATGGTGCCCGACCAGCGGTGGGTGACCGGCACGTCGGCCAGGGCGGCGAAGCAACGGATGAAGGCGGTCATGCGCTCCTGGATCTGCGGGTGCAGCGCGTCCTCCAGGCCCACCTCGGCGTCCGGGTCCAGGTTGCGCCAGCCCCCCAGGACCACGCAGCCCCGCTCGTCCTGGCGCCAGTAGTCGAAGCCGTGGTCGGCGTAGATCGGCCGCTCGAAGATGCGCGGAGCGGGAGCGGTGGCCAGCATCTGGCCGCGGACCGGGTCGACCTTGTCGGCGAACCAGGGCAGCAGCGTGCCGGCCCGGGCGTTGACGCAGACCAGGGCCAGGTCGGCCCGCACCGTGCCGCCAGGCGTGGACAGGCGCACGTCGCCGGGGCTGGCCGCGTCCAGCTCGATCACCGGGCTGTGCTCGAAAAGCCGGGCGCCAGCGCGCACCGCGGCGGCAGCGGCACCTTGCACCAGGCGCGCGGGGTGGACCTCACCGTCTCGGGGCAGGACCACTGCCAGCCGGAAGCCCGCGGCCCGGTAGACCTCGGGCAGGTCGGTGCCCTGGAGCAGCTCGGCCTGGAAGCCGTCGGCGACCAGCAGCTCGGCCGACGCGACCAGCTCCTGCTCCTCGCGCTCGCTGCCGGCGAGCTGCAGGCTGCCGCCCCGGCGGTAGCCGCACTCCAGGCCCTGTTCCTGGATGAACGCCGCCATTCGGTCGTGGTTGTCCAGCGACCAGGCGTGGATCCGCCGGGCTCGCTCGTGGCCCATCACGGCCACGGCCCGGTCGTAGCGCTCGGCCGTGCCCTGGAGGATGAAGCCGGCGTTGCGCCCGCTGGCCTGGCCGGAGACCCGGTCGGCGTCGAGCAGCACCGTGTCGACGCCCTGGCGGGCCAGGGCCAGGGCCGCCGAGCTGCCGCACAGGCCGGCGCCGATGACCACGACCTCGCAACGGGTCTCGCCCTGCAAGGGCGGGGTGGTGGGGGCGGGGGGATCGAGCCAGAGGGGCGTGGTCATGGGAGCTCCGGGCGCCAGGGACTATCAAGGAACAGCGCCGCGGCCGCGGAGGGTAGGCTTCACCGGGTCGGTCCCCCCGGGCCGGCCTGCGGAGGAGAGGATGGAGGCGCCTGCCCCGACTGAGCCCCAGACCGAGCCCAGGGACCGTCGGATCGCGCTCATCCTGTGCACCTTCTTGGGCTTGATGGGCATGCACCGCTTCTACACGGGGCACACGGGGATCGGCGTCGCCCAGCTCCTGAGCTTCGGGGGCTGCGGGCTGTGGTGGCTGTACGACCTGCTCATGTTGGCCTCGGGCCGCTTCGCCGACGCCGAGGGCGTGATCCTGCGCTGAGGGTCCCGCGCGCTGCGCCTGGCCGCCGCCGGCAGCGCGACGGGCTCACCGGAAGTCCCGGCTGTGGGTCTGGACGGGGGGCGCCGCTTGAAGCGGCAGGAAGTGCAGGGCCAGCAGGGAGAGCGAGTCGCCGTCTCGCTGGACCCGGGCCTGGATCTCGACCATGGGCTCACCCAGGATGATCTTGCGCTGGCGGTCGAAGAGCTGGGGCTTGACCACGATGTTGAGCAGGCCGGTCTCGTCTTCCAGGGTCATGAAGACGATGCCCGAGGCAGTGCCGGGCCGCTGGCGGTGGCTGATCATGCCGGCCACGCGCACCACGGCGTCGCGGGGCTGGTCGAGCACGTCCAGGGTGCAGCGGACCCCCCGCCGGGAGAGCTGCTCCCGCACCATGCCGATGGGGTGCTTGTCGACGGACAGCCCGATGACTTCATAGTCCTGGAGCAGCTCCTGGTGCGCGGTTGGGGAGGGGAGGGGGGCCGCCCCCTCGTCCCGGTGCAGACCGCGGAACAGGGGCATGTCGCTGAGGCCCTGGACCGCCCAGACCGCCTGGCGTCGGTCCCAGGCCTGGCCGGGCGGCCCCAGCGCGCGCAGGGCGTCGGCCCGGGCCAGCCGGACCAGATCGTCCCGGCGCAGGTCGGCCCGCACCTGCAAATCTCCGACCCCGTGGAAGGGACCCTGGGCGCGGGCGGCCACGACCCGCTCGGCCGCCTCCTGGGGCAGGCCCTTGACCAGCCGCAGGCCCAGGCGGATGGCCCGGCGTTCGGCCTCCTGCGGCTCGGGCTCCTGCGGCTCGGGCTCCTGCGGCTCGGGCTCCAGCGTGAGATCCCAGTCGCTGTGGTGCACGTCCACCGGTAGCAGTCGCACGCCGTGGCGCTGGGCGTCGGCCAGCAGGGCCCGGGCCGAGTAGAAGCCCATGGGCAGGCTGTTGACCACGGCCGCCGAGAAGGCCGCCGGGTAGTGGCACTTGAGCCAGGCCGAGACGTAGACCAGGCGGGCGAAGCTGGCGGCGTGGGACTCGGGGAAGCCGTACTCGCCGAAGCCGCGGATCTGCGAGGCGATCTGGCGGGCGTAGTCCTCACGGATGCCCTCGGCCAGCATGCCCTGGACCAGCTCCTCGCTCATGGCGTCCAGGCCGCCGCGCTTGCGCCAGGCCCCCATGGCCCGCCGGAGCTGGTCGGCCTTGCCCGGCGAGAAGCCCCCCACGGCCACGGCCATGGCCATGACCTGCTCCTGGAAGATGGGCACACCCAGGGTCCGCTCCAGGATGGGGCGCAGCTTCTCGTGGGCGTAGCTGACCGGCTCCTCGCCGTTGCGGCGCCGCAGGTAGGGGTGGACCATGCCGCCCTGGATGGGGCCCGGCCGGACGACGCTGACCTCGATGACCAGGTCGTACCAGCAGCGGGGCTTGAGCCGCGGGAGCATGGACATCTGGGCCCGGCTCTCGATCTGGAAGACCCCGACGGTGTCGGCCTTGCCGATCATGTCGTAGACCGCCGGATCCTCTGCCGGGACCGTGGCCAGCTCCAGGTCCCGATCCCAGTGCAGCCGCACCAGGTCGAAGGCCTTGCGGATGGCCGTGAGCATGCCCAGCGACAGGAAGTCGACCTTCACGAAGCCGACCACGTCGATGTCGTCCTTGTCCCACTGGATGACCGTGCGGCCCTCCATGGTGGCGGGCTCCACCGGGCACAGATCGACCAGGGGGCCATCGGAGATGGCGAAGCCGCCGACGTGGATGCCGACGTGGCGCGGCAGGCCCGAGATCTCGTCGCTGAGCGCCACGGCCAGCCGCACCCGGCGGTCCCGGGGGTCCATGCCGGCGTCGCGGAGCTGGGCATCGCCGATCACGGCGCCGTCGAACCAGTGGATGCGGCTGGCCATGCGGTCGACCTGGTCCAGCGAAAGCCCCACCGCCTTGCCCACATCGCGGATGGCCGAGCGTCGTCGGTAGCTGATGACCTCGTTGATCATCGCGGCCCGACCGCGGCCGTAGCGCTCGTAGAGGTACCGGAACAGCTCCTCGCGGCGCTCGTGCTCGAAGTCGATGTCGATGTCGGGCGGCTCGCCCCGCTCCTCGCTGATGAAGCGCTCGAAGAGCAGGCTGCTGCTGGCCGGGTCCACTGCCGTGACCCCCAGCACGTAGCAGACGGCGCTGTTGGCGGCGCTGCCCCGTCCCTGGCACAGGATGCCCCGGGCGCGGGCGAAGCGGACGGCGTCGTTGACCGTCAGGAAGTAGGCGGGAAAGTCCAGGCGCTCGATGAGGTCGAGCTCGTGGAGGAGCTGCCGGCCCACCGCCGCGGGCACGCCCTGGGGGTAGCGCTCGGCGGCGCCTTCCTTCACCAGCTTCTGCAGCCAGCCCATGGGGGTCTGGCCCTGGGGCACGACCTCTCGTGGGTAGCGGTAGGAGATCTGGTCCAGGCCGAAGGCGCAGCGCTCCGCCACCTCCACCGAGCGGTCGACGGCGGCGGGGTGGTCGGCGAAGCGGGCGGCCAGCTCGTCCGGGGAGAGCAGGTGCCGGGCGGCGTTGGGTTGGAGCGCCGTGCCGGCCTGGTCCAGGGTGGTGTGCAGGCGGATGCAGGTGAGCACGTCCTGCAAGGGCTGGCGGGCCGGGCTGTGGACCAGGACATCGGCCGTGGCCAGCAGGGGCAGGCCGGTGGCGCGAGCCAGGGCCTGGCGGGCGGCCACCCGCTGCGGGTCCCGGCTGTCCAGGCGCCGTACCAGGCCCAGCGAGGCGTGCTCGCCGAAGGCCTCGCGCACCTGGAGCACGGCCGGGACCGGCCAGTCGCCCATGAGCACCAGCTCCAGCCCGGCGGCGCGGTCCAGCAGCTCCGACAGGGGCACCTGCCCCCGGCCCTTGACCACGCCGCGGGCCCGGCGCTGGGCCTGGGGCCCGACGCAGTCGTCGTCCACCGGGCCGCCGCAGCGGGCCTGGGTGACCAGGTGGCACAGGTGCTTCCAGCCGAGAAGATCGCGGGCCAGCACGACCACGCCGGGCCCGCCCTGGAGGGTGAGCAGCGTCCCGCAGACCAGGCGCAGGCCGTGCTCGCGGGCCGCCTTCCAGGCCCGGGGCAGGCCGTAGACAGCGTCGCGATCAGTGATGGCCAGGCTGTGCAGGCCCAGGGCGGCGGCCTGCTCCACCAGCTCCTCAGGCAGGCTGGCGCCCTCCTGGAAGGAGAAGGCGCTGCGGCAGACCAGCTCGGCGGCCGCTCGGGAGGGCCCGGAGGAGGAGCGGGGCGGGCGGCGGATCGCCCGCGGGTCGCGGACCGGCTTGTCGTTGGGCTCAGGCATCAGCGGCCCCTCGGGGAGGGGAGGTGGCGGTTCCGGATCGGCGTGGTCCCCCTCGTCGAGCTGTGCTGGGTGTCACCAGCGTGGGCGGGAAGGTGCCGCGCGGGCCGGCTGGCCGTCTGCTGCGGGCGGCCTGCTGCGGGTGGCGGAGAGCCACTGTGGCGCTGGCAAGCCTGGCCGCGCCGCACAGAGAGGTGCAGCTCAGGCAGACGGCGCGGGTCTGCGACGTGGTCTGGAGGAAGCCTGCCGGGAGGAAGCGTGCTGGGGGGAGCCCTGTCGGGGGGAGCCCTGCCGGGGGGGGCAGCACCTCGAAGGAGCGGTCGCAACTCACGTTGTTCCTTGGCGTCCACGAGACGCTGCGTCGTCCATGGGGAACCAGCCCCAAACCAGGCCAGCGCGGTGGGCGCCGCAGCTCGCGGAGCGAGCGATGGGAGGGGTTTGTTTCACAGGCATCAGTCGAACCACCCGTGCAGGGCCCACTGCTCGTCTTCCTGGTACAGCCAGGCCTGGCGCCCGTCGGCCAGGGTCGCGCGCCAGTACTCGCGCAGGAAGCCGCCCTGCCACCACTCGCCGGCGAGCTGCTCAGGGCCGTCCAGGGCGACGAGGTCCACCCAGCGGCCGTCGGCGTGGAGCTGGCGGGGCCGGCTGCCCAGGCCGGGGCTGGCGGGCCCGGGGCTGGCGGGCCCGGGGCTGGCGGGCCCGCTGCGCAGGTCCACAGTGCGCAGGTCCACAGTGCGCAGGTCCACAGTGCGCAGGTCCACAGTGCGCAGGTCCACAGTGACCGGTGGCTGCTGCAGCAGGGTCGGGCGGAGGGGGGGAGGCAGGGCAGGGAAGCCCTCCCAGGCGCGGACCGGGTCGGAGCCATCGGGGCGGCGTTGGCCCAGCCGATCGGCCAGGCAGGGCACGGGGCCCCGGAGCGCGGGCAGCAGGGCGCTGCGCCCGGGGGTGAAGGGGGCGGGCTGCCAGGCGGCTTCGGGCCGGTGGCGCGCGGTGGGCTGGGGCACCACCACCGCGTCGGCGCCCAGCTCGTCCTGGAGGCGGGCCACGACCTCGTCCAGGGCCTCGGCCGCCCGCTGGCGGTCCAGCATGTCCCGCTGCCGACCGTCGAAAGGGGTCGGCTCGGGCAGCTCCAGGGTGACGGCGCAGACCGGGCCGGCCAGCTTGAGCGTGTCCAGGCGGGCCCGCAGGAGCTGGAGCATGTGGCGCGGGTCCCGGGTGGGGGAGCCCAGGCGCAGGGAGATCTCCTGCACCCCGCCCGGCGCCCGGCGCGCCGGACCGCCGCGCACATCGTCGTCCAGGCCGTCGTCCTGGGGATCCAGGCCCAGGCGCAGGACCAATCGCACCGCCGCCTGGCCGGCCGCCGCCAGCCGCGCCGCCGCGTCCCGCAGCAGGGCGTTGAGGATGAAGATCAGGGCATCGAGCTGGGTCACCGGGTCCAGCAGGGGCTGGGTCAAGGCCAGGGACTCGTCGTCCTGCCAGGTGGCGATGGTCGGGCGCGGCCCCTGGCCCCGGGCCAGGGCGTGGGCGGCGACGGCGACGGGCCCCAGGCGGCCGACCACGCTGGCTGGCGGCAGGGCGGCGAAGTCCCCCACGGTGTGCAGGCCCAGGCCGGTCAGCAGGGACAGCTCGCGCTCAGGCAGGTCCAGCGAGGCCAGCGGCAGGTGGGCCAGCGCGTCGGCCCCGCCCCCCCGGGGCACCACCCGGCTGCGGCGCCCCCAGGCTGCGCAGGCCCAGGCGGTGGCCGGGTCGTCGGCGATGACCACGGAGGCGGCGTGACCGAGCTGGCCCAGGCGCAGGCGGACCCGCTCCGCCAGGGCGCGCTCGGCCCCGGCCCGGGGCAGCCCGTCGGGTCCCGGGACCCCGGTCACCCGGGAGATCTCGGCCACCAGGCCGTCCGGCGGCAGGGTGGCGACGTTGGGCGAGACCCGCAGGAGCTGGGTGGCCAGGTCCTGCAGGTCGTCCTGTTCCGCCGGGGCGTCCAGGGTCTCGACCTGCAAGGCCGGCAGCACGGCCCGCGCCTCTGCCGCCGTCATGCCGCGCTGCACCCCCGCTCGCAGGGCCACCGGCGTCGCGCACTGCACGCGCAGAGCGCTCTTCTCGTCGGCCACCAGGGCCGCGGGTTGGGACGCATCCCAGCCGCAGCGCTCGAGGCGGAAGGTGGGCAGGTGGGCGACCAGGTACCGGAACATGCGTTCATGCGTATGCTGGGCGCACTCGAATGCAAGATCAAGTTTGGACAGATTATGACCGACGCGGCCGCGGCCGCAGCTGCAGACCCCTGCCACCGCCGCCCGCCCGCGGTCTCACAGCGCTGTCAGCCGTGCTGGAGCACCTGCTGCAGCAGCTCGGCGTCCAGCACGCTCTCTTCCGGGCGGTTGTGGCGAGTCGGTCGCAAGATCTCGGGCATGTCGTGCGTGGTCGCTTCGTCGAGCAGGTTGGGGAAGAAGACCACGGGCACCCGGCCGCCGGGTCGCCAGCCGGGGAAGCGGTTGAGAATGCGGGTCCCGCAGGTGCTGCAGAAGGCCCGCGTGATGGTAGCGCCAGGCCGGGTGTAGTCCTGCAGAAGCTCGGCCCCCGAGGTCAGGCGGAGCATCGCTTCTTCGACGCAGGCGACCTGGTACAGCGGGGCTGCATGGGCCCGGCGGCAGCTGTCGCAGTGTAACCCCCGTCTCAGCCCCAGCCGCGCCCCCCAACCATCTGCGGTACTCCCTCCGTTCATCGCAGGAGGAAGCAGATGGTAACCAA
>Ga0100377_1000721_pt1 | contig 28465 bp, 18 predicted proteins | sample CryGeymeta201501_FD_83664 | JGI IMG/M metagenome (GOLD analysis project Ga0100377, IMG submission 83664) | Groundwater microbial communities from Crystal Geyser aquifers in Utah, USA - Crystal Geyser metaG 2015-01 | ecosystem: Environmental > Aquatic > Deep subsurface > Groundwater | place: USA...
CCCCAAGCTCCTCACCCGGCAGCGTGATGTTGAGGGTGCCGCCCGGGTTCTTGCTCAGTCGCCGCAGCACGTGACCGAACACCTTGTAGCTCGCGACGCGCTCGGGCTGCGTCAGCTTGACGCACTCGGCCAGGAACAGCGGCTCAAGGCAGCCGTCCAGGGCCAGGTAGTTCACCTCCCCCGGCTTGCTCGCCAGCGCGTCCTTCCAGAAGCGCCACCACGCCTCGTGCACCTCGTAGATCGGGCTCTGCCACGTCGCGCCCTTGAAGATGTCGATGTCGAGGTAGAGCCCCAGCGCGAAGACGACCTCGTTGGTCGGGTCGGCCTCGAGATCGAAGTACAGGTTCACATCCGAGTTCTGTGGCATCGCGATCGAGTGCTGTACCTCGCCGCCCGTGTGCTCCGGCCCCGCGAGCAGGTCGGCCTGCGCGACGATGGCCTGGGCCTTGAGCTGGAGTTGGGCGAGCTCGGCGTAGATCGGCCTCGGCGTCGAGCCCACCTCGATCGCCCCAACGCGATCGGCGACGTCGCCCACCGTGCGAAAATCCATCGCCCGAAGCTGCTCGGCCGACGCGAACGACACATACGGCAGCAGCGCCAGGTCCCAGTCCGCCGGCTCGCCGCACTGGTGCGTCTGCTTGCAGTCCACCAGATACCGACACCGCCCGCACGCTGGCTGAATCCGCGCCAGCACGTCCTCGATCCGGTGGGGCGCCGTCGCATACAGCCCCTGGATGCGCTCCATGCCGGCCTGCAGAATGTGCTGCGTGTCCCCCCAGACCATCTGCACCGAGAGCTCGTCTGGACCGGTCTGGACGAGGTCCGTGAGCTCGGCGAACCCGTGCTTCGGCAAGATACCGTTGTGCGCCGCCCGCACGAAGAACCGCTCCGCCATCCCCACCTCGACGAGGTAGGCGCTGAGCGCGACCGCGTAATACAGGATCTCGACCAGGTGCGACTTGCCCACCTTCTGCTCGTTGGTGTGCTTGATGTCGATGATGTGGATGCCAAACCGCTCCGTGAGCGTCGCCCGGTCCACCTCCTGCGTCCGCCCGTTCGGCAGCACCTCGAAGATGGGCCCACCGCTCGCCCGGTCGGCCGCGTTGCCCACCACGTGAATGTCCGGCCTCAGCTTGCCCGGCGCCTTGCTCAGCGGCGCCTCGGTCACCCCGTCGTCGATCCCCAGCACCAGCCGGGCGAAGGCCGCCGGCGTCAGCCACTCATACTCCAGCAGGTAGAGCTCGGTGGCCTCCTTCGCCTCGGAGAGCTCCGCGTGCAGCGCCGCCAGCGCCCCCGCATCCAGCTGCGACGGCGCCACGATCGCGTCGTGTGAGGTCGAGGTCGTGTAGCGGGCGCGCCGGTTCCGGCTCAGCACCGAGTACACCAGCCGCTCATACTCCTTCCCGAGCTGCGCCAGCCCCGACGACGGACTCTTCCACGGGTCCCTCGCGATCGCCCGCACCGGCGCGATCCACCGCGCGTCCCCCTCGCCCAGGTCGAGCAGCAGCTGCCGGTCGCACTCGAAGTCCACGAAGTGCTTGAAGACGATCTTGTTGAGCTCACCCATGCCACGCTCCTTTGGAGGCTTGTCGACCACACAGCATGCGGTCTCTCGGTCATGTGCCTCACGACCGAGAGTCTTCATGGTGATGGTATGTCTGTACCACGGTTCTAACGGCGGAGGGAGCTCAGGGGCTGATCCTGGTCAGGCAGGATTGTTGGCGTCAGCGCATTGCCATCGGTGTCTCCTCGGGTGTGCGCCGGCCAGGCCGCCGGCGGTGGTGATGCGTGGGGTCAGGCGATGGCCCAGCCGTTGTTCGCGCGTCCGAAGCCAGCCATCACGGGCTCGGTGGACTTGTAGCGGCACTCCTCGCGCAGCGCGGCGGCGACGGTGTGGGCGTCGGCGCAGCCGAGGATCTCGAGGCGCTGGCGCACGGCGGCGAAGTCGCCGGGGGTGAGCGCGGTGAGGGGCTCGAGCTGGAGGCGGGCGCCGGGGTCGGGCGGCACGCCGAGGTGGTGCACGAGGGCGTCGAAGAGGCGGAGGCGCTGCTCGTGCTTGAGCGGGTCGAAGCGGATCTTGAGGGCGAGGCGTCGGAAGACGGCCTCGTCGAAGGTCTCGACGCGGTTGGAGGCGCAGAAGAAGAGTCCGTCGAACTGCTCGATCTGGACGAGGAGCTCGTTGACGAGGCTGACCTCCCAGGACGCTCGCGCCTCGCGGCGGTCGCGAAGGAAGGTGTCGGCCTCGTCGAGCACGAGGATGGCGCGGCGGCGTCGGGCCTCGGCGAAGGCGGCGGCCACCTGCTGCTCGTTCTGCCCCACGTACATGCCGAGCAGGTCCGAGCCCTTGCGTTCGATCACCTCCAGGCCGAGCCGGGCGCCGACGTGGTGAGCGAAGGCGGTCTTGCCCGTGCCCGGAGGTCCGTACAGGCCGATGCCCGCCCTCGGACGCCGGCCGAGGCCCTTGAGCAGCGCCTCGAGGTCGCAGTCGGCGTTGAGCAGCTCCAGCTCCCAGGGGCCCACGGCCCCCGTCACGCGTCGACGGTCGAGGATCTGATCGCGCAGCGCCAGCCCAACGGCGAGTTCGTCGAGCAGGATGGCCTCGGCCTCGACGGCATTGGCCGGCCCGATGTGGCGAGCGACGCGGGCGGCGCGCTCGAGGTCGGCGGGCGTGAGCTGGGTGGCGTCGGCGATGCGGGCGATGAAGGCCTCGCTGGTCGGGAGCCCCTCGAGGTAGTGGGCCACGATGCGGCGCCGCGTCTCGCGGGGCGGCAGGTCCATGGCGAGCGTCATCGTGAAGCGCCGAAGGAGCGCCGAGTCGACGTGGTCCACGCGGTTCGAGATCCAGACCGTCGGCACCCGACCGTGCTCCAGCACGTGATGGATCCGTCCCTTGTCCCGCGACCCTCGCCGGCTCATCCCGAACAGCTCCAGGAAGCTCGGGGCGGGCAGCACGTCCTCCATCTCGTCGAACAGGATGAGGGCGGCGCCGGTGCGCTGCTGGAGCACCCGCTGGCACATGGCGTGGCGGGAGAGCCGGTCGCCGTAGGTGTGCAGTGACGTCTGCTCGTCCTCCTGCGCGCTGATCACCTGAAGCGTCAGCCCCAGCTCGGCCGCCACCACCCGCGCCAGCTCCGTCTTGCCCGTGCCCGGAGGCCCGTGCAGCAGCACGTTGACCCCCGTCTCGCCCGCAGCCATCGCACTCCGCAGGAACCGGAGGAGCCTGTCCACCTCCTCGCCGATGTGCGCGAAGTCCGCGAGGTTGAGCGCGGAGGGGCGCGCGGCGTAGAAGAACGGCCGCAGGAGGGCGTCGGCGCTGCTGTGCTCGAGCGTCATCAGCTCGGCGAACCCGTCCAGCACCGCAAACACGCTCCCGAAGCCGTTGCCGAGGCCCGTGGGGCGAAGCAGCCCCATGCTCGGCAGGCTCGCCTCGGCGCGCAGGGCAGCTCGGATCTCGAGGGGATCGTGGCCGATGACGCGGCCGACCGTCCTGGCCAGCAGGGTCGGCGTCATGGCGGTCGCGCGGCTGAAGCTGTCGCCCAGCCCCGACTCGATCTCGCACAGGATGCCGAGGTGCAGCAACGTCTGCTCCAGCTCGGTGAGGCCGAGGTTGTCGCCGAGCCGCGCGATGTTCTCGGCCAGCGTGCTGTCATCGGCCGGCGGTGCGGCCTCGAGCTCCCGCAGACGCCGCTCCAGGATGGCCTTGCCCCGGCTCGGCTCCCACATCTCGATCTCGTCCGGCGAGAAGCCCGCCGTGGCCAGCGCGGCGTCGGGGGAGTGGTAGATGCCCTGGCCCGTCCACGAGCCGTTGGCGAGCATGGCCCGCAAGGTCCAGACCGCGAGGCGGGTCGAGCGAGGGGTGGTGTCGTCGGCGGTCTGGGCGTCGATGATGGTGCGTCGGGTGCGGCGTGTTGCCATGGTGTTCTAGACTCCGGTGGTGGTTGTCATACGCGTCGGGGCCGGAGCTGACTGAGCTCTGGACAAGGCGCAGGTGTGCTGTGCGCCGAGACCGACGAACGTCGTCGACATCGGTGCGCGATGAGATGGATTCGAGATGTCTCGGCGATGAACAGAGGTCGGTGTGCGCGACGGCGTGTTCTGGTGGACATGCGCGGCGTGCATTCGATGCCAGGCGTGGGTCTCCTTCTCGCAAGGGTTAGCCAAGAACGAAGCCGTCTGTTAAGCCATCGCGCCGATTTCCTCGGCGAGGCTGTCGTTGTCTCGAGGTTCCATGAGCGATCCTCCCTCGTGGGGCTCTGGTCTCTGTGCGCGTGGGCGGAGTACCCACACACTATGGAGTGGCAATGCGAGGCGCCGATTCTGACTTACGGGCAGGAGATCGACCTCGGTGGTCACTTTTCTTGCGGGAGCCCGCGCCGCCGGCGATCCGTCGCAGGCGCGAGGACCCCGAGGGCATCGGTCTGCGGCGGCATGATGCGTGCCGCCGTCGTGGCCATGTTGATCCCGCTGTCTGTTGAAGGGCTCTCGGGCACACGACGCGTGGAGCTACCGCGTGAGGGGGCCGCGTCGGCGAGGCTGACGACCTGAGGGCGATAGACACGCCGCGCACCCACACTGGAGGGACACGCCGTGGCACGGGACTCGAAGAAGAGGAAGAAGGAACGGAAGGTCAGGAACCGACAGGAGAAGCTGGACTGGAAGAACCGCCCGCATAACACGGGCGGCGGGCCGCTGTGGGCCTGGGCTCAGGCCTGCAAAGCTCGTGGGGAAGCCGTCTCGACCCTGGCGTTCAAGGACGCCAGAAGTGGCAGTGACACGAAGTTCGCCATGACCTTCGACCTGACGACGCCGCACCTCGTCCCGGGCATGGCGGAGGGGAAGACCGTCAGCGCGGGGTTGGGAGGCGTGGAGGTGGATGGGGACTGAGCGGTTGATCCCGGTCTGAAGAGCCGAGGTCGGTCATGGCGAGGTCTACCCGCACACGAGGCGACGGTTCAAAGCCGGGCTCTCAGCGCGGCGAGCACGCGATCGCCCTGAACCTCGCTCAGAACACGCTTGACTTCTGCTCTATCAGATGGGAGCGTGACCTTGGCTCGGTTATCGGCGTTCCGCCGAATGTGTCCAACGCTGCCGGTGCTACGCCACCGGCGCTACCTTCGTATTGTCGCTCCACAGGACAAGACACCACAATGCAATCGAGCATGCGAGCCAGGACCCCTCCGGGCATAACCCGGAGGGGTTTTCTTTTTCTTTTTCAGCGCTCCAGCCACACCGCCATGAAGACCGGCACCTTGTCCGCGGGCAGGAAGCTACCCGCGAAGGCTTCGACTGCGGCGAGCGTGGTTTGCGAGCACTGCAGGCGGTAGGACACACGCCCCGTGATCGCGTAGGCGTGGGAGAGCAGCCCGATGTCGGCAACGGTAGGCGTCCCGTGCTGCGCGTGGTGGAAGGCCGCACGCACGCGGCGCTCCACGGCGCGCGGCAACAGCATCGGATCGGCAGGATATGCTGGCACGCGGACACCACAGATGACCAGCGGCGTGGCCCCCTGAGCCGTCCACGTGCGGGTCTTGATCGGTGAGGCGTGCCAGCCGAAGCCCTCGATCAGCTCAATCAGCGTGTCGCGCGCCTGGTTCAGCTCCTTCTGTTCGACCCGGAAGTGCGTCGAGAGCACGAGGTCGTCGGCGTAGCGGCTGAAGGTCCACCCGCGATGGGGGCGCGCAGGGGTCGACGGGGATGCCTCACCACCCTCACAGAAGCGCTGGTGGATGCGGCGGTCGAGCTCCATCGCGACCATGTTCGCCATCGCGGGGGAGGTCGCCGCGCCCTGAGGGAGGTTATCGTACTCAGGATGGACGGTGAGCGTCACGACGTTCCGCAACCCCTGCTCCGTCCAGCCCACGAACGGACTCATGCCCCCCTCGCTGCGGCGTCCCTGCTCTGCCTCCGTCGAACACAGCGCATTGAGAACGTCCGTGACCTGTCGGCGGGTGACGTGCGAGAAGAAGTCGCGAAGATCAATCGTGATGGCAGCCGCAGCGCCCTTGTGAAAGGCCGCGTGCAACAACGTCGAGCGGTCGCGAAGAAAGCCAGTCGCCGCGGTCGAGCTGGTGCGGTAGGCACCGAGCACGTTGGCGAGTCGACGCTGGACGATGCCAAGCCGGGGCGATGGGATGTCGAGCCACCGGGTCCGGCCGTCGCGCTTCGAGCGCGGCTGCCGGTCGTACCAACTCTTGCGCTTGCCGAGCGACATGAGACCTTCGTCCGAGTGCGCGAAGTCCACGAGGGCATCCTGGGCGCTCTCGCCGTTTTTGCCGAGAAGCTTGAAGAGCTCATCCCAGGCGTCCGACAACTCCATGGGGATGTCGTCATCGAAACGGGCCATCGACGAGGCGGGATGACGCAGATCCTGAATCGCCAGCGTGACAAACGTCCGCTCATTGACGGGGTGCCAGGGTCTCGCCTGCGCATCGACGATCTCGCCAAGCGGGAGCCCGACCAACGAGAAATCGGCAAATCCGGTCTGCCGCATGACCCCGCCAGGTTCATGCCCCATCTCCCTGACCTCGAACGGAATCCGTCGACCGGCGTGTTTGTAGAGCGTCGCAACGTCCCACTTGCGGGGGGCGGAGTTGACGAGGTCGGAGACGCGCAGATGTCGGACGAGCGCTGGCCATCGTGACCGGATGTGCGCGCGCCTCAACCGGGTCCAGACTTGCGTCGCGCGCAGGCCACTCGGAACCTGGCGGGTCCGCAGCTCCTTCCAGATGTGCTTTGGCACCCGCGACGCGTTTTCATACGCCCACCGGAGTTGAACGGAGGCGCGGCGTATGTCCGCGTCGGTGGACGGCGGGTCGTGCAACACACGGTACACGGGTGTCCATTCGGTGGGGGGCTCCCCGTCACCGAAACCGCCGAGGATCGCGCCGCGTCGGGCGCTGATACGCCACCTCACGTCCTCTTCAGGCGGGTTCTTCCACTTTCTCTGAAGCTGCTGATGCCACTGCATCACCGTGAACAGCGCCTTCTCCCTCGCCATCGACGGATCCTGTCCCGGCTTGTACAGCGCCACCATCCCGGTCTGCGCCGGAAACGCCCGGACGATCCACTCCCGACCGTACCGATCCTTGACGTGATCGCCCTCAGCGGGCAGCGGGACGGGACGCGGAGGGGCGGGCTCAGATACCCCGCTCAGCTCCTGTGTGGAAGGCCCCAGCTCGTCAACGACTTCGTCTGGTGGTGAACCCATGTTCGTCTTCCTTCCGTGTGATGAATCTGTGGGGACAGGAGGTTCTTCGCTTTCGACGGAGGCTACGTCGCTCAACGCTAGCCGTCAAGGCTCGCGCGAGGCGCTGCAGCGCCTCGCGCGTGCGTTGACGCATCATCGCCGTCCATGATACTTCAACTGCGGAGTTTCACAGGGTTTCGAATGTCTTCACCATGCCGCGCGGGTAATCCATGAGCGACCAGGCCGTCACGCCCCATTCCGTGCTGGAGACGCTGCACCAGACGCGTATCGTTGAGGTCGGCAAGGCGCTCAACGTCCTGATTCCCACGTCCGCGAACAAGGCAGATCAGGTCAAGCGACTGACGGCGAGCTTGCGGTTCTCGTTTGAGCGGATGCTGCGGGAGCTCAGTCGGGATGAGCTGCGGCGGGCGTGTGCCGCGCTGGGGCTCGACAGCTCTGCGCGGACGCGTGACGATCTGACGCGGCGACTGCTCGACGCGGCGGGCGTGCAGCCCGCGGCGGCAGACGTGGACGAGGTGGTGGAGCTCACCGATGACGAGATGCCGAAGGTGGGTGGCATCGTGCAGGTCCGGCAGCGGCAGTACCTCGTGGAGGACGTGCGCAAGGGCGCGGAGGGCGGGAGCCGGCCTCCGATGACCCTCGTCAGCCTCGCCTGCCTCGATGACGACGCTCCGGGGCGGCACGTCGAGGTGCTGTGGGAGCTGGAGCTGGGGGCGAGGGTGGTGAAGCCGACCGCCGAGGGGTTGGGAGCGATCACCCGACTGGACCCACCGGCACACTTCGCGGCCTACCTCAGCGCGCTGCGGTGGAACTGCGTGACGGCCACACGGGCCGACCTCTTCCAGGCGCCGTTCCGGGCGGGCATCCAGATGATGAACCATCAGCTCGTGCCGCTGCAGAGGGCGCTGTCGCTGCCGCGGGCCAATCTGTTCATCGCGGACGATGTCGGGCTCGGCAAGACCATCGAGGCCGGGCTGGTGATGCAGGAGCTGCAGCTGAGGCAGCGGGTGGACTTCATGCTGATCGTCTGCCCCGCCTCGGTGGCGCTGCAGTGGCGGGAGGAGATGCAGCAGAAGTTCGGGCTCTACTTCGAGGTGTACGACAGGGAGTTCGTGGGGCGGCGGCAGCGGGAGCGTGGCTTCGGCGTCAACCCGTGGGCCACCCACACGCGCTTCATCATCTCGTACCCGATGTTGAGGCGCCCGGCGAACCGCGACACGCTGCTGCAGCACATCGGGGAGCGGGTCAAGAAGAGCCTGCTGGTGCTGGACGAGGCCCACACCGTCGCGCCGGCCTCCGCCACCAGCCGCGTGGCTGGCCGCTACGCCGTGGACTCCCAGCTGACGAAGGTCGCCCGCGACGTGGCGCCCCGCTTCGAGAACCGCCTCTTCTTGAGCGCCACCCCGCACAACGGGCACTCCAACAGCTTCACCGCGCTCCTGGCGCTGCTCGACCCCCAACGCTTCCTCATCGATTCCCGCGAGCCCACCCAGCCCAAGGCGCTCGAGGCGGTCATGATCCGACGTCTCAAGAGCGAGCTGCTCGCCATTCCCGGCCAGGTCAAGTACCCGCGCCGCCGTCTCATCGAGGTCCAGCTGCTCAGCGACGGCGACGCCTGGACCTCCCGGACTCGCGAGGACGACGCGCTCGGCCAGCCCGTCCCGCTCCAGTGCTCCGGAGATGCCGGGCTCCAGCTCTCAGCGCTGCTCGCCGAGTACACCACCCTCCGCAAGGCCGACGCCACACCCACGAGCCGCCTCGTCTTCGTCAATCTCCAGAAGCGCCTCTTGTCCAGCGTCGCCGCGTTCCACCACACCCTCGAGGCCCACAAGAAGAAGGACGCCGAGAACGCGAAGGCCGCGCTCGAGAAGGCCACGACCAAGGCCAAGGCCGGCAAGCCCGCGAAGGCCGCCGCCAGGGCCCTGCCGTCTCCATCCGACGACGAAAACACCCACGGCACCTCCGCGAGCGACCTGGATGCCGCCGAAGCCTTGCAGATGCAGCTCTTGTCCGAGGGGCTGCGGGAGCCGTCCGAGCGCGCCCGGCAGCTGCTCGAAGAGATGCTCACCATCGCCGCGCGGGGGCGACTCCGCCGTGACGCCAAGGTGGCCGCGCTGCTCGCCTGGATGCGTGAGCACCAGTGCGCGGGCGTGGGCATCGCAGACGACCGCCGTGCCGACGGCGACCGCGCCTGGACCGACACCCGCGTCATCATCTTCACCGAGTACGGCAACACGCTGTCGTACCTGCGTGACCAACTCGCGGGTGCCTTCGCCGAGACGGATCGTGCCGACGAGCGCATCATGATCTTTGACGGCGCGATGAGCGACGACGACCGCAGGGACGTCCGGGACGCCTTCAACGGCTCGCCGGAGTCCTACGCCGTCCGCGTCCTCCTCGCCACCGACGCCGCCCGCGAGGGCGTCAACCTCCAGGGGCACTGCGCCGACCTCTTCCACTTCGACGTGCCGTGGAACCCGGCGCGGCTCGAACAGCGCAACGGACGCATCGACCGCACGCTCCAGCCCGAGGACGAGGTCCGGTGCATGTACTTCCTCTACCCGCAGCGGACGGAGGACCGCGTCCTCGAGGTCCTCGTCGGCAAGCTCGAGCGCATTCGCGGGGAGCTGGGCTCGCTCGGCGACGTGTTGATGGATCGGGTCGGCGAGGTGATGGAGGAGGGCATCGACGCGGGCACGACGGCGCGGCTCGAGGAGGCGGCCAAGCCGGACGCGCGCCAGAAGCGGGCCGCGAAGACGCTCGGCACACGGGACATCAAGGGCCTGAAGGCGACGATCGACAAAGCGGGCGAGATCATGGAGAAGAGCCGGGAGCTCCTCGGCTTCCACCACGACCAGCTCCGTGAGGTGGTCGATGTCGCCCTCGCCCTCACCGGCTGCGAGCCCCTCACGCGCCTGCCCCGGCATCGGCTGGACGCGCACCGCACCGGCGAGGCCTGGCGACTGCCGACCATGCCGGACGGCTGGAGCGACACCGTGGACAGCGTGCGCCCGAAGCGGGATCCGAAGGAGTCCGACCGCGAGTGGCGCGCCCGGCCGCTGCTGCCCGTCGTCTTCAAGCCACCGGAGCGCATGAACGACCCAGTCGCCCACCTCCACCTCCAGCACCCCTTCACCCAGCGCCTGCTCTCGCGCTTCCTCGCCCAGGGCTACGCCTCCGACGCCCTCAGCCGCGTCTCCGTCTGCATCGACCCCGACGCCGCGCAGATCCGGGTGGTCGCCTTCGGGCGCCTGTCCCTCTTCGGCGGCGGCGCCGTGCGCCTGCACGACGAGCTGATCGAGGTGCCGGCCCTGGTCATCGGCGATGGCGTCGAGCTGCTCGAGATGGGCGATGCCCGTCTCCTCGCCGAACGCCTGCCGACGCTCCTCAAGGACGCCGCCCACCGCGATCCCTTGCCGGCCAGCCTCCAGGCCGAGCTGGTGCGGCGCGCCTCTGGGGACTTCGCAGAGCTATGGCACGAGGTAGAGAAGCTCGCGGCCGAGCACATGAAGCGTGCCAAGGACCTGCTCAAGCAACGCGGCGAAAAGGAGTCCAAAGACCTCACCGAGATCCTCGATAAGCAGAAGGCCGCCCTCAACTCCGACAGGCAGACCAACCTCTTCAACGACACCGCCCTCGCCGGAGGCCAGCTCAGCCGCGACGAGGCCCGGCAGCACCAGGCCGATCAAGCCAACCGAGCGGCCCGACGCGTGGCCCTCGACAAGGAGCTGGCCAACGATCCCCCCCAGCTCAAGGCCCTCTACCACGTCGCCCAATACCGCATCGATCCCGTCGGCCTGCTCTACCTGTGGCCCAGCACACGATGAACGCCCATGAATGATCTCCACCGCCAGTTCCACGAAGAATGGCTCGGCCTGGTGCAGCCCGTCGAGGGCCTCGTCGTCTCGCTGCCTGCGCTGGTCGACGCCCAGTGCATGAACCGGAACCACGTCTCGGTGCAGCACAAGCTCCAGGAGCTCGCGCCCGAGGAGCCCCAGCCCGACAAGTCCACGTCCGAGGACGTCAGGCGCCGTCGCGTCATCGCCGACCTCGACACCTTCTTCGCCGAGCTGCTCGACCTGAGACCCGACGACTTCCACCGTGGCGACCAGCTCCCGCGCGACCTCTACCTGAACGTGGCCGAGGGCGGCGAGCCCCTCGTCCCCACGCTCGCCTTGCTCAAGCGCGGCCGTCCCGAGGACGAACCCGCCCCCCCGGACGGCGCCACTCCCGCCATCCTCGCTGGCGCCGCCTACGTCGCCCTCGTCATGGACCTGGCCCCCGGCGTGGACCTGGACAAGCCCGAGGGCGAGACCAACACCTGGCACTACCCGCCCGCCGCCAGGTTCGACCGCCTCCTGCGGGCGTGCGGGGTGCCCATCGGCCTGCTGACCAACCGCCGCGCGGTGCGGCTGATCTACGCACCGGCCGGTGCGACCTCCGGCTCCATCACCTTTCGCGTGGACGACATGGCGGCGACCGGCGGGCGCCTCATCCTCGACGCCTTCGTCATGCTCCTCCACGCCAACCGCTTCTTCGGCGTGACCCGGGACCAGACCCTCCCCGCCATCCTCGCCGACAGCCGCACCCGCCAGGCCGAGATCACCAACGACCTGGCCGAGCAGGTCTTCTACGCCGTCCGCACCCTCCTCGACGCCTTCGCCGCCGCCGCCGCCCGCGACGACACCAGGGCACTCGCCGACGCCATGGAGCGCGGCGAGGATCATGTGTACGGCGGGCTGCTGACGGTGCTGATGCGGCTGGTCTTCCTCCTCTACGCCGAGGAGCACGGCCTGATGCCGAGCGAGAGTGACTTCTACGCCGAGCACCTCTCCGTGATCGGCCTCTTTGAGCAGCTCCAGGACGACGCCGGCGCCTACCCCGACACCATGGAGCGCCGCTTCGGCGCCTGGCCCCGCCTCCTGGCCCTGTTCCGCGGCGTCTTCCTCGGGATGGACCACCCCGAGTTCTCGACGCCCGCCCGCCGCGGCCACCTCTTCGACCCCGAACCCTACCCCTTCCTCGAGGGCTGGTCCGGCGTCGGCGGCGCTCCCATCACCATGCTGGAGGACCGCGCCGCCGTCCGCACCCCCTCGGTGGACGACCGCGCCATCTTCCGCATCCTCCAGAGCCTCCTGGTCCTCAACGGCCAGCGCCTCTCCTACCGCGCCCTCGACGTCGAGCAGATCGGCTCGGTCTACGAGCGCCTCATGGGCTACCACGTCCTGCGCCTTCCCGCCCCCGCCGCCTGCGTCGGCAAGTCCCGCGTCTGGATCACCGTCGACGACGTCAAGGCCCAGCCCCGCGCCCAGCGCGCCAAATGGCTCAAGCAGGAGGCCGACCTCTCCACCGCCCTCGCCAGCAAGCTCGCCGACGCCATCCACGACGCCCCCCACGACGACGCCATCCTCGCCGCCCTCGCCGCCGCCGCCGTCAAGCGCACCACCACCGCACGCGCCGGCCAGCTCGTCCTGCAGCCCGGCGAGGAGCGCCGACGCACCTCCTCCCACTACACCCCCCGCACCCTCTCCTCCCGCATCGTCCAGCGCACCCTCGAACCCCTCCTGGCCGCCATGGGCGACGCCCCCACCGCCGCCCGCATCCTCGACCTCAAGGTCTGCGACCCCGCCATGGGCTCCGGCGCTTTCCTCGTCGAGGCCTGCCGCTTCCTCGCCGATCAGCTCGTCGCCGCCTGGACCCGTGAAGCGATCGCCGACGCGAGCGCTGGCGAGCCCGGCCCCCTGCCCGGCGAGCCCGACCCCCTCGCCCACGCCCGCCGCCTCGTCGCCCAGCGCTGCCTCTACGGCGTGGACAAGAACCCCTTCGCCGTCCACCTCGCCAAGCTCTCCCTCTGGCTCATCACCCTCGCCCGCGACGAACCCTTCACCTTCGTCGACCACGCCCTCCGCCACGGCGACTCCCTCGTCGGCCTCAGCCTCGACCAGCTCCGCGGCTTCCACTGGGACCCCTCGCCCCAGCTCCACACCCACTGCCGCACCGAGATCGACGACGCCCTCAGAGACGCGCTCCGCCTCCGCCAGGAGCTCCTCGCCCACGCCAAAGACGGCGGCGCCCACACCACCGCCGACAAGGAGTGGCTCCTGAGCAACGCCGACGAGGCCATGGCCAAAGCCCGCCTCATCGGCGACCTCGTCGTAGGCGCCTTCTTCGCCCACGACAAACCCAAGGTCCGCCTCGCCGAGCTCTCCCGACGACGCGCCCGCATCGAAGAGTGGCTCCCCACCAACACCCCGCCCCCCGAAGACCTCCTCCAGCTCCAACACGCCCTCCGCGAACACCTCCCCGTCTTCCACTGGATGCTCGAGCTCCCCGAGGTCTTCCAGGACCAACGCGCCGACCCCCTCGACCACGACCACGTCAACCACGCCGCCTTCATGGACGCCTTCGTCGGCAACCCGCCCTTCGCCGGCAAGAACAACATCACCGCCACCGGCGGCCCCCACTACCTCGAGTGGCTCCAGACCCTCCACACCGGCGCCCACGGCAACGCCGACCTCTCCGCCCACTTCTTCCTCCGCGCCGCCGACCTCCTCGGCGACCACGGCGCCATCGGCCTCATCGCCACCAACACCATCGCCCAGGGCGACACCCGCGACACCGCCCTCAAGCCCCTCATCCACCGCGGCTTCACCCTCTACGACGCCACCGAGAACCTCCCCTGGCCAGGCGAGGCCGCCGTCATCGTCTCCGTCGTCCACCTCACCCTCGGCTCGCCCGCCCTCGTCGTCGCCAACGACCTCCGCCTGAACGGCGCCCCCGTCGCCGCCATCAGCTCCCGCCTCCGCCCCAAACCCGAGCGCCCCGACCCCACCAGGCTCAAGGCCAACGAGGGCCTCAGCTTCGTCGGCAGCTACGTCCTCGGCATGGGCTTCACCCTCACCCCCGAAGAACGCGACGCCCTCGTCACCAAAGACCCCCGCAACGCCGAGCGCATCTTCCCCTACCTCGGCGGCCAGGAGGTCAACTCCTCACCCACCCACGACTTCGACCGCTACGTCATCAACTTCGGCCAGATGGAGCTGGAGGAGGCCGAGGCGTGGCCGGATCTCATGGCGATCGTGCACGAGAAGGTGAAACCGGAACGGGACAAGAACAAACGCGACGTCCGCAAGAAGTACTGGTGGCGGTTCGGGGAGGTTGCGCCGGCACTGTACAAATCGGTGTCCGGGCTGGAGAGATGCTTGGTGACCGCACGCATCAGCAAGCATCTCTCGCTGTCCTTCCAACCCACAACTCGAGTGTGGTCGGACATGCTCTATGTCTTCCCCCTCGACCGCCACGCACACTTCGCCCTCCTCCAGTCCCGTACCCACGAGGCCTGGGCACGACTCCTTTCCTCCTCGATGAAGACCGACCTCCGCTACGCCGCCTCCGACTGCTTCGAGACCTTCCCCTTCCCCCCCGCCCCCACCCTCGCTCCCGGCTCCCCGCTGGACGTGGCCGGCGAGCGCCTCTACACGGCGCGCGCGCGGTACATGGTGGAGACGGACCAGGGCTTGACGACGACGTACAACCAGTTGAAGGACGTGACGGCGGAGGGGCCGGGATTGGCGGAGCTGCGGGAGCTTCACGAGGCGATGGATCGCGCGGTGCTGGAGGCGTACGGGTGGGGCGACGTGGAGGTGCCACCGTTCACGACGCCGGAGGAGGGTGACACGGCGGGAGAGGCGGCGGTGAAGGCGTTCGAGGACGAGGTGATCGACCGGGTGTTCGTGTTGAATGAGGAGCTGGCTGGGGCGGAGCGGCTGAAGGGAACGAAGACGCTGGGGAAGAAGGGACGATGACCGGCTCAACAGGGAGCCACCCGCGAGGAGCTGAAGCCATGCCCAAAGTGATGACGTGCCACGCCAAGGTCGCCAACCAGTGCTCCCCGCCGATGGGGCCGTTCTGGGAGTGCCCGAGGTGCAACCTCCACATCTGCAACAACTGCAAGGCGAGCCGGCCGAGCAACCAGTGTCCGGGGTGCAAGAAGCCCGTCACGCTGGTACGGCTCCAGTAGCGGTGGGCCAGGGCCGCACGGCCCCGCCTCGGGAGTGCGCGGCCACAGCGCCTCGCGCCGCCCCGCGGACACCGACGGTGAAGCCCCAACCCCTTCAAAGCGTCCCGCACCTCCCTCGGCGTGAGTCGGGTGCCCCTTCAAAGCGTCCTGCACCTCACTCCGACTGTGCCGTAGGCCGCCCTGAAGCGCCAACGACCTCACCCCGACTGTGCCCAACGCCACCCCGAAGCGCCTTGCGACACACTCCGACCGTCTCGGGCCCGGCTTCGCTCCGCCCTTTACAGCTCATCGCATGTTCAGTTCGCGCTTGACAGGCCCTCGGGGGTGAGGCAGTCTTGGCACCTGAACATAAGGCGGACGCTCATGGGAGAGATCGACATCGCGCTTCGGCACCTGGCCACCCAACACAGCGCCGCGCTGGCTGCGACGTACGTGGACTCGGGTGAGGTGGAGGTGAAGGGCTGGAGTGAGAGCCAGATGACGTGGTCGGAGCGCCGTCTGGACAAGGCGTTGGAGCTGAAGGTCAACGGACGTCGGGTGCTGCTGCACCTGGAGTTCCAGACGGAGTGGAGGACGGAGTTGGCGTGGAGGGTATTCGAGTATCAAGCCATGCTCGCCCTCGCCCACATCGAGGCCGGCCACGCCGACCCGCCCGCCATTCACTCGGTCGTCATCCTGCTCGGTGGGCCCGCAGAGGTGAAGGCGGGTGTACACAGCTATGGGATCGGCTGGGATGGGCGGCCGTTCAATGGCGTCCACTTCCACGTCGACCGCATCGACCTGCTCACGGTCGCCGACCTGGCGAAGCGCCCTGGCGCCTTCTGGCTGGCCTTGACGCCGTTGACCCGAGATGCGCTGTGCTCAAGAGCCTCCAGCGCGACGTCACCGACACACAGCACCTCGCGGACATCGTCGCCACCATGGAGGTACTGGCGGAGCGTGACCCCAGGCACCAGGATCTTATCCGCCTGATCGAGAACGCCTCTTCGCAGGAGATCATCATGCAGAGCTCTCTCTACAAGCGCGCCCATCAGAGCGGCGACGCGCAGGGCTTCGAGCGGGGCTTCGAGCCCCTCGCCCACCTCTACCACCGTCGCCTCGGCCGTTCGCTCACCGACGACGAACGAAAGACCCTTCGCGCCAGGCTCGACACGCACGGGGCGGACCGCCTCGGCGATGTCCTGCTCGACCTCAGCGCCGACGCGCTCGCGGCGTGGCTGGCCGATCCGGACGCCGAGTAGTGGCGGACACGCCATTGTGGACGCCACGCCCCGATCCACCTACCCGCCACACCGCGCCGCCTCGCCACACCCACCGCCCTCGAACCTCAGCCACCCCTCCCCCTCAAGCCGTTCCCACGCGATCCGCACATGCCGTGGCTCCATCAACGCCCGTTTTCGCGCGCTCCAGGCGTGCACGGCCTTGAGGGCGTCGTCGGGGTTGGTGCGGGCCTCGGGGAGCTCTCGGGCGACCCAATGCACGGTGGCGAGCAGCTCCATGCCGTAGGGTGTCTCGAAGCCTTCGATGAGGCGGGCCACGCGGTCGAAGGCGGCGCGGACGGCCGAGTCGTGGGCCAGCTCGTGCCGAGCGGCCTCGACGGCGGACTGTTCGACGGTCAACCTGGCGGCTGGGCGGCGATCCTGCAGGCCGTGGATGAAGTGACCTTCGAGGCGTTGGAGGAGATGGTAGAGCTGATCAGCGTAGGGACCGTAGAGGTGGCGCTGGTAGGTCAGGCGCAGGTCACAGCCGGCTTCTTGAAGGAAGTAGGCCAGCTTCTGGACCTCGAGCTGGGTCAGGTCGCTGTCGAGGATGCGGTATTGTCCCATCAGCGCGACCACGACCGCGCGAGCGGGCGTCCACGAAGGCGTCGCGGCTCGGACGGGTTGGTCGCGGGGCGAGGGCGCGGCGCCGGGGTTCCAGACGTAGACCTCGACGTCCTCCAGCGCCTCGAGTGACGCGACGATGCGAGCGCGAACCTCCGTCCAGGCGAGTCCGCCGTTCCCGGCGCCGAGCGGCGGTATGGCGATCGAGCGCAGCCCGAGCTCACCGATCGTCACGACCAGCGCATCCAGCCCGGCCTCGATGTCCTCCATGCGAGACTTCATGCGCCATTGACGCTTGGTCGGAAAGTTCAAGATGAACTTCGGGCCGTGGAGCTGGCCGGTTGGCCAGACATGAATCCGCCCGGGCTGGATCGCTCCTGCCCGCGCTGCGGCGCGATAGTCCTCGAACATCGCGGGCCAGGCCTTCTTGAATTGGAGCGCGATGCCCTTGCCCATCACCCCTTCGCAGTTCACCGTGTTGACCAGGGCATCGGTCTGGGCCAGGAGGAGATTGCCGTCACCCGTTCGAATCATGAGACCCTCAGAAGTACCAGCGCGGTCTGACCGCCACTGGACGGTGCAGGGGAGTGGGAAACGTGTTCTGGATGGTCGAGACACGTTGTTGAGCCGCATCGTCACACACCGCGATCCCTACCACCTGCGCGTAGGGGAGCACCCGATGGACCATGAACTCAGCCTGCTTGCAGCGCTTGAGTTCTGGTTCCGTGTCGGGCCAGTGGTTGCCGTCAATGGCCGTCCAGTCCAGGCGCTGGAGGTTGGAGAGCGTGTCGTAGCATGTTGAGAGGGCGCTGAGCGCATGGCCGTCGTAGAACACGAAGCCGTGTCCAGCCTTGACGACGGCCTCCACCGAGATGACCAGCGTGATCAGCGCCGTCTGGCCATCGGTGAAGTTCACGCCCTGAACATGGTTCGTATGGAGGTTGTAGAGAAACATGTTCCGCGGACCGAAGTGGAACGGCAGGTAGTCCAGCATCACGCCGCACGGTCCGAGCGGGACCGCCGTCGTCGCGCGGCGCCCCTGAACGGCTACGTTGTGGATGGAGCGCCATGACCTTCCGTCTGCAGGGACGTGGTTGGCGGCGTGAAGCGCGCCACGGGCGAGGTAGACCTCGAGGTTGTCCACATGGATGACCCGAAACGCCGCCGTTGTGCCATTCTTGAGCTTCATCCCGCCTCTCGTCGGATGGACGCAGAGGAACCCCATGTCGACGCCCCCTCGACATGGAGGGGCGCTGCGCGGGCCGGACCCGAGCGTCCCGATCGTAGGTCGGACCTGCTCACCCGTCAAGTCCAGCCAGGCGCGGTGCATCGGTCGGGCAGGCTCTCGCGGGACCGTTGCGCTCGTCACGGTCAGGCTTCGCGCGGGCTCGCCCTCGCCCACATCGAGGCCGGCCACAGCGACCCTCCCGCCATTCACTCGGTGGTCGTCCTGCTGGGCGGGCCCGCCGAGGTCAAGGCGGGCCTGCACCAGTATGGGATCGGCTGGGACGGGCGGCCGTTCAACGGCGTTCACTTCCACGTCGACCGCATCGACCTGCTCACGGTCGCCGAGCTGGCGAAGCGCCCGGGGCGTTCTGGTTGGCTTTGACGCCGTTGACCGTCGACGCCAGCGCCACTACGCTTGCTCCTGTGCTCGAGAGCCTCCATCGCGACGTCACCGACACCCAGCACCTCGCGGACATCGTCGCCACCATGGAGGTACTGGCGGAGCGTGACCCACAGCGGCGCGTCCTTATCCACCTGATCGAGAACGCCTTTTCGCAGGAGATCATCATGCAGAGCTCTCTCTACAAGCGCGCCCATCAAAGCGGCGTCGAGCATGGCATCGAGCCCCTCTTTCACCGTCGCCTCGGCCGCCCCCTCACCGACGAGGAGCGAATGACCCTTCGCGGCCGGCTCGACGCCCACGGGGCGGACCGCATCACCGATGTCGCCCTCGACCTCAGCGCAGACAAGCTCGCGGCGTGGTTGGCCGACGCGGACGCGACGTAGCAGCAGGCACGCCGGTGGGAGGCTTGAGATGAGCCTTGAGGCACCGCGACCTGTTCACGTCGTCTCGGAGGAGCCGGGAGACCTGCGTGCGGTCCTCCAGGGCGTTCCATCACCGGGGCAACCAGCCGGTCCTCATGCGCTGGTCGCCCATGCGCCGGCCACCCCCAACACGAGGCGCGGTTGGCCGACACACCCCAGAGCCGGCGGTCGACCAGCTGACACACCGCACCCGCCGAGAATACAGGCGAAATCTACTCCCGCCCCCTGGAACAATCCTCGACGCTCAGGTATCCTCCCGGTCGCTCAAGCCACCGCCCGATCTACGAGGAGACCTGATGAATAGCCTCACCAACAACGATCTTCACCTGGCCCTGACCAACCTCCTGACCCATCGGGTCCAGGCGCTGCGCAAGATGTCCATGGGCGCGGTCTACGAGGACGCGTTTCGCGCCCAACTCGCCCGCCTCTCCGCGCTGCCTGGCGTCCACGAGGAGCGCGGCCAGCGCCTCGCCGCCGAGCTGAAGGAGACCGACATCCGCCACGACGCCCTCGGCGGCGCCATTGCCTCCCTCCTGGACGCCATGGAGCGCAACCCCATGACCGCGCCGGAGGACAAGGCGGCGGCCGCCCGGATCCGCACCGCCTTCGTGCCGTTCGGGAGCGAGCTGCTCGCCTCCTACGCCGACGAGGCCGCCCGCGCCCGGCAACGCAAGACGCAGCTCGACGATCGCGTGGAGGATCTTGCGCGCTTCCCGGTTCCCGGCGGCACGCTCGCGGACTGGGTCAACGCGTTCATCAGCGCCGGGGAGCAGCTCCACGACCTCCTCCAGCAGCGCGCTGCCCTCGCCCAGGCCGCCTCGGCGGAGCCCGCGCCAGCCCACGCGGGCGCACTGCGCTCCGAGACCATCGGCATCCTCGGCCGCGCCCGCGCGGCGCTCGCAGACGACATCGCCTTCGCTGGCCGCGCCCCCAGCCTCGACGAGGCCATCTTCGGCTTCGCGGACATGCTCCAGACCATGCGCAGCAACAACGCCCCGCGCCGCCCCGAAGCCCCCGCCGTCGAGTCCCCCGCCGCCTCGGAGCCACCCGCGCCCCAGTCGTAGTGAGCCCCGCGGCGCCCCGAAGCGCCACACACCTCACTCCGACTGAGGTCCACGGCGCCCCGGAGCGCCCCCGCGCTCACCCCGACTTACCCCCCGACCGCTCCAGAGCCCCCACGGACACACCTCGACCCTGTCCCACGCCGCTCGCAACCACCCCCCCTCCCTCACGGTGACCCCATGAGCTCCCTCGATGTCCGCTCCTTCCTCGTCGACGCCCTCCGCGCCGATCTCGTCGGGCCCTTCCTCCCCTCCGGCGAGGAGACCCTCGCGCTGGCCCCCTCCGCGACGTGGCTGACCGGCTTCATCACCCCGGAGAACGACCGCGTCCCGACGAACACCGAGGATCCGACCGAGGACGACGACAGCACCGAAGCCGGCAACGACAAGCAGTCCGACGACGGCAACGACGCCGACCGCCCCGCCGGACGCCCCCGCTTCCTGCCCGCCTCCATCGGCCTCTCGATCCTCCTGGCCCCCGGCACTGCCAGGGACCACCTCACCGTCACCGTCCGCTACGCCGACTATGAGCCCTTCGAGGCGCCGCGAGACGCCCAGGATCAGGCCAGGGAGCTGGATCCCGGCCACATCCGCAAGCACTGGAAGCGGATCGCCCGAAACCCCAAGCCCATCCGCCTGCCCCTCGACCCCACCAAGCTGACGGAGGGCGTGCCGGTGCCGGATTCGAGGGGGCTGGTGTTGATCGGGCACCTGCGGGAGGTGGGCACGGCCATGCATGCGGCGGGGCTCGCCGATGGCTCGCGGGCGCTCTCGCTGTTCCTGGTCAACCGGCGCACCCCCATGGCAGGCAACGAGCGTGACGCCGCCTACGCCTTCCAGGTTGAGATGAGCGTCAGCGCCTCCTGCCCGATCCTGCCCCGCCCCAACCCACGCGACGAGAACACCGGCGAGGACGACAGCAGCGTGGCAGATCTCCAGTTCCGCCACATCCAGGAGCTCGCGGTTGGCCACGGCGTCGCCACCGAGCACGACGCCCAGACCATCCGGACGGTCTGGCTCCCCACCGCCGAGGTCAAGGCCGTCCGCACCCGCAGCGAGCCCGGTGTGATGATCGGCATGGAGGAGCTGGCCAGCCTCACGACGGGAGCGGCCGCCCGCGACGCGCTCCTCCCCATCATTACGGCGTACACCGCCTGGATCGAGGCCCAGCGCAAGATCGACGTCAGCACCGGGCGGCGCGACACCGTCCAGCGCGAACAGACCCGCGACAGCCTCATGGACCGCGCCGCGACCGCCTGCGGCCGCATCCGAGAGGGCATCGAGCTGCTCGCCGCAGATGTCGAGGTCCTGGAGGCCTTCACCCTCGCCAATCAGGCCATGGCCATGGCGGCAAGGCAGCGCAGCCCCGAGCGCTACGCGGACGGCCAGAAGCCCACCTGGCGCCTCTTCCAGCTCGCCTTCGTCCTCATGAACCTCCCCTCCATCGCGAGCGACGACCACGCCGATCGCGAGGTCGTCGAGCTGATCTTCTTCCCCACCGGCGGCGGCAAGACCGAGGCCTACCTCGGCGTCATCGCCTTCACCCTCATCCTCCGTCGCATGCGCGGCCGATCTCGCCCGGACGGCGGCCTCGGCGTCGCTGTCCTGCTCCGCTACACGCTGCGCCTGCTCACCCTCGACCAGCTCGGTCGCGCCGCCACCCTCATCTGCGCGCTGGAGGTGATGCGCCGCAAGGCAAGAGAAGAGGACAAGACGCTTGGCGAGAAGCTCGGCGAGGAGCGCTTCGCCATCGGGCTCTGGGTCGGCCGCAAGGCCACCGCCAACACCATGGCGCAGGTGGAGAAGCAGCTCAATGAATACAAGATCAGCACAGCCAGGAACCCTGTCTCCCCCTGCCCGGTCACCCTCTGCCCCTGGTGTCAGCAGCCCCTGACCAAGGACAGCTTCGAGCTCAAGATGGTCAAGAAGACGCCCACCGCGGTCAACACGGGCTGCGCGGACTGGCGGTGCGCGTTCAGCCGCAAGAACGGGGGCATCCCGGTCGTCTTCGTCGACGAGCAGCTCTACCGCGAGTTGCCGTGCTTCATCGTCGCCACCGTCGACAAGTTCGCCATGCTGCCCTGGCGCGGCGAGACCGGCATGCTCTTTGGCCGGGTCCACTCCCGCGACCGTGGTGACTTCTACGGCCCCATGGACAGCAGCGCCCCGCTGAAGGGACACCAGGCGCTCCCCGACGGCCTCCGCCCACCCGAGCTCATCGTCCAGGACGAGCTGCACCTCATCTCCGGTCCCCTCGGCACCATGGTCGGCCTGTACGAGACGGCCATCGAGGCCCTCAGCGCCACGCGCTCGCCGGGCGACAAGGTACGCAAGCCGAAGATCATCGCCTCCACCGCGACCGTGAAGCGGGCGAGCCATCACGCCCGCGTCCTGTTCGGGCGCCGTCGCACGCAGATCTTCCCGCCAGCAGGCGTGAACGACGGAGAGAACTACTTCGCCGAGCTCGACCCCGACGCCCCTCCGCGGCTCTATCTCGGCGTCGGCGCCAGCGGCCGCTCCATGAAGCGGATCCTGCTGGTCGCCTACGCCGCCCTGCTGAGCGCCGCCAAGCACAAAAACAACCCCAAGGACGGCCCCAACCCCAACGAGGACGCCGATCCCTACATGACCCTCGCGGGCTACTTCAACGCCCTGCGCGAGCTCGGCGGCATGCGCCGCCTGGTGGAGGACGAGGTCCGCACCCGCTGCGCCAACGCCAAGGAGCGCAAGCCTGTCGACTTCACCGGTGAGCACCCATGGCTCAGCAACCGCCTGATCCAGTTCGAGCCCGTCGAGCTGACCAGCCGCGAGAGCACCTTCAACATCTCCGCCTCCAAGGATCGCCTCGCCAAACACCACAGCGAGGCCGACTGCGTCGACGTCTTGCTGGCCAGCAACATGATCTCCGTGGGCGTCGACATCGAGCGCCTCGGCCTGATGGTCGTCGCGGGCCAGCCCAAGACGACCAGCGAGTACATCCAGGCCAGCAGCCGCGTCGGCCGTGACAAGAACCGGCCCGGCCTCGTCGTCACCTGCTACAACCTCCACCGCCCCCGGGACCGCTCCCACTACGAGCACTTCAACACCTACCACACAGCCTTCTATCGCGACGTCGAGGCCCAGAGCCTCACGCCCTTCTCCGGCCCCGCCCTCGACCGAGGGCTCGCCGCGATCCTCGTCGCCATCACCCGCCTCAGCGCCCCCGAGATGACCGCCGCTGAAGCCGTCCTCCACCTCGTGAAGCACCGCCACATCGGCGACCGCGCCGCGGAGATCATCGCCGACCGCGCCGCGTCCATCGTCGACAACACGGCAGACGCCGCGAAGGAGCGCACGCATGTGCACATGCGCGCCACGGCGCTCCTCGACGCCTGGACCACCATCATGACGCGGGCGACCCAGGAGGAAGGGAGCAAACGCCGGTACTCCGACTTCGACCATGGCAAGGGCGAGCACAGGGCGCTGCTCCACCTCGCCCTCACCAACACCAGCGATTTCGCCCCGGATGAGAAGCTCTTCCCAGCGCCCACGTCCATGCGCGACGTCGAGCCGAGCGTGCATGTCTGGGTGTCGCGACAGCGCCTGACCCGACCCGAGAGCGAGACGACCTGAGCCTGACCCGACTGAGCCTGACCCGACTGGCTGCGCGGAGCCTCACCCCCGCGCAGACGTGTCCCCCATCGAACCGCATCGATCCGCCAGAACCCTGCAGGAGAGAACATGGCTTCGCGAAGACGGAAGAACTCCCCCTCAAGCGCTCGCATCCCACCCGACGGCGAGCTGCGGCGCAGCCAGGTCATCACGACCTACGGCCCGGGTGCGCTGGTGGACCTGCTCCACGACGCCGTCATCATCAGTGGCCTCGATCACTGGAGGATGGCCGCTGGCTGGGGCGTCATCACCGAGCCGCGCCTTCGTGACCAGCTCAGCTGGCGCCTCAAGAGGCTGTACCGGGATGACACATGGTCCTTGAGCGTGGACGCCGCGTTTCGTACGCCCCCGGCCGGGGAGGATGACGACCCAAGCCCCGCGGTGGGCGTCTCAGCGCTCGAGTTCCCTCAGTGGTTCGTCTGCCAGGACCCCGACTGCCGAGCGCTCATCAAGAGCTCCGCCCTTCCTCCCAGGAAGGACGACCGATGGTTTCACCCCTGCAAGCGGAACGCGAAGACGGGCAAGGTGGCGGGGAGCGAGTGTGTCCCGGTGCGCTTCCTGACCGCCTGCGCCAACGGCCACATCGACGAGTTCCCCTGGATCAGCTTCGTCCACGAAGGCCCGGCGTGTGAGGCGCCGTCGCTGCGCTTGACCGAGGGGGCCACGGGCGACTTCGGCTCGATCGTCGTGCATTGCAACACCTGCCGCCGCCACAGGAAGCTGATCGACGCCAAGCTGCAGGAGCACGCCAGCGTGTGCAGGGGGCGACGGCCCTGGCTCGGCGATGATGTGGACCGCGAGCCGTGCGATCTCCACCCGCGCATTCTCGTCCGCACCGCCTCCAACGCCTACTTCAGCCAGGTCCAGAGCGCATTGACGATCGAGGACACCACCAAGGCGCTGAAAGAGGCTGTAGAGAGTGAGTGGAAGTCCTTGCAGGCGGTCACTGCTGCGACCCTTCCGGTCCTTCGCTCCGTGATCCCCTCTCTCACCAAGGCCCTGGCCCCCTTCTCCGACGCCGCCGTCCTCGACGCAGTCGCAGCCATTCAGAGGCGAGAGAGGGGCGAGAAGCAGCCCGACCCGCCACCACTCCGCAACGCCGAGTTCGAGGTCTTCACGCACCAGCCGCTCGACGTGCCCGGCGACAATCCTGGCGTCAACGAGAAGTTCTTCGCCCGGCGCGCCGACATCACACCGCCGCCCGGGATCGAGGCGGTGGTCCTGGCCAAGAAGCTCCGGGAGGTGCGCGCCCTGATCGGCTTCACGCGGATCGAGCCGGCGACCTTGAACCTTCAGGGCGAGGTCGATCTGAACATCGGCGTCCACCTCGCCCCGGTGTCCCTGAGACAAGATTGGCTCCCCGCCGTGGAGATCCTCGGCGAGGGCATCTTCGTGCAGCTGGACGAAGAGGCGGTGCGGGCGTGGGAGGCGCGGCCTGCCGTGAAGGCACGGGCAGAGGCGCTCCTGACGGGCTTCAAGCAGCACGTCAACACTCGATTTGGGGGCGAGGTGGCCGACGAGAAGTTGCCCCGCTTCCCTGGCATGCGCTTCTACCTCGTCCACAGCCTTGCCCACCTCCTGATGACGGCGCTCTCCCTGGAGTGCGGCTACACCTCCTCCTCCATCCGCGAGCGCCTCTACGTCGCACCGGCGGACGCCCCCACGCCCATGGCGGCGTTCCTCCTGTCCACCGGGACGCCGGGCAGCGAAGGCACGCTCGGGGGCCTGGTCGATGAGGGACGCCGCATTGGCGCGCACCTCGAGCGGGCGTTCGCGCTGGCCTCCCTCTGCTCCTACGACCCCGTCTGCGCCATGCACGACCCTGTGCACGACCACGCGGACCGGCAGCTCGACGGGGCGGCCTGCCACGGCTGTCTCTACGTGGCGGAGTGCTCCTGCGAGCGTTTCAACCAGTACCTCGATCGCGGCATGATCGTACCCATCATCGGCCAGGATCCCGACCTGGCCTATTTCACGAGGCCGACATGAACACGCCGCTCGACTTCTCGACCTTCTCCACGGGGATGCTCGACGTGGTGCGGGAGAACCTCCGCCACCGCACCTCCCGCGGCGCCCTCAGCCCCGCCGAGGTCAACAGTTGGGGCATCGGCCTGGAGCAGGCCCGTGCCCTGGCCGCCCGCCTCAACCAGGTGCCCATCGAGGGATGGGTCTCCCTGCTCGAGGCGGTCGCGTGCGAGCGCGCCGCGGCCGCACGGCCCCCCATCGAGCTCATCTGGACCGGCCCCTTCCTCAGACAGGGCAGGGCCCGCGACACGGCCACCCAGCTCGCCGAGCTGTTCGCGAGGGCCGAGCGCAGCGTCCTGCTGGTGGGATACGCCTTCGATCACGGCGCGGAGATCTTCGAGCCGCTCCACGAGCGGATGAGAGATGGGGGGGTCCGCGCGGAGTTCTTCGTCAACATCGAGCAAAAGCAAGCGTCCAGACGGAAGCCCGTTCCGGTGCCCCGAGATGAGGTCGACGCTCAGCTCGCCGCGTGGATCGAAGGCAATTGGCCCTGGGGCGACCCCATCCCCCGCTTCTTCGTCGATCCCCGCGTGATCAACGGCACAGTCTTCGCCAGCATCCACGCCAAGCTCGTCGTGGTCGACGAGGAGCATGTGCTCATTACCTCCGCCAACTTCACCGAACGGGCGCAGGACCGCAACATCGAGGTCGGCGTCGCGATCACCGACAAGGAGCTGGCCAGCCGGACGAGCGGGCAGTTTCGAGCGGCGGTGAGCGCGGGCGGCTTTGTGGAGATCGTGCTGAAGCGCCCCTGAGCCCACCCCGCCGACAAACTGGACGGCGCTGCCGGTGCTACCGGGCGCCTGGCACGACCGGTTGGGCCCCGTGTATGGGCGCTGCTCAGGCCGTCTCTGTGGGCTCGACATCCTCTCGGCTGCCGCCGTCTGTCAGCGGGGTGGCGGCGGTGAGGATGGTGCGGCTGCGGCTGCGGACGCGGACGACGCGAAACACGAGCGTCGCCACGTGGTTCTCCCAGGTCTGCTTGAAGGCGGTGATGTTGGACAGGGAGCGGTCGACCTTTCCCTGCACAACGCTGCCGTCTGCCAGCCGCGCTTCGAAGCGGCGCGACTCGGGGAGCACGCCGAGGAGCGTGCCGGTGTGCGCTTCTTCCTCCTCCGAGATGTCCGAGTCGGTGAGCGACTCGACCACGCGCCTGGCCTGCGCGTCATTGTCGAAGCGCACCTGCTTGTCGCCGAAGGCGACCGCAAAGAGCGCGTCGTTCTCGGCGAGCACCCTGGCGAACGCGCGGACCTTGGCGGCGGCCCGCGGGTGAATCTCGGCGATGAGGTCGGAGAGGGTGTCCTCGTCGCCAGTCGCCGCCTCGTCGAGCAGCTGCGACGTGCTCACGATCGCCTCGACGTGCGGATCCGCGATCTCCGACGGGACGCGCTGCCCCTGGGTCTCGTCATCGAGCGCTGGCGGCAGCTCAAGTTCAAAGCCGAACGAGCCCACGGCGGTGTCCACGATGCGGAGCGACCGAGCCCCCGCACCGGGCAGTCGGCCACGGTCGCGGAGGTGGTCCGTCACGAGGCTGGCCGTCACCGTGTCGGTCGCCGAACCCTTGGCGAAGCCTCAAGGGCTCGGGGCTGCTCCTGGTGTCACGACGTGGGCTCGGAGGTCGCGTCGGAACCATCGGGTTGCGGGCGACACAGGGGGGTCTTCCAGACGTCGATGATGCGTTGGTGGGCAGCGCGTGTGGGGAGGACGCGTGGTTCGACATTCTGAGCGCGGGGGAGGTGGACAACGACGGTGCCTGCGCAGGAGACCTCTGGCGTTCGCCCGGCACCCGTCCGGTTGAGCACATCCTTGTAGTGTCGCCAGGGTGGCTCGGCGAGGTGGTCGCTATAGTCGCTCATGACCGCATCGCGGAACGTCGTGGCGTCGTTCTTCAGACCAGGTTGACAGCGCTCGGTCGCTTGAGTGCACAACAGACGACACCGGTCATGCATCACAGGGGCGATCCACTCGGGGTTCGGGTGGCCGTGGGGGTTGCGCGTTCCGACCGAGATGATCGCCGCGTGCGGCTGCACCTCGTCGTAGAGTCGATCGACGGTCCAGCCAGGGGGAACGCCGCCGTCGTCGAGCGCTCCTCCGTGGTGGGGAAGGCGGAAGAAATCGGCCTTGAGCTCGTTGGGTGGCAGCTCGGACCATGTGCGGAGCGGTGCGTCGCCGCCAATCCAGACGGCGCGCCCACTCATGAGGACCTGCAGGACGGCCGAGAGCCGGTTGGCTTCTTCCCATGCGCCGCCACGGTCACGTTCGAGGGTCTCGGCGTGTTCGGGCGCCCGAATGTGGACCGACCAACCGGGGCCGTCCGCGACCGGTCGAGTGTCACGCAGCGGAGGGACGAGCCCCCACCAACGCTGCTTGCGTCCCATCAGCGCGTAGTCCACGAGCGCCTTGGCCGCCTTGGCGTCGGGGTGTGGATCAGTGAGGTCGCGATCGCTGGCGAGGTAGACGGTCTTGATCGTGCTGGAACCGTCCGAACTCTGCCCCCACGTCTTCAGAAGCCGTCCGGAAAGTTATGGCCGTCGTTGACGAGCCCCATGCACGCCATCTGCGGCTTATCGTCGTCCCCATGGGGCGCTGCCCCAATGGAGACTCCTCAAAGCCACATCTGACGCAC
>Ga0100377_1000725_pt1 | contig 28420 bp, 16 predicted proteins | sample CryGeymeta201501_FD_83664 | JGI IMG/M metagenome (GOLD analysis project Ga0100377, IMG submission 83664) | Groundwater microbial communities from Crystal Geyser aquifers in Utah, USA - Crystal Geyser metaG 2015-01 | ecosystem: Environmental > Aquatic > Deep subsurface > Groundwater | place: USA...
CTGGCGCAGGGCTCTCCCGCGCCCTCGCGCGGAAGTCCGAGGGTCGGCGTCTGCTGTTGCGCCATCTCTGCGAGCGCGGTGACTCGATCCCCGTGATCGTCCGAATGCGACTGTTGGATACCGAGGTCGACCTTGACTGGATGCTCGCGTCGATCGAGGCCACCGACGATCCGGCGCCGTACCTTGAAGTCTGTCTCGCCCACACATGGCCGCCCGAGGCGTTTCTGGAGCTGCTGGGCCTCTACCATCGCGATCCCCGGCGCTACGCAGCGCTCGAGTCGTGGGTCAAGGTCGATCTCGGTACGGAGTCGGCGAAGGCGCAGCGCCACGCCCACGAACGTCGACTCGCAATGCTGCCCACCGCCAGGTACAAGGAGGAGCTCAGCGCGCGGGCTGTGGACGGCGAGGCGCTGTCCAAGCTGACGTCCGGTATAGACAAGCCCGTCGAAGTGGCGTGGCGCGAGGTGTTGAACGGGATGGAGTCGCGGGGAGGTCGCGACGACCCAGAGGTCTACCTGCCGATCTGGGCTGAGCTCGAGCCATCGCTGCGTGCGTCAATGCTGAGCGTCGGGCTTGGATTCCTGCGCGAGGTCATTCCTCCTGCCGACGACGTCTGGCCCAAGACCTCGCTCGTCACGCGGGTGCTGCTCGAAGGCCACAAGGCCCTGGTGCTGCTTGAAGCGTTTGCGTCGGAGTGGCTAGACCAGCTCCCGTCCGAAGCGTGGAGCCGTTGGCTGCCGGCGCTCTTCCTCCTCCACGAGTTCAAGCGCCCGACGCTGCAGCGCGCCATCGACCGCGCGCCCGAGGGGGTGCTCCGGCTCCTGAACCAGGTGCTGGCCGCAGCGAACGCGACGCGGGCGACAGGCGTTCTGGACAAGCTGCGACCGTTCTGGCGGCCCGGCTGGACGGCTGTCTTGCGCGACGCGCTGGCCACACCGTCGGGCGTCTCCCCCATTGCGCTGCCGGGCATCGTGACGTTCTGCTGGTCGGTGAAGCCCGAGTTGGCGCGCGAGTTCGTCGCGGTTGCGTTTGACGAGGACTCTGGCTGGCAGTGGGATGACAACAGCCTCGCGCAGATCTTCGTAGGGCTGCTCGGCGCTGCGCCGAACGAGTTCCAGGGCATCTTCTGGGAGCGGACCGAGCACAACGTGGCGCTGAGAGAGCGGATCCTGCTGGGCGTGATCGGGACCGCATACCTGGAGAGCCTCGAGACCGAATCGCTCCTGTCCGTCTGGCTCTGGATGCTGGAGCGCTACCCGTCCAGCCAGGATCCACGGGCGCTCGCAGACGAGTCCGAGTCTGCATGGGGCACCCGGACACTCACACCGCGTGACCACCTTGGTGACCTTCGCAAAGAGTGCCAGGACGCTCTGGTCCTTCGAGGCACTTGGGAGGTCGTTGACGCGATGAGGGAGGCCGCGAGGCGGTTCCGTGACGAGGACACGTTGCGATGGGCGCTCGGAGACGCCGAGCGCATCGCGCGTGCACGGACCTGGACGCCTGCGGGGCTGTTGGAGCTGCTGCGCCTGGCTCGGGATCCCGATCGTCGCGTCGTGTACGAGCAGGCTCATCTGATCGTGCTGCTTCGCGAGCTGATGACCGCCGAGCGGTTGCGGGTGCGCGACTTCTGGGAGCGGGTTCCTGGCGATCGGTTTCAGCCTGTTCTGGAGGTCCAGCTCCGTTATCGGCTCGCGAGCTTCGTGCGGTGCGAGCTGGAACGCTGTGTCGTCAACCGAGAGGTCGTGGTCGAGGATGCTGAGGGCAGGTTCACGGTGACGACCCGGGTGCCAGGCGGTCCCGCTCACGAGCGGCTCGACGTTGTGGTGCTGGCGAACGACTCCATCCACCTTGCAGAGCGACTCGAGAGGGTCAGGCACGAGGACGACAGGCCGCGTGAGGTCGCGGTTGTCGTCGCCGCCTTCGGGGGGGCGGCGTGGTCGCCTCACGCCGGTGCGGGACGCCTGGGGGCGATACCCGTTGAACGCGTTCAAACATGCTGTAGCGAGGTGCTTGGCGGACGGGTGTCCTGGGTGGTCGCGGACCTGACGTTCTCGGAGGGGTTCGAGGATGTTGAGCGAGCGTTGCCGTGGGCGAATCAGCTCAGGGCAGAGCTCGACCGGGCGGCGGTCGCCGTTCGTCGCGTCTGGAGCATAGGCGACTCGGAGGTGTGGCACCTGCAGTGCCACTTGCCCAAGCCCTTCGAAGAGCAGTTTGGCGTGAGTCAGGACGTCCTTCTGGTGGCGACGGACCGGGAACTCAGAAAGGCCGTGATCGACGCCGCTGTCCGCGAGCAGCGCCACAGCGGGGGGGAGCTCGACCTCGACCTGCTCATCGTGGCCAGCAGCCACGAGGAGGTCGACAAGCAGCTCGCGTGGGTGCCGGGTGAGCGGGGTCAGTGGATCGCGTGGCGGTTCGGTGAGACGAGCCCGATGCTGGAGGCGGTGTTGTGGGAGGGGCTGCCGCGGTTCGACATCTTCGACCAGACACGTCCTGTGCGTGGCAATCAGCTCTTCGGTCGACACGATGCGCTGGCCGCGGCACGTCGCCTGGTCCTGCGCGGGGAGTCGCTGGGGGTATTCGGGCTTCGGAAGGTCGGCAAGACGTCGCTCGTGCGTGCCATCACCGACAACCTCGGTCCTGCCTCGATGGATCTCGGCCGATCGCCTTGCGAGCCCCTGAAGAGCGACGCCGTTGTGATCTGGCAGGATGCCCAGAGCCTCGCGCCGTTGGATGAGGCGTCTCTGGTGGCGCTGTGCCATCGGCATCTGGCGGAGCGGTTGCACAGGCTGGGCGCTGCGGTCGACGCGTCGCCCTCCTGGCCGTCCTGGCGCGAGGGCCTGCGAGGGCTCCTGGCGGATCCCGATCGGCGTGTGTGCCTGGTGTTCGACGAGTTCGACTACCTGTTCGAGGGACCGACGGGGGTCGAGACCCTGCTACGCATCCTGCGGGGCCTGGCGCAGGAGACGGGTCGTCTCTCGGCCGTGTTCATCGGCCGCGATCCCACGAAGCTCACCCAACCGGAGCTCGGAGGCATGGCCAACCCCATGTTGGGCTGGCTGCACGAGACCTGGATCGGGCCGCTCGATCGACCGGCTTCTGATGCGATGTTGAAGACCCTCGGCGCGCGCGTCGGCCTGGCGATCGGGGATGAGACGGTCGAACGCGCGTGGCGCTGGAGCGGGGGGCACCCCAGCCTCCATCGGCAGTTCGGCTCGGCGGTGATGGCGGCTGCGCACAGGCTCAAGGTGGGGGGACGGCCCATCCACACCGACGACCAGTTGTTGGCCACCGCAGAAGACATCTATCTCGATGAGAAGACCCTCGCCAGCGAGACGATCCCCGAGGAGGTCTGGGATCTGCTCTCGAAACGCTACCCGGCCAGCTGGGAGATGTTCGTCGCCATGTGTCGGGACCCTGCTGCGCTGGAGAAGGCGCCGGGGGGCTGGCGGTCGAAAGAGGCGAGGCTGCTGAGGAACTTCGGTTTGATCCAGGGGTCACGCAGCGACCCCTGGGTCGCGGAGACGTTTCGAAGCTACGTGCTGGCGTGGGTGCCAGCGGGAGACAAGGCCTCATGAGCACCTCGCCGACGAGCTCGCCGTACAACTGGCAGCGCAAGAAGCCGGCGCGTTTCGTGGGGCGTCAGGAGCTGTTGACTGAAGCGGCCCAACAGGTACGGGGGGGCGCTCCATGGCGCTGTATGGCGGACATGGGATGGGCAAGAGCGCGTTTCTCATCGAGCTTGAGCAGCACTTGTCGAACGACCACCAGGACGTCGTGACGATCCGTCTCGCCAGCGCGCCGGTCATGGCCGACCTCACGGGAGCACTCGCGCAGGCCCTTGGCGTTCCAAAGTGCAATGACCCCGTCGATGCGTTGCGAGCGTGGATAGACCGGCACATGGACCAACACCTGGTCATTCTCTACGATGAACTCGACGGGTACATCCATCTCCCCACCGCCATCGCCTTCTTCAGAGCGCTCGAGTCGGCGGTCAACGAGCTTCCAGTGGGGCTGGTCGGCGCCGGCGGGCTCGGGCTTCTTGTCCTCAAGGACACGGAGCTCGGATCGGCGTTCCTGAGCCGAGCGCCCCGCAAGCTGCTCACGCCGCTGACCCGTGAGGAGATCCTGAAGATCAGCGAAGCATTCGAGCCCCCGCTGACTGAGGAGGTGCTCGACACCTTGTGGCGCCTGTCCGGCGGGAATCCTGCCCTGGCGACCTTTGGCCTCGAGGCGCTCTGGGCGTGCGACGTGGCGTCCCGCACGGCCGACGCGCTCATCGAGGCGTTCGGCACGTTCATCGAGGAGTCGGACGGATTTTTGGACATGATTGTCCAGAGTGTCTCCATCCGGGGCCGGGTCAGGACAGCAGCGTCCGTGCTTGAGTTCATTCTCAACACAGACGGCCCCTACCACGCCCAGCAGCTGGCGTCCTGCGTGGTTGAGACCGATAGGATCGATGTGAAGCCCAAGCAGGCCATTGATGTGCTGCGGGCTTCAGGACTGGTTCATGTCGACGGTCGTTCCAGTGTCGACCCTATTCATGCCCGGCCCATCCACTCGATCTTGCTCGACAGGTTCCGAGCGCCGCGCCCTGAGAGCCTGGTCGAGCCGGACGCTCGCTTGCAGGCGCACCTGCTGAGAATCTGTGCGGAGATCCATCGCCTCTCGGTCGACTTCTACAAGGGGAAGGCGACAATCGCTCGATCCTTGAGGAGGGCTCGTTTTCCGCGGTCATCGCTGTGGGGCTGCGGCTCTGTGGGTGGCGGACCGCGGAGCGGGAGGCGGTGCAGATCGCGGGTCGAACGGACATCAAGGCGGGCTGTGTGGACGGCGAGGGACATGTGCTGGTCGAGGTGAAGCTCTGGCCGCGCAACGACTACGAGGACGTGCACGAGCAGATCCAGTCCTACCGGCACGAGGACACGAAGGCGCTCGCCGTCGTGATGATCTGTGACCGTTTCATGGAGGACTGGGTCGACAAATACCAGACGAAGTGTCTCGCCACGGTCGAATCCGTCACCGACATCACTTCACCGCCGGAGAATCGCGTCCGCGTGCTCCGCGTGGCCGCCACGCCGCTCCCGGTCACCCACTTCCTGCTGCCTGTTCCCCGACGCTGACGACATCCTCACCGCCCATCCACCCTCGCCCGCTCCAGGTCCTCATGGATCACCGTGAGCGGCGTGGCCAAACTGTCGGGCGCTGGTGCCCACGGTCGTCATGCAGCTGCCAGTGGCATCGACCTGAATGGCGACGCCGCTGCCATGGATCGCGGCGTCAGGATGCGCTACCCACCCGGACTGACGCGCCACACCAAACGCGTCTCCGCTGGAAGACCCTCCAGCGGTGATGACGAGCTTGTCGACATACGGTCGAAGGTGGTCGAGGGTCTCCGGATGGGGTGGCGGTGGCTTGCGGAAGGGGGTCAATACGGCGACATCGACCTTGCTGGACCGGGCGTGAAGCTTCCAGGCCTCGGGGCAGAAGGCGTTCTTCGAGCCATGATGCGCAACCTTGACGACCCTCAGGTCCGCCAGCAAGCTCTCCTGCGCGTCTTTGCGGAGGAGCTCGATCACGCCGCTCCACCCCGAATGGGTGGACGCGGCGCCGTTGAGGAGGTCACCGCTGAGCAGGTCGCGGATGCTTGCGGCGCCAGGGTAGCGCCACGTGCGGTCGATGGTGAAGTCACGAAACAGCTCCTCGGCGCCCTCGACGTGGTCCAGATCGGGATGGGTGATGACGAGCAGGTCGATCCTGCTGACGTCGAAGTGACGCAGGACAAGGGCCGGCAGCACTTGCTTGCGATGTCGGCAGCAGTCCACGACCATCCAACGCCCGTCGGGCAGAGAGAAGACCTGACTTTCGCCGAAGCCGGGTCCAAGGACGTAGAGCGTCAAGACGCCGGTGCGGGGCTGGGGAGATCGGACAGGTTCATGAACTGTGGATGACGCGTCGGTGGAGGCGCGGGTATCGGCGGAGCTCGCTCTCCCAAGCCCGCACCAGTTCATCGCGAGCAGCGGTGCGCCCGCTGCGTTCGAGGGCGACCACCACGGCCTCGACGAAGTAGCTGACGGCGTCCGAACGCTTGAAGTTTCTGGAGAAGAAGACGAGGCGTTGCCCGAACTCTGCCTTGATGTCCTCACCCCGCGACGCGCGGAAACCGAGCAGCCGCCCCAGAAACAGGGGGTTGTTCGGGTCGAGGTCGCTCGCTCGGGTGTAGGCGGTCAGAACCTCGCCGGAGGCCGCTGCACGGCTGCTCCGCTCGAGGTTGAACGCGAGATACGCCCAGGCGTACGCATCCTGCGCATCCCGTTCGACGATGTGCGCGTAGATGCCAACGGCCTGGTCGTGGTGGCCAGCACGGCTCAGGCTGGTCGCGAGCTCTCGCAGGTCGTTGACGTAGAACTCCCCAAGCTCCAGCGCGAGGTGGAGGTCTCCTCCCCGGATGGCGTGAACGCGCCGCTCGATCCGGGCTTCGAGTGTGGGTTCCGGCACCACCTGCGAGAGCGACCTGTGCGGCAGGGCCAGCGCGTCAGGGTCGAGCAGGGCTGCACGCTCCAGCACAAAGGTCCGCACAAGGCGCGGCATGGACCGTGCGGTCGTTCCAACGCTCAGGAGAAATCCCGCTGCGTGAAGCCGCTCGACCGCTTCGCGGGTCAATCCTTCGCGATCCTGGGATGCGTGGCGCCACGCGAACGGGCCGATCGCGCCGTTGAGGTGCATGGGCGGCCGCACGGTCGCGAGCTGGAGTGCGTGCTGGCGATCTGCGAGGCTGAGCGTATCCCAGGCCATCGAGAGGATCACGTCATCGAGGTCCTGATCGCTCTCGGCGGCCGCGTCCGCGAACGTCGTCAGGCGTCGTGCGCTGATCACCTCGGCGTCGAGCAGCGCCTGTGCCATGCGGCTGAGAAGCCGTTGAGAAAATAGATGCCGATGGATCCGACGTAGATTCTGGTTCCAGGCGGCGTTTGATGTGAGGGAGTGGGCCCAGAGGCCCATGACCGAGCAGAAAACCCGCATGGGGACAACCCCGTCTGCATCTCGGTTGAGCCCGCAGGGCAGGGGGTTCTGTGAGCGATAGCGAGTCTGGGGTGGGTTGAGCCCGCAGGGCAGGGAGCTCCCTGAGCGACAGCTCGGGGAGGGCCCTGCGTCGCGGGCTCAACACACCCCAGACGAGCGAACTGTAATAGCTCGCAGAACCCCCTGCCCTGCGGGCTCAACCGAGATGCACGACGGTCTAGAAGATACAAGGAAACACGGCATATATTTTTGAAACGGCTTCTGAGCTGCGGGGAGATGGCGGGCAAGTCCGTCAAGCTGGTCAGCGAGGGCTCGATCGCCAGGCCGCGCTTGTCGAAGGCCTCCCCCAGCAGCGGATGAAGCGCCGTGGAGACGAACTGCCAATCCCCACGCTGCACCGCGACATCCAGAAGCAGGTCGAACAGCTCCTTCCGCTCCTGATGAAAGGCCATGTCGTCCCATCGTGGGGTCTGATCAGGCACATTCGGCAGGAGCGCTTCAGGATCACCGATGACGTAGGGTGGTGTCGAAGGATAGAGCAGCAGCTCGCGGAGCGCCTCGCGCCGTTCGCGCCAGGAGCTCCGCGGTTCACGGCAGGTCTCCACGACACCCTTCGCGCCCGCCCCAGCGCGTGAGAGCGCCGATGAGGCAGAGGACGCCAGCAACACGGTCATGCGGAGGTGATCGTCCGGCTCACCAAAGGCCACGACGTGCTGAGGCGGAGCGTCGGAGCTGGCGGTCGGCGAGGGGCGGAAGATGAGCGTGGGGGAAGAGTTCATACGGAGTCGCTGACCTTTGACGATCACGGCGACACGCCGTGCCGCCTCACTCTACCGCCCATCCACCCGCGCCCGCAACCGCTCCAGATCCTCCTCGTCCATGGCCTCGATCATCGCGATGAGCTCCCGCCGAAGCCGCCGGGTCCGGTCGTGCGTCCCGTGGCTGACGCGCGCCGTGGGCTCGGCCTCGGCCTTCTTCCCACGCCCCAGCAGCCCCGTGATCGCGCCGCCGACGAGCCCGCCGACGAGGCTCTCCAGCCCCGGACCGCTGGCGCCGAGGTCCTCGTTCAGCACCTTGCTCTGCCCGACCCAGGCGGTCGGCGCGGGGTGGTGCTCGCGGTGCTCGTGACGCTCGCCGTAGGCGTCAGTCGCCGGACGGTTCCAGGCGGCGTCACTCTGGCGGGCCTCGACCGACCAGGGGCGGTCGGGGGAGAAGGGGGAGTCGTCGGGGGCCGGCTCGGCCTCGCGGGAGGGGCCGGGGGTGAGGTGGCCGTGGCTCTTGAGCCACTGGACCGTGTCGTAGAGGGTCTCGCCCGGATCGCGGGGCGCAAAGCCGAGGTCGTGGATGGCCGCCGACCAGTCGATGTACCAGAAGTGCTGGGACATCTCGACGCTGATGGGGTCGAGGTCCGAGGAGCGGCCGACCGTGCCGAGCACGCCGTCGAGCAGGCGGGCGCCGATGCGGGCCACCTGGTCGGGGATGCTCACCAGCGGACGGCCGACGCCCGAGATGTTCTCCAGGCGCTCGAAGAACGCCTCCATCGTCATGTTGGCCGCGCCGAGCAGGTACGCAGCCCCAGGCCGGCCGCGCTCCATCGCCGCTCGGAAAGCCACGGCCGTGTCGCGCACGTCCACGAAGCTCAGGCCGCCCGTCGGCACAAACGGCACCTTGCCGTCCAGGAAGAGCTTGACGTCACGGGTGGAGGAGAGGCGATCGTCGCCCGGGCCGAGCAGCAGCGTCGGACGCATCAGGATGACGTCGAGGCCGAGGCGCTCGCCCGTCGCCACCGCCGTCTTCTCGGCGTAGACCTTGGAGAGGTAGTAGGGCCAGTCCTTGACCAGCTCCGTGGTGTGCGGCGACCGATCGTTCGGGATGCCGTCGCCGTCCCGAGTCACCCCGACCGTGCCCGAGGTCGACGCCACCACGATGCGCTTGACGCCCGCCCGCGCCGCCGCCTCCAGCACATACCGCGTGCCGTTGACGTGCAGGTTGTAGAGCGTGTTCGCGCGCTCCACGTGCCGCTCCACGCGCCCGGCCAGGTGGAAGATGCCGTCACAGCGCCCCGTCGCGGCCAGCGCCGCGTCGAGGTCCTCGGGCACGAGCACGCTGCCGGTCACAAAGCGGGCGCCGAGGCGCTCCAGCGCCCGGTCGCGCGAGCGCGCCAGGATGACGACGGCCGCGTCGTCCTCCTTCAGCAGCTGCCGGACGAGGTGCTGACCGAGGAAGCCGGTGCCGCCGGTGACGAGATAGGTCCTTGCGGTAGACATCGCGATTTCACCTGTCGCTCGGGCGCGCAGCGCCCGAGGCCGTGGGAGAGCAGGGCTCAGTAGCCGAAGATGCTCTGGAAGGCGATGAGCAGGGCGGGGTCACTGGTCTTGATCTTGCCGCTCATGAACTCATCAAAGCTCGGGACGTAGGCCTCTTTGACCATCTTGCGGAACACGTCCGGGGTGGTCTTGACCACACAGTCGGCGCTGCCGCCCACCGGCTTGCCCGCGTGGTAGAAGCAGTGCTTCGGATCGACCACGATGGACCACTTGTGGTGCTCCTCGTTGCCGAGGCTGAAGTAGAACGCGACGCGTGTGTCCACCTGGTGCTGCACGAACCGCCCCTTGAGCGTCTCGAACAGCTCCGTGATGGCGTCCACCTCGCCCTTGTCGGCCGCCTCCGCCGGACCGTCGAGGAAGCGCCGGCCGGCCTTCAGGGCGATGACCGCCTCGCGGACGATCCGGCTGGCCTCGGCGTAGGCGGCCTTGGTGCTCATGCCCGCCGTCGCCTTGTCGAAGTAGCTGAACGGCAGATACTCGCCGATAAAGACCTTCAGGCGACGGTTCTTCGGCACCAGCGCGCCCTTGGGCAGCGCGCGGTAGGTGCCGCCGAGGTAGATCGGCAGCACGCCCGTCCGGCTCGCCATCACCAGGTAGCCGAGGCCCTGACGGAACTCGGCGACCTCGCCGCTGAGCGAGCGGGTGCCCTCGGGGAAGACCAGCAGGGGCTTGCCGCCGCGCAGGGAGTCCACGGCGCGGGCCATCGACTGGTCCAGCGAGCCCGTGCGCTCCATCGGGATCAGGTTGGTGAGCTGGCCGAAGTAGGTGCGCTTGGCCGTCGTGTCAAAGAAGTAGTCCGCCGCCGCCAGCGTCGAGATGTTCGGCGCCCACTCCTCCAGGGCGTGCTTGACCAGCCCCATGTCGAGGTGCGAGCAGTGGTTGGCGACCACGATCCCGTTGTCGTTCCACGGGATGTTGGCCTTGCCCACCACCTTCACATCGAAGGCGTCGTTGTAGATCCGCTTCTGCGCCTCGCCGAGCGCGGCGCGTATTCCGATCTTGACCGGATCTGGGATCTCGATCACGTCGCCGAGCTGGGTCTTGGGGCGCGTGGTCCCGCGCCGGGCGCCCTGCGGGCGCATCGAGGCCGGCAGGTGACTGTATCCCGGAATGACCGTGCCGATCTCAACTTCCTCGTCGTCGCCGGACCGGTGCGGCACCTTCGTCAGCAGCTCGAGGATTGCGCCCGCGCTGCCCGCCGCCAACAGGTCGTCCGTCGACAGCTCCCGGCCCGTCTGCTGCTGGATGCCCGCCGACAGGTCCACCAGCCCCAGCGAGTCGAAGCCGAGGTCGTCCACCAGCTGCGCCGTCGCCGTGAGCTGCTTGTCGTCCACGTCCACCAGCCCCGAGATCAGCTCCCGCAGCCACGCGTCCTTCCCCCAGCTCGTCGTCTGCACCGTGCCCTCGCCGATCGCGTCCCCCTGCACCAGCTCCGCCAGGAGCTCGCCGACCTTGCGACGCTGGATCTTGCGGGTGGCCGTCCGGGGCAGCTCGTCGTCGGTGAACCGCAGGATCTTGATGCGCTGCGGATGGGACAGGCGCGCCCCCTTGAGGTCGAGGTGCTTGCGGATCTCCACCCGCACCTCGTCCGCCGTCTTGCCCGGCACGTCCGCCTTCGCCCGCACCATGCACCCGACCCGCTCGCCGCCCTTGCCGTCGTCGATCCCGACGATGGACAGCTCCTCGATCAGGTCGTGGTGCCCGAAGATCTCCTCCAGCTCGTCCGGATACACGTTCTCGCCGCTCGACGAGACGATGATCTCCTTCTGCCGACCCACGATGTACAGCCGGCCCTTGTCGTCGAACCGGCCCAGGTCGCCCGTGCGCAGCCAGCCGTCTTCGTCGACCACGGCGCGCGTCGCCTCGGGGTTGTCCCAGTAGCCCAACATCACGTTGCCCCCGCGGGCCACGATCTCGCCCACGCCGATGGCGTCCGGCTCGCGGATCTTGACCTCGACACCGGGCAGCGCCCGCCCCACCGTGCCGACCTTCAGCGAGTCGTTCGGGCGGTTGACCGTCAGCACCGGCGCCGACTCCGTCAGGCCGTAGCCCTCCAGCAGATCGAAGCCGAGCCCCTGGAAGGTCTCCATGATCGGCCCCGGCAGCGAGGCGCCGCCGCTGATCAGGTAGCGGATGTTGCCGCCGAACTTGTTGTGCACCGGCGCGAACAGCGTCCGCCCCAGGTTCACCCGCCAGCGCGACCGCAGCCACCGGTTCAGGCTCACCAGCGTGTCGAACACCATGCGCGCGTACGGCCCGCGGTTGCCCACCTCGCTCACGATGCGCCGGTGCAGCAGCTGCCACAGCGCCGGCACGCCGATCATCGCCGTCACGTTCGTCTCGCGGAACGCCCGCTGGAGCGACTCGCTCGACAGCTCGTTCATGTACGTGATCGTCGCCCCCCGAGAGAGCGGCATCAGGAAGCCCGCCGTGAACTCGAAGGTGTGGTGCATCGGCAGCACCGACAGGAACGTGTCGCGGTGCGAGATCCGGAACACCTGGTTCACCGCCGCCAGCAGCGACGTGAAGTTCCGGTGCGCCAGCATCACCCCCTTGGGCCGACCGGTCGTCCCCGAGGTGTAGATCAGCGAGGCGATGTCGTTGGCCTGCCACGCGCGCGTCGCCGGCACGAGCGCCTCGGTGGCGACGGGCTCCGCTGGCGGCGCGAACACAGCATCGAAGGACAGGATCTTCAGGTCGCCAACCACGCGGGCCGCCGTCCGGTCCTGGCCGTCGTCCTTGCGGCCCTCCTCGGCGAAGCGGTTGAGCGCGTCCGTCAGGCCCTCGGCCTCCAGGCGCTTGCGCACCCGGCTCGAGCAGACGATGGCGAACGCGCTGCACGACCGCACGAGGTTCAGCACCTCCGGCAGCGACAGCTCCGAGTCCACCGGCACCGCCGTGCCGTTGGCGTGCAGCACCCCGAAGTAGGTCATGCCCCACTCCGGTCGATTCTCGCTCAGGATCAGCACCCCGCCCTGATGCGGCAGGCCCGCCGCGCGCAGGTTCGTCGCCGCCAGGTTCGACCGCTCCTGAAGCTGCTTGTAGGTGAACCGGCGGATGCCTGCGTCGGTGATGTGCTGCATCGCCACGCGCTTGCCGTGGTTCTCGGTCGAGGCGCTGAACAGCTCAATCAGGTCGTGGTACGTGTACGGCGTCGTGCGCGGGCGCGCGAACCGCTCCTCGATGAGCGGGAACACGAACCGGTGCAGGCCCGGCATGGCCACGTCGAGCCAGTAGTGGCGCCAGTCGATCAGCTCGGGGTGGAAGCCGAGGTGCTGCTCCTCGGGCGGCAGCATGGCTTGCAGCGTCGCCAGGTTGTCCGTGCGGAAGGTGTACTTGTTGTCGTAGATGAACGGCATGAAGACGTCGATGACCATCTGGACGAGGCTCGACTGCTTGGCCACGCCGCTGGCGCCGTTCTCCACGCTCTTGAGCACCCCACCCAGGGGCCCGGGTACGCTCTTGCGCACCGACCGGGCCAGCGCGGCGATCCCGTTGGCGTACTTGCGCACGCCCGGCGCCGAGAAGGTCTCCCAGCGGTCCCGGCTCACCGGCACGCTGTCCAGCGACGTCATCAGCACGTTCTTCCAGCGCGGCTCGCTCGTCCGCTTCTGGTAGTACTGCCGGTTGGAGAGCGACGAGAGCTCGATCAGACGGATGGTGCTCACGCCGTTCTTGTGCGACGTGCCCACGTGGTAGATCCGCCGGGCCTTGCCGGCGAGCAGCCCCGCGGCGACCGCCAGCGTGGCCTGCGCCACGAAGTCCACGGGCACCACGTCCAGCTTGACGTCGGGCATCGTCGGTACGAACCGGACGCCCTGGTACATCAGGTAGGTCAGCGGCGCGCAGGTGACGATGCCCTCGTTCCACCCCGGCGTCGGATACTCCATCGCGCCCTCGACCACCGCCGGACGCACCACCGCCAGGCGCAGATCGGTGAAGTCCTTGAAGAGCAGCTGCTCCCCCATCGACTTCGAGTACGTGTAGGTGTTCGTCCAGCCCCAGTGCTCCGCTCGGCGCTTGCCCTCCTCGCGAAGCGTGCGCTTGAGCCACTGCGACTTCTGGTGGGCGAACTCTGCCTTGAACGAGTCGGGCGAGTCCGGGTTGCGGTTGTCGTCCACGAGCGCCTGGCGGGCCTGCTTGGTGAACAGGGCCGTGCGCTCCTGGTCCGTCGCCTGCGTCTTGACGTGCTCGATCGTCTGGAGGCAGTCCTTGAACTCCTGCTCGGCCGAAAAATGCAGCGCCAGGTCGTCGCGCCGGGGATAGAAGCCGACCAGCTCCTCGTCCTCGAAGATCTCGCCGTCGCGCTTGCCCGTCACGAAGCAGGTGGACGTGTGGACCAGCGCCGCGTGCTCGCACGAGCGGGTCAGCTCACCCAGGTGCCGCGCCCCCCGCGTGTTGATGTTCACCGCCTGGTCCAGCGGCGGCGAAAAATCGGTCAGACCGGCGTTGTTGATGATCAGGTCGAGGTCCGTGCGCAGCTCCGCCAGCACGGCCTCGTCGATGCCGAGCATCGGCAGCGACACGTCGCCGGCGACCACCTGCACCTTGTCCTCGAGGAAGGCCAGGAAGCCCTCCCCGAGGCGCTCCCGGACGGGCTTGAGCGGCTCGCTCAGCGCGACGTCCTGCATGAAGCGATCGCGCGCGCTCTGGTCCTTGCCGGGACGCACCAGCGCGTACACCCGCTTGACGTCCGGGTGCTGGTAGAGCAGCAGCGAGAAGAACACCTTGCCGAGGAAGCCCGTGCAGCCGGTGACCAGCAGGGTCCGGCCGCGGAGCTGCTCGTAGATGGACAGGCGTGAGGCGTCGGCGTCGGTGGCCGCAGCGGCCGGGGCGTCGACGAGCTCGTGGGGCTGACCGTCGGAGGTGGGAGCGGTGGGGTTGACCATGTGTGGACTCTCAGGAGACGTCGCAGATCATCATCGGGGGGAAGTGCAGGTGCGTGATCTCGGGGCTGCCCGGCGCGCTGTCCTTGGCCATCTCGATGGCCGTCGACAGGTCCGGCGACCACTCCCAGCCGAGCCGCTCGGGCACGTGCGGCGACTCGGCCCCCGCAGCGATCACCCGGCCGACGTGCTGGCGCCCGTTCTCACCCCAATACCACATGTAGAACGGATGCACGCCGTGATAGGCGTGACCGTACCGGTACATCTGGATGTAGTTCGGGTTGTGGGCAAACTCCTTCTCGTACCGGCGCTGCAGCGTGTGCGCGTCGCGGGTCTCGGGCAGGAGCCGGTTGAAGAACTCGATGTAGGACGGGTGGTGCTCGGCGTGGAACTCGTCGTAGCACGGGTGCGTGATGATGAGCGTCCCGCCCTTCTTGAGCAGCGGCTTGCCACGGTACATGTTGTGGATGTACCCGAGCGCCATCACCTGCACCAGCAGCGGGTTCAGGATCGAGTACACGTTGTACGGGCTGATGTGCGGGATGCCCACGATCAGGATGTCCGCCTGCCCCTCCACCTTCACCGCGTACTGGTCAAAGCAGCGCTCGATGGTCTTCTTGTGCGCCGCGACCGTCTCGCCAGCGTACACGCCGATCAGCTCCAGCGGCGCCGGCGTCGAGTGCAGCACCTTGCGCCGGGCCGCCCGCGGCAGCTTGCTCAGCGCGTACTTCATGCCCTGGAACTTGGTCCGGTCCAGACCCGTCCACTGCTCCTCCGGCTTGAAGAAAAAGTCGAGCTGGCTCGGGTACATACGGTTGTTGAGCACCGTCTCGATCCGGAAGATCTTGCAGTGCTTCTCAACGATCTCGCCCTGCCGGTTGACCGAGTTGTGCAGCTCGCTCGCATACGGGTCCATGTACGAGTTGGACTTGCGGATGGCGTCCGGGTTGTGGTGCGCCTTCAGGCTCCGATACCCGCTCAGCCCCACCGCCACGCTCTTGTGACCGCCGTCCATCGGCACGAGGTTCACGTTGAGGTAGACCACCAGGTCCGACTCCACCGCCCTCCGGTTGATCTCCACGTCCTCGCCGTGCTCGGTTGTCCCGAGGAAGGTCATCTGCTCCGGGTCCTCGGCGTCGAGGTTGTACAGGCGCTTGGGCCAGTACTCGCCAAAGATCTTCGAGCCGACCATCCGCCGGACCTCCGGCCCGGTCATGCGCCGGTGGAACGCCGTGGCGACGATGATGTGGATGTCCTCCACCCCGAAGTCCGCCATCAGCCCCAGCACGATCTCCAGCATCGTCTGGCGCACGTCCGGCGTGACCATCGGAGGCAGCGGCACCGACACGTCGTCGATGGCGATCGTCACCTTCATGCCCGGCTTCAGCAGCGCGAACAGGGGGTCGGAGTTCTCCGGGTGGTTGATCGCGTGCCGGATGGCCGCCTCGGGGTTGGCCAACCCCGCGATCGGCGGCTGCGGGAAGATCACCCGCGTCCCCACCGGCATATGCTCCTCGATGAACTCCTCGCCGAAGGCCAACCACCGCGCGGGGCTGTCCGCCTCGGTGTAGATGATGTTGCTGTAGGATCCGAATTCGCTCATGTCGTTCTCATTCGAACCGGGCGGCGTCCGAGGGGCTCGCACGACGGCTCCGGGCGCCGGTTGGAGTGGAGGAGGGCGGTGAGTTCGGTCAGTCCTGGTGTCCCAGCGACAGCACAGGCCAGTTGAAGTCGCGGGCGGCGGCGCGCAGCTTGAAGTCGGGGTTGACCGCGCACGGCCGGCCCACCATCGACAGCATCGGCAGGTCGCTGAAGCTGTCCGCGTAGGCCCAGCAGATGTCCAGGTTCAGGTCGTGCATCCGCGCGTAGTCCCGAATCCACTGAGACTTGTTCGGCCCGGCCAGCAGCGGCCCCACCAGCCGCCCCGTCGCGTGGCCATCCACGATCTCCAGCCGGTTGGCCCCGAAGTCGTCCACGCCCAGGTACTCCGCCAGCGGCCGCGTCACCACGTCCAGCGCCCCGGTGACCAGCACCTGCTTGATCCCCGCGTCCTTGCTCCGCTTGATCAGGTCGATCGTGCCCGGAAACATCGACGGCCGGATGATCTTCTCGAAGATCTCCTGCCCCACCACGATGAGCCGGTCCTCGCTGAACCCCTCGTAGTTCCGGTAGAACCACTCGTTGAACACCTTGCGGCTGTAGTAGTCCGTCGCGACGTACGCCGGGATCGACGCCAGCAGCTTGGCGAACCCCGACACCTTCCGCCGGATCGAGTGGTGGTTGAGCACGTAGTACGCGTAGCTGTGGACGACGTTGACCTTCACGAGGGTCCCGTCCACATCATAGAACGCGACCTGCTGGTCGGTCTTCGTGCTCGGCGAGTGGGTTGTGGGGGCGGATGCGCTGTGGCTCACGGGCGGTGCTCCAGGGGCTCATGCGGGACGAGCAATCTGGGTGGTTCTACGCAGCGGGGGGGGGGCGTGTCAACTGCGCGGTGCGGCCGGAGTGTTTCGTGCCCGGCGACGCGGCTGCGGTGACCTTGCCGTTCGGGGTCGTCGTGTTGTAACTCTGACCGTTGAGGCCGCTCGTCGGGCCATGTGGAGGTCGGGCGCGTGCGAGGTCTGGGCTCGATGTCGAGGCGGGCTCGGTCGGACTGGACGTTGCCTGGAGAGGTCCGCTCATGAGTCGTGAGACCGTACCATCCGCCCTTGCGCCCCTGCACAAGGTGAGGATCGAGAACTTCCGGGGGGTGCGGCTCCTCGAGCTGGAGCTCGACCCCCACGTCACCGTCTTGTTCGGCAGCAACGCTGCGGGCAAGACGACCCTGCTCGATGCCATCGCCATCGGGCTGGGTGCGATCGTGAGCCGCGTGCCGAACGTGCAGGGGCGCAGCTTCGCCAGGGCCGGTGACCTCCGCCGGCCGTACCTCGATCGCCCCGAGGTGGATGAGCGGCGAGGCGTGGAGTGCCCCTTCGCCCACGTCGAAGTGCAGAGCGCATCGGGCGTGAGCTGGGGGGTCACCACCTGGCGCAGCGCGGCAGACCGCGCCCGTCACAAGGGCAAGCTGACCGTCCGCGAGCTGAACGAGACGGTTGACACCCTCGTCCTGGCCGCGCTGGACATGCCGCCAGACCAGCCCGGGGCATCGATTCCGCTGGTCGCCGCCTACGGGAACGAGCGCGCTGTCGTCGATGTACCCCTGCGCGAACGTGATTTCCGAACCGAGTTCAAGCGGCTCGACGCGTTCGAGCAGTCCCTCGTCGCCACGACCCGGTTCAAGGCCGTCTTTGAGTGGTTTCGGATGATGGAGGACGAGGAGCGTCGCCAGAGGGTCCAGCGTCGCGATCTCGACTTTGTGCTGCCCGAGCTTGAGTGGGTGCGTCGGGCGGTCGCCCACGCGGGGCTGCGCTGTGCCCATCCGCGCGTCGAGTCGCGTCCGATCCGCATGCTGGTCGACTTCGAGCACCCCGACGGGTCCTTTGAGGAGCTGGACCTCAAGTCGCTCTCCGACGGCTACCGCACCCACTTCGCCCTCGTGGTGGATGTCGCCCGCCGCATGGTTCAGCTCAACCCGACCGAACAGCTGGACGACCTCCAGCGCGGCACCAACAGCCCCGCGATCGTCCTCATCGACGAGGTGGATCTCCACCTCGATCCCACCTGGCAGGCCACGGTCGTTCACGGCTTGCGCGAGGCGTTCCCCAACGCACAGTTCGTGCTCACCACCCACTCGGAGCAGGTGCTCGGCGCCGTGGCTGCCGGCAGCGTGCGAAGGTTGAGCTGGCGGGACGGCGAAGTCGTAGCGGAGCGGGTACCCTTCGCGCAAGGGGCAACGGGCGAACGCATCCTGATCGACCTGATGGGAGCCGCCGAGCGTGTGGCGGGGCCGGTGACCGAAGCCTTGAGCGCCTATGTCGATCTGGTGGATGGTGGCACAGGCCACAGCTCCGAGGCGGTGCGGCTTCGGGCCGAGTTGGACCGCGCCATTCCTGGCGACCCTCGCCTTCACCAGGCAGATCTGGAGATGCAGCGGCAAGAACTGCTGCAGCACCTCAAGGCCGCCTTGTCATGAAGCATGTCCCCCGCCTGTTGGCCGAACCTTCAAGCCTCGCCGTGCATCGGGCCGCGAACCCTGCGGCCGACCTGGCACCTCCAGAACAGGCCGAGGAGGTCTGGAACGCGTTCCGCGACGACGTCGGTTACAAGGACCTCCTCCAGGTGCTCATCGATGTCCAGCAAGGCCTCTGCATCTACTGCGAGCAGCGGTTGGTCGACGCCACAGGCACCCGCGTGTTCGCCGACTATCAGGTCGAGCACGTCCTGGCGAAGTCGGGCGGTGAGGGCCGGACATTGAATTGGACGAACCTCGCAGCGGCCTGCTCAGGCGGCACCTACGCGCACCACAAGGACCTGTCGCGCCGCCGAGCGGGCAGGGCAAGCGAGTCATGCGGCCAGCGCAAGGGCGATCTCGAGCTCGCCGCAGCATGCGACCCCCGCGGATTTCCCCTGTCGCCGAGCCTCGTCGACATCGGTCAAGACGGCAAGGCGACGCCGAACCCCCACGCATGCAACGCGCACGGCGTCAGCAACGCCCTCCTCGCCGCAACAATCAATGACCTGCTGAACCTCAACGCTGAGCGCCTGCGCGTCGCCCGACAAAAGGTCTTCGACAACCTGCGAACCTGGCTGGTCCCGCTCCTCAAGGTGCTCCTTGAGGATGCGCATCTGACCGACTCCCAGCGTCGTCAAGGCGTCGAGCTCCTCGTGGCTGGCCGCTTGCAGCCCGATGCAAACGGTTACCTCCACGCGTTCTGGACCACCGAACGCTGCGCGCTGGGGCCGGCGGGAGAGGCGTGGCTTGCCCAGCACCATGCTGACTTCGTCTGAGCTACTCCGCATCCTCGCGCCGCTCCCCCAGATAGTCCCAGTGCTCAGCCTGCCGCGTCGTGATCGTCTGGACGACCGCGATGGCGGCGAGCGCGGCGGCGATCGAGACCACACACGCGAAGATCTCGAAGTCGTCGCTCTTGATCAGCGCCTCGGCCGTGTCGGCGGGCATGCGGGCGCTGATCCGGCTGAACAGCCCGTGCACCAGCCACAGCCCCCACCACACGATGACGAAACCCGACCGGCCGGGTGCGGTGCCGGGGGCGCGCCACTCGGGGTAGCTCGACATCCAGGTCTCCTGGGCGATGCGGTAGGGGCGCCAGAGGTTGAGGAACGGGACGAACCACGCCCAGGTCGCCGTGCCCGTCGAGTACTCCGTGCTGAACCGGCCGAGCGGGTACAGGTTCTCATAGGCGAGATGGAACCACATGATGAACGCGACCGCGCTCCCCACGAGCGCGACGAGGTGGATGATGCCGAGGGTCAACCGAAAGGTGTCGCTCGCGTCGATGGTGTCGATGAACGCGCCCATCGTGTCGTCGTTCAGCTGGGAGACCTGCTTCATCAGGCTGATCTCCTGAACGCGGTGGGCGATCGTGGTCAGGTCGAGCACGGCGCACACGCCGAGCATGATCTGGGCGCCGAGGGCGCGGCTGCCAAGCGGCTCGTAGGACACACCCATGAAGCTCCTCCCGCGTGAAATTTGATGATGTCTCTCGACGCTCATGCAGTGGGCCAGGGTCGAGGCAGTGCGTGTGGTCGATGGCCTTGAGCGTCCACGGCATCCCCCCGCCCGAGAGCCAGACGTTACCGTAGTTTGGCCTCCGGGCACACCGTGCCGGTGCACACCGGTCGTGATTGCGAAAGCCAGGTGTCGAGGACGACGAGGGGAACGGGACGAATCACCCCGCGCGGGGTGAGGTCCGCTGCTCGGCCCGTCTCTCCACGGTCGCCTCGTCGCCTCCGTCGCCAGGGTCTTGTCGTGGCTCCCCCGATCTGACACTGTGGAAGGGTGCAGAGAGTGATGATGCTGGCGGTGGTTCGAACGGACGTGACACGAAGAGGAGGTCGGCGATGGCCGAGACGATGAGCGGTGAGCAGGCGTGGGAGGCGGTGCGGGAGCGGGTGATGGCGGTGGAGCAGGTGCCCGGTCGCCTGCCTCACTGGCGCTTCCAGCAGTCGAGGACGGGTCTGAAGGCCGAACTGGCGGGGATCGGAGCGCGGCGAGGAGAGCTCGGCGGGGTGTGGGCGGCGGACCACACGGCTCGCTTCGAGGGGTTGCTGAGGTCGGTGGAGGCGCTGTCGCTGGCCGGCGTGTGGGGCCAGACCCAGCTCGCCCATCAGACCTCGGCCCGCACCGTGCAGGAGGCGGTCGACCGGGTGATGGGGCTGCGTCAGCGAGGGTTCCGCGGGCTCGGCGTGCTGGAGTCGGTGGGCGTGGTGCCCAGGGAAGAGGCGGTGCGCATCCGCCAGGGTACCGGCTTCGTCGACGCCGCCAGCGACCTGCAGGCCCTCGCTCCCCTGCTGCGTGCCCACTGGGCGCTGCTGGAGCCCGTCCAGGCCCACGTCCCGGACGAGGAGCTCCGCTTGACCCCCGAGCTCATCGACGCCATGCCCCAGGCCGCCGCCGACCTCATCGGCGCCGACCGTGGCCACCACGCACCGGCGGGTGAGGTCGACTGGTACGACGCCCTCCGCCGCATGGCCGTCCTGCTCGAGGGGGACTGGAACCAGCTCCGCGCCATGACCTCCGGCGCCCTGGCCGCGCTCGGTGAGGTCGACGCCGCCCTCACGGTGCGTCCCTCCGTGCTGGCCCTCGACCGCCGAGGGTGAGCGGTGAGGCTGGACGGACTGCTCCGCCGTGGCGCCCCAGGCGCGCCCCGCTGCTGGAGCGAGGGGTGTTGAGCAGGGTGAGGCGCACGTTCTTAGCAGGCCCAGCCCCCGCACGTGCCCCGTCGACCGCCGAGGTGCTGCGGGCAGCACCGTCAAGGTCGACCGTCGACATGCGCGCTGCTGCCCACAGCACTGCGGCGTCGGCCGCCCACGCCTGGCGTGGTGTGGCTGTCACCGTCGGGGTCGGGGGCCGACCTGCGGGGTGGTGCGAGGAGCGTCTCGGGAGGGGGCGGCGGTGGTGGAGGGGATGAGCGGAGTCGGGGCGAGGCCGGCGAGGCGCGTGAGCGGTGATGGGCGCAGCACGTCGGGTGTCGCGCGCCGGGGCTCGGCCGCTCGGCGCATCACTTGGGATCGTCCGTGGGTTCAGGCTGGGTGCTCCATCCGTCGCCGTCAGGCTCGGTGGGTCGGTCGGTCGTGGGTCGTGCGTGTGCTCGGTCGGCTCGGAGTGCTGTCGTTCCTGTTCGGCCTGTCTGGTCTGCGTCTCGGCGGGATATCGATCCTGCTCGGCGCGCTGACGCTCGGCGGCACCCGCGCCCCAACGACTGGCTCACCCGTCGTTGCTGTGGTGGGCGTCCAGGACGCGCTGGCATCGCCGGGCACACCCAGCCCGGCTCTGTGGCCGCTGCCCGCTCCATCGCCCTCGCCGACCGCCCATGTCAGTCAGCAGCTCGCAGAGCGGAGGCTGCAGCGGACGGTCAGCCGGGAGAGGCGTCGCCGTCCGGCCCACATGGTCGCGCACCGCCTGCTGGTACAGTTCGAGCGCCTTCGTGTAACTCTGCTCCGCAGCACCGAGACGATTCTGGCGCAACAGCAGATCGCCCATGGCCCTTTGCGTATGGGCCTCTCCCAGACGGTCCTCCACCTGCCGGTACAGGTAGAGTGCCTTCGCGTAGCTCTTCTCCGCATCACCAGGACGATCCTGGCGCATCAGGAGGCGTCCTTGCCAGTACCGAAACACACACCAGAACGTGGGCTCCGCCCATGGACGAGCCGCCGGCTCCAGTTGGGATGACGTGGCAAGAGCCACGCCAGCAAGGTCGACGTACTCCATGGCTTGCGACCAGGAGCCCCAGACACCGGCCCACGCGGACGAAAGGTCGGTTGGGTTCTTTGGGGGAGCGAGCACCATGCCGATCAGCTCTCTCACGGTCTCTGCATCAGCTGTGAGCCGGGCGACGGCCAGACGAGCATCCTGGCCGTGATTGAGCTGGCTGAGGGTGTCGGCCAACCACGCCCCGAGCGCGGTGCACGTGGCGATCAGCCAACGCTCCCTGTCCTCAGCAGGGATGTCCTCGCACTTCGACACAGCATAGCGGCGTATGGGGGCCGCCATGACGAGGCGCCGATCCGGGCCGCGCTCCTCGATGAGGTGGAAGCGAGCAAGTCGGGCGAGGTGGAGGTCCACGTCACCGTCGAAGATGTGTGGAGCCAGGGCACGGGGGAGGCCCGCTGGGAAGAGGCCCAGCCAGGCGAAGACCCAGGGGGTCTCGGAAGCTTCATGGGCCGACGAGCGTCGGAGCGCTTCGTAGCTGAGGTTGAGGCTGGCCGTGAGACTCTTCTGGTGCAGTGACGGGGCGTCGCCGTCGGGAGGGCCGTTCACACGGTGTTCGGCGTGCACAACGGCACGGTCGCGATGCTCGCCAAGGTAGCAGAGCACGGCTTCAGGTTCGAACGCGGTGAGGTGGCCTGCGATGAGATTCAGGGAGAGGGGATGGCCGTCGAGCTCGTCCAGGAAGCGTGTGGTCCGCGCGGACGATAGCTGCGCGGCGCGGGTCTTGCCCAACAGGCGCTCGAACAGCTGCCGTGCGTCGGCCGGGGTGAGGCGGTCGACGCGGTGGTGGCTGTCGGGGAAACCCTCGGCAGCGCCCAGCAGGACGCGCGAGGTGATAATCAGGCGGAGGCGTTGGCAGCGTTGCAGGAGTGTCGCCAGCGCGTCGCGGAGAGGTGCGGGTTGGTGTTGGATGAGGTCCTCGGCGTTGTCGAGCACCACCATCACCGCCTGGTCCTTGATGGAGCTGGCGATGGACTCGACGTCCTTGCCACCGGCCAAGCCAAATTCGGTGCCGAGGCAGGCGAGGAGGACCTCGAGCGTGTGGACGCCGTTCAGCGGGACCCAGACGGCTTCGGCCAGGTCGAGCCCGGTGGGTTCGAGTGCGCGCAGAGCGATCGCCTTGGCGAGCTCGGTCTTGCCCATGCCTGGGGCGCTCGTCAGGGTCAGCAGGCGGTGTTCGGACTCGCTCAGGCGCTTGACCGCTTCGTTGACCTCGGTCTCACGGCCCAGGAAGTGCTCGGTGAGCGGGGATGCGCCGACGAGGACGCGCGGCGTCGTGGCGGGCCGGACGTCAGGCGAGGATGGATAGCCGTCGATCCGGTCCGGGTCTCCACGGTGCGCGGGCTGCCGCGGCGAGCCGGACGTCGGAGGGGGGAACAGCGGGGAGTCGAACGCCTTGGCGAGGAGCTGGACCGTGCGGCCTTGGCGTGGTCGCGCGTAGTAGACCGGGGCGGCCCACTGAGGGTCTGTCTCGGGAAGGGCTCGACGGGCGTGCGCGACGGCCAACTCCAGCGACTCTTCCAGGGAGTCGAAGAGCCTATCGGCAAGTAGGACCGTCTGGTCCGCGTTCAGCGCCGCCTGCGAGGCGAGCACGGCGACGAGTCCACCTTGCTCAGGATGGAGCATCGACGCGGCCACGCCACCTCGAAGCGGGTGCACCTGGCCCGTGTGGCAGATCCAGAGGATGGCGACCTTGACTTTGGCCTCGCCCAGGATCGAAGCCAGGTCGCGGGCGGCGAGCGGGGTGGAGCGCCCGGAAGGGTTGGTGTCTGCGTGAAGGTGAATCTGGCCACCCGCTGGCGTGCCGTGGGCGATCACGACCAGGACGGTGGTCGGTTCTTTGAGGAACGCCCTGAGCGTGGGGAGGGTCGCACGACGACACGCTCCGCCCCACGCAAGGCCGAGCCGTTCGGCGTGACGCTCCAGCAGCTCCTCATGGCGCGTGAACATCGCATCGGGGAGGCGTCGCCCGTCCGTGAGGGTGGGGTTGGCCCACACGGCCTTGAGCGTCGCGTCGGCTTGGAGTGTGCAGTCCTCACATTGAAGCCCGGTGAAGGTCCTGACGAGCACGTTGTTCTGGCTTCGGAAGATGAAGGCGTCGTCCTCAAACAGCAGCTCAAAGGGGAGATCGACCAGCGCGTGGGGCCCCCCGAGCGGGAGTATGAGCTCCACACGTAGGGGACGCTTCGTGGCCTGGCGGCGAGCTTTGCACTCATTCCAGAGCCTCCCCACGGCCGTTCGCCGTTCGGGCGCACCGAAGAGCTGCGTGAAGAGCCATCTCCCGAACTGGAGCCCATCATCCCACAGCGCGCCTGCCGCCAGAAACTGCTCGATGAAGTCTCTGGCCGAGGTCAGGTCCGGTGCCATACACCCCTCGTAGTCCAGGAACACGGGGCCGCTCGCTTCCGTGCCCAGGAACTCCGTATCTTTGAGTTGGAGCATGAAGGCCCAGGGATTAGGCTTCGCAGACGGGATCGCGGCCAGCTCGGCGTCCGTGGCATCGGTGAACGTCCGGGGAGGCTGCGCCGGGTTGTCGTGCGGGAACAGGCGCATGCAGAGGGTGTACGGCTCGGGCGTGGTGGTCGTCGTGGTCGACATGGTCACCTCGGGATGAAGCGTTGGAGGCGTGGGCCCGCCGCGGTGATCTCGGCGTAGTGGAGGTGCTGTTCGGTCTCGACCGCTCCCGCCTCGAGGCGATCGATCCACGCTTTGAGCGCGGCATCGTCTTGCGTTGTGGGCAGGCGCATCAGGTCGATCCAGGTGCCGGTGTTGATGAAGACGCGGTCGTCGTCCAGGTGGTGTTCGCGGGCGACGTGGGTGTGACCGACGACCACGACGCGTGGACCCACGCCGGTGGGGAGCTGGCTGTCGACGATCGCCCGGTCGAGCGCGCTCAGGACGTTCGTGTCGAACTGGGTGTGATCGTCAGAGAGGCGGCGCAGCGCCGCGCGGAGGAGGGAGCGTGGCCGACCGTGGTGGGCAGCCAGGGTGCCCGCGGCGACCTCGCCGGGCAGACCATCCGCCAGGAAGGTGTCGAGCTCCTCGGCGAGCCCTTCGGCGGCGGCGCCTCGCTCCTGCTCCGTCAGGCCTGCCGCGATGGCTGCGGCGAGGTTGGTGGCGAGGTCCTGGGTTGTAGCGGTGGAGGTGGAGCTGAGCGTGGGGCCGCCGAGGATGGCCCTGCGGATGGCTCTGCGGAGGGCGCCCAACGCCGTGCCGCCCAGGCCGGGCAGGTGCTTCAGCGCCAGCTTGGGGTCGAGGTAGATCAGCAGGAGCGGGACGCCGAGGGTGGAGGGCTGGAGGTGGTCCACAAAGGGAAACCGGCGAGTCCCGTCCGGGTTCACGGCACGCTTGAAGACGTTGAGGGTCTCGAGCACGAGCAGAGAGCCCGGCGGGAGCTCAACACGCTCCTCGCCGTTGCGCAACGCCTCCAGCACGACCTGGGGCTCGATGTCGTTGAAGGGATCGACCCGGTTCCCATGCCCGACCACGACCTCCCACTGCCCGACCCGGTCGGTCCAAGGCTGCGCGGTGCGGTGGAAGGAGAGGCGCTCATCGTCCACATCGAGGCCTGCGGCGGCGCGGAACGCGGTGGTGGCGTCGGGGTGGAGCAGTTCGGGGTCGTGGTTGCCCGGAATCACGACGATCCTTCCGCCCTGGCGAGCCAGGTTGCCCAGCGCGGCGAAGAGGCGGCGACCCCAGGCGGCGCCGGTGATCTCGTCGACGACGCCGCGCACCATCGAGGGAGCGCCAACCAGGTCGAGGTGTCGTGGTCGGTCGCGGTGCTCCAGCAGGTCCAGCACGTCCCCGGCGAAGACGAGCGTGATCGCCTGTCCGACCTCTCGCTCGACAAAGTCTGCGAGCTGCTCGCCCGCCCGAAAGCTGTTCGTCGGGTCGGGCGCAGCCATATGCGTGTCAGAGACGATGAGGATCCGTTCGGTCATGTGAGTCTCCCGGGTGGAATCGTAAGGGCTCGTCTAGAAATAAGTGGGGGTCCGGGGGGCGGCTCGCCCCCGGCCGCCGGAGGCACGGTGCCTCCGGCGGCCAGGGGGCAGCGCCCCCTGGACCCCATTTTTTCCGCCTGCCAAACAGACCACTTGTTTCTAGACCAGCCTGAGTCTCAGTCGGACCCGCAGGGCAGGGAGCCCTGCGAGCGATCGCTCGCAGGGGGCCCTGTATCGCGGGTTCGACTGAGACTCACGGCGGTATAGACGAGCCCTGAAGGCAAGCAGGATACTGCCCTATGTTGCGGGAACCTGTGATGCACTGCAATCACGGATGATCAGAAACCAAGACGACGCCTCTGGAAACGGCTTCGCGCGCTCTGGAAACGGCTTCGCGCGCCCTGGAATCGTCTCTCGCGACTCTGCGCGACATCGTCTATTGAGACCGCGATCGCTGTAAGTCGGCGCGCATCCTGTTTCCAGAACCGACGTTGCGGTTTTTGGGGCCTGTGGAGGCGCGTGGGATGGCGGGAGGGGGCATTCTAGAGGCGGGTGGGGCGACTCTGGACGCGTGGGACGCGACTCCAGAGGCGGGTGGGGCGATTCGGGGTGATGGCGGAGCGATTCCACGAGGTGTGGCGGTCCGCCAGGGTGGCGGGTCAGGGGGTGGGCTCGGGGGCGTCGGCTGTGGATTCGGGGGCGGTGGGGTCTTCGCCGGGGTCGTCGGCGGTGTTGCGGGAGGTGGGCTCGGAGAGGTGGGCCTTGTAGATGAGGAGGAGGTCGTCGAGGGGGGCAGGGTCTTCGAGGGAGGTCGCGGCATCGGCGAGGTCGCGGAGGAGGTCGACGAGGCTGAGGCGGGCGGCGTTGCGGGCGCGGAGGGATCGGGAGGTCTCGCCTTGTTCGCGGGCCTTGGCGTTGGCGTTGGCGGCGATGCGGCCCACGAGGTCGTCGTTGGCGGCGATCCAGGCATCGGCGCGAGGGACGTCGCCGTCGAGGACGGTGCGGTAAGCCTTGAGGGTGGCGGTGACGTGGTTGAGCAGGCTGGTCGCGTTGTCCGTGTCCGTGAGGCGGGCGATGGTGTTGAAGCGGAAGCTGGCCAGGATGCGGTCGCCCCCAGCGACGGGCCGGAGGCGGCGGCGCGTGGCGGCCTGGATGCGGCGGAGATGGTCGGCCGCATCCGTGATGAGGGTCTGGCGGTCGATGAGGACGGCCTGGTCCTCGGCCCGCTCGCGGGTGAAGTCGTCGTGGGCTGCGGCGACCGCGTCGCTGGCGGCTGTGAGCTCGGCGAGCGCCTGGTGAGCGGTGCCAAGCTCGGCACCGAGTGCGGCCTTGAGGGTCTCCGTCCAGGCCTGGGTCGCATCGACGACGTGGATCATCTCGGAGATCGGGGTCTTTTCGTTGGGGCGCGCCATGATTCCTCCTTGCGCTGTGTGGTCCTACACTCTGATGGTTCGGTAGTAAATCGCAGGTGGGGATGGGGTGTCAACCGTTCTTCGCGGTGGTTCGGAGATGAGGATCCTGGTGACCGTGGCAGCGCGCGGGTTCGAGGGGTTTGACGGGGTGATGGTGGTGGGGCCGCCAGCGGGGCGCTTCGGAGAGGGCGGGTCGAGCGTCAGTGGCGCTGACGATCGTCGTCTGGGAGGCCGGCTCTGGCCGGTCACGGCGGTCCGGCGAACACGCTCACGCGACCAACCAGTCAAAGCACACCGGGCTGGAGTCCTCAGCCCACGTCTGGCCCTTCCAGGAGTAGCGGAGCACTTCGATCTGGTAGCGCTCGTCCCCCTCTCGGTAGATGCGAATCTCGTTGAAGCCGTTGCGGTCGGACGTCTCGGTGCTGCCGAGCGACGGCGCGGCGGCGATGTGGAGCGCGCGATCGTCGTGCAGGCCGGGCCAGGCCTCACGCGCGATCCAGCCCTGATGCTGGTGGCCGTGCAGCACGAGGCAGAACTTGTTCCGTAGCAACGTCGCCTTGACCTCGCCGGCGTTCAACACCCCGCTCATCCGCGCGATCTCCGGCGCGGCTGGCAGCGGGGACAGCGGGTGGTGAAGCACGGCGATGCGTACAGGCTGCATCTCGCACGCTGCGCTCTCCAGCTGTTTGAGGTCTTCGTGGTGGACCATGCCGGGGTCCAGACGATCGATCTGTCGTGTCTGCGCCCTCCAGCGCTCGAGGTCACCCGCGTCAAGTGCCTTGATGGCGCACTCAGCGGCTTGATCGAGCAGCGCGACCAGCGCGTTCAACGCCTCCTGCTCCGCCTCCTGCTCGGCGTCATGTTCACCACCGAACTCCGCCGAGACCGGGTTGCTGTACTCCCAGCCTACGGGGTCGTTCGCGTCATTGAAGCGGGCCCACGTGACCTTGTCAAAGGCCTGGCCTCGCGCCAGACCGAGCATGAACGCCACGACGCCCTTCTC
>Ga0100377_1000733_pt1 | contig 28319 bp, 9 predicted proteins | sample CryGeymeta201501_FD_83664 | JGI IMG/M metagenome (GOLD analysis project Ga0100377, IMG submission 83664) | Groundwater microbial communities from Crystal Geyser aquifers in Utah, USA - Crystal Geyser metaG 2015-01 | ecosystem: Environmental > Aquatic > Deep subsurface > Groundwater | place: USA...
ATGCTCGGGAGCCCCGCAGGGGCGACCCCGAGGAGCCCGGAGGGCGACGAGACAGATGAGCCCCTGGCGACGGGAGGGCGAATAGCCCGACCGAGCCTGGGGTGTCTGCGGACGACGACCTCAAGGCTCTCACCGGGTGGTTCTCGACCGCCAGCCTTATGGATAGAAGTCAGCAACGCCTGCGCAGATGTTGTACGACCCGGCGCACGCTGATATGGTCTTGGCCCGTGATGGGGCCTGAGCGTTGACGGTTTGGCGCCCGGCGTCTGACCTTTGCCTCGTGCCACCGGGGTCGCCTCACGTCCCACCCTCGCCTCCGGTCGAGGGTGTTCCGTCGGGGAGCTCGGTGAACACGGCGCGGGTTCATGCGCGTCCGGCAAATCGGGCCACGCTCCCGACACCTGACGGCGGCATCCTCGGCGGGACCTCGCTCCCTGCCTTCACGGGACCTGCGACCGCCAACGTCTTTGAGGCTCAGCATGAGTGAGGCGAGGGAGTCCTTGCAGATCGGCAGCGTTCTCGACGGCCGCTACGAGATCCTCGACGTCCTTGGTAAGGGCGCCTACGGCATGGTCTACAAGGCCCGGCAGATGTCGACCGGGCAGCCCGTCGCCATCAAGGTGCTGCTCGAGGAGAAGCTGCAGTTCTCCGCCAACGCCTCCATCGAACATGCGCGCTTTGAGCGTGAGATGCAGCTCATCGCCCGGCTCAAGCATCCAAACATCGTCCGCCTCATCGACACCGGCTCGCTGGGCGAGCGTGGGCTGTTCATGGTGCTGGAGTTCATCGAGGGCGTGAACCTGGCCGATCTGCTCAAGGACAGCGGCGCGCTCTCGCCGCGGGTGGCCCGGCACGTCATGAGCCAGGTGCTCGACGCGCTGAGCTGCGCGCACGCCCTGGGGATCGTGCACCGCGACCTGAAGCCGCACAACATCATGGTGACGACCACGGGGTCGCGGCAGAACGCGATGGTGCTGGACTTCGGCATCGCGGGTATCCTGGAGTCGGCGCGCAAGGGGGACTACCAGTCGCTGACGGCGCAGTCGCAGATCCAGGGCACGCCGGCGTACATGGCGCCGGAGTACATCCGGGAGAAGCTGACCACGCCGCAGGGCGACATCTACGCCTGGGGCCTGGTGTTCACCGAGTGCCTCACGGGGGCCCGCGTCGTCACGGGCGCCAATCCGCTCGACATCGCCATGACCCAGGGCTCTCCCAAGCCCATCGCCATCCCGGAGTCCATCGCCGACCCGCATCTGCGGCAGGTGCTGGCCAAGGCGCTCGCCAAGCCGCTCGCGGAGCGCTATACCGACGCCAACGCCGCGATGGCCGACCTGGAGGACGGCGTGCTGGAGAGCGCCGACCGGCTCCCCGTGGTGGACCGGCCGGCGGCCCCCGACACGGCAGGCCCCGCGCCGACCTCCGACGGTCTCGCTGGCGCTGACGCTCTCCGCGCTGCTCCTGCAGCGCCAGCCCCCACGACCGAAGCGCCGCGCACCGGCCCCAGCCCGATGGTCTGGGTCGTGGTGGCGGTGGTGGTGGTGACCCTGCTGGCGCTCGTCGCCGTCTTCCTCGCGACCCCATGAAGTGACCCTGTGAGCCCCCTCATTCCACGACCGGTTGGCACCTTGAGCCTCTCCCCTGAACACGCCCACGCGCAGCGCGTGCTCACGGACCAGCTTCTTCAAAGCGTCCAGCGAAGCGGCTATCACGCGGTGGATGCGCCCGCCTTCGACGACCTTGAGCTGTTCGAGCGGCTGTACGGGCGCGAGATCCGACAGCGATTGTTGTCATTCACGACCGATCGTGAATACGCGCTACGGCCGGATCTGACGGCGAGCCTGTGCCGGGCGCTCACGCAGCGCCTGGAGGCAGGGCCGCTGACCGGACCGTTCCGGCTGGCCGCCGCTGGACCCGCGTGGCGGCACGAGCGCGTGCGGCCGCTGCGCCAACGGCAGTTCGTGCAGCTCGGCGTGGAGCGCATCGGTGATGCGCCCGAGCACACGGCCGAGGCAGACATGGAGCTCCTCCGGCTGGCGGTGGGGATCTTGAACGTCGAGGGCGTCGCCCCGGCGGCGCTCCGCATCGGGCACGCAGGCGTGCGCGCGCGGCTGCTGAGCGGGCTCGTGTGCAGCGACGCGACGCGGCGCTCACTCGACGCGCTGTTGGACCTGACCTCGCGGGTCCGCGATCGCTTCGACCCGCCCTGCGGCGCGGGTGTGCTGCTGGACCCGGCAGACGGCCAGCGCCGACGCATCGATCCGGCCACCCACGCCGACGCCGACCACATCCGCGAGGTGGCGCTTCGGGTCGCCAACCTGCACGCCGACTCGCCGCTTGACGACGACACCTCGCTGAGCGCCCTGCTCCCAGCCCTCGAAGCCCTGCTCGCCGAGACCGCGCGCGCGGCAGAGCTCCCGGGCAACCTGATCACCGGGCTGCTGGCCCTGACCCACAGCGCCAGCACGCTGGACGCGCTGGTGGACGCCGCCGCTCCGCTGCTCGCCGACGCCGGGGCGCTCCTGCACGGCGCGCTCGGGCACACCGAGCGGGTCGACCTGCCCGCGGGCCTCAGCCGGCGCTACAGCCTGGCGTTCTCCCGCAGCATCGGCTACTACACCGGCTTCATCTACGAGATCGACGCGCCGGTCCTCGGCCCGGACGCCGGCCAGCTCGTCGGCGGCGGTCGCTACGACGACGTCATGGGGCAGATCGGCCCGACGCCCTACACCGCCGCGGGCTTCGCGATCGGGCTCGAGCGGCTGCTGGCGGCGCTGGGCATGGTGCACGGCGCCTCGACGCTGCAAGGCCGGTTCGCGCTGCCGACCACCGTCTGGCTCTTCCGCACCACCGAGGTGAGCGCCGCCGACGCCGAGGCGACCGCGGAGCAGCTCCGGCGCCGCGGGCTCGGGGTGGCGGTCGATCCGGCGCCCCTGGCGGTGCCGCTCGAGGCCAGCGCCGTGCCAGCCCGTCCGCCGTCGACGTGGACGGCCGATCACGTGCTGGTCACCACGGCGCTCGGGCTCTGTACGCTCGACCGACACCACGGGCTGCTGCGCGCCACCAACCTCGCGACGGTCGCCGCGATGATGGGCCCCCACAGCGATCTGCTGCCCTGACCTCGCCGCCGGGCGCACGTCGGCCCCTTGCGTCCGCGCTGATCGTGACCAATTTCCCGCCCCTGCTGCCGGGGCAGCCCTGGAGACGATTGCGCGGAGCCGATCATGAACACCCCCCACATCACCTATGACATCTCCCTCGAGACCCTCGAGCGCGTCTGTGAGGTGGAGTTCCTCAAGGGCTCTGGTCCCGGCGGGCAGCACCGCAACAAGCGTGAGACGGGCGTGCGGCTTCGACACCCCGAGAGCGGCCTGGTCGTCATGGCGACCGAGCGGCGCTCGCAGGCCCGCAACCGCGCCCTGGCGTTCGAGCGCATGATCACCCGCCTGCAGCAGCTCAACTACGTCCCTGAGCACCGGGTGCCCACCCGGCCGAAGCGCTCCACGATCCGTCAACGGCTCGAGGACAAGCAGCAGCAGGGCGAGCGCAAGAAGCTGCGCGCGAAGGTCAGGCACTGGGACTGAGCCGAGCGACCATACACCCAGAACACCTTTCAGATCAGGCAGATACAAGGCAACAGACGAGCACACGCTCGCCGACTACCACAGCTCGACGTTCTCGTCGGCGGGAGGCCTGCTGAGAGGCGTCGGGCCGGGCGTGACCGGCGTCTCGCGAGGCGGCGGCGTGCGGCGACGGATCGGCACCGAGCGACGCCCCGGAGGCTGGCGCGGCGTGGGCGTCTGGACCTCAGGGTTGACCGGCGGATCCTCGTCCAGCTCGTCCTCGCCGGGCTGTGATTCGGGGGCACCTGCGTCCACGCCGGGGGCCGATTCGCCGTCCTCGCCGTGTCGCGGCGCGACGACGCCCGTGTTGTCGGGCTCGAGGGTGATCGTGCGCGCCCCCGCGGCGGACGGCTGGAGCGGCATCGTCGCCGGGGTGTCCCGGAAGCCCGCCTTGCGGAGCGTCACCTTGAGCGGCTCGGGCGCCGTGGGACGCTCGACCACCAGCGGGGTCTGGCCGAGGTGCACCGCGCCCTCGTAGACCTCCGCGTGGGCGGGGATCGAGTCGAGCGTGAAGACGACGAGCGCCGACGGCGTGGCGTGGGAGGGGGCCGGAGCGGTGGAGCCAGGCGAGGCCGCGACGTCCGGCGAGCTCTCGTGTGGCAGGAGGACGATGACGGTGACCGCCACGGCGACGCACAAGAACAGGATCACGGCGATGCCGCCGGCGTAGAGCGCCACCGGGCTCGACGGGCGCTCTGGCGGTCCGGGCGCGGGGCCGACCGTCGTGGGCGCGTCGTCACCGAGACGGCGCGGGCGGTCAGCGCGGACGACCGCCGTCGCCAGCTGGTCCGCGGCCATCGTCGCGTGGCCGAGGGGGACGATCTGGGTGGCCGGGGGCGGGGGCTCGGCCACGCGGGAGACGAGGGAGGTCGGGTGGCGGTCGAGGGGAGGCGACGAGACGGCGGTGTCTCGGAACCCCATCGCGGCGTCGCCCATCGGCGAGGCGTGGGTGAGGACTGCGCGGTCGCCGGAGACGGCGGCGATGGAGTCGGTGGTGCGGGTCTCGAGGTTGGCGCGGCCGCGGACCTGGGTGACGGCGGTGGACTGGCGGGCGAGCTGCTCGTCGGTGCCGCGGCGCGAGATCCACGTCGCAAGCTCGTCCTCGTAGGGCAGGAACTCGCCGGACACCGCGTAGGCGGGCGGGGGCTCGAGCTGGAGCGAGATGCCGCGCTGGCGGGCGAAGCCCTCGATCGCGCGGGCGAACTCGGCGGCGTCCTGGAAGCGATCGGCCGGCGCCTTCGCCATGGCCTTCTTGACCATCGCGCCGAGCGGGCTGGCCTCGTACGCGGGGGGCAGCGGCGGGATGGGGTGGGTCATGTGCTTGAGGGCGATGTCCATCGGGCTGTTGCCCTCGTAGGGCTGCCGACCGGTCAGGAGCTGATAGCCGATGCAGCCCATCGCGTAGACGTCCACCGCGGCGGTCAGGTTCGGCTCGCCGCTGGCCTGCTCGGGCGCCATGAACTCGGGCGTGCCGCACACCGTGCCGACCTCGGTGAGACGCTGACGCGCCGAGGCGTCCCAGTCCCCACCGATCGCCTTGGCGATGCCGAAGTCGAGCACCTTGACGATCGTCTCGTTGGCCATCCGGCAGACAAACAGGTTCTCCGGCTTCAGATCGCGGTGGATGATGCCCTTGTCGTGGGCCTCGGCGAGGCTGAGGAGACCCTGATGGAGGATGGGGACGGTGTCTTCGATGGAGAGGTGCTGGGTGCGGGCGAGCAGGTAGTAGAGGTCCTCGCCTTCGAGGTACTCCATCGCGATGAACGGCAGCCCCTGCACCTCGGCCGACTCGCCGCTCACGCCGAAGGCGTAGACGGTGACGGCGTGACGGCTGGACAGGGAGCTGGCGAGCAGGGCCTCGCGCTTGAAGCGCTCGGCGACGTCGTCGCGGGCGAGCGCCCTGGGCTGGAGCACCTTGAGCGCGACGGTGCGCTGCAGATCGAGCTGCTTCGCCTCGTAGACGACGCCAAACGACCCCCGACCCAGCTCACGGCCGAGCAGGAACTGACCGTTGATGACGTCTCCCGGTCGGGGGATGGAGGCGATGGACCGCACCACGACACCTCGAACGTGCAGGTCGCCGCATGGCGACTCCCTATTCTACCACTTCAGCGGGGCGAGGGGCAATGTTGCCCTCAACCCCCGCCGCTGCGCCCTGCAGGGCCTCAGCGGCGCAGGGGGCACTTGTCGAGCGCCTCCTGCCATTCTCCCGCGCCTGTGCTGTCGGCGACGATCCCTCCCCCCACGTGCCACCGCACGACCTCCGGCCCGACGAGGGCCGAGCGGATGACCACGGACAGCTCGACGCGGGCCCCGAGATCGATCCACCCGTGCACGCCGGCGTACCAGCCGCGGCGATGGACTTCGAGGTGCCCGAGCAGGTCCATGGCGGAGACCTTCGGTGCGCCGGTCATGCTGCCCGGTGGGAAGCAGGCCCGGATGGCGCTGACAGGGTCGGCGGGGTCCATGAGCACGCCTTCGACCGTGGAGGTCATCTGGTGGACGGAGGCGTAGGACTCTACCTCGAACAGCGTCGGGGTCGAGACTGTTCCGAGCCGACATACACGCCCGAGATCGTTCCGCATCAGGTCCACGATCATGACGTTCTCGGCGCGGTCCTTGGGGCTGCTGGCGAGCGCGTCGCGCAGGCGGAGGTCCTCGGCCGCGTCGGCGTGGCGGGGCCGGGTGCCCTTCATCGGGCGGACGCGGGCCCGGCCGCGATGGATGGACAGGAAGCGCTCCGGTGAGCCGCCGGCCATGGCGATCGGCGCGTCCGGCACCAGAAGGGAGGCGAACGGCGCCGGGTGCTCGCGCAGCAACCGACGGAACAGGCTCGCCGCCGTCTGCTCCCCCCGCGGGCCGACCAGCGGGAAGGTGAGGCAGCCCTGGTAGATCACGCCCTCGGCGATCGCCGCCATGACGCGCTCGAAGGCGACTTGATAGGCCTCCGGCGTGACTGCCGGCGAGAGGGTCGGCCAGGCAGGGGGGAGCTCCGGGGCGAGGCCGTCCGCGCCGTCGAGGGCCTCCGCCCAGGCGGCGACGCAGGCCTCGGCGACGGCCTGGGACGGCGCTTCGCCCCAGGTGTGCAGGCCCCGACTGACCAGCTGACTCGTCTGGCTCCTGGCGTCGCGGCACAGGAAGGTGCTGTAGAGCCCGAACCAGACGTCGGGCTCCCCCGAACTCACCGCCGCGCCCTCGGCGGGCAGGCGCTCGAGCGCGCGACGGCAGCCGTATCCGAAGACCCCGATCGCCCCTCCGCGAAACCCGTCGTCCTCGCCGCCGTCAGGCTCGGACCATGGGGCGAGCATCGCGGCCACGGCGTCGAAGGGATCGGCGAAGCGACCGACCTCGACGAAGCCGCCCGAGGCGTCGCGCGCCCGCAGCCGCACCTCCCCGCAGTCCCCCTCCACCACCGCCACGGGGTCGGCGGCCACGACGGTCCATCGGCCCAGCTCGGAGCGCAGCGACGAGTGGAGGCAGACGACGCTCGCGCGCGTCCCCCCGACCTCCGAGCGCGGCCAGCCCCGGCTGGTGGCCACCGCCTCCGCCACCTCCAGCCAACGCTCGAGATCGAACGCCACGTCTCGGGACACCCAGGTCATGCTTTCTCCCACGAAGCGACACCAGCCCGCCAGCCTGGACTGAAAGCGCTTTAATCTCAGACACTTGACTCGACGCGCACCGTAACCGGAAGGGGCTGCGGCCCACACCACGCCCCCTGACGATGGCCACGGGGCGACAGGCATCCTACCTTGCCTCCCCCAAGAGCAGAAGCCGCCCTCGCGCGAGGCGAAGACGGCTTCGGGAAGGTGGAGGCACACGGTGCGCCGTGGCGTCCGACGGACACCGTGGTCACCGACCTCCGCGCGCCACGGCGCCGACCCTGGCGGGCGATCGGCGCCGGGCGGTGAGCCTCGTGATTACGAGCAGCCGGTGGTCCCGCCGCAGGTCGCGCACTTGAGGCACGCGCCGTTGCGCAGGAGGGTGAAGTTGCCGCAGTCGCCGCACGCGTCGCCCTCATAACCCTTGAGCCGGGCGATCTGGATCGTCTCGGCCAGGGCGCGCTGCCCGGCTGCCACGCCAGCCGCTGCGCCGTTCGAGGCGTGGCTGCCGTTGGTGCCGTTGGAGCCGTGCGTGCCGTTCGTCCCGTTGGCGGCACCGTTGGTCGCCACCGAGCCGTTGGCGTGGGCGCCGTTCTTCTCCTTGTCGAGGGCCTTGGCGACCATCGGCGCAGGGAGCGCGCTGGTGGGCGCCCAGTGCCGGGCCAGACCGCCGAGGGTCAGGCCCTTGCTGTGGCCCTGGGTGAGCCGACGGCCGTTGCTGCCGATGACGCCGGGGGGCGCATAGGCCTCCGCGGCCTCCTCCTGCTCGGCGCCGACCTCCACGTCGGAGGTGGGCTGACCGGGCGACATGGAGCCGCTGTAGAGCTCCTCGGGCTTGACCTGGACGAGGTCGGTGCGGCCCAGGTAGCTGAGGCCGAGCTCTCGGAAGATGTAGTCGATGACGCTCGTCGACATCTTGATGTTGTCGTGGCCGGCCACCATGCCGCTCGGCTCGAAGCGCGTGAAGACGAAGGCGTCCACGAACTCCTCGAGGGGCACGCCGTGCTGCAGCCCGAGGCTGACCGCGATGGCGAAGCAGTTCATCAGGCTTCGGAACGCCGCGCCCTCGCGGTGCATGTCGACGAAGATCTCGCCGAGCGTGCCGTCCTCGTACTCACCGGTGCGCAGATAGACGTTGTGGCTGCCGATGCGGGCCTTCTGGGTGTACCCGTGGCGACGACCAGGGAGGCGGCGACGCTGGGAGATGTACCGGTGGACCACCCGCTCGGCCACCTGGATCTGGACCGGCTGGACGGGGGCCGGCGGTGCCTGGACGGTCTCCTCGACCTCGTCCTCGTCGACCTGGAGCAGGGCGAGGTCGTCCGTGGAGTTGAGGGGCTGGCTGAGCTTGGAGCCGTCGCGGTAGAGGGCGAGGGCCTTGAGCATCAGGCGCCAGGACTGGTAGTAGACGTCCTTGACCTGCTCGACCGTGGCCTCGGCCGGCATGTTGATGGTCTTGCTGATCGCGCCCGACAGGAAGGGCTGGGCGGCGGCCATCATGCGCAGGTGGCCCATGTACGGGATGTAGCGCTTGCCGTACGCCCCGCACTTGTTCGCGCAGTCGAAGACCGGCAGGTGCTCCTCGGCCAGGTGGGGCGCACCCTCGATGGTCATGGTGCCACAGACGTGGTCGTTGGCGGTGCGGATCTGATCGCGGGAGAAGCCGAGCTCGCGCAGCATGTCGAAGTCCGGCGCGTGCAGCCGGGCCTCGGGGATGCCGAGCTCGTTCTTGCAGAAGTCCTCCCCGAACGTCCACTTGTTGAACACGAAGCCGATCTGGAAGGCATTCTTGAGCTGGGCCTCGACCTTGTCGAGCGCAGACGCCGTAAAGCCCTTCTCGATCAGGGTGTTGTGATTGATGAACGGCGCGCCGACGAGGGTCCCGTGGCCCGAGCAGTACTTGACGATCTCGTCGGTCTGCTGCTCCGAGTAGCCAAGGCGCCGCAGGGCGGGCGGGACCGACTGGTTGATGATGCGGAAGTAGCCGCCGCCAGCGAGCTTCTTGAACTTGACCAGCGCAAAGTCCGGCTCGACCCCCGTGGTGTCGCAGTCCATGACGAGCCCGATGGTGTTGTGGCTGACAAAGCCCCCAGCGACGTAGGTCACGTTGTCCGGCACCGACAGATCGAAGGTCATCTCCTCCTCACCGAGGTCGGCGCTCGCGACGCGGTCGTAGAAGAAGCGAAGGAGCTGGCCCAGACGAGGATTCCCCGTGCGCTCAAGGAGCTCCTCGGCGCTCCGCCTCGACACCATGCCCGTGCGCGAGAGCGCCAGCAGGAGGGTCTTGCGAAGGTGGTCGTTGTCCGGCGCGAGCTCGTCGACGAGCTCGCGCGGGACGGGGATGTAGTCCTTGCGTGCAGCCTGGGGGTGATCGCCAGCGTGGATCGCGCCCTGCTTTCGCGCCGAGATGAAGCCAACTTCCTGGGCAAAGCGCTCACAGTAGCTCAGATTGAGCACCCTGAGCACCGCCAGGGGGCTCTCGCCCCAGCCCGTCGTGTCCATTTTGCGGGTCGTCGGGAAGCCCAGCGAGACGAGCAAGGTCTGAACGTCGCGGGAGAAGTCGATGGACGTCGTCGACCACGACGGATAGCCGGCGCTCATCACCGTCCCGTCGGCCTCGAAGAGACCGCGAAGGAACGCAGCGTAGGTGGCGCGATCGTTCGAGTGCAAGATGGCGTCGGGGATCGTGGGCAGCCAGCCCTTGCCTGTGTGATGCGCGCTCGGCGGCGTCTTGGCGAAGCCACACGCCTGCCACCACTGAACGAGGCGCACCGAGTTGATCGCGACCTGGGTGTATCCCTTCTGGGCGCTGATCGACGGCTCAAGCTCGAAGAGTCCGCGGGAGAGCTCCGTGAGGCGCGCGACGACGTCCTGATCCTCCTGGGCCACGCAGAGGCGAATGCCACGGGCGTGAAGCGAGCCGTCTCCCATGAAGTAGCCGACGAGCTCCGCAAGCGCCGCGTTCATCGTCCTCGGAGCGGCGTGGTGCTCGCGGGTCCAATGGGCGTCGGGCAAGGGGGGCAAGCTCACCTCCCTCGGCTCGCCCACCATGCCGTCGAGCAGGAGGGGCACCACATCGCCCTCCTCGATCTCGGCCAGCCTCCGCCACACCCACTCTCCCTCGGCGGTCACGACCTTGATGCGGTGTGTCGGCGTGCCCTTGATCTGGTAGCCACGCGTCGTTTGCACATCGACGACGTTCTCGACGCCGTTGATGAAGAACTGACTGGCTTGCCTCACGCCCTCGTCGGTGGCGACCCGAACCCCGAGCGGCTGCCACTGCGCTCCGTGGGGATTGCCGAGGGTCGACAGTCGGACGAGGCCACGCTCGGTGTTGACCAGGGTCTGGCCGACGAGACATCCCGTCGGCGCGAGCACGGTGACCTGCGCGTTGCGATACCCGTGCTGCTCGCCGAGCTCCAGCGCGCGGTCCCAGGCGACCTGGGCGGCCGACAGGAGCTCGGGCGGGCACCAGGCCGGGTCGATGCCCTGCGGCGCCACCGTGAGGCCGTCGTAGGCGCTGGGCGGGGCATTGTAGGCGGCGTTGCGGTGGTTGCGCATGACGCGCAGCATGTGGTCCTTGTTCCCGGCGTAGCCCTCGAAGGGCCCCAGCTCCGCGGCCAGCTCGGCGCTGGTGGCGTAGGAGGTGCCGCACATGATGGCGGTGATGGCGCCAGCGACCGCGTAGCCCTCCTCCGAGGCGTACGGGATGCCGGCGACCATCAGCAGCGAGCCCACGTTGGCGTAGCCGAGCCCGAGCGTGCGGAACTTGTAGGACAGCTCGGCGATGGAGCGCGACGGGAACTGCGCCATCAGCACCGAGATCTCCAGCACGATGGTCCACAGCCGGCAGGCGTGCACGAAGGACTCGACGTCGAAGCTGTTGTCCTCACGGACGAACTTCATCAGGTTCGCCGAGGCGAGGTTGCAGTTATGCGTGATCAACCCCTCAGCGATGAACGAGTGCGTGACGGGCTCCGTGATGTCGTAGACCGTCTCGACCCCGTCCGCTTCGATGGAGACGACCTTCGCCGGGCGCGCGCCCTTCCTTGCGCCCCCGAAGGGGGTCTCGCGGACGGCCTCGGCCCGTGCGTGCTTGGCCGACGAACACGGGAAGCCGATCAGACCGAGAAAACGTCGCGCCTGCTGATTGTAGACATGCAGCTGCCCCTGCGGGTTCTTCCTCCCCGACGGATGCGTCCAGCTGATCCGGCTGGTGATTCCAAGATCAGCCAGGAGGAGCTGCACGGTCCTCAGTGCTTCGGGGGCCGAAGAGGCGAGCATGACCTCCGGCTCAGTGGCGTCAGCAGCCTGGCGGATGCATCCATCCGCCGAGAAGAGCCCCTGGAGATAGGCGATCTGGAGGTCCCGCGAGAGCCGGTGTACCGCCGCCGGTACATCCTTGTGGGTTGCGGTGCCCTGGGTAAACCCATAGTGCTCCATCAGGTACGCGATGACCGGCTGAGCCTTGCTGGAGATCTGCAACACCCCGTTCGGCTGTGTGCTCAGGGCGCAGGGAAGGCGGGGACCGGGCTTGTTGCAGAAGGTGTAGGCGTCCTCAACCAGACGGTTGAACTCGGCCTCCATGGCGACGGCCGTGTCGGCCTCGTCCGGCCCGAAGACCAGAGCGGCGACGTCACTCGAGAAGACACCGTCCCCCGTGAGCCAACCGAGCATCTGCCACCGCTTGACCTCCTCAGCCGACGCGTTGAAGTCGGCCACTTCGCCGGTCTCACGGATCTGAATCCGATCACGCCCGGAGACGAGCTCGTCGACACGTTTCCAGCATCCCTTGCTGGTGAGGAACTTGTGGTCCGCCGTCGCCCGGATGATCCGACCGTCACTGAACGCGATCTGAAACACCTCGCGCTCTCCAACCCTGGTCACCAGAGCGGGGCGATGTGCAAGGAGTCGGCGGTCGTCGTGCTCAGAGTGCAGCTCCGTCGTGACGCGAACGACCTCCCCCTGTTCCTGAGCTTTGAACAGCTGCTCAATGGTCCGCAGACCATCAGGCGTGCTGATCCGGGCCTCAGGGGCGAGGCACGCCGTGTCGTCGAGGAACATGTACTCTGAGCAGTTGTGCACGACGACGCCGGCGGCCACGAAGTGATGCGTCTCCGGCTCGGTGAGGTCGTAGACGGCCTCCACGCCGACGAACTCCATGCTCGCGACCTTGTCCTGGAGCGGCTCCTCGCAGGGGCTCATGTCGCGATTCAGCGTGGCCAGCTGATCGTTCTTGCCGCTGCCGGCGACGAAGCCGATCTCCTCTGCGAACGTCAGGCGGGAGGTGCGCCTGACGCGCAGGCTGTGCACCTGGCTGACAGGGTGCTCCATCACGCCGCCCTTGCCGTCTGGCAGCAGCGCCATGGTCTGGCCCGCGACCCGCCGATCCCGGTAGAGCTTCGCCTTGATGCCGAAGTTGAGCAGCATCAGCTGGACCTGCTGCAGCAGCTCCACGGAGGTGCTGTCGAGCGACAGGTGCCGAGACTTCGCGCTGTAGTGCGCGACGGTCCCGTCGGCCGTGAACAGCCCGCGCAGCACCGCGGCGGTCGACGCCTTGTCCAGCCCGAGGGCGGCGGCCAGGAAGTGCCTGTTCTCGCTCCCCTCTTGCAGCGTCGCGAAGCGCTTGAGCACGTCGACGACGCAGCTTGCGCTCGTGCTGATGCGCAGCGCGCCCGGGAGCTCATCGACGGTGAGGTCACGCGCGGCGGAGCCGTCCGCCGCGAAGTCCTGGCGGAAGCCCGTCAGGTGCTCATGGACCCGGCTGGCGACGGCCTTCTCCTCGGGAGCCAGGGTCAGCACGGCCGTGACGTGGTCCCCCTTCAGGCAGCCGTCCCCGACCATCAAGCCAAGGACCTCGGCCATGCGCGGGTCGAGGACCTCGGCGCCGAACGTCGTCTGCCCGAGCACCAGGATGTCGTCCACGGCCAGCTCACACGCCGGCACGTCGCCGCGGTTGCGCGTCAGCACCTTGTGGTCGCCCGTGAGCTTCAGCTCGAAGCCGGCGCGGGTGCGGAGTCGATAGACCGGCTTGTCCCCGGTCTTGAAGGCGGGGGCGATGGCGTGCAGCTGGCCGTCGGCGCCGACGACGCGGCTGGCGCGCGTCAACAGGCTGTCGATCCGCACCCAGCCGGCGTCCGTGGCCACGAGCGTCTCGCCGGTGACGCACGGGTTGCTGGCGTTGATGCGACCGTCCTCGGGGCAGGTATGCCACTCGTTGATGGTCGTGTCGTACTGGACGCCCGGGTCGGCGCAGGACCACGCGGCGTAGGCGACGTCGTCCCACAGGTCCCGGGCGCGGATGGTCCGGGCGACCTTGCCGTCCGAGCGGCGGAGGAGCTGCCAATCGGCGTCGTGCTCGACGGCGTCGAGGAAGCGGTTGCTGATGCGGACCGAGTTGTTGGAGTTCTGCCCGGCCACGGTGAGGTAGGCGTCGCTGGTCCAGTCGGTCGTGTAGGTCGGAAACTCGATGTGCTCGAAGCCCTGCTCGGCGAGCTGGATGCAGCGCTTGACGTAGTTCATCGGGACGTTCGCCTTGAGCGCGTCCTTGATGGAGCGGCGAAGCGGGCGGTTGGCGGCCGGATCGACGCGGGCCTCGTCGCCGAGGTCGGAGGCGTGGATGGCGGCGAAGACGGCGTTGAGGTGCAGCTCACAGGCCTTGCTGCCGGCGACCAGCGCGGCGACCTTCTGCTCCTCGACCACCTTCCAGTTGACGAACTTCTCGATGTCGGGATGGTCGACGTCGAGGCAGACCATCTTGGCGGCGCGGCGCGTGGTGCCGCCCGAGTTGTGGGTCACATGGTGGTGCACGAGGTACTCGTGCACACCCTCCACCGTCAGATCAAAGACGTGAGCGTCGTCCTCAGGCGTGACGATGGATTGCACGTAGAGCCGATCGCCACAGCAGAAGCGCTCCAGCGTCGTCCCCGCAAGCTCGTGCGGGAAGCGCTCCAGCAGGCGCCGCGCGGCGAGCAGGCTGAGCTGACGCGGCGCGGCGTACCGGCAGAAGGGAGCCAGCGCGCGCTTGAGCTCGCCGTCCGCCTGCTGCCAGAGCGCGTTCAACTCGCCCACCGTGTGGGGCAGGATCCACTGCGTCTCGTAAGGGCTGGCATCCTTGCGCCTGCACGCCTCGTCCAGGCGCGCCTGCTTGCGCGCCGAGAGGAAGCCGACCGTGTTGACGAAGCGCCGCACACCTTCCCCGCCGACCACACGCACGAGGAAGAGGGGCCGATCCCCGAGCGAACTCTCGCGGTGGGTCTGGCACGTCAGCTTCGAGGGCACGCCGAGGCTGAGGAGCACGCGCTGGACATCTCGCCCCAGCTCCTCGCTCACGGTCGAGAGCACCGGGTAGCCGTTGTCGACGTGCCCGTCCGCCTCGAAGAGGCCACGCAGGAACGCCGCGCGGACCGGCGCCTCCGAGGCCTTGACCCGCGCCGGGATCGCAAGCTCGTGCGCCAGACCCTTGCGCAGCCCGTTGGTCTCCAGGAAACGAATGATCCCCGTCGACGCGAAGCGCACCCCCATCGAGGAGTCCTCACGCTCGCTGCGGCTGTCGAAGATGTTGAGGTGCGGCCCGAACAGCTCGCCGAGCAACGCGCGATAGATCCCGGGCAGATCGGGGTCGGCGTCGCCGATCTGGACGCTCACGAAGCTCGCGCACTCCCGCGTCGTCACGGAGCCGTCCCCGTACACCCACCCCAACCAGAGCGCCAGACGCTCGTCCAGGTGGGTCGGCAACGGGTAGACGATCTCGTTGTGGTGGCCCTTCTCGATCCCCTCCAGCGCCTGACGCGAGCCCGAAGCCACCCCCGACACGTCCACCACGATGGCGTCGTCCGGCCGAAGGTCTCCAGCCTCACGCCACCCCTCTTCACCCTCGCGGCCACGGACCAGAAAGCGATGCTCAGGCGTACAGCGGATCTGCTCACCGAGCGCCGTCGTCACCATGACCGTCGGCCGCTCCCCATTGTCATGGACGGCGAGCACATGCTGCCACCCGTGGCGCGTGAGCACCTCATCGCCCACCCGAGCCTCCCGGATGGGGACCGCGCCGCGCCGCATCACGATCTCCGTCGCATGGTGCAGACACTTGATGGCGCCCGCGGCGCGGTCCCCGATCTTGAGGAAGCTCATCAGCCCGCTGGAGCGGCCCCCGCCGGAGAGCCGCTCGCCCTCGCCGCGGAGGTTGGAGAAGTTGGTGCCCGTGCCGCTGCCGTACTTGAACAGGCGGGCCTCACGGGTCCACAGGTCCATGATGCCGTTCTCGTTGACGAGGTCGTCATCGACGGACTGGATGAAGCAGTTGTGCACGACCAGGTTGCCCGAGAGGTACTCGCTGCTCTCGGTCTGGATGTCGTAGACCTCCATCGTGCCGAGGTGCTCGACGCGGACGACGGTCTCGAACCGGGAGCTGGGGACGACCTTGCCGCGAACCTCGGGCGCGATGGAGCTCAGCAGCCGCTCGGTCTTGTCCGCGGAGACGAAGCCGATCAGCTCAGCGAACTTCTGCCGCTCGCTCTTGTAGCCCAACGTAAGGTGGAAGTACGGGAGCCTGTCCTCGCGGCTGTCCTGCCCGACGTTCAGGCGGGCGTAGATGCCGAGGTTGGCCATCAGGCGCTGGGTGTCCCGCAGCAGGTCGCCCGAGATGGAGCCGAGCACGACGTCGAAGGAGTCGGTGGTGCCAGCGTGCTGCCGGACGGTGCCGTCGGTCTGGAAGAGGGCCTGGATGTAGGCACGAGCGACCTCTGCGCCCCCGCGAAGCACCGGCTCCGGCACCCGCATGTCAAGGCCGCGGGTCATCAGCCCGTAGCTGTCCACGAAGCTGCGCAGCGACTCGCCGTAGAGGCGAATCCGACGCAGCTCGAGGGCGTCGTTGGCGGTCTCGACGTGGCGGACGTGGGATTGGACCCCCTCGAAGACCCGCTGGATGTGCGGCGTGAGGAACGCGTGCTCGTCCTCGTTGGCCGTGATGAACTCCACGGTGAGGGAGCGGTTGGTGCCCTCGTCGTACTGGCCGACGAACCCGTCGCCCTGGAGCCAGCCCGCCAGCACGGCCTGGCTGACCTCGAGGCTGTCTGCGGCGTGACGAGGGCGGATGGTCGTATCGGTGCGCTGCTGCAGGCGCATGCCGGGACGGATCTCGCCCGCCTCCATCCATTGCTGCGCGCCAGCGCCGACCTTGCCCGCGTCGTGCGTCTCGACCCAGACGAGGTGATCGGGGGTGGCCTCCACGCTGTTGCCATTCTTGAGCACCAGCCGAAGCACCGGCTTCTGGCCGTTGGCCTTGACGGCGCGCACGCGGGTGATCCCGCTGCGGTCGTAGACCTCGAGCCCCACCAGCGCCTTGTCCACGATCTCGCCGATGGCGATCGGCCCCTGGGGCGTGCTCACCATCGCGCCCCACGGCTGGCACGCGTGGGGCTGTGGGTGCGTGTAGGCGTCCACGCTGCGACCGACCTCGCCCGTGGTCGGATCGACGTTCCAGTGCCCCTGGGCCGGCCCCGTGATGCCGTACGCCCAGTGCAGCCCCGTGTTGAACCACTGCGGGCTGTTCGGCGCGGCCATCTGATTGGCCAGCATGAAGCACATCTCGTCGTAGAAGGCGCGGGCGTCCTGCTCGCTGTCGAAGTAGTTGTGGGTGTGGCCCCAGTAGGTCCAGCAGCCGGCCAGGCGGCTGAACACCTCGCGGCTGTCGCTCTCACCGCGCACCCGCTCGTTCTCCGGCAGCTTCGCCTCGGCCTCGGCGTCGATCTCCGAGCGCTGCAGCCACGCCGGGACGCCCTCCTCGGCGACCCGGCGCAGGGCCACGGGGATGCCGGCCTTGCGGAAATACTTCTGCGCGATGATGTCCGTGGCCACCTGCGACCACGTCACCGGCACATACACGTTGTCGTTCTTGAATACGGTCGAGCCGTCCGGGTTTCGGATCTCGCTCGTGCGGCGCTCGAAGGTAAGGGAAGCGTAGGGCGACTGCCCCTCACGGGTATATCTGCGTTGGATTCGCACAAGTCCTCCACCCGGACCCACCGGTCCAGCACGTCAGAGACAGCTCGGCCTTATGACCGCAGCCGCCTCGGGTCATTCGTCATGAAACCTCTTCACGCTCATCCGGGAACGTGGAGTGTCAGCGTATGGTGATCTCGCCCGCCGCCCAAAAAGCCTCCCGAAAAATCTTTTTCGGCACGCTGGCGTGATCGCATGTCCAGTTTAATTGACGCACGACTATAGAACAAGCGTTCAGAGAGTGCCCCCCCACAATATCCACCGCAAGGCCCACCGAGCCCGTCACTGACGGCATCGACTCCGTGAACGTCACCATCGGCCGCGCCGCGTCCCGATCACCTCCCGATCGCTTCACGGATCGCTGGCCAACGAGCCCGCAGCGACGGGGGGCGACGTCTGAGGGGGCTGTCGAGGGGGCCTTGAAAGGGTCGCGCGAGCATGGTCACAACCCACTGTCATACCGACAGAATCACGGTGCCTCACCGGGCGGGCGCTCAGCGGTCACGGCAAGGGAGATCACCTCACACGTGTACCGCGATCACCCTGCCCCATCAGTCGGCGACGTAACCCCACCCCGCGACCTCCATCAGCGCGCCCGTGACGCCCTCGCTGGCCGGCGACAGCAGGTACTGGATCGCGCGCCCGACCTGGAGGGGGCTCACCCACTTGTCATGGTCCGCCTCCGGCATGGCCTCGAGGTTGGCGCCCGTGGCGATGGTGCCCGGCAGGATGGCGTTGACCCGGATCCGCTTCGGCGCCAGATCCTCCGCCGCCGACTGCACCAGGTTCGCGACGGCGGCCTTGCTCGACGCATACGCCAGGTGCCCCTGCTTGCCCGACCGCCCCGAGGTCGACCCCACCACCACCATCGCCCCTCGCCGCTCAGCCGCGATCCACCGCCGACACGTGGCCCGCAGCACCAGGAAGCACGCGTCCACGTTCAGCGCGTACATCCGCCGGAAGCTGTCCAGCGAGGTCTCCGCCACGCTCACCCCGCCCATGTACCCGCCGACCAGATGAGCGACCCCGTCGAGCTCGATGTCCCCCAGGCTCTCAAACAACGCCTGAACGCCCGGCTCCGACATCAGATCCCCCACCCGCGTCTCCAGCCGCGCCGGGTTGTGCAGGATCTGCCGCAGCCCATGCACCGACTCCGCGCGCGACCCCACGGCGATCACCCGCGCCCCGCCCTCCAGCAGCAGCCGGACGACCTCCGTGCCGAGGCCGCCCGTGGCCCCCGTGACGAGATAGGTGGGAGCAGCGGTCATGGCGTCCTCAGAGGCTTGGGGTTCAGGGGTGATGACGTGAACGCCGTCGATGCGGCGAGCGTCCCGGCTCCAGCCACGCTGGCCGAGCACGACGAAGACCGGACCCACGCTGGCCGCACCGCACAAGGCACCGGCCAGATCACGCTCCCCGCCCTCCAGCGCCGCCAGCGCCTCCGGCAGCTCCTCCGCAGGCACGGTCCACTCCGGCAACACCGTCATCGCCGCGATCCACAGCGTCACCGTGCGCACCTCGAGGTCCAACGCCTGAAACGCCTCGATCGTCCGCTTCAGCAGCGGATGGGTCAGCACCAGATTGCCGCTCCGCAGCGCGGTCACGAGCGCACGGCGCCCGCCCGGATCGCCGTCTGGCCGGTAGGCCGCGGCGAGCAGCTCGGGCGCGACGATGAGCCGCGCCCCCTCAGGCAAGTCGAGCGGCTCCGGCAGCTCGCCGCTGCCCAGCAGCTCGCCGAGCTGCGCGAGAAGCTCCTCACGCACGGCGCCAAGCCCCTCGTGGCCGAGCCCCTTGGCGCGATCATAGCCTCGCCGGATGAGCTCGGGGACGGGGACGGTGGCCGAAGATGGGTCAGACATGGAGGCTCCTGGTCAGCACGTGGATGTCCAGAAGGTGTAGACCAGGTGGGGGCGGAACGCAACGGGGCGGGCGGGCGGCTTGAGCTGCAAGCGAGGATGGATGCCTGTTCGGCGCTCGATCGGTGGGGGCGGGGTGGTTCGGGAGAGCTCCCCCGCCGCTGCATCCGCTCGCCTCCGGCTCGCGGGCAGCGTCGACCCCTCGTGAACGAGGGGTGATCGGGCTCTCTGTCTACCCACGGGTTCGGGTTCACGTGTCGAGGCGGGTTCGGAACCTGGACGGGCTCCCCCCGTCTTGACCTGCCCCTCACCCCAGATTGCCGACCGTGCCCCGAGACGTGAACCACAAACCGTGGACCATGAGAGGGCCCGATCACCCCTCGTTCACGAGGGGTCGACGCTGCCCGCGAGCCGGAGGCGAGCGGATGCAGCGGCGGGGGAGCTCTCCCGAACCACCACACACCCCCTTCGAGCGCCGCCCCCCCAACCCCCAGCCCCTCCCATCTCCCATTCAAAGACAGCTTCCACGAATCCAAGCCAACCAGGCACTACACGGCGACCGCCTGCCGTCAGCGCGGCAACAACGGGTGTGGCATGGATCTGGCGAAGGGTGTCTTGCGAACGCCAGGGAGGCTCCCGCCGTCGCCACTCGCCGTCAAGGATGACGGCGAGGTGGTGACTCTCGGGCAGGGGCATGGAGAGGAGGGCAGGTGATGTCGAGGCAGAGCTTGGGGTGGGTGGGGGCTGCGGTCCTGGTGTGGACGGCCTGGGCGCAGTGGGGATGCGGGGCGGTGGAGGCTCCGGAGGGTGGAGAAGGGGTGGCACCGGAGGTGACGACGATCACGTTCCCGGCGGGTTCGCCACGGGTGGGGATGACGCCGCCGCCGAATCTGGAGGCGTTGGTGGCGGGGCTGTCGAGGCCGGCTCGGGCGGATGGGGCCGGCGCTGGCGCGATGAATACGGTGAATATATCGTTTGCGACCGGGGCGCCGCCGCGGACGGACGCGGGGGACTGGGCGCGGTTCGAGGCGGGTCAGGGGAAGGAGGAGGCGCTGGTGGAGGTGGCGCCGGACGCGACGCTGCTGGTCGGGTTCGACGCGGACGTGGTGGGCGACGAGGCGATCGGGCAGGAGGCGCCGGAGGTGCTGACGATCTTCCCGACGGTGGCGGGGAGGGTGACGTGGCGGGATCGGCGGACGTTGCAGCTGGTGCCGGCGGCGCCGTTGCCTGACGATACACGGTATTATGCGAGCGTATTTGAGCGACCGCTGAACGCGGTGGGGACGCGGGTGGTGGAGCGGTTCACGTGGTGCTTCCGGACACGGCCGGGGGTGGATGGGCGGCCTGTGGAGCGGGTGGGGAACAAGGTGTTCCACTGGGCGCCGGTGGCGAGGCAGCCGAGGCTGATCGGGTTCGCGCCGGTTTATGGTGGGCTGCTGGGGCCGGGGGAGCGTCCGTCGCTGATCTTCGATCAGGCGGTGGAGCCGGTGGAGGTTGCAGGGAGCCTGACGCTGCTGGCGCTCGACCGGGAGGCGGCGGCGGGGTACAGGGAGGTGGCCTTCACGGTGCAGCCGCGGGCCGACGCGGTGCTGGAGGGGGTGGAGTTCCCGGCGGGCACGGTGATGGAGGTGGTCCCTGCCGTGGCGCTGGCCGAGGGGCAGCATATCCAGGTCAAGGTGGAGCCGGCGGTGCTGCCGAAGGTCTGGACCGAGCCGTGGTGGCTGCCGTGGAGCCAGGCGGCGCCGGTGGTGCTGGAGACGACGGAGTGTGAGCAGCCCGGGGAGTACTGGACGCCGATGGCGTGCGCGCGGGCCGATGGGCGGAGCGTGAAGGTGAGCACGGCGACGTGGCTGCGGTTCGTCTTCTCGAACCCGGTGGAGGCGGGGGCGTTCGGGCGGGGGCTGTCGATCAAGCCGGCGCCGCTGACCCGGACGATGCCGACGGGGACGGGGTTCACGCAGTTCGTGTCGCTGACGCTGGAGCCGGGGCAGCGGTACGAGGTGGAGGTCGCGGGCGAGGTGGAGGACGTCTACGGCTATCGGCTCGGGGCGCCGACGCGGTTCACGGTGCAGGCCGAGGACCTGCCGGCGCTGCTGGAGGTGCCGGCGAGCTCGGGGACGCTGGAGGTGAGCGGTCCGATGGTGCTGCCGGTGGTGGCGCGCAACGTGGTCAGCGTGGATGTGGTGGCGCGGGTGCTCGACGTCGATGGGGTCGCCGAGGGGCTGGCGGCGATGCGGCGCGGGGCGCCGCTCGAGGGCGTGGGGGCGACGGTGGAGGTCGTGCCGACGGGGGCGGGACGCAACGCTGAGGAGCGGTTCGGGGTGGAGCTGGGGCGCTTTCTGGAGGGGCGTCCGGGGGTGCTGGTCTATCGGCTGACGCCGAGGGCTCGGGACGGCCACCTGCTGTCGCCGGTGCAGGGGGTGGTGCAGGTGACCAACCTGGCGGTGTCGACCCATCAGACGGTGGACGGGCTGATCGTCTGGGCGACCCACCACGACGACGGAATCCCGGTGGCGGGCGCCCAGGTCCAGCTCGCCGGGCGCGAGGGTGAGGTGTTGGGCACCGCGCGCGCGGACAGCGAGGGCGTGGTGCACCTGGCGCAGCCGTCCGGGCAGAGCGTCTACGAGGTGGTGGTGCGGGAGGGGGCGGACGTCGTCGTGGAGTCGGTGGGGCGGTCGTATGGGGGGGGGGCGTGGAGGCCGTCGCACGCGGCGTGGATGGGACCGGAGGAGGGGTCGGAGGTGCAGGTCGAGGGGTTCGTGGATCGGGGGGTGTACCGACCGGGCGAGGAGGTGCAGCTGGGGTTGGTGGCCCGGCGGCTGGACAAGGGGGGGATGCGGGCGCTGGCGAACGCGGCGATCGAGGTCAAGGTGACGGACGGGCGGGGGCGGACGGTGGCGGTGACGAGCCTGAAGGCAGGGCCGCTCGGGACGGCGCGGACCACGGTGACGCCGGGCGCGGACGCCGCGCTGGGGCGGTTCCGGTGGGAGGCGACGTGCGGGGGGGCGGTGACGTCGGGGAGCTTCCTGGTGGAGCACTACCGGGCGCCGCGGTTCGCCGTGGCGCTGGGGGCGCCGACCCAGGAGGACGGCGGCGGGCCGGGGCTCCACCTCGATGAGGGCCCGATCAGCCTCGGCGTGCATGCCACGCCGTACGCCGGGGGCGAGCTGGGGGGTGTGGCGGTGCGTTGGCTGCTGACGCGGCGTCCGGCGCGGCTGGAGGTCGAGGGGCGGGAGGGCTTCACGTTCGGGGTGCCGGAGCAGGATCGGGGGCTGGTGCTGGACAGCAGCGGGACGCTGGACGCCACGGGGCGCGCGACCATCACGCTGGGGAGCTCGGAGGGGGAGCGGTCGGGGCCGTGGTATTACGAGGCCGACGTGGAGGTGCAGGACGTGGACCGTCAGGCGGTGCAGGCCTCGCGGGGGTTCGTGGTGCATGACCGGGACCTGTACCTTGGGGTGAAGCTGCCGGAGACGCTGGAGAAGGCGGGGGTCGCGGTGGTGCCCGAGGTGATCGCCATGGACGGCGCCATGAAGGTGCGCGAGGGCGTGCCGGCGACGCTGCGGCTGGTGCGGGAGGAGTACCACACCGTCGCGCGGCGGGGGCCGGGGGGCTCGTGGGCGAACGAGGGTGAATGGGTGTGGGAGGAGGCAGGCTCCTGCGTGATGCGCACCAACCTCGCGGGCCGAGGCTGCGCGCTCGTGCCGCCGGTCGCCGGGAGCTACCGGGTGGAGGTGGTGGGCAAGGACGGGCACGGGCGTGCGCTCCAGGCGGCGACGGAGTTCTACGCCTACGGCGACGACGACGTGCCGTGGGAGCCCGAGACCACCGCGCCGGACGCGCTGGGGCTGGTGGCGGACGCGCTGTCGTACACGGTGGGGCAGCAGGCCCGCGTGCTGGTCAAGAGCCCGTGGCGGCGCAGCGAGGCGCTGGTGACGGTCACCAGCGGCGCGGGGACGACGTGGCGGGTGGTGTCGCTGGTGGGCTCGGCCGCGGTCGTGCCGGTGGACCTCACCGCGGGCATGGCGCCGACGGCGGTGGTGGCGGTGACGGTCATCCGAGGCCGTGAGGGTCGGCTGGTGGACGGGGCGGGGATGGACCGGTCGGCGCCCGCGGCGGTGCACGGGCGCGTGGAGCTGAGCGTGGACAGCGCGTCGCAGCGGCTGGGGGTGGAGGTGGCGCCGTCGGCGCCGGAGGTGGGGCCAGGGCAGGCGGTCGAGGTGGACCTGCACGTCACGGACGCCGATGGGCACGGGCACGCCGGGGAGGCGTTCGTGTGGGTCGTGGACGAGGCGGTGCTGGCGTTGACGGCGTACGAGACGCCGGACCTGCATGCGCAGTTCTACGCACCAAGGTGGCTGCCGTCGGTGCAGGCGGACACGCGGGAGGACCTGCTGGCGGCGCGGGTGGCCGGGTTCGGGCACGAGCGCATCGGTGGGGACGGCGTGGACGGCGACACGGGCGACGCTGCGAGCCAGGAGGGGGAGCGGGAGCGGGTGCGGGAGGACTTCCGGGCGACGGTGGCGTTCGTGCCGGGGGTGTTGGTGGACCACGAGGGCCGGGGCCACGTCAGCGTCACGCTGCCCGACGGGCTGACCCGCTACCGGATCATGGCGGCGGTGGTGGATGAGGCCGACCGGTTCGGCCGCGGCCAGGCGGCGCTGCGGGTCTCGAAGCCGCTGCGGGTCGAGCCGTCGCTGCCGAGGTTCCTGCGGGTCGGGGACACGTTCGAGCTGGCGGCGACGGTGACGAACCGGACGGACGCCGACCAGACGGTCACGGTGGGCGTGGACGCCGGCGCCCTCGACCTCAGCGCGGCGGCGCCGACGGTGGTCGCGGTGCCGGCGGGGCAGCGTCGGGAGGTGCGGTTCCCGGCGCGGGCGGCGAGGGCGGGGACGACGTCGGTGTGGTTCACGGCGAGGGCGGGGGGGCTGGTGGATCACGTGGAGGTGGCGCTCGCGGTGGAGGCGACGGTGCCGCGGGAGGCCGCGGCGACGGCGGTGGCCTCCACCGAGTCGGTGACGGTCAACCTCGCGTTCCCGGAGGGCACGCTGGCCGAGGGCGGCGAGCTGGAGCTGCTGGTCTCGACGACGATGCTGTCGGAGCTGGCCGGGAGCATGGACTACGTGGTGCGCTACCCGTACGGCTGCGTCGAGCAGACGACGAGCGCGACGTGGCCGATGATCGCGCTGCGGGACCATCTGGACGCGCTCGGGATCGTGCGGACGGCGGAGGAGGTGGATGTGATGGTGCGGGCGGGGCTGGACCGGCTGGCCTCGATGGCGACGCCGAGCGGCGGGCTGGCCTACTGGCCGGGGGGCGGGCAACCGCACGCCTTCGGGACGGCCCTGGCGATGCTGGCGCTGACGGCGGGCAAGCGGGGGGGCTACCCGGTCTCGGAGGTGCTGCTCAACGACGCGGCGGACTGGCTCGAGCGGGAGCTCCAGCGGGGGCCGGCCGCCGACGGCGCGCCGGCCGTGGAGCCGGGGACCCGGTCGATGGCGCTGCTGGCGCTCGCGCGGGCCGGGCGGCCCCAGGCCGCCGCCATGGCCGCCGACGCCGAGCGCGCCGACGCGCTGCCGACGCTGGCGGTGGGGATGCTCGGGCTGGCGCTGGCCGAGGCGGGGCCCACGGACGAGCAGCGGGAGCTCGTGGTGCGGGTGCTCGAGTCGCGGTTTGATCGCTCGCCGGACGGCCCTCGCCTGATCGGCCCCGAGCCGCTGTCGCCGGGCATCTTCGACTCGGAGGAGCGGACGGTGGCCGTGGCGGCGATGGCGTTGACGAAGCTGGTGCCGGGCAGCGCGCTGGCCCATCGGCTGCTGACGAGCCTGCTGGCGCGTCGGCAGGACGGGCACTGGAGCTCGACGCAGGCGAACTTCTGGGCCATCGGGGCGCTGGCGGCGAGCGCGGAGGTGGAGAAGGCGGACGGGCCGCCGCGCTTCGAGGTGCAGCTTGGGGATGAGGTGGTGGCGGCGGCGGAGCAGGACGTGAGGAAGGAGTCGGCCAGCCTGCGGCTGCCCCTGGCGCGGGTGCTGGGTCATGAGACGCTGCTCCTCGACAACCCGACCGGGCGGCGGCTGCGGTGGTTCCTGCGGGCGCGGTACAGCCGGGACGACCGGGGTGAGGCGCTGCCGGCCGTGGCCAACGGGCTCGCGGTGTTCCGTCGGTACGAGACGGTGGATGGGGAGGCGCTGGGGACGTCGCTGGCGAGCGGCGAGGTGGTGCGGGTGAGGCTGTGGGTGCAGGTGGAGCGGGACGCGCACTGGGTGGCGCTGGTGGACCCGCTGCCGGCGGGGCTGGAGCCCATCAACCTGAGGTTCGCGACCGGGGGGACGATGGAGGCGAGCGAGGACGCCGTGGGGCGCCACACGACCGAGAGCGGGGCGTGGGCGGGGTACTGGGCGTTCAACCATCAGGAGCAGCGGGACGACCGGGTGCTGTACTTTGCGGACAGGCTGTATGGGGGCGTGTACGAGCTGAGCTATCTGGCGCGGGCGACGAGCCTGGGGAGCTTCGCGGTGCCGCCGCCGCGGATCGAGGCGATGTACGCGCCGGAGGTGTTCGGGCGCGGCATGACGCAGCGCGTCATGATCGCGCCGAGGGAGCGCTGACCGTGGGCGTGCGCCTGCGGTGGCGAGCCGGGGTGGCGCGGGCTGCGCTGCTCGGGGCGCAGTGCGTGGTGTGGGCGCTGATCGGCGTCTTCGCGGTGCCGTTCCCGAGGGCGCGGCTGGATGAGGCGCTGACGCCGTCGCTGCAGGTGCTCGACCGGGACGGTCGGCTGCTGCGCCATGTGCCGCGGGCCGACGGCACGCGGTGCGTGCCCGTGCCCTCCGACGCCATCTCACCCTGGGTCGTGGCGGCCACGCTGGCGGGCGAAGACCACCACTTCGCGCAGCACCCCGGCGTGGACCCGATCGCGCTGGTGCGGGCGACGCGGCTGGCCTTCGAGCACGGCCGGATCTACAGCGGGGCGTCGACGCTGACGATGCAGCTGGTGCGGCTGGTGGCGCCGGTGGAGCATCGGGGGGCGGGCTCGAAGGTGGGGGAGATGGTGCTGGCGCTGCGGCTGGAGGCGGCGCTGTCCAAGGCGGAGATCCTCAACGCGTACCTCAACCTGGCGCCTTATGGGCACGGGCAGCGCGGGATCGAGGCCGCCGCTCGGTACTACTGGGGGCGACCGGCGAGCAGCCTGACGTTGGGGCAGGCGGTGACGCTGGCGGTGCTGCCGCGCGGCCCGAGCCACTACGACCCGTATGCGCACCCCGAGCGCCTGCGGCGGCGGCGGGCGCACCTGCTCGGCCTGATGCTCGAGCGTGGGGTGATCGAGCGCGAGGCCTACGAGGCGGCGGTGGACGCGCCGCTGCCGACGCGCGGGCCGTGCGCCTCTGGGGCGGTCTGCCCGGGCGGCCCTGCTCCGTTCGAGGCTCCGCACTTCGTCGACCACGTGCTGCGGGTGGCGCCGCCCGGCCGGCGCGGCACGCTGGCGACGACGCTCGACCTCGACCTGCAGCGGCGCGTCGAGGCGGCGGTGCGGCGGCATGGGGAGCCGGAGGAGGATCCCGCGGTGCAGGTGGCCGTCGTGGTGGTCGACAACGGCACGGACGAGGTGCGAGCGATGGTGGGGTCGCGGGACTTCTTCGGCGCGGACGCGGGACAGGTCAACGGGGCGCTGGCGGCGCGGCAGCCGGGGTCGACGCTCAAGCCGTTCGTGTATGGGCTGGCGTTCGAGCGGGGGCAGAGCCCGGCCACGGTGGTGCCGGACGTCGCTACGGCGTTCGACCTCGGCGGTGGGCAGCTCTGGCAGCCGACGAACTTCGATGGGCGGTTTCGGGGGGCGGTCTCGGCGAGGGATGCGTTGGCGGGGAGCTTGAACGTGGCGGCGGTGCGGGTGCTGGGGGAGGTCGGGGTGGGGGCGCTGCTGGAGGCGCTGCGCAAGGCGGGGCTCGCGCACCTCGACGAGGACGCGGGGCATTACGGCCTCGGGCTGGCGCTGGGAGACGGGGAGGCGACGCTGGTGGAGCTGGTGGGGGCGTACGCGGCGCTGGCGCGGGGGGGGCGGTATCGGCCGGTGCGGGTGCTGAGGGGCGAGGCGAGGGGCGAGGGGGTCCGCGTGCTCGGGGCCGAGGCCGCCTTCATGGTCTCGGACGTGCTGTCGGACGAGCTCGCCCGGGGGCGGGCGTTCGGGTTCGGGACGGCGCTGCGGTTCCCGTGGCCAGTGGCCGTCAAGACGGGCACGAGCGGGGGGTATCGGGACGCGTGGACGGTGGGGTACACGGGGGCGGTGACGGTGGGGGTGTGGGTCGGCCGCTTCGACGGGGCTCCGGTGCCGGGGCAGACGGGAACGCGCACGGCGGGGCCGTTGTTCGCCGAGGTCCTGCGCGAGGCCGTGGAGGGCCGCGCGCCTGGGCTGCTGCCGGCGCCCGCCGGGATCGCCCGCCAGAATGTCTGCGCCCTGTCGGGCATGGCGCCGGGGACGGCGTGCCCGCACCGGCGGAGCGAGTGGTTCGCCCTCGGCGCCGCGCTGGCGCACCCGTGCGACTGGCACGTCACCCGCCGGGTCGACCGCACCAACGGCCTGCTGGCCGGGCCGACCTGCGCGGAGTCCGAAACGGAGGAGCGCGCGTTCGTGGCCTGGCCGGAGGCGCTGCGCGACTGGGCGGCGGCGCACGATCAGCCTGCCCTACCCGTGCGCACCTCTCCCCGCTGCCCCACGGGCGGCCGCGCAGGAGGCATCACCCTGCTCGAACCCCCGGACGGCGCCACGTACCTGCTCGACCCCTCCCGGCCCGTCGCATGGCAGACCATCCGCTGGGTCGCGGCGGTCGAGCAGGCCCACGCCGCCGTCCACTGGACCCTCGACGGCGCGCCGGTCGAGCCGACCCGGCTCCTCCGCACCGACGACCGCGTCGAGGGGCGATGGGCCCTCGAGCAGGGCCGTCACCGCCTGAAGGTCGAGCTCGTCGACGGGGGGCGGGACGCGGTGGAGTTCGAGGTGCGGTGAGGTCCCCCTCGTCACGCCCGTCGAGCGGCGTGAGCAACAGCAAGGGCCGTTGCGCATCCGTTGGTGGTGGATGCGATCATGCCTCGCTCGCCCGTTCGTGGTGGCGTCGTTCATGCCTCGCCCGTCCGGTTCGTGGTGGCGTCGTTCATGCCTCGCTCGCCCGTTCGTGGTGGCGTCGTTCATGCCTCGCTCGCCCGTTCGTGGTGGCGTCGTTCATGCCTCGCTCGCCCGTTCG
>Ga0100377_1000736_pt1 | contig 28269 bp, 21 predicted proteins | sample CryGeymeta201501_FD_83664 | JGI IMG/M metagenome (GOLD analysis project Ga0100377, IMG submission 83664) | Groundwater microbial communities from Crystal Geyser aquifers in Utah, USA - Crystal Geyser metaG 2015-01 | ecosystem: Environmental > Aquatic > Deep subsurface > Groundwater | place: USA...
GTGAAGTACAAATTTGTATTTCTCAAATTTGATGTTATCGGCTGTCCCGCAGGGCAGACGATATACTTCACAAATTCGAATCCCGTTAATCGGCAATCGTTTGTGAGCCTAGTGGGGCGGGATCGCCGATTAACGATAACTGTATGTTGCGTTTTTTCAGTTTATTAATAGCACCAAAGTAATGAAATTTCTCTCCAAAAAAGGGACTCGAAACCAAATGACTTAAATTTTTGAAAAGCTATTTTTTTCTATATAATATGATTGATAACATAATAATATTTTTTATATTCATAAATTTTCAATTTTATTTTTAGTAATTAAATTCAACAGATAACAATTATATCTTTGTTTTTGATATTAAAAATTTTTCAAAAATTTATTCTAAAAGATGATAACAAATTTATTGATATATGATAAGAATCATATTATACATTTTGTTTATCCCATACTTTTATTGCGTAATTAATATTCAATCCGATAATGACGGGTAAACTTAAAAACAAAACAATGAAATCAATTGCAACTAGAATAACATTAATAGTAACCTTAGCTATGGTTACTGCACTTGGTGTTGATGCACAAGATGGTAAGGCACTTTTTACAACTAAATGTGCTGCCTGTCATAGTGCTGGTTCTAATAAATTAGTAGGACCAGGACTTGCTGGCGTAAACGAGAAAAGAACCCAAGAATGGTTGTTAAGCTGGATTAAAGATTCACAAGCATTTATTAAAACTGGTGATAAAGATGCGAATGCAATTTTTGAAGAATTTAATAAAATTGCAATGATACCATTTACCGACATGTCGGATGCTGAAATTATTGCCATATTAGACTATATTAAAGGAGATGGAGGCACCGTTGCTACAGCATCAACTACCGAACCAGTTGTCCCAGTTGCACCTATTGAATATGCTGCTGAGGACGTAGAAATGGGCAAACAATTATTTACCGGTAAAAAACACTTAACAAATGGTGGCCCCTTATGTATGACATGTCATAATGTTACTAATAATGAAATTACACCAGGAGGTTTATTAGCTAAAGATTTAACCAATGTTTATGAAAGATTGGGAGATGCGGGAATTTCAGGTATTTTAAATGCACCACCCTTTCCAGCTATGACAGCAGCTTATGGAAACAATCAATTAACAGTAGATGAAGTAAGACAATTAACAGCATTTTTTAAATATGCAAATCAAGTAAGTAAAACTCAAACCGTAAATAGTGGTTTTTCCTTATTAGCAGGTGGAGGAGTGGTTGGATTAATTCTTATTCTTATACTTATAAGTATCCTTTGGAGCAATAGAAAAAAAGAATCTACAAAAAAAGATATATTTCGTAGACAATTAAAAGGTAATGATTCTATAGAATCATAAATAGTAAATAAAGAACTTAAATAAAATAAATTATGAGCTGGATAGAAGACATAATATCTCCCAAAACACGAAAATGGGAAGAATTTTATAGAAACAGATGGCAATACGATAAAGTGGTAAGAAGTACACATGGAGTAAACTGTACAGGTGGTTGCTCATGGGCTATACACGTAAAAGATGGTATTGTTGTTTGGGAGCTACAACAAGTAGATTACCCACAATTTAATAAAGAAGTTCCGCCATACGAACCAAGAGGTTGCCAAAGAGGTATTTCTTATTCTTGGTATTTATACAGCCCTATTAGAGTTAAATATCCCATTATAAGAGGAGCGTTAATTGACTTGTATAGAGCTGAAAAAGAAAAATGTGGAGGAGATCCTGTATTGGCTTGGACAAACTTACAAGCAAATAAAGAAAACAGAAAGCGTTATCAAAGAGCTAGAGGTAAAGGTGGCTTTAGAAGAGTGAAATGGGATGAAATGGAAGAGTTAATCACAGCAGCTAATATTTATGTGATTCAAAAATATGGTTCAGATAGAATTATAGGTTTCGCACCAATTCCAGCAAAAAGTATGTTAAGTTATGCATCTGGGGCAAGATACCTACAGTTGTTAGGAAGTGTAAACTTGAGTTTTTACGATTGGTATTGTGATTTGCCAAATGCTTTCCCAGAAATTTGGGGTGAACAAACTGATATTTGCGAAAGTGCAGATTGGTTTATGTCTAAATTTATTGTATCTATGGGTGCAAACCTTGGAATGACAAGAACACCAGATATTCACTTCTTCTCAGAAGCAAGACATAACGGAACGAAAACAGTTGTAATGTCACCCGACTTTAGCATGGTCGCTAAACATGCTGACCAATGGATTCCTGTACATGCAGGTTCAGATGGAGCATTTTGGATGGCAGTTACTCATGTTATTCTACAAGAATTCCATGTCAACACCAAAACACCCTATTTTATCAACTATGTTAAAAGATATACAGATTGTCCGTTCTTAGTCGAATTGCATGAAAAAGACGGTCATTATTTACCTGGAAGAATGGTAAGAGCCAATAGAGTTAGCAAATACAAAGACACTACTAATGGAGATTGGAAATTCTTAAACTATGATGCTTCAACTGGTGATTTAGTGATGCCAAAAGGAAGTATGGGACATCGATGGGATAAGAAATCAGGTAATTGGAACATGAAATATGAGGATGGAGAATCGGATAAAATTTATGACCCAGAATTAACCCTTATCGATAAAAAAGAAAAAGTATTACAGGTAGAATTTCAAGAATTTGGATTAAAAACCAAAGCATTAAGAGGAGTACCTGTAAAATACATTGATACCATTGATGGTGGTAAGATACCTGTAACAACAATTTATGATTTAACCATGTCTCAATATGGTGTTGGTAGAGGATTAGAAGGAGAATATCCAGCATCTTATGATGATAAAAATCAAGCCTACACACCTGCTTGGCAGGAAATATTTACTGGAATTAGTAAATCAGAAGTGATTCAATTAGCTCGAGAATGGGCTACAACAGCAGAAACTACCGAAGGTAAATGTATGGTAATTGTAGGTGCTGGAATTAACCATTGGTTTCATGGTAATTTAATGTACAGAGCTGCAATTATGGCTCAAATGTTAACTGGTTGTAATGGTAAAAATGGAGGTGGAATGAACCACTATGTAGGGCAAGAAAAATTAGCACCCATGGATTCATGGTCAACCATAATGAGTTCTAAAGATTGGGGAACAGCTGCAAGATTACAACAAGGACCTATTTGGCATTACATTAATTCCAGCCAATGGAGATATGATGGAAATCAAAAATATTACAATTCTGTTCCAGATAATAAATTGGCAAATATGCACTCGGCAGATTGGGCAGTAAAAGCTGTACGTAATGGTTGGATGCCTTATTATCCTCAATATAACAAATCAAATTTTGATATTGTAAAAGATGCTCAGTCTGCAGGACATACCACAGATGAAGCCATGAGAAATCATATTGTAGCACAATTAAAATCTGGTGAATTAAAACACGCTGTTGTTGAGCCAGATGAGGAAATCAATTTCCCTAGAAACTGGTTTATTTGGAAAGGAAATGCAATTGGAACTTCTGCAAAAGGTCATGAGTATTTCTTAGATCATTATTTAGGAACTCATACCAATAAAATTGCTGACGAAGTTGCTGGTGATGTAGTGGAAGATATCACTTTCAAAAAAGAAGGAGCAAAAGGAAAAATGGATTTAGTAATCGATATTAATTTCCGTATGGATACTTCTGCCCTTTATTCTGATATTGTTCTTCCAACCGCTTCATGGTACGAAAAAGCAGACATCAATTCAACAGAAATGCACTCTTTTATTCACCCATTGTCTGAGGCAATTCCTCCTGTTTGGGAATCAAAATCAGATTGGCAAATCTTTCAAGGATTAGCAAAGAAAATGAGTGCGATGGCAAAAACATATTTGCCAGAAGTAATGAAAGATGTTGTTAACGTACCATTATCTCACGATTCTATTGACGAAATTAGTCAAACACATTTGCAAGATTGGAGTAAAGGAGAATGTGAACCAATTCCTGGTAAAACAATGCACAAAATTGTTTTTAAAGAAAGAGATTACACCAAAATTTACGACAAATTCATCTCTTTAGGTAAAGGTGTCGCTGAAGATGGCTTAGGAGCTCATGGAAATCATTTCGACTGTGCTGATGTTTATGGAGAAATGTTAGAAAACAGACAACACGTTACTAAATGGAAAGATGGCTCAGAATATCCTTCATTAAAAGATGATACCGAAGCAATAAATGCCGTATTAAAACTATCTACGCTAACCAATGGTAAGTTAACAGAGAGATGTTATAAAATTATGGCTGAAAAAATAGGAATACCAGAAATAGCTGATTTAGGAACAGAGTACAAACAAATAGGTATGGAATACCGTGATTTGCAAGCTCAACCTAAACGTTATAATTCTTCACCACTTTGGTCAGGATTAATGCACAATGGACGAACCTATGCCGCTTATACTTATAATATAGATTTCTTAGTGCCATGGAGAACATTAACAGGTCGTCAACACTTTTACTTAGATCATGATGCTTATATTGCATTTGGAGAACATTTGTCAACCTACAAACCATCACCTACTCCAGAAACTTATGGAGATTTAAGAAAAACCGTAAATGATGGAAAAGCTAAAATGCTCAATTGTTTAACTCCTCATGGCAAATGGCATATTCACTCCACTTATGGTGATACTTTAAGAATGTTAACGCTATCAAGAGGTGCAGAACCATGTTGGTTAAGTGAGAAAGATGCTGAAGATCTTGGAATTAAAGATAACGACTATGTGGAGGTTTATAATGACCACGGTACTTATGTAACCAGAGCTTGTGTTAGTGCTAGAATTCCTTCTGGAGTGTGCATTGTTTATCATGCCGTAGAAAGAACATACAACATTCCTAAATCGCAAGAAAGAAGAGGTAAAAAAGGCGAACCAAGAAGAGGTGGAATGAATAATTCGTTTACTCGAGTTCACTTAAAACCTAACTTAATGTGTGGTGGTTATGGACAGTTTTCTTATCACTTTAATTATTGGGGTCCTGTTGGAGTTAACAGAGATACTCACGTACTAGTACGAAGAATGGATAAAGTAGAATTTTAAAGACTGAAAATTGAAAATGATGATTGAATATAAAAAATAACCAATCATCAATAAACAATAATAAATAAAAAAGTTATGGATATTAGAGCACAAATTTCAATGGTTTTTCATCTCGATAAATGTATCGGATGTCATACCTGTTCAGTTGCCTGTAAAAATGTTTGGACAGACAGAAGAGGTGCAGAATATATGTGGTGGAATAATGTTGAAACTAAACCAGGAACTGGTTATCCAACCAAGTGGGAAGATCAAGAAATATATAAAGGAGGATGGGTTAAAGACGGCAATTCTGTTTCTCTTAAAGGAGCTGGAAAACTAAAAGGATTAAAGAATATTTTCCATAATCCTAATATGCCAATTTTAGAGGATTATTACCATCCTTGGGCATATCGTTATGGTGATTTGTTCACAGCTCCAGAAGGAGATGATCAACCTACAGCAAGAGCGGTTTCTTTAATTACTGGAGAGCCAATTGATATTAAATCTGGTCCAAATTGGGATGATGATTTAAGTGGTACACCCGATTATGCTCGAAATGATGTAAATTTTAAAAATCTAACATCTGCAGAGCAAGAAGCCATGTTCCAGTTAGAGAAAATGACATTTATGTATCTTCCGAGAATTTGTAACCACTGTTTAAACCCAGCATGTGTTGGCTCTTGTCCATCAGGTGCTTTATATAAAAGGGGTGAAGACGGTGTAGTTTTAATCAATCAAGAAAGATGTAGAGCATGGAGAATGTGTGTTACAGCTTGCCCTTATAAAAAATCATATTATAATTGGCATACTGGTAAATCAGAAAAATGTATTCTTTGTTATCCAAGATTAGAATCAGGTCAAGCTCCAGCTTGTATGCATTCTTGCGTTGGACGTATTCGTTACCTAGGAGTAATGCTTTACGATGCTGATAAAATTGAGCAAGTTGCATCTAGTAATGATAAAGATTTAATAAAAAATCATTTAGATATTTATGTAGATCCAAATAATCCTTTAGTGATTGAAGCTGCTAGAAATAGTGGAGTGCACGATTCTACTATAAAAGCAGCACAAGATTCACCAGTGTGGAAATTTGTAAAAGAATGGGGAATTGCATTACCATTGCACCCAGAATTCAGAACCTTACCTAATTTATTTTATGTTCCACCAATGTTACCAGGTATGGCACAAGTTGATGGCGATGGAACTTATAATACTGTTTCTGATGAATTATTTTCACCAATTGATAATAACAGAATGCCAATGAAATATTTAGCATCACTATTTACCAATGGAGATACTGATAAAGTAAGAGAAGTCTATGATAAATTAATGGCTGTTAAACAACACAGAAGAAATATAACAGTTGGTGATTTACCTAAAGATAAGGTGGAAGAATTAATGAAAACTGCAAAAATGAGTGCCACTGCTGCTAATGCTATTTTTAGATTAACCTCTTTAGCAACATTTGAAGAACGTTTTGTTATTCCTCCAGCACACCGAGAAGAATCAATAGAAATGCTCGAAGCTACAGCCGACCATAAAGGAGAAGCAGGTTTCGGATTTAAAGAAAAACCAGCTAGAGGATTGTAAAATGGACAAATCGCAGTACGAAATATTATCAGAATTATTCAAATATCCAACTTTTGGATATCACGACAAGGTAAATGCCTGTATGTTGATGTTGCAGGAAAAATATCCAGAAGCAGCAAAAACTTTTTTACGTTTTTCTGATTACATCAACTCTAAAACTTTATATGAAGTTGAAGAAGTATTTGGATTTACTTTTCATATCCAAGCAATTTGTTTTTTAGATATTGGATATGTGTTGTTTGGAGAAGATTACAATCGAGGTGAATTTTTAGTAAACATGAAACGTGAACAAGCTAAAATTAATCATAGTTGTGGTGAAGAATTAGCAGATAATTTACCTCATGTGTTGCATTTATTAGCTAAATCTGATGATATAGAATTAGTGCAGGAACTTGCAGTTAGAGCTGTAACTCCAGCAGTTGAAAAAATGTTGGAAGAATTTCAACAATCAAGATTGGATTTAAAAATGAAAGTAATTAAGAAGAAACAAAAAGCAATTATTATGGAAGATATTGTAGATGGAAATATTTACCAAAATGCAATACAAGCTCTTCTTTTTGTTCTTCAATCCGATTTTGAAGGTGTTGCGTATGGAGAAAAAATAGCGGCTCCTTCTTTAAGTAATTTTTTACCAAAATGTGGCACTTGTTAGATAATTTATTTTAAACGAACTTAAAAAATAGAAACATGATATTATTAGCATTTATTTCGACTTCATCCCTGATTAATTTAGGAATTATTCTAGGGCTTATTATTGTCGTATTAATTTTAATGGCAGTAGCAAAAGCTAAAAAAATTAAAGAAGAAAATGGACCTTTACCAGAAAAGAAAGTCAATTATTTTGGAGTATTTATAGGTATGCTTGTTATTGCAGGAATAATTGTAGCACTATTAAAATTTGGTTTACAACAAAATATTGCCGCTCTTAATTCCTTTTTATTCATATCGTTTCCTTATTTGGCTTTTGGTATTTTTATTTTAGGAACAATCTATCGATACAAAAATAGAGGCTTTCAAGTTTCATCTTTATCCACCCAATTCTTAGAAGGTAAACAATTGTTTTGGGCTTCTCAACCTTTTCACTGGGGAATGGTAATTATATTTTTAGGGCATTTAATTGCCTTTCTTACTCCAAGTGCAATTATTGCTTGGAATGGAGATTCTTTACGATTATTAATTCTAGAAATTTCATCTTTTGCATTTGGATTAAGTGCTTTACTTGGATTAATTCTTTTGGTAAAAAGAAGATTATCATCTCAACGATTAACCATGGTTGCCAACAAAATGGACATGTTAGTATATGTGGTATTATTTACCCAAATTATCAGTGGATTATCTGTCGCCTATTTTGCCAGATGGGGATCTACTTGGTTTGCAACTTCAATTACTCCCTATTTAACATCAATTTTTGCATTCAATCCAGATTTAGGAGTTGTTAATGCTTTGCCTTGGTTTATTCAAATTCATATTATTTCAGCTTTTTTTATCATCGCAATAATTCCTTTTACTCGATTTATGCACTTCTTAGTAGCTCCAATAGATTATATATGGAGAGATTACCAATTGGTAATTTGGAATTGGAATAAAAAGAAAATTAGAAAATCTACTACTTATTTCCCAGGTAAAGAAATAAAAAATCATTAATACAATAAATTAATTTTTTTAGTTAAAAAGACCAATTCCTATTCGATTGGTCTTTTTATTATATGAGCAATATCATTTATTTAATTGCTATAAAACAATTAATAAATTGACATCACTCATGGTTTTACCTTTTTCTGCTTTTTACTTTTATAGTGTAAATTATAATTTATTAACTAAATAATAACAACATGAAAAATAAAATAGTTACAACGGTTCTTATGTTAATGCTAAGTGAATTGTCTTTCGGACAATTTACTCTAGATGGAGAATTAAGACCAAGATTTGAATTTCGCCATGGATACAAATCTTTGGCTGATACAGCACAAGATGCGGCAGCATTAATTGAACAACGCACTAGACTTAATTTTGGGTATAAAACCGAAGGTTATATTTTTAGAGTCAGTTTACAAGATGTGCATGTGTGGGGAAGTCAACCTCAACTAATTAGTACTTCTACACAACAAAATAATGATGGCTCTTATTTAAGCATTCATGAGGCTTGGGGACAAGCGTTAATGTCAGAAAATTGGTCATTAAAATTTGGTCGTCAAGAAATAATTTTAGATGATCATCGAATTTTTGGTAGTGTTGATTGGACGGCACAAGGACGTAGTCATGATGCAGCTATCATTAAATTTACTAAAAATAAATTTAAAGCTGATATTGGTGCCGCTTACAACCAAGATAAAGCTGCTTTGTCAAAAACTGAGGCCGCATTAGGAACCTATAAAGCGTTACAATATTTATGGTTACACAAAGATTTTGGAGATAATTTCGGTGCTAGTATATTATTTTTAAATAACGGTTTAGAACAATTAGACTATGATAGTAGTGGAACTTCTGGAGTTGGAACACCTTATTACAAAGATAATTACAGCCAAACCATTGGAACACGCTTAACTTATAAAAAAGGGAAATTTGCTGTTAATGGTGCTTTCTATACCCAAATGGGTGTTCATGGAGATAGAACCAAAGTATTTTCTGATAATAAAGGCGAATACAATAAAGAAATTGCTGCGATGAATTATGCTTTGGATATTTCTTATAAAATAACAGAAAAATTTAAAGCAACTGTTGGGTATGAATTTCTAAGTGGAAATAGTGAAACAGATACTAGTGCTTCTTATAAAAGAGTTAACCACGCTTTTAACCCATTTTATGGAACAAATCATAAATTTAATGGTCACATGGACTATTTTTATGTAGGTAATCATATTGGTAGCGTTGGTTTACAAGACATCTTTTTACTACTTAATTACAAAGGAGAAAAATTTACTATAGGAGCAGATGTTCACCTATTTTCTTCAGCAGCTAATGTGTGGGATGAATATAAATATAATAAAGATTTAACGAATGCGATGACTAATGGAACTCCTGCAGATGTTACTGCTGTCAATGATAAAAAATATACAGGGTACACTATGTCTTCAGGGTTAGGTACTGAAGTTGATTTTAACTTTGGTTTTGATTTATCAAAAGGCGTTGCATTAAAAGCTGGATATTCTATGATGTTGGCAACAACAACTTTAGCCGACCTAAAAAATGTTAAGTATCAATCTAATAACCCAAATGCTGGTGAAGGAAGAATAGACCAAACCAGCAGTTGGGGATGGTTAATGATAATTATCAAACCTAATTTTACAGAGAAGAAAGAGGAGACTAAATAAGTAAATTCTTCATGCTTTAATTTATTATTATGATAAAAATTATTTGGTTCAAAAAAAGGTTATGTTTTACATGACCTTTTTTTATTTAATAATAAGATATTAATTCATATGTTTTACATCATATATTAATTGCAAAAAATGTAAATTTGTATTATGAAAATAATAGATACAACAACAGGCAGTAGATTAGATGCTGAAGGGAAAGCCATTGCATTAAAATTAAAAGAAACAGATCCGTTAGATAGAGCCGCTAATAAAAAGGAAGAATTAAGTGAAAACTCTCCTATGGATCCACCTGATGCTTATGATAAAGATGCAACAACTGTTGATGGCATTACCTATGATGATTTAACAACTTCATTAAAAAAATTAATAGATGAGCATAATGAGTTAATTGTATTTGCAGAGAAATTTGAGAAAGCTTTAGGTGAATTTAAAGATACATCTTACTTATTTACACAAGAAATCAACGAACGGTTTAATACTTTTTTTAAATATTTCGATAATCATATTTTACCTCATAATAGAAAAGAAGAAAGACACTTATTCCCAATTCTTCACAAAAGACTAATAGCATCTGGAGAACACAGTCCAAACGAAAATAAAGAAACAGCAGTTGATTTAATGGAAGATGATCATATTAAGTTTATTCAACTAGCTTCGCTTACTTTCAATTTGTTAGGGTTAGCTTCTCGTCTTCCAGACCTTCAATCGAGAGCGGTTACATTTGATTTAGCTTACCACAATGGGAAAGAATTAGTTGAACTCTTAAGATTACATCTTTTTAGAGAAGATAATACTATCTTCCCACTTGCCCAAAAGTTATTATCAGAAGAAGAATTAGCTCTTTTAAATAAAGAAATAGCGAACTTTAAAGGTTAATTTCTTTTCCATTATCATATATGATTTAACTCATAGTTTTAAACACCCTTTTTGTTTTAATTTTAGTACCATAATTAATCAACTAAGGAGAATTGAATAGTATTGAGCAAATAATTCTGAACAATTTCAAAACAAAAAACCATTTTTTGATAAATGAGCCTTTATTTAAGGAAGGGGAGCGGATAAATGGAATTTACTTTATCAAAAAAGGAAATGTAAAAATAACCCGAACTGCAAAAAATAATTTAGCAATGTGGTTTGCAAATCCACATGAATTTGTAGGTTTGAGTTCCTTTTTTAGTGAATCAGAAAATTATACATTTAGTAGCTTTGCTTTTGGAGGGGGGGTTGATGCTATTTTTATACCATTAAATGATTTTAGAAATTTATTGGAGAATTACCCTACATTTAAAAATAACATTATCCAAAGTTTGTGCGATCGAATAAATTACACCATCGATAGAGTAAACAACATGAAATCGCAAAATATTAAAACAAGATTTTTAAATGCCATCTTATTGCTAATAGATAACGAAGATAAAAATAAATCCAAGATAAAAATAAACTATTCTATTCATGAATTATCTGAATTAACGGGTGCTTCAAAGCAATACGTTAAAAAATTGATTACAGAATTTGAAGGTAAAAACTTGTTAAAAATTAGTGACAACAGCTTAGTTATTAATATGAATGAATTTAAATAATTAATTCTTAAAACCTTATCGTTGAAAACACCGTTTTTTTAGATGCTTCACGTGCTTCTCCCAATGTTTTTATTCCCATTGCTTCTAAAATGGGGAGGAATTTTAAAAATATTTCAGCTGTTATCATCGCATCACCTAATGCAGTATGTCTTCCAATTAATTCTATTCCTAATTTTTCTACAATATCTTCTAAATTATGTGTTTCTTGTTTTGGATGACAAACAGCTGATAATAATAGTGTATCTAATACGGGGTTATTAAATTTTATGCCAGTTTGCTCTTCTTTTAATTGAATAAATTTCATATCAAAAGCAGCATTATGAGCTACCAAAACTGTGTTTTTTGCAAATTCATGAAATAAGGGTAATACTTTAGCAATAGTTGGTTTATTGTCAAGCATTTCAGGATAAATTTCATGAATTTTTAAAGAAATTAACGGAATGTTTCTTTTGGGATTCACTAATTCATCAAATATTTCTTCATTATTAATTTTTCCCTCATATATCCGAATGCCCCCAATCGAAATAATTTCATCTCCACCAGAAGGATCTAAACCTGTAGTTTCAGTATCAAAAACTACATAAGTTAAGTCTCTTAACAATACATCATCTTGATCTGTTTTCTTACTAACATCTTCCGCAGGAGTTGAATTATAAAAAATAGGTCTTGATTCTATTGAATCAAGCATTTTCCATTCAATTTCTTGCTTAGAAACGATAATATCTAGTTCTATTTTAGCACGATTATTACTGTTATTTTGAGTTAAAATTAAATGATTAAACTGTTGATGAGTTGATTTGAAATTAATTCCTTCTCCACTCCAATTCATTTGTAATTTATTAGTGTCATTAATGCCTAAACCAATTGTTTTTACACCTATTTTTTTTAATTGTGTAGAAAGTTCAATCAATAAATCGATTAGATAAAGGTGCTCAATACCCACCCAAACACCAATTTCGGTAATAAAATTAAATTCATTGTTAGTTTTCATATTAGCAATAGAGGCTATCTCATCTAAAATTATAGATTGATTAGGGTAGTTATCGAAATTGCCCGCTTTAATATGATTACTGATATCATTGATGGTAAACATATAACCAGAAATGGTATTGGAATCTATATTTGTTAAGATTGGAATTACTTTTACATCCAAAAATTGAACTTTATATCGAGTGGTAATGAAATTAAAATTGGTGCAACTGTTTTCTTCAATTTGCTGTTTTTGTAACAGTTCAAATGCATTTACAATAGGAGTTCTATTAAGAACACTAAATATAGATTGACCCAAACCTAATTTTAAAAACCGACCAACTTCTTTATGTTGTACGGCATCAAAAATTTGATAGGCTCGATGATTACAAACTAAAATTCTACCATCATGATTACAAATAATAACACCTTCTGGTATAATATTCATCAAGGCATCCAATCTCATTTTCCCTTCTTCAAAGCCTTCTTTAGATTCGGTAACGATATTTTTAACTTCCGATTTTAACGAAATATAAGAATCAGCCAATTCATTTATTACAGTTGTTAAATTGTGTGTTTCGAGTGCTCCAACTGGTTTAATTCGGTACTTTGCATTGGCAACTCTTATTAATCTAGTTTCTTCGGTTAGCGTTTCGATGGGAGAAATATAATTTCGAAAAATATATAAAATAAATTGTGAACTGATAAAAAATAAAACAATCATGGCGAAAGTTCCATAGGTAACAACACGACCAAAAATTTGTTGACCTATTCTTCGTTCTTCTTCTGTCATATCTGTCCACAATAACAATATGGCTAAATTTACTACTACTATTGCCCCAATTGCAGTAACAATAAAAAAGAACCAGTGTTTTTCTCTAGTATTCATTTTCATAGGTAATATTTTATTTCATAGACCAAGGAATATTCATTCCAGTAACTTCTTTAAATGCATAATCTTGTAACTCATAAATTGTTTTCAATGCATCTTTTAATTTTCTTAACTCTATTGGTATTAAATCTTTAGGATTAACGGTATGGTCTATTGTTAATATTTCTGTATCCATAGTAAATTCTAATTTAAATCTTAATTTAAGTATAAAATCAAAAGCCACATGAACATTATCGGCAAGTGATTTTGGCATATTGCCTTTTTCAAGAATTGCTTGTAATCTTTTTAAAGTGTTAGTTTCTCTAATTTCATTATGAAGAGCTAATAATCTAATTGCTGCATCTAGTGGTGCTGTTCCTTCTCTTTTAATATCAAAGGGTGGAGGAATAATATTAAAATTTGTTGGCATTCTCCATTTCCATTTGCGAATGGGTGGACGGCTAGCTTCTAATAAATTTTCTGAAAAATGACGCATAAAAAAGTTATGTTTTTTTATACTTTCAAATAAGTATGTCCATAATTCATTTACTAATTCTTCTTTTCCATATATGCATCTAAAATCAAAATAGATGGAAGCTTCTAACAATTCTTTTCTTGCAGCTTTTGTAATAATAAATTCAAAAAGTTCTTTCCACTTATCTATCGAATTACATAAATTGGGATTGGTAGCCATTATGTTTCCTCTGCACAATGGAAACCCACATTCATTTAACCCATTTACCACAATGGCTGAAAATTCTAAAAACCAGTCTTTAACCTTATTATATTCATCGGCAGCTACATTTTCAAAAATAATTCCATTATCCTGATCCGTTCTAATGGTTTGAGCTTTTCTACCTTCACTTCCCATTCCAATCCATGCATAATTTACTGGAGCATCTCCTTTACCCTTAGTTACCATTTCCGCCAAAGCTAATTCTTGTATTCTTTTTCCAATGGCATCATTTACAATGGTAATAATGTTGGTTAAGGACACCGCATTTTCTTCTTTGATAAATATATCCCAAATAATTTTTTTACTTTCCTTTCTTATGGTTACAATTTTAGCTATTGAATCTGCTTCTCTAATTTTTTTAATGAGTTGTGTAGGATAATTAACTTGTACCGACAACCAATCTTTTTGAGTAATAATTCCTAAAGATTGTTTTCCATCCATTACCAATAAATGGTTGATGTTATGTTTTAGCATAAACATTAAAGTTTCAAAAACAGGTTCGTTTTTCTGTACTGAGATTAAATGTGTATCCATTATTTTGGAAACAAATTCACTTTTAGTATCAGAATCTTTAAGGTTTGAATTGGAAAAATGTTGTTTGGTAACTATCCCTACTGGAATATTCTTTTTTAATATTACCAAATAGTTAATAGAAGTATTTATTAATAATCGTGAAGCTTCATCTAAAGAGCAATTAATATTAATTGTTTTAATTTTGTTGTGAGCTAAATTACCAACTACGCCTGTAAAAGCGAGCAGTTTATTTTCGTATGCTGGTTTTAAACCCATTAAAATGATAAGTTATACTAATTGTATTTATTCAAAGTTGCTATAAATTTATAGTTAATAGCTAAAAAAGGGTTATGAATTTCATAACCCTTTTCGCTTTACTAATTAAATTAATAGGTACTCAAATATGTTTTGATTATTAATGTACCTTACAATATATTTTACGGATTATCAAATTCCCTTTTAGGACCTTGATAATACCACCAGTTTAATACCAAACAAATTATATAATAAGCCGCAAACCCATATAGTGCGTACTCAGGAGTTTTGGCTTTAATTTGTTCTCCAAATACTTTTGGTATGATAAAAGCACCATACGCAGCAATTGCAGCTGTCCAACCTAAAACTGGTCCAGCTTGTTCTTTACTAAAAATATAAGGAATACTTCTAAAAGTAGAACCATTTCCAATTCCAGAAGCTAAAAATAACAACATAAAACAGCCAAAAAATGGCCACCAATAAGTTTCAGGTGTTGCACATTCTCTAGCTTGTATCACAAAATAAGCAACTGCCAATGCTCCAATAATTTGAACCAAAGTACTCACTGCTGTAACTTTTGCACCACTGTTAAATTTATCTGAAATAATGCCTCCTAATGGTCGTGCTAATGCCCCAATCATTGGACCAATAAATGCCCACAACATAAAATTAGGTGCATTAGGATTAATAAAAGTTGGGTCGTTTGGATTGGTATAAACAAATATATCTTGACAAAGTTTTGGGAAAGCAGCAGAAAAACCGATAAACGAACCAAATGTCATGGTATAAATAATGGTCATTATCCAGTTATGTTTACTTCCTAAAATGGAAAACTGTTTGTTTAAGTTTGCTTTAATTTCGCCAGGCGTAGCATATTTCATTAGTAAAACTGCTAAAACGATTACAATGGGAAGCACTATCCACATATTTAATTTAGCACCAATCAATAAGTAGGAACCAATAGCTGCGGCAACTACACCTAAAAATGTCATGTAAAGTGTTTTGCCAACTCCTTGAGCTGTAGTTGGTAGGTTTGGAGTGCCAGTTATCACATTGTTCATCCCAACAAATGCACCAATAACAGATGCTATTAATATAGGAACCCATACCCAACCAGCATTTTGAATACCAGCCAAAGGACCGCTACCTTCAACTCCTAATGAAGTTCCTGCAACTCCAAAAAAAGCAAATCCAACAACAAAAGGAATTAATTTTTGCATTACGGCAACACCTAAATTTCCAATACCAGCATTCATTCCTAATGCATAACCTTGGTTCTTTTTTGGAAAGAAAAAACTAATGTTACTCATAGAAGAGGAGAAGTTTCCACCACCAAAACCTGAAAGCATTGCCATAATAGCAAATACCATATAAGAGGTATTAATATCTCCTAAAGCCATTCCTGTTCCTATCGCTGGTATTAATAGCAATGCAGTAGAAACAAATACCACATTTCTTCCACCACCTAAAGAGATTAAAAAAGAATTAGGCAATCGTAGAGTGGCTCCTGCTAACCCTGCAATCGCTGGTAAAGTGTAATATAGGTTGTTAACATCTTCCAGCACTTTGTTAAATTCAGCAGAGCCTGGTGTTAACCCTTCTGTTAAGCCAAAGTTGTAACCAAAGTCTTTCATGTACTTAATGATGACTCCCCACATCATCCATACAGCAAAGGCTAGTAATAATGCTGGAATGGAAATCCATAGGTTTTTATTGGCAATTTTTTTTCCTGTGGAAGCCCAGAACCCTTCGTCTTCGACTTCCCATTTATCTATATTAGTTTTTGACATAATTTTTTATTGTTTGTGATGTTAATAGTGAGTCAAATTTATAATTAGCTATAAAATTATTATATGATATTAATCATAAAATATTATTCCTCTGCAAATGAATTTTTTGGTTCTTTAAGCATATACCAACAGAATAAAAAACTTATCGCAGCACCTGCAGCAACTATGTAAAAGAAAGTTTTTGCATCAACTAAAGAGTATATTACTAAGTAAATAACCGCTCCAACATTACCATAAGCACCAGCCATACCTGCTATTTTGCCTTGTATTTTATGATTAATGAGCGGAACAAAAGCAAATGTCGCCCCCTCTGCACCTTGCACAAACATAGAGCAAAACATGGTAATAACAACTGATGTTACTAACCACCATATTCCTTCAAATTGAGGTAGTAATGTTTGAACCCCTTCTACTATTGGTCCATATTTTGGTATTAATCCCATTAAGAAAAAACCTAAAGCAATACCAACCATATAAAGCAACATTGTTCTTTTTCTGTTCGACATTCTATCAGAAAGATAACCACCAAGAGGACGAGCGACTAAATTGATAAAAGCAAATGATCCTGCCACTAAGCCTGCCATAGTTACCGTCATAATTTGTTCTCCAGCTGCATTTTTTAAAGTAGAAAAAACGGTTTGAAAAAACCAAGGTAACATGGATACAACTGCTAACTCTGCTCCAAAATTGGCAAAATAGGTGCTATTTAGTGCTGCAACACTTCCCCAGTGATATTTTTCTTCATCTGGTACTCCTTTTTTAAGAGCAGGAAGATTTTCTTTTAATATGTTAAATACGGTAAATAAATACCATAAACCTAAAATTACATATATGGAGTTAACAATGGTAGAAGAAATTACGGGATGACCATCAATATTTATTCCCTCTAGCCTCCATGCTAAAACACCTAATGCACCATATAATGGAAATGACCACAAAATATATTGAACTAAATCTGTATAATTTGAAACTGGCATTGGACCCATTTTTTTTGCAGCAACAAAATGATAATCTTTGGTTGCACCTTCTTTAGGTAAGTCTCTGGCAATAAAGAAATAGATAACTCCGTAAATCGCACAAAGTATAGAACTTGATGCCAATGACCATCTCCAACCATCTTCACCACCAAAAACTGTAAAAGCTATAAAAGGTACTAAACCAGCAGCAGCAGCAGAGCCAAAATTCCCCCAACCTGCATAAAAACCTTCTGCTCTTCCGATGTGTTTCGGTGGAAACCATTGTCCAGTCATTCTAATTCCAATTACAAAACCAGCTCCTATTACACTAAGTAATAATCTAGAAACTAATAATTGAGTAAAAGTATTACCAAAAGCGAAGAACAAACCTGGTATTGCCATGAGTATCATTAAAATGGCGAATACTCTTTTTGGTCCAAATTTATCAATCATTGCACCAATTACCACCCTCCCTGGAATGGTAAGGGCAACATTACAAATTAATAATGCTTTAATGTGTTCTGGTTTCAAAAAGCCTAAACTTTTAAGCATGGTACTTGCTAACGGTGCAAAGTTAAACCATACATAGAATGTTAAGAAAAATGCAATCCACGTGTAATGTAGAACTCTTATTTCTTCTTTAGAAAAATCGAATAAACGGAATTTTCCGTCTGCTACTTTTGCTTCCATATTAATATATTTTCGTTTTTAATTAATTTATGCTACAATAATATAAAGATATATATCTTTATTTTGTGATAAGAGTCAGATTATAAAATGTTATTTGACAAATAAAATAATGATATGAATCATAAAAAATAATAACATCCAAAAAAAATAACTCAAGGCTTATTATTAAATAGTTATCTTATTGATAAGGAGCAACTATTTTTTTTAAATAATCTTGGTTGCTGATGAAAATTTCATTTTTAGTAAGAATAATTATATTCTCTTTTTTTAAATCTGATAATACTCTAGATAATTGTTCGTGGTTAATTCCAGCTAAAGCAGAGATGTCTTGTCTATTTAAATCTATTAAAAAAGGATATTGATTATAATCATTAAAGAGTGAGTTGTAATACAATAAAGCATCTACAACTTTATCTCTCACATTCATTTGAGCTTGATTTCTAATTTTAGTTTCTGAATTGCTAAGCTCGTTAGAATAGTAAACCATTAATTCATAAGTTAATTTAGGAGTATTCATAAATACATCGTACATGGTGTAATTATCAATTAAACAAATAATAGATTCTTCTAAGGCAATAGCACTTATGGGATATCTTTCTTTCCCGTACCCTCTGTATCCTATAATATCACCAGTTTTTGTTAACCTTACTACCTGTATTTTTCTATCCAATCCTTCAGAAATAATTTTTGCTTTTCCAGTTTGAATAAAAAATAATCCGATCATAGTACTACCTTCCTGTGCAATATATTGATTTTTTCGGTAAAAGGAAGTTTCTTTTTTTTTACTTATTAATGAGAGGTATTCTTCTGAACAGTCTTTTTTAATAAAACAAGAGGTTGTTAAACAGTCGTTACAAGTAATGGATTTGAAAATGTGCTGATTCATTAGTTATATGTATGATAATGAAGATAAACCTTTTGGATAAAGATATTATTTTTAATCATTTGTCTGCAAATAAAAAATTCATTCTTTTTCATTTTTAAAATTTATGGCTGTTAATCATGCCCATTACATAGTATATAATAATTCAAGATAAAGAGAAAATTTATAGATTAACGTGCTCCATCAAAATAAATTTTGATGTTTTTCTTTTAATATTTTCTGTATTACATTATGCATCCACAACAAGCAGATGGATGAAATAAAGAATAATAGCATGAAAGAACTAGTCCATAAACCAGTGCCATCTAATAAATAGCCAAATAAAATAGGACAGAAAAACCCTCCTAATCCTCCTAAAACGCCTACAATTCCACCAACAACACCCACCTGCTCGGGGAAATATTGAGGAATGTGTTTATAAACTGCTGCTTTGCCAATACCCCAAACTATGCCTAATAGAATAATTAAAATACTAAATATCCAAATGTTTGCTTGGAAGTAGATTTTGGTAATTCCTTTGGCAATAAGTTGTTTTTTTGTTACAGAATCACCAACCTTAACATTAGCTTCTTGCCAAACGTCTTTTATTGGAAATACGAAACTCCTTTCATTAGCATTATCTAACCCCCTTTGATGTTGAGTTAGTTCGTAATTACATCCACCCACAATAATTAAATTAGGTGTAACTTTTTCGACTATTCCCGAATTCATTGCCATAATCCCTTTTCCTGGAGAGGTAATTTCCATTTTTGGGATAATTAAAGAGAAAGAAATGAATATAGAAAGGCTTAACACCCAATACATAACTATCCTGCCTCCATATTTATCACTCAACCAACCGCCTAATACTCTAATAATTCCAGATGGAAAACTGAATAAAGAAACTAAAAAACCAGCACTCACGATGGATAAATTATAAACATTTACGTAATAAGGCATTAACCATTGCGAAAAAGCAACAAAACATCCGAAAACTAAAAAATAGTATAATCCAAAACGCCACACTCTCAAACATTTTAATGGAGTAAGCTGTTTTAGAAATGTACGAGGGATGGTAGTTGGTTTTTTATTTTTTATTAATAATAAAAATAAAATTGCACAAAAAACCATAATAGAACCATAGATAATAGGTAATTTTCTCCAAGCATCTAAATTGTCTAAATTATTGGTTAAAGACAACAATAATGATGGAGCAAATAATGTTGTAATTGCAGCCCCTGCGTTACCTGCTCCAAAAATACCTAATACCAAACCTTGCTTTTCTTTTGGAAACCAAAGTGAAACATAAGCTACACCTACGGCAAAACTAGATCCCGCAACACCAAATCCAATGCTACACAACAAAAAAGAGAGGTAGCTATCCGCATACGACATTAAAAACAAAGGAATAGAACTTATAAGCAATATTCCTATCATTACTGGTTTTCCACCAAATCGATCAGTAAGTAATCCTGCAGGAAGCCGTAGTAAAGATCCAGTAAGTACTGGAGTTCCAATGAGTAGCCCTACTTTAGCTAAGTCCCAATTGTAGATTTGGTTGGAAGTAAGAAATGTAATCAACACACCATTTAACATCCAAACAGCAAAACATAAGGTAAAAGTGAGTGTGGTTATTAATAAAACAAAATAGCTTTTTTTTAAACCATCAGAAGCTAACATAACTCTATTTCAGTTAAGTAATAATATTAAGTGGCAAATGTATTATTCACTATTATTAAAATTCATGATATGAATCATAAAAGTCATATATTATAACCCATATTGAATTATAGATGCAAATTTTATTTATTCGAATTTCTGTTAGCTGACAGATTAAATTAATATTTTTTTCTAAATAAAAAACATAGATATATCTTTATTCTTTTATTGAATATTATCATTTTATGAAGTGATTGTTTTCGTAGTTTTGTTTCAAAATAGATAGATATACATGAAAGAATTAGAGCCAAATACACTAGAAAGTAGCGAATTAGTTGAACAAACCTTTAATTTTTGGTTTACTGATAATGAACATATCCGCTCACCTTTTCCAATCTATATACGACCAATTTTAAAAGAAAAGGCTGTTAATAGTTTCTTTAAATGGGTTTCTGAACTTAATCCAAAAGCAAAAGAAGAGGTTAATGATGAAATAATTGCCGAAAAATTTGAAGAAATAATTTTTGAAACTGCATCCAATTTAGTTTTAACTGAAGATGAAAAGTTGACCATCGAATACCCCTTTTTACCAAGATTAAGCGATGTAATTTATGAAGATGTGGCTAATAAAACTGGTGAGAGTATAATTGTAGATCGATTGAAAATAAAAGAAGGGGATTTTAGCTATTTGAAATTAAAACTTGAGAAAATAGATAACAAAGAAATTTGGGAAACAAAATTTGAGTTGCCAAAATAATTGGTTGAAGTATTTTTAAATTGGGTAATCATTTTTATAAATCATCTTTTGAGTAATTTCCTTATTAGAATTCCATAAAATATATTCACCATTTAGTTGGTCGTTTATGTATTCGCACTCAATAATTTTATTACCCACAGTATCCCAAGTTATCCACTTTCCTTCACGTTTTCCGTTTATAAAATTGCCTTCCATATTTTTCACTCCATTGTCATAATACCACGTCCAAATTCCGTTATTTTTATTTTCTTTTACACTGCCACTTCGTTTTTTTTGCCCATTGTTGTATTCAAATTTGTTATCTTCTTTGATAACAAAATGAAAAACTCCCCATGCTAGAAAAATAAATGCAGTAATTACTTTATGATAACTATGATAACTATAAGACATATTTTTTTAAAAGAAATAAAGGCAAATATTAATATTCCAACAAAATTAATATAAATACAGATACCTATTTATTTGTTATAAAAATAGTAATTAAATAAGTAATTTGATAATAATCATGTTATCGTATGTTTAAAAATTGTAACTTTACTAATATTTTTAAAATAAGTATTTAATCTTTTTTTAAATGAAAAATTCACCTGTAAAAATTCCATCTTGTTCGGAATGCGATAATAAAAATATTTTTGGTTGCTTACCACTTCACGAAATCGAAAAATTGAGTGTAAATAAGGATAATAATTTTTTTAAAAAAGGACAGGTCATTTTTTACGAAGGTAATCACCCTCATGGAATGTATTGTATTTATAATGGAAAAGTAAAAATTTCTAAATTAGGCGATGAGGGTAAAGAACAAATTGTTCGTTTTGCAGGAGAAGGGGAACTTTTGGGCTATAGATCTGCTTTAAGTAATGAGTCTTATAAGGCAACTGCAACCGCCATGGAAGATTGTTATATTTGTCATATACCCAAAGAAAAATTTTCGGAAGTGTTAAATAACAATAGTAATTTCTCTTTAGAAATTATTAGGTTACTATCGGATGATTTAAAAAAATCAGAACAAAATTTATTAAACATTTCCCAAAAACCTGTTCGTGAGCGAATAGCTGAAACACTTTTAGTTTTAAAAAATAGATTTGGGTTTGAGAAAGATGGAAAAACATTAACCATCGTTTTAACTAGAAGAGAAATTGGGGATATTGCAGGAACAACTACAGAAACAACCATTAGAACCTTATCTGAATTTGTAAAAGAAGGAAGTATTAAGCTCTCAGGCAAAAAAATTCTTATCCTTAATCTTAATAAGTTGCTACTTGCTGCAAACGTTCATGATTAATACTTTCCCATTAATCAATTCATTTTCCGAGTATTTGTTTTTTTAAATAATAAGTCTTTTTGTAAATATTTGTTATTTTTTTAATTACAACTAATTTGTTGTAAACCAACTGAAAATCAGAATAGTACCACTTGGAATGATTTTTTTTAAAAGAAAAATCATACTTTTAGATGATACACATCATGTTAAAAACTATCACTTATCATGTTTTATTGAAAAGTTGTGGGTTACTTTTATTCTCAATTATGACACAATTATAACTATACCAATAATTCAATTTTATTTTTTGCTTGACAGCAGGTATAGTTTTTCGTTTTAATATTTCAAAATCAAGTAAAGGATGAAATCAAGAATAAAATTGGTTTTGAATTTAAATGATATAATATGAAAGACTTAAAACAAATTATTGATGAATGTAAGGATTTATCCTTCGATTTGAATTTTACTAGGGCAAAAAAATGGAAAGAAGAAAAACCTGGAAGAGTATTGGTGGGTTACATGCCTATTTATTTTCCTCGTGAAATCATCCATGCAGCAGGTGGATTGCCTGTTGGAATTTTTGGTGGAGGTGATCGTAAGCAAATTATTAAAGGAGATGCTTATTACCAATCGTACATCTGTCACATTCCAAGAAGTATCATGGAATTGGCTTTAGATAAACACTTCGACCACATGGATGGATTTATCTTTCCTTCTATTTGTGATGTTATTCGAAATCTTTCAGGAATATTTAAACAACACAAAATTGGAAAGTTTGTAAAATACATGGATTTTCCACAAAACTTCTTACCTCAAATTGGTGGCGTATTTTACCAACAAGAAATGGAACATGTGTTGGAATACATTAAAGAAATTAACGGTAAAGTTCCAACCACAGCAGAGTTAAATCATTCTATAGATTTATACAACAAAAACCGACAATTAATTTCTTTTATTTACGATATCCGACAAGATTATCCTTGGCGTTTAAGTATTGAAGATGTGTATTATATTGTTAGAGCTGGAACAGTTATTCCAGTTGAAGAACACAACAAAATTTTAGAACAAGTTTGTACTCACATTAAAGAAAACATTGGTGTTCCTCAAGATAAAATTAAAGTAGTGATTTCAGGTGCTTTTTGTGAACAACCTGCCATTGGCTTAATTAGAGCAGTTGAAGAAGCTGGGTGTTATGTGGTAGATGATGATTACATGTTGGGTTCAAGAATGATTTTAGGAGATATTGATGCAACTACCAATAAACCTTTAGAAGCTATTTCTAATTTGTATATCAAACAAAGTCAGTATTCATCTTCGATTTATGATGTAAACAATCCTAAGGAATATCGTTTGGCAAAAATTGTAAAAGAACGTGGTGCTAACGGAGTAATCTTCGCTGCAGCAAGTTTCTGCGACCCTAGTTTATTAGATGCTCCAATTTTCCAAAATGCGTTTAACAAATTAGGTATTCGTTACATTGCGTTTCAGTACAGCGAAAACATCAATCAATTTAAAGTAATTAAAGAACAAGTAGGTGCTTTCTCAGATTCTATCAAATTATGGGAAGACGAACCGGCTGCTATTAGTAATATAAATCTAACGGCTACTGATTCCTGTAAACACTAAAAATTGTATAAACTAAATGTAAAATAATAAATCAGCTACCGCACCAATTTTCTTGCATTAACAGGCATGGAGCGTTGGAAACTCCCTCCCTTCGGGAGGGTTGGGGTGGGCTTTAAACTTTCGAAATTATGTCTCAAGAAGCTCAAAAAGAAAAAAGTATGATTCTCCAAAAGGAGATGATTGAAGGATTATTCAACAATCTTGATCATGCTAAAGAATTAGGTAAAAAAGTGTGCTACACCTTTGTACCAGGAAACCTTTCTGAATTAATTCGAACATTTGATATGTTACCTGTATATCCAGAGATTAACGCTTTACAAAGTGCCATGCGTAAAAAATCGGGCGGATACATTAAAGAAGCTGAAAAAAATGCTCACTCCGAAGACGTTTGTACTTACGTAAAATGTGATGTAGGTATGATGATGAAAGGAAACATTGGACCAACAGGAACAAAAATTCCAGAACCTGATGTATTGCTTTTAAGTTATACAGGTTGTTTTACATTTATGAAATGGTTTGAAACCTTAAAAAGAGAATACCCAAATGCCAAAGTGATTATGGTGCATACGCCTTATCAGGAAAATGCAAAAATGACTCCGCAAATGGTAGAATATATGGTAAAACAATTTAAGGAAGAAGTCATTCCTCAAATGGAAGCCGTTACTGGTATTAAATACGATGAAGCAAAATTGCAACGAATGTTGGCTCTATCGAAAGAATCGGAAGACTGGATTACCAAAATTTTTGATACAACAAAACATCGTCCATCACCTATCGATGCTTATTTTGCTGGAGTTTATTACATCGGACCAATCAACATTGGTTTTAGAGGAACTCAAGAAGCGGTAGATTATTACAAAGAATTATACTCAGAAATTCAAGAACGAATTCGCTTAGGATTAGGACCCATTACTCCAGAAGGAGAAATGAAAGAAGAAAAATACAGATTGGTAGTTGAAGGGCCACCAAACTGGACAAGTTTCCGTGAGTTTTGGAAAATTTTCTACGATATGGGAGCTGTAATTGTAGCATCTTCTTATACCAAAGTTGGTGGGGTTTACGATATGGGCTGGCGACACGACCCCTCACGACCATTGGAATCGTTGGCTGAATATTGTATGAATTGTTACACCAATTTAAACATTCCACAACGGATTGATTTGCTTTCAAAATGTATAACAGATTATGATGCTGATGGTTACATCACCAACTCTATTAAAAGTTGTAACTCTTTCTCTGCTGGTCAGTTGGGTATGATGCGTGAAATTGAAGACCGTTTAGAAGTTCCTGTTGGGTTTATTGAATCTGATTTAGTTGACCCTCGTTACTTCTCGTATTCAAATATTAAAAATCGTTTAGAATCTTACTTTCAAATGTTAGCTCAACGAAAAATGATGGAAAAAGAAAATGTATAATAGTTAACAGTTCTCGGTTAACAGTGAACAGTGAACTGAAAACCGTGAACCGAAATCCAAAAAAATAAAAAACTATGAAAAAATACTATTTAGGAATCGACCTTGGCTCAACCACTTCAAAGGCAGTTATCATCAACGAACAAGATGAAATTGTTGGAAGAGGAATAACCAACACCAGAGCAAATTATAAAGTTGCTGCCGATATTGCTCGTGATGAAGCAGAGTATGATGCACGTTTTAACCTACTTCAACGAAAAATTGGAGAAGACGTTACTAAACCTGAATTTAAAAAATACATGCAAGATTTACGTAGTGTATTTCAATACGGTCAGTTTAGAAGGCGAATGGAAAGTTTAGAAAGAATGCTCAACAAAACGGTTGAAGAGTTTAAGTACGAAAACAAAGCTGCCATTTTGGTAAAATTAAAAGAAATCATCGAAACCATTCGTCCACAAATTCAACACGGGTTTATTAATGAAGATTTAGGTTCAAAAAATCAATTTTTCCGTGATATTGTTAGCGAAAAATACAATGTTGAAGTAGAGGCAAAAGGCAAAGAATATTATGAACCTTTAATGCTGGCTTTCGATAAAAGTATTACTCCTATCGAAAACGAAATGGTTCACTACAATTTTAAAGAATTAGTATTGGAAGCCATGAAAATATTGGATGAAAAATACAAAGGGTTGGCTGATGAGCAAGAAGACGGTAGCAAAGAAGATTGGTATTATGCTCAATTAAATGCCGTGAAAGATAACTATAAAAATGTTGAATTCACCTTAAGAGACCACATCGAAGATATTGCAAACGAAGAAATTCATGTGGCTAAAATGGTGGGAACTGGTTATGGTAGAGCATTGTTGCCTTTTCCTGAAGACTGTATAAAATCCGAAATTTTATGTCATGCTTATGGTGCACACGCCATTTTTCCAAATACTAGAACAGTATTGGATATTGGTGGACAAGATACTAAAGCCATCCAAGTGGATAGTCATGGATTAGTTACCAGTTTCCACATGAATGACAGGTGTGCAGCGGGTTGCGGTCGTTACTTAGGGTATATTGCTGATGAGTTTGGTTTATCGTTAAACGAATTAGGACCTGAAGCAAATAGAGCTACTAAAGAAACCACTATTTGTTCTACTTGTACCGTTTTTGCTGGGGCTGAAGTAAAAGAATTGTTACACAATGGAGAAGAACGTCCAAACATATTAGCAGGTTTACACAAAGCCATTGTTCAACGTGCCATGTCATTAATTGCTCGTTCAGGGGGTGTTCGTAACGAATTTACTTTTACTGGTGGTGTTGCAAGAAACGAAGCGGTACTAAAATATGTAAAACAAATGGTAACAGATTCTTATGGTGATATTACAATGAACATCCACACCGATTCTATTTTTATGGGAGCTTTGGGCGGAGCCATGTTTGCCAGAAGAAACATCAGTGCCGATTTACCAACTGCAAAAGAAAAAGCAAAACAAGAAAATTAACAACAACAAGGGAGCATACTCCCTTGTCAAAATATAGAATTATGAAAAACACAACAATTTACACCATGGGAGTTGACGTTGGCGGAAGCTACGTTAAAACTGCTTTAATGGAATACAACCAAGCTACTGGTGACCATAAATTAATAGATAAACAAACCGAAAAAATTAGAAAACGTGACCCAAAAGATGTGGTGGTTGATTCCGTTGACATGATTTTGAAAAGAAATAATTTAGACTACAGTAAAGATATTGCCTATTTAGCCTCTACAGGCGAAGGTGAAATGGTAGAGAAAAAAACCGGTCATTTTTACAGCATGACTTGTCATGCAAGAGGTGGGATATTTTTTGCTCCAACAGCTAAAACTGTGGTTGACATGGGTGGACTTTATGTTAGAGCCATTAAAGTGGATAACAGAGGAAAAGTTATGGATTACAAAATGACGGGTCAGTGTGCCTCTGGTTCTGGACAGTTTATCGAAAATATTTCTCGTTATTTAGGTTTAGCAATTGAAGAAGTTGGCGAAATTTCTTTAAAAGCCGACAACCCTGAAGTTCCTTCTGGAATTTGTGCAGTATTAGCCGAAACAGATGTAATTAATTTAGTTTCTAAAGGACTTTCAACACCAAACATTGTAAAAGGCATAAACATTTCTATCGCTCAACGTGTGGTTAAATTAATGGGTTCATTAAATGCCGAAACACCAATCGTTTTAGTAGGTGGTATGGGTATGAATGTAGGTATGATTCAAGCCATTGAAGAACAAGCGATGGAAAACAAGAAAAAAGCATTCGATTTTATTGCTCACCCTGATGCTATTTATTCAGGAGCTGTTGGTGCAGCACTTTGGGGTGGTTTTAGGTATTACAAATTGAAAGACAAACAAGCTGCTGTGGTAGCGTAA
>Ga0100377_1000739_pt1 | contig 28236 bp, 22 predicted proteins | sample CryGeymeta201501_FD_83664 | JGI IMG/M metagenome (GOLD analysis project Ga0100377, IMG submission 83664) | Groundwater microbial communities from Crystal Geyser aquifers in Utah, USA - Crystal Geyser metaG 2015-01 | ecosystem: Environmental > Aquatic > Deep subsurface > Groundwater | place: USA...
AAGCCATTCGGAAAATAGATGCCGATGGATCCGACGTAGATTCTGTCTCCAGGTGGCGTCTGATGGGAGGGAGTGGGCCCAGAGGCCCATCACCGAGCAGAAGACACACCTGGGGGCAGAAGACACGAGGAAACAAGGCACATATTTTTCGAACGGCTTCTCAGCTGCCGAGGAAGACGAGCGAGGCGTGGCGGGCGGCGTCGATGAACGGGGCCGGGAAGAGGCCGCCGAGCAGCGTCGCCAGCAGGCAGATCACGATCGTGACCACCAGCGTGGGGGTCACCGTGATCTTGCCCGTCTCGATCGGCTCCTTCATGAACATCGCGCGGGCGACCTGCAGGTAGTAGAACAGGCCCACCACGGACAGGCCCGCCGCCGCGACCACCAGCCAGCCGAAGCCCGCACGCCAGACGGCCAGCAGCACGTAGACCTTCGTCCAGAAGCCGACCATGAACGGGATGCCCGCCAGGCTCAGCAGGAACGCCAGACCGGCCGCCGCGAGCATCGGGGAGCGCTTGTAGAGCCCGACGAACTCGTCGATGGCGTTGGTGTCCTGCGTCGCCGAGGGGCCTGCGCCCTGCTGACGGTTCACCGCCAGCGCCTCGACCACGAAGAACAGCCCGATGTTCGCCACCGCGTAGCCCATCAGATAGAACATGATGGTCGCCAGCGCGTCGCCCTGGCCCGCCTGGACGGTCTCCGGCGTGATCGAGGCCAGCGCCATCATCGGGAAGCCCATCTGCGCGATGCCCGAGAAGGCCAGCAGCCGCTTGGAGTTCTGCTGCGGGATGGCCAGCACGTTGCCGAGGATCAGCGAGCCCACCACGAGGCCGATCAGCAGCGGCGCCCAGCTGGCGTACTCGCTCAGGAAGCCGCCCACGAGGAGCTGAATCAGCGCCACGAGGCCCGCCGCCTTCGGCGCCACGGACAGGAAGGCCACGAACGGCGTCGGGGCGCCCTCGTAGGTGTCCGGCACCCACATGTGGAACGGCACCGCGCCCAGCTTGAAGCCGAACCCGGCCAGCATCATCGACAGGCCGAGCAGCCCCAGCGGCGCGACGCCGTGCGTGGCCAGGTCGGCGATGTGGGTCGTCCCGGCGGTGCCGTAGACGAGGCTGAGGCCGTAGACCGTGATCGCCGAGCTGATCGAGCCGATCACGAACAGCTTGAACGCCGCCTCGCTCGGCTTGCCGAACGCGATCCGCCGCCTGCCGCCGCCCTCCGGCCCGGTCTTGAACCACGCCGCGAGCAGGTAGAGCGGGATGCTCATCATCTCGAAGGCCACGAGCAACAGCACGAGGTTGCGCGCACCGGCCAGCAGCGTCATGCCGAGCAAGCTGACCAGCAGGATGGAGTAAAACTCGCTCTGCCGCGCCCCGGTCTCCCGGTTCAGCCGCGCGATCGAGCCGAGGATCGCCAGGGCACCGATGCCCAGGAAGATCTGCTTGAACAGCACCGCCATCGGGTCGCCGACGTAGGCGCCAGACATGGCCGCCCCGTTCAGGTCGAGCACGAAGGTTCCGGCCAGGCACAGCAGGACCTGCGCCAGCGCGACCCAGCCGATCAGCCACTTCTGGGCCTTCGGCAGGATCAGGTCGATGATGACGAGCATGATGGCCGCGCCGGCCAGCATAAAGTCCACGGTGAGGACCTGCATGCCCTGGAGCCAGACTTCATTCATCGCAACACCTCCAGCGCCTTGCCGGCGACGGCGGGCAGGTACTCTGACGTGGCCAGGTCGATGAAGTCGAGCAGGAGCGACGGCCACGCGCCAAAGACGATCAGGCACAGCCCGAGCACGACCAGCGGCACCCACTCGAGACCCTTCGGGTCAGACAGGTGCTTCCACTTGATGTCCGGACCGGGGCCCCAAAAAATATTCTTGATGGCCCGCAGCACGTAGATCGAGGTGATCCACGCGCCGACCATGCCGATCACTGCCAGCCACGGCCAGCTCGCCGAAGGACCCTCCCACGCCCCGAGGAAGACCAGCCACTCGGCCACGAACCCCGCCAGGCCGGGCAGGCCGAGCGAGCTGAGGCAGGCGAGCGTGAAGAACACCGCCACCGCGGGCATCTTCTTGGCGAACCCGCCGAACTCCGGGATGTTCCGCTTGTGGTCGGCGCGCTCGTAGATGAGCCCGACCAGTGCGAAGAACAGGCCCGTCATCAGGCCGTGGGCGAACATCTGGTAGATGGCCCCGTTCCAGCCGCTCACCGTCAGCGTCGCCGCACCGAGCATCACGATGCCCATGTGGCTCACCGAGGAGTAGGCGATGACGTACTTGAGGTCCTTCTGCGACATCGCCGAGAACGCCCCGTAGAGCACGTTCACCGCCGCCACACCGCCCACCAGCCACACCCACTCGCGGGCGCCCTCGGGCAGCAGCATCATGCCGACCCGGATGACGCCGAACGCGCCGAGCTTCATCAGCACGCCCGCGTGCAGCATCGACACCGCCGTTGGGGCCGAGGCGTGACCGTCGGGGGACCACGTGTGGAAGGGCCACACGCCGCCGAGCGTCCCGAAGCCGATCCACAGCAGCGGGAACGCCCACAGCTGCATCCCGCGGCTGAAGTGGAACTCCTGCAACGTCCGCATGTCGAAGGTCGTCGAGCCCGCCTCGATGTACATCGCCGCCATGCCGGCGATGATGAACGCCGACCCGATGAGCAGCATCAGGGTCAGCTTCATCGCGGCGTACTCCTTGCCGCCGACGTCCAGCAGCTTCCACACGAACCGGAACGGCCCATCGTCCGCCACCTTGTTCGACGAGCCCCAGATCCCGATGAGCAGGTACATCGGGAGCACCGCGATCTCGTAGAAGAGGAAGAAGATGAACAGATCCAGCGATACAAACACGCCGTAGACCCCTGTCACCAGTACGAGAAGGAAGAAGTAGAACTCCTTGACCCGCTTCTCCAGCGTCCAGCTGGCGAAGACCCCCGTGAAGATGATCAGGCCGGTCAGCAGCAGCAGCGACACCCCCCAGCCATCCACGGCCAGCGTCAGGTGGATGCCGAGCGACGGCACCACCGGTATCGTCGACAACAGCTGAAGGCCGCCCACCGCCCTGTCGTAGGAGAACGCCACGATGATGGCGCCGATCAAGGACAGGCCCGCGCCGACCGCCGCGATCACCCGCATCGGCAGGTGCTTGCCCTCGGGCACGAACAGGATCGCCACCGCCGCCAGGAACGGCAGCGCGACGATGATTTCGAGGATATGGTTCATCATCCGATCACCGCCTTGACCACAACGATCATGATGAGGCCCACGATCACGGCGTACACGTAGTCGGAGACCACGCCCGTCTGACCGCGGCGCAACCCGCGACCGGCCATGATCGTCGCCCACGCGACGAAGTTCATCAGCCCGTCGATGATGTAGCGATCCACCCAGCCCGCCGTGTTGGCCAGGCCGAGCAGGAACTGCTCATACAGCCACCGCGCCGTCTCATCCACCGCAGACGCCCGGATGAACCGGACGGCCGGCGCCATCGCGCTGAACACCCCCGTGCTGCGACGTGCGGGCGAGTACGCCCACACACCCAGCCCGATCCCGCCCAGGCCAAGGCCCGTCGCGATGTAGCCGGTCATGCTCATGTGGAACTGGTAGGCCTCGATGCCCGCCATCTCGGCGATCGTCCCGCCGCCATACCCCACCCCGATGGCGCCCACGGCCAGCAGCGCCATCGGCGCCAGCATCACCAGCGGGCTCTCGTGGGCGTGCTCCGCCTTCTCCGAGCGCGCGCCGAACAGGGCCAGCATCACGATGCGCGTCATGTAGAACGCCGTCATGCCCGCCGTCAGCAACAGCACCGCCCACAGCACCAGCCGGTCGGACTCGTAGACCTCCTCCAGGATGACGTCCTTGGAGAAGAAGCCCGCCAGACCGGGGATGCCCGCCAGCGCCGCAGAGCCGATGATGAACAGGACCGACGACGGCTTCATCTTCGACCACAGCCCGCCCATGTCCTTGACGTCGTTGCTGTGCACCGCGTGGATGAACGAGCCCGCCACGAGGAAGAGCAGCGCCTTGAAGAACGCGTGCGTCACGAGGTGGAAGAAGCCGCCCATCATCGCCCCCGTCCCCAGCGCCGCCACCATGTAGCCGAGCTGCGAGCAGGTCGAGTACGCCAGCACCTTCTTGATGTCCGTCTGGATCATCGCGATCGACGCCGCGAACAGGGCCGTGAACGACCCCAGCCACGCCATGATCGTCAGGATGTCCGGCGCCGCCTCGAAGATCGGGAACGCCCGGACGATCAGGAAGACGCCCGCGGCGACCATCGTCGCCGCGTGCAGCAGCGCCGAGACCGGCGTCGGGCCCTCCATCGCGTCAGGCAGCCAGATGTGCAGCGGGAACTGGGCCGACTTGCCCACCACCGCCACGAAGAACATGCCCGCCACCCACGTCGCGCCCGTCGTGCCCAGCGCCGTCACCGTCGCCGCGTCCCACCCGAAGGTGCCCGAGGTCGTGTACAGCACGATCAGCCCGATCAGCAGCCCCATGTCGGCGAACTTCGTCACCCAGAACGCCTTGAGCGCCGCCTGCGCCGCCGACGGCTTCGTCCAGTAGAAGCCGATCAGCAGGTAGGAGGCCAGACCGACCAGCTCCCAGCCCAGGAAGAGCTGCAGCGCGTTCGGCGCCACGACCAGCGCTGCCATGCTGAAGATGAACAGCGAGTGATAGGTGAAGTAGCGCCCGAGCCCCGGCCCGTCCTCGTCGGCCATGTAGCCGAGCGAGTAGACCTGCACGCACAGGGCGACCACGGTCACCACGACCAGCATCGGCGCCGAGATCCCGTCGATGTGCACGCCGAGGTTGACCAGTGACTGGCCGCCCACCGGCAGCCACGAGACCTGGGAGTCGACCAGCGCGCCCCCCATCGAGAGCTGCTCGATCAGCAGCACGACCGACAGGACCGCGCTCACGACCGCCGCGAACACGCTCAGCCAGGCCGCCGGCTTGCCCGTGTGGCGCAGTGGAGACACCACGCCGAGCAGGACCGCGACCAGCAGCGGCCCGAACAGGGCCGCCAGTGCCAGATAGAGTGGATTCATCGCTGTCTACCCCTTCATCTCGGCTGCGTCTTCGACCTGGAGGCTCTTGCGGCTGCGGTACAGCAGCAACACCAGCGACAAGCCCACCACTGCCTCAGCTACGGTCAGCGCAATCGTGAACAGCGTCAGCGCCTGCCCCTCGGCCGCGCCGAGATAGCGGGAGAACGCCACGAGGTTGATGTTGGCCGCGTTGGCCATCAGCTCCACCGACACCAACAGGCCGATGGCGTTGCGGCGCGTCAGCGCGCCGTAGACGCCCAGGCTGAACAGCGCGGCGCTCAACAGGATGTAGGCTGAGAGCGGCATCAGGGGTCCCTCCTTCGCGCCAGGACGATCGCGCCGATGATCGCCGCCAGCAGCAGCATCGACAGCGCCTCGAAGGCCAGCAGATGTTCCGTCATGAACGACCGGCCGATCGTCTTCGCCGTGATGGTGTTCGTCTCCGGCAGCGCCGGCAGGTCACTGACCCACACCACCGCCGAGATCGCCCCGAACACGCATGCCGCCAGCAGACCGCCGGCCATCCGTCGGCCGCTCGTCGAGGCGCGGTCCACCCGGTGGATCTCGTCGGTCAGCATCACCGTGAACAACATCAGGGTGATCACGCCGCCCGTGTACAGGATGACCTGCATCGACGCCAGGAAGTCCGCCTCCAGCGTCACGTACAGGGCGCCCGTGCAGAACAGGGTCAGCGCCAGCCACAAGACGGAGCGGACGAGGTTCTTCGTCGACACCGCCATGAACGCCGAGGCCAGCAGGGCCGCGGCGATGACCGCGAACGCGATGAATGCGCCCATGTCAGCTCGCCTCCGCTTCGGTGGATTCTTCACCGGCGGACGCCGGCTTGTCCTGACCCCGGTCGGGGTCCTGCATCTCGGCCAGCTTCGTGGCCGTGGCCCAGGTGACCATCGGCTCGTTCGCGAAGAGCTTCTCGCGGGTCAGGAACAGGTCCTCGCGGGAGAACTCCGGCCGGGGTGCGTTGCGTGTCATCAGGATGGCGTCGGTCGGACAGACCTGCACGCACAGCTCGCAGAAGATGCAGGCGTTCATGTCGAGCGTGAAGTCGTCCAGGTAGCCGCGGCTCTTGCCCGTCCTGGGCGACTCGGCCTTCTTGCCCGCCACCACCGTGATGATGTCCGACGGACAGATCATCTGGCACTTCTTGCACGCGATGCACGCCTCCTCGCCGTGCTCGTCGTGCACCAGGGCGAAGCTCGTCCGGTAGCGGTCAGCCCGCTCGCGGCGCGTGCGCGGGAACTGGAGATCGGTGACCGGCTTTCGGAAGATGTTCCGGAAGGTCACCCACATCGACAGGAAGGAGCGGTAGATGTACTTCACGGGGCACCTCCGGCGAGCAAGAAGTACCGGAGCACGGCGGCCGCGCAGACCACCACCACCGAGATCGGCACCAACCAGCGCCAGCACGCTCGCATCAGCTGATCCGAGCGGAACCGCACCAGCGTCCACCGCATCCACAGGATCACGGTGAACAGGATCGCCGTCTTGAGCAGCATCCAGTGGATGCCCGGGAACACCGGCCCCGACCAGCCGCCGAGGAACAAGACCGACGCCATCGCGCTGGCGATCATCGAGTGCAGGTACTCGGTGAACGGGAACAGTCCATAGGACATCCCGGCGTACTCCACCGACACGCCGGCGATCAGCTCGCTCTCGGCCTCGGGGATGTCGAACGGGATCCGGTTGCCCTCGGCCAGGCTGGCGATGAAGAAGATCACGAAGGCCACGATGCCCGGCCCCGGCGGCCACACGATGAACCAGCTGTGGTCGGCCTGGTAGCGCACGATGTCCTGCAGGTTGAACGAGCCGGCATAGATCACTGGCACCAGCGCCATCAGCAGCATCGGCACCTCGTAGGAGATGCCCTGGGCCACCGCGCGCATACCGGCGAACAAGGCGTACTTGTTGTTGCTCGTCCAGCCCGCCATCCACAGCGGGAACAGCATCAACCCCGCGAACGCCAGCACCCACAAGACCCCGAGGTCGAGGTCGGCGATGACCGTGTCCGGCCCGAACGGGATGACCGCCAGCGAGGCCAGCGCGAAGAACATCAACAGGACCGGAGACAAGATGAACAAAGCCTTGTCCGCCTCACGCGGCACGACAAAGTCCTTGCGCATCAGCTTGAGCGCATCGGCCAGCGGCTGCAGCAGGCCCGCGGGGCCAACGAAGACCGGTCCGACGCGGTTCTGCATCCGGCCCGCGAGCTTGCGCTCGAACCAGATCGACCAGGCGACGAGCGTCAGGGCGACGGTCGCGATCACGATCCCGAAGAACAGGCCGTGCAGCCACGGGTTGGTGAAGATCGTGTCCCAGATTGCGGCGATGGTGTCCATCAGCGGTCCACCTCCCCCATGATCGGGTCGAGCGAGCCAAGAATGGCGATGGCGTCGCTGATGTTGTTGCCCGGCAGCAGGTACGGGATCACCGAGATGGCGTGCAGGCTCGGCGGCCGGATCTTGAGCCGGTACGGTCCCTGCCCGCCCTGCCCGCCGGCGATGAGGTACGTCCCCAGCTCACCGCGCGGGCTCTCGACGCCCACATACACCTCGCCGTCCTTGATCTTGACGCTCGCGGCCGAGTTGACCGCCTTGCGCGAGCAGATCGGCCCCTCCGGCACGCCCTCGAGCATGGCCAGGGCGATGCGGAGGCTCTCGCGAGTCTCCTCGTAGCGCACCATGAAGCGCGCGGTGCAGTCCCCGGTGGTCCGGGTGGGCACCTTGACCTCGATCTCGTCGTAGCAGTGGTACGGGGCGTCTCGCCGCAGGTCGAGATCCACGCCGCTCGCACGCCCGATCGGGCCGCCGAGCCCGAGCCCCAGCGCCAGGTGACGGGGCAGGATGCCCACGCCGTCCGAGCGGTCCTGGAAGATCGGGTTGGCGATGACGAGCTCGAAGAACTCGTCCAGCCGCTGGTCGATGAGCTTGAGCGCCTCGATGGCCCGGCCGGCCCAGCCCGCCGGGATGTCGTGCCGCTGACCGCCGACCGTGTGCGTGTTGTAGTGGAACCGACAGCCGGTGAGCTCCTCGAACAGGTCGAGGATGAGCTCGCGGTCGCGGAACGTGTACATGAAGATCGAGGCGCCGCCGCCGATGGCGCCGCCCACGTCCAGCGTGAACGTGCCGAGCGCCACCAGATGCGAGGCCACGCGCTGCATCTCGGCGAGGATCGTGCGGATCCACCGGGCCCGCCGGGGCACCTCCACCTCGAGGGCCGCCTCGAACGCCATGTTCACGGCCTGCTCGTTGATCATCGGCGAGACGTAGTCGTTCTTGTCGACGATCGGGGTGATCTGGGCGTAGGTCAGCTTCTCCATCAGCTTCTCCACCCCTCGGTGCAGATAGCCGGGATAGCTGACCGCCTTGACGATCACCTCACCGTCCATGATCAGCTTCACCCGGAACACGCCGTGCGTGCTCGGGTGCTGAGGCCCCATGTTGAGGACCATCAGATCGGCGTCGGGGTCGTAGTCCTCGATATCCATGTGTGGATCGGGGAGCTCGACGCCGCTCAGCGCATTGGGGACCTTCCCAGGCATGGGGCTACCTCCACGGGAAGTGAGGAGTGTCGATGGCGTAGTCGCGGCGCAGCGGGTGCCCTTCCCAGTCGTCGGGCATCATCAGGCGTCGCAGATCGGGGTGGCCGGCGAAGTGGACGCCGACGAGGTCGTACTGCTCGCGCTCCTGCCAGTCGGCCCCCGCGAACAGCGCGAACAGGGTGTCGAGGGGCTGGCCCGGCTCGAGCCGGACGCGCCAGGAGAAGGTGGTGGAGGCGCCGCGGGTGGGGTTGCGGAGCACGGTGGCGACCTGGAAGTGCTCAGGGGGCGGGTCGGGGTTGCGCCGGGACGGTTTCTCGCCCGGCCAGTGGCTCGCCACCACGGTCACGTACAGGGTGAAGCCGTGCGCCTTGAGCAGCTCCGCGAGCGCGACGTGCAGGCTGGCCGGCACCCACATCCCGAAGGCCACGACGTCCTCGGCGGTCAGGGGCTCCTTGCCTTCGTCCGTGGAAGGCGCAAGGAGCGCGGCGATCGCCGCCTTGAGTTCGGGGGTCACGATTCCTCCTCGGCGGGCTTGCCGCCACGGGACGCGCGCAGGACGTTGGTGGGCAGGTGGCAGGCGCGGGCGTAGGCCTCGGCCTCCTCCCGCCCCTCCTCGTCTGCGGCGCGGTGCTCGGCGCCGTTCATGCCGAGCGAGCGCGAGCGGTCGAGCTGGGCGGGCGTCAACAGCGGATCACGGTCGGCGTCCTGGATGCGATGGATGGCCGGCACGTTCATCTTCTCGGTCTCAGGCCGCGTCTCGATCGGCACCCACGTGCCGTCGCGCTGCGCCTTGATCTTCTCCTGCAGGCGCAGCAGGCCCGCCATGAGCTGCTCGGGGTTCGGCGGGCAGCCCGGGATGTAGACATCCACCGGCATGAACGTGTCGATGCCGGGCACCACGGAGTAGATGTTGCGGTAGAAGTCGCCGCTGATCGCGCACGAGCCCATGGCGATGCACCACTTCGGCTCGGGCATCTGATCCCACAGCTTCTTGACGCGCGGGGCCATCTTGACGGTGATCGTGCCGGCCACGACCATCACGTCGCACTGCCGCGGCGTGGCGCGCACGATGGAGCCCATCCGGTCGAGGTCGACGCGGGCGGCGTTGGTCGCCATGAACTCGATCCCGCAGCAGGACGTGGCCATGGGGAACATCCACAGGCTGTTGCTGGAGGCCCAGGTCAGCAGCTTGTCGATGCTCGTCACCGCCAGGTCAAGCCCGGGCACGCTGAGCATGTGGTCGAGCAGCGGGTTGGTGAAGTTGACGGTGTTGGGGTCGTTCGCGTCATCTACTGCCATTGGAGCGCTCCCTTCCGAACGGCGTAAAGCCAGCCGAGCATCAAGATCCCCAGGAAGACGAACATCTCCACCAGGGCAAACAGGCCGAGGTCTTCCAGACCCAGCGCCCACGGCAGCAGGAAGGCGGTCTCCACGTCGAAGAGCACGAACACCAGCGCCACCAGGTAGTAACGCGGATGGAACCGTGCCCACGCGTCACCGTCCGGCTCCTCGCCGCACTCGTAGGTATCGTACTTGGAGGCGACCTCTTGCTTGGGCCGGACCCGAAGGACTCCGGCGGCGATGATCATCGCGCTGGCGATGAACGCCGACAAGCCGAGGAAGACAAGCGCAGGAGCCCACTGTTCGACCATGGTCCTCTCCTTCAAGGCCCGACCCCCCGGCTGGGGGACGGGCATCGTGGCCGCGAGACGCTGTATCAGAATCCGTGCCGCACGCAAAGCCCCGTCCCTGCGAGGTCAACATTTGATCCACACACGCAAGCCTTGCGTCGGTCACCCGCAACCCACGAAAACCTTGCGCGCACCGCCCCCACGACCTCCATCCGCACCAGACGGCCTCCAACCGGCCCACCCCTTCGCTTGCGAGCCCCGATCGCGCAAATAATGCGCGGTCGAGTGATGGCGCGCGCACCCCTCGCGCTGCGCGCAAGACGCATCGACCGGATCTTTGAGCCGCGATACAATGCCCCCTCACGAGGATTGTCCCTCCCACCGTCCCGCCACCGAGAGGCCCGCCATGCCGTCACCGCGCCCCGCCCTCCTGACCACGCTCGCCGCGCTGCTCGCCGTCACCCTGACCGACTGCCGCCCTGCCACCGACGCCCCCGACCCGACTACGACGGCCGCCCCCACCGCCGAGACCGCCGCACTCGAGCCGCCGCCCCCACCCGCCCCGGCCCCGCCGACCCTGAAGCTCATCCGCGAGACCCGCATCGAGGCCCTGGCGCCCCCCGAGCCCGGCGTGAATCGCTACGAGGCCTCCGGCGTCCTCAGCCGCGACGGCAACCTCACCATCGTGCTCGACAACAGCCCCCGCTTCCTCGAGCTGGGCGACACCCTCGATCGGGTCGGCCGCTGGCTCGGCGACGCCGAGGGCTACGGCATGACCTCCGGCCCCCGCGATGGCCGCCTCGAGGGCTTCGAGGGCATCGCCCGGCCCGACCCCGAGCACTACCTCCTGCTGGCCGAGGCCCTCAAGCGCGACGACGACTGGCGCGCCTGGGTGGTCGCCTGGCAGCCCAACGACCCCGCCGGCCTCGAGACCCGCAAGCTCCGCCTCGAGCCCACCTTCAAGTCCGGCAACAAGGGCCTCGAGGGCCTCGCCTTCCTCAAGCTCGGCGACCGCCAGCTCCTGATCGGCCTCTGCGAGGCGCCCGGCGGCGACAAGGGCAAGAAGGGCCCCGGCACCCTCCACATCCACCAGCTCGACGACTCCGGCGCCCGCTTCCTCGGCAAGACCACCCTCCCCGCCTCCGTCCAATTCGACGACTACGCCGACCTCGCCATCTCCGGCGACCGCATGGCCGTCGTCTCCCAGGAGTCCGCCACCGTCTGGATCGGCACCTGGACCGAAGGCCCCGACGGCCTCCCCACCCCCGTCGCCCCCGGCCAGCTCTACAGCCTCCCGAAAGGGCCCGACGGCGAGGAGGTGTACTGCAACCTGGAGGGCATCGACTTCATCGATCAGGACACGCTCGTGCTCGTGTCGGACAAGGCCAAGTCGGAGCAGCCGAAGGTGTGCAGGGAGAAAGATCAGTCGGTGCATGTGTTCGGCATCCCGGCCCTCACCCCCCAGCCCCCTCTCCCGTAGGACGGGAGAGGGGGAGGCCCTCACCCCCCAGCCCCCTCTCCCCTCGACGGGGAGAGGGGGGGTAGAACAGGGTTTTTACTTATACAGCAACAGTTTACTGTCCGGCTCCCCCTCTCCCGTCATACGGGAGAGGGGGCTGGGGGGTGAGGGCCTCCCCCTCTCCCGTCATACGGGAGAGGGGGCTGGGGGGTGAGGGCGGCCGGGGTGAGAGCCAACCGGCGGCCGGGGTGAGGGCCCCATTGCGCCCTCAACCCCACTGTGCTATCCCACCCCGGCCCATGGCCGCGCTCCGCGCCGGCCTCGGCCCCCGCGCTCGCCCGCTCGCGGCATTGCATTATACTGAATTTCATTGTTGTCTGGTGCTTCATGAAACGAGTTCATGTTGTTTCTCTCGGCTGCCCTAAAAATCGCGTAGACAGCGAGCTGATGATCGCGCGGATGCAGGAGGGGGAGTTCGAGCTGGTCGGCGCTCCTGAGGATGCGGACGTGATCGTGGTCAACACGTGTGCGTTCATCGAGTCGGCCAAGGTCGAGTCGATCGAGACGATCCTGGAGATGGCCCGGTTCAAGGAGCAGGGTTCGGCGGAGCGGCTGGTGGTGACGGGGTGTCTGGCCCAGCGGTACGCGACCGAGCTGCTGGATGAGATGCCGGAGGTGGACTTCTTCCTCGGGACCAACGAGTTCACGCGGATCAACGAGGCGGCCGCGGGTACCTTGCCGAACCGGGCGTGGGTCAGCCAGGGCAGCTACCTGTATTCCAACGCGGACGCGCGGACGAATTCGGTGCGCGGGGGGACGGCGTACGTCAAGGTGAGCGAGGGGTGCAACCGGACGTGCACGTTCTGCATCATCCCGAAGATCCGGGGCAAGCAGGTCAGCCGGACGGTGGATGACGTGGTGGCCGAGCTGCAGCGGCTCGGGCGGGCGCAGGTGCGGGAGGCCGTGCTGGTCGCCCAGGACATGACCAGCTACGGCGTCGACCTCGGCGATCCGAACGCGCTCGCCGCGCTCATCCGCAAGGCCGAGGCCGCCGAGCAGGTGCCGGACTGGATCCGGCTGCTGTACATGTACCCGTGGAACTTCACCGACGAGCTGGTGCAGCTCATGGCCTCGGGCCAGCGGCTGCTGCCGTACGTCGACATGCCGCTGCAGCACGTCAGCGAGCGCATCTTGAAGGCGATGCGGCGCAACACGACGCGGGACAAGCAGCGGCGCCTGATCGACAAGCTCCGGGACATCCCCGGTCTGACGCTGCGCACGACCTTCATCACGGGCTTCCCCGGCGAGACCGACGCCGACTTCCAGGAGCTGTACGACTGGGTCGAGGAGGTCCGGTTCGACCGCGTGGGCGTCTTCACCTACTCCATCGAGGAGGATACGCCCGCTGGCGTCATGGACGGGCAGCTCGAGGAGCACGTCAAGGAGGAGCGGCGCGACGCCCTGATGGCGCTCCAGAACGAGATCGCTGCCGAGAAGAACCGCGAGCACGTCGGCAAGCGTCTGCGCGTCCTCGTCGACGGGATCAGCGAGGAGCACGAGTACGTCTACGAGGGCCGGCACGCCGGACAGGCGCCCGACATCGACGGCGTCGTCTACCTCTCCTACGACGACGGCGGCGAGCCCGCCACGCCCGGCTCCTTCATCGACGTCCAGATCGAGGACGCCTCGGCCTACGACCTCATGGGCGTCGTCGTCTCGGACGCACCGCTGCTCCTGTCCGCCGACGGCCTCACCTTCAATCCCCACCGCATCCCTGCCCAGGAGGGCTGAATGACCACCGACGTCCGCATTGAACGCTACGCCCATGGGGGCGAAGGCGTCGGCCAGCTCGAATCGGGCAAGGTCGTCTTCGTCGCCGGGGCCTTCCCTGGCGATCTCGTCAAGATCAACATCGTGGAGGAGCAGCGCAGCTTCGCCCGCGCGGAGCTCGTCAAGCTGCTCGAGCCAAGCGGCGACCGGGTGAACCCGGCCTGTCGGTTCGCCGACCGGTGCGGCGGCTGCCAGTTCCAGAACCTCGGCTTCGAGCCCGAGTGGCGTCTCAAGACCCAGGCCGTGCTCGACGTCATCGAGCGCATCGGCCGGCTGCCGCTGCCCGAGACCATCCAGCGCGTCGGCCCTGGCGCGCCCGAGCGCTACCGCCGACGCGTGCGCTTCCAGATCGACACCCTCGGCCGCACCGGCTTCTACGCCCCGCGCTCGCGGGACATCGTCCGGCCGGGCGACTGCATCGTCACCCACCCGTCGCTGCTGGCGGCGCGGGAGGCCCTCAACGGCCACATCAAGCGCTTCGCCGGCGGCAACCTGCTGCTGGAGATGTCCCACGACGGCAAGGACGTGGCGGCATGTCTCACCCCCGAGCGCGCCGAGTTCGACCTCTCCCGCGCCATCAAGGCGCTCGAGCCCATCCTCGAGGAGGCCTCGAAGACGACGCCGCTGCGCGGCATCCGCCTGGCCCCGGCCAACCCCTCGGCCTGGAAGGACACCGCCGACATCGGCCGCGTCCTGATCGACCTCAAGGTGCTCGGGCAGACCCGGCGCGTGCCCGTGGGCATGTTCAATCAGGCCAACGCCGCGATGAACGACGCCCTCGTCGAGATCGTCCTGCAGCAGCTCGAGCTGCAGCCGGGCGACGAGGTCCTGGAGCTGTACAGCGGCTGGGGCAACTTCAGCCTCGAGCTGCTCGCCCAGCCCATCAACCTCCACGCCATGGAGGTCAACGTCCTCTCGGTCAAGACCGCCCAGCACCTGGCCGAGCGCGACGACCGCATCAAGCAGGCGAAGAGCACCTTCAACTTCAGCCCCCGCGACCTGCTCAAGCGGCTGCCCACCAAGCATCGGCGGGCCGGGCGCTACGCCAGGATCCTCCTCGATCCGCCCCGCTCCGGCGCCCGCTCGGTCATCCCCGATCTGGGCGAGCTGCGCGCCCCGACCGTCGTGTACGTCTCGTGCGACGCGGCCACCCTGGCGCGCGACCTGGGCGACCTCGTCAAGCTCGCCCCCTACCGCCTCGCGCACCTGGCGCTGGTGGACATGTTCCCCCGCACCCGGCACATCGAGGTCGTGGCGACGATGAAGCTGGACGACGGCACGGCCGGCTGACGGGACGGGCGCGCCACGTCGCGCCCTCAGAGGGTGTTCCCATGACCTCCCGTCGTCCGGCTTGCTCTCGTGTCCACCGGTGTCCCCGCTCTCGTCATCCAGACCACCAGTCCGGATTGCTCGACCAGGAACACCGGTGAACTCGAGTTCGGCGCCGGACCCGGTCCGGTTGTGGGAACACCCTCTCAGTCAAGCCTGTTCTCGGCCCACATCTCCTCGACGCGCGGCGATGGGTTCAGGTCCCGTTCGGCGGGCTCGGGCTCGATCGGTGGGAAGTCCCGCTGCACCCCTCGCCATGCCCAGCTCACTGTGAAGCGGGCCTGCCACGGCGCCTGGAACGAGGGCTGCCAGTGGTCGAGCGTGTAGTCGCGCACCAAGGAACGCAACGGTCCATTCGGCCTCCGCGCGACTCTGGTAACTTGAGGGCGGCGACACGAGTCCGAACGCATAGCGGTGTGAGACTATCGTGTCCACTGCGGTCGGTGGCCCGAGATAACTCATGACTCCGTACTGATATCCGATCGCCAGGACACTGAACCACAGCCCCGCTCCGCCGCTGATCGCCAGCATTGGTGTCCGGCCTTGCTGATCGGCCCGCGCCAGCCACCCGCTCCCTATCGGACCGCGATGGTTGACGCGCACGTAGCCCTCCAGGCCTGCAGGCGACATGGCGTCCTCCGTGTGGGCCATCTCCCACCGCCCCGACAGCGCGTGCGAGCCGCTGAGCCCGCCCAGGGGGGACAGCGAGTCAACCCCTTCCTCGATCACCGTACCCAGGTTGGTGCTGGCCATGATCCGAGTGCCGCTCAGGTGCCCTGCCCCGGCGCCCAGCCACACCGAGGGAGCCAGCCACAGCCGAGGCTCCTCGCTCCCCCCTTCCGTCCCCATCTCAACGACCGCCGCTGGCCGCAACGAGAAGTCTCCCAGCCTCCACCCCATCACGCGACTGGGCACCACGAGCACCCGCAGGTCCGGCTTCGCGACCTCGCCGAGCGTGGGCTGCGCGACCGCGCGCCCCGCGGCGCCGAGCGAAATCAGGACGAAGAACAACAGGAGGATAGCCCGCGGCCGTGCTTGCATGGAACCTCGGCGGTAACAGAGAACGGCCGGGTGACCGTTGCGCGGAGCATGAGACAATTGTGATTCAACTGTCAATGAGAGGTTCGGCGTCTGCAGCGCTTGAGGCGCTGAGACGGCCCACGGCCTCACCCTTCGTCACGAATCGTCGCCAGGGAGGCTTCCAGGCGCTGTGCTCATCGGCCACCCCACGCCCGATAGCGCACGCCGACCCACCCGGCCTATACTGTGCCCCGGGCCCTCTCCGGCGCCTCGCCGAAACCTTCACCGAGGAGCTCCCATGAGCCAGCGTCAGAAGAAGAAGCTCGTCAACGAGGGCGTCGCCCGCCTGAAGGCGAAGCCCGGCTGGGACCCGGCGGCGTTCAAGGGCAAGACCCCCACCGAACAGCTCCGCGACCTCCATCAAGCACAGCGCACCCTGGAGACGGCCGCCGAGGCCGAGACCTGCGACGCCTGCACGGCCGCCCGAGCGGCCACCGATGACCCGACGGCGCTCTGTGACGCGCATCTGGAGGCGGCGCTCGGCTTCCGGTGAGGGCGCACGGTCCTGGCGAGCGCTCGATCACGCGAGGCCAGACGTCACGGTGGAAGGGTCGGTGTCATGAAGGGGACAGGACGGCCGCGAACCCAAGGGCTCAGAACCGCAGGAAGACCTCGTCATTGCTGACGGTGCGCAGGACCAGGTCGACCAGCGCGAGGATCTCGCGGAGGGTCTTCTGACGCTGGCGCTCATCGCTCCAGACCTGAAGGTCCCTGGCGAACGCCTTGCCGGTGTCGGCCAGGCGGAGGTGGATGTTGCACTCGTCGTCGCGGCGCTCCCAGCGAGCGGTGTCCATCTCCCAGAAGGGGTAGTCGAGCATGCGCTTGACGAACGCGCGCAGGTCGCGGGTGGAGATGTAGGCCGAGTAGAGCTGGTCCTCGGAGGGCTCGGCGCCCTGGGGACGCCAGCTCGCCAGGACCCAGCCGGTACCGGAGATCTGTAGGGTGGTGACCCCGTACTTCCACCGCGCGCCGCCGACCTGGCAGAAGAAGTGGAAGCCCTTCGCCGTCTCTCTGCCGCGCTGAATGGCGGTGAGTCGTTTGAGTATGACCTCAATCGGTTCCGACACTGCCGTCTCCTTTCCAGTTCCGCTGGCTGGCCGCACACACTCCGGTGGAATCGACATCGAGATGCTGGGGAGGCGGCCTGCGCCCGGCCTTTATACCGGCGTGCGGTCCAAGAATGCAACAGGGTTCTGCCGCGCCCCACCGCGAACGACGACCGCGAGCGGTGACGAGCCGACGCAGGTGCGCCGTGTCCCCGGCGCGGCGTTCGATGGGCGGGGCGTCGGCGGGCTCACAGTCTGGCCAGCAAACTCAGCGCCCCGCGTCCGGGGCCGGGTCGGCGGTGGCGAAGCGGAAGGGATAGGTGACCTTGACCGAGCCGTCGCCATCCGGCGCGGGAAACTCGAGCGTGCGCAGTTCGTCGAGCATGCACTGGTGGAGCTCCTGCTCGTGCAGGGAGCTGTCCGGCGCCACGGCCTCCAGGTCGACGTGCCCGGTGCCGTCCGCGGCCACGATCTCGAAGCTCAGCACGATGTCCCCCTCGGCCTCGGGGAACGACTCCAGCGTCTTCTCGTAGCAGGCCTTGATACCGGGCTTCATCTGACCGATGACGGAGCGGACGGTCTCCTTGTCGATCGACGCGCGAGGAGGTGCGGCGGCGCCCGCGTCGGGCGGCCCACCTGCGGCGCCAGCGTCCGGGCGGCCGTCCACAGACTCGGTCGGCGGCGCGTCCGACCGCGCGCGGTCCGGGTCCGACGGCGCGGCGGGCTCGGTCGGCGCCGCCTCGACGGCGGCGGACGGCGCGGCGGGGGAAGCCGCCGGGGGCGACGATGGGTCCGTCGGCGTCGTCGGGTCGGTGGAGCGCTCGGTGGGGTAGAGGCCGAGCGCGTCGTCCTCCGAGGAGGGGCTGGCGTCGGGGACGAGCCCGGCCGGGCTCGCCGTCGGCACCGTGTCATCATGCTGGAGGGCGATGACGATGGCGATGACGAGCATGACGGTCACGATCGCCGTGGCCCAGAGCAGGGTCTTTCCTTCCATCGCGTCCTCGGGGGCTGGGTGGCACACGCTGCCGGCTCGATCTGATACACGGCGATCGCAGGGGTGGCAAGCGCGAGGTCCACCGCCGCCTGCGGCGGCTCTTGCCGCCACACTCCGTGCCAACCTCGACTTCTCAAGTCCGAAAAGCCCAACTTGACGCCTCGACCTGGCCTTGTTCATCTCAACAAGCCCAACTTGACGCCTCGACCTGGCCTTGTTCATCTCAACAAGCCCACCCTGACGCCTCGACCTGGCCTTGTTCATCTCAACAAGTCCACCCTGACGGCTCGACCTGGCCTTGTTCATCTCAACAAGCCCACCCTGACGCCTCGACCTGGCCTTGTTCATCTCGACAAGTCCACCCTGACGGCTCGACCTGGGCTTCCTGGCCCGAGAAAGGGTACCTGGAGAGCCCCCGCTCGACCCTCGGCCTCCGACATCCGACCTCTGCTCACGTGGACGCCGCGCGTTCGGGATCCAACCGACGCATGCGCCACACGAGGCCCATGGGGCGTGACGCTCTGGACAGAAGCCAGGTCAGAGCCGGGCTCGACGATCGTAGACCCGTTGGACAACCGGTGCGTTTGACGCCCATCTGTCTTGTCGCGGGCGCGGACCGGTTGCAGTCTGGCCCCAAACGGGCGATCACTGTGGCTTGTCACGCACTCGACCGCCTCCGCTGACCCCGAACCCCGGTGCGCTCATGAAGCCTGCTGTCCCCCGTCCCCTCCTCCTGCTCCTCGCCGCCCTGGCGATCCTCGCCGGCTGCGACACCTCCTCGCCGCCCTCCCCCACCCCCGACGGCCCTGCGGTCACCGGGACGCCGGACAGACAGCCGGACGCCCCTGCGACCGCCCCGCCGCCGCTGACCGGCTTCTTTGAGCCGGGCAACTTCGCGATGATGACCATCCCTACGGCGACGGGAGGCGATGAGCGGCTGTCCATCCGGGAGCTCTCGGTCAAGGTGAGCGTGGTCGGACGGCTGGCCCGCACCGAGGTGACCCAGGTCTTCCACAACCACACCAACGCCCAGACCGAGGGCACCTACGAGTTCACGCTGCCCGCTGGCGCAGCGGTCAGCCGCCTGGCGATGACCGTGGACGGGCAGCTCATGGAGGGCGAGCTGGTCGAGCGTGAGAAGGCCCGCCAGATCTACGAGCAGATCGTCCGGCAGAAGAAGGACCCGGCGCTGCTGGAGTGGCAGGGCGGAGAGCGCTTCCGCACCCAGATCTTCCCGATCCCGGCCAACGGCGACAAGACCGTCGTGCTCGGCTACGAGCAGGTCCTGCCGCGAGAGGGCCGCGAGGTCCGCTACCGCTATGCCCTGCCCCACCTCGAGGGCGAGCCCGCCGGTAGCCTCATCGGTCACTTCATGTTCACCGTGAACACGGCCGGCACCGGCGCGCTGACCGCGACGGGCTACGACCTCACCATCGACGGCGCCAAAGCCACCTTCGACGGGCAGCAGTTCGTGCCGAAGGGGCCGCTCGGGCTGACCTTCACCGACACGACCGCCGCCGGCTCGACCGTGCGCTACGCCGAGCGCAAGGGCGAGCGCTTCTTCCTGCTGGACTACCTGCCGGAGCTGCCGCCGCAGAGCCAGGGCGGGAGGCAGGACGTGGTGCTGGCCCTCGACACCTCGGCCGGCATCGGGGCGACGGAGCTGGCCCGCGTGGTGGCGACGGTGAAGGCCCTGGTGGCCGCGCTGCCCGAGGGCGTGCGGTTCAACGTGGTCCACGGCGACCTGCGCGCCGAGGCATGTGCCGCCGCGCCGATCCAGGCCCCAGCAGCGGCACCGAGCTGCCTCGACGCCCTCGACGCGGGCGGCGCGACCGATCTTGGCGCGCTGCTGGGCGCCGCCATCGACGCGGCCCGCCCCATGGCTGGCTCGCCGACGGCGATCGTCGTGTTCACCGACGGCGTCGCCTCCTACGGCCAGCTCGACGGCGACCTGCTGCGGAGCACCACGGTGAAGGCGCTCGGCGAGGTCGGGGCGAGCTTGCATACGGTGGCCATCGGGCATGAGCCGGATGAGGGGTTTCTGGCCACGCTGGCCGCCGAGGGGCGCGGCCACAGCGTGAGGATGACGCCGCAGGACACGCCCACCAGCATCGTCGAGACCGTCGGGCACGTCGTCCATGAGCCGCTGCTGAGCGACATCACCGTGGAGGCCATCGGCGGCAAGGTCGAGGGGCTGGTCCCCCACCACGGCGTCCACCTCGCCCGCGGCGAGTCGCTCGCGGTGATGGGGCGGCTCGATGAGGGCAAGACCAGCGTTCGCGTGCGCGGTATGTACAACGGCCAACCCATCGAGCGCACCTTCGACCTCGACGGCAGCGCCGCCAGCCCCGACAACGACCTCGTCGTCAACTTCTGGGCGCGCGCTGTGATCGAGGAGATCGAGCGGGGCCACGCCAACCGGGACAAGATCGTCCAGACCTCGCTCCACTACGGCGTCATGAGCCGCTACACCTCCTTCCTCGTCCTTGAGAACGACCAGGCCTACAAGCAGTTCCAGGTCGCACGGCTCAAGGAGGCCGAGCGGCAGCGCAAGGTCGAGGAGGACCAGAAGCAACAGCAACAACAGAACCTGACCAAGGGCACCGGCAACCTCCAGGAGGTGCTCGCCGCGAACAAGGACAAGGCGCCGGGCGGCGAGGCGCCAGCCCCCGAGCCGAGCCCAGGCGACGATGCGAAGGAGGAGGAGGGCAAGGTCGGCGACGAGAATGCACCCGCCGAGCGGGCCGACCGCCAGATCGTCGCCAAGAACGACGTCGCCGAGCTCGCCGACCCCAAGCCCCTGGAGCGTGAGATCGAGGAGTCCGAGGAGTCCGATGACGTCGCGGCAGCGCGGCCTCCCCTGGCCGACCCGCAGAGGCGGCGTGAGCCGCCAGCGCCACCGCGCAGGGCCGGGGAGCGCCTCAGCGGCCTCGGCCAGATCGACACCGGTGGCGGCAAGGGCAGCGGCCTCGGCAACCTGGACGGCAAGGACAGCGGCCTGAGAAAGGACAAGCGCAAGAAGTCGGACGGCAACTACTACGACAACCAGCTCGCCCAGCTCGAAGGCCGCAGAGACTCCCTCAGCGTGGCCGAGCAGGCCCGGCTGATCGAGGTCTACGTCAACGTGCGCCAGAAGGCCAAGGCGAAGGCGTACCTTCAGGAGCTAACTCGCGCCGTGCCCGCCGACCAGCGCCCCGACGGCGTCTACGCCCTCTTCGAGCCCCGTCCGGCGCTCCGGGAGGCCTTTCCGAAAGAGTATGAGGCGGTCGCCAGGGAGATGCTGGCCAGGCAGCCGACCCCCGCCAACGTGGTCAACGACCTCTGGGACTATCTGGCGCAGGCGCGGCGGTTCGGCGAGCTCGAGAAGACCTTTGCGAACACGCACGTCGACCCGCTGACCGCGTCCACGAACCTGTGGGAGCTCATCTCGACCTGGAACCAGCCGGCCGTCGCCGAGCGCCTGCTGGACCAGTGGACGAAGGCGGGCCTCTACACCCAGGGCGAGCTCTACCAGATCGTGACGGCCAACCCGAACCTGAAGGCGCGCCTCGGCCGCCAGCTCTACACCATCTCCGCCGAGCTGGTGCGGACGGGCGACAGCCGCCCCGAGGTGATGGACGACTTCGTGCGCACGGCCACCGAGCAGGGCAAGGCGGCCGAGGCGGCAGACACCGTGCTGGCGCGATGCGCGCAGCCCAAGGAGACGGAGGTCGAGTTCTGTTACCAGTGGTACACGGCGACGTCGGCCGATCCGCGGGTCAAGGCCCGGCTGGTCGAGCTGAACAAGGACCGGCTAGTGGCGGTGGCGAAGCAGCGGCAGCAGGACATGGGCAACATCCAGCTCATCCTCCACCAGGTCCAGCTGCTGCGCGAGGTGGGCGAGGCCACCGAGGCGATGCGCCGGCTGAGCGAGATGGTCGAGTTCGCCCCGCACGACTACGCCACCCGCGTGGCCTACGCCCAGCAGCTCACGCAGGCCAAGCTCGTGGACGACGCTTGCGCGCAATACGCCGCCGCCGTGCAGCTCAACCCGTCTGAGCGCGACGCGTTCCGCACGATGATGGCGCTCCGGCGGGACTTCGAGTCCCACGCCACGGGCCTGCGTCGGTGCATCGTGGACGGTGTGTCGAACCTGCCGGTGCAGCGCGCCGTGTCGCTCGTGCTGACCTGGGAGGACCCCAGCGCGGACGTCGATCTGCACGTGCACGAGGTGGGCGGCGAGGAGGTGTTCTTCTCGCATCGGGAGTCGGCGAACGCGGGGCTGCTGTACTACGACATCACGGACGGCTTCGGGCCGGAGATCTACGTGCTGGGCAGCGGCCCGGCGGGCGAGTATCGACTGACGCTGGTCTACTACAGCGGTACGGCGCGCAACATCACCGGCACGCTGACCATCCTGCGCAACGCAGGGTCGCCCGAGGAGACGCGCGAGGATCGTGCGTTCACGCTCCCGGTGGCGAACTCTTCGCTCCAACTCCCGATGGGCGTGTTCCGATTGTAGCGCGGCACGGGCACGCCCCCCTCACGGGGGCGCGCGCCCTCGCGAACGCACAATGTGGGACATGTGGACGGTCGCCCGACATTGCCCTTTCCATGGATGTCCATCTGCGCTAGAGATGTGGGCCGCGAGAGGGTGCGATACGCCCTCTCGCGGGCCGCTCGCGTCCCGCGATGGTGCGCGTGCTCTGGCCGTCTCCGGAGCTGTACCCCCAACCTGTGGGGTTGAGTGACGGGGGCTCCCTTCGGCACGACCGCCTCGCAGGCCCGGTATGGGACGCGCGCGACCTCTTTGGGCCGTCTTTCTTGCCGCCATCGAGGAGCTCCATGCGTCACCTCTCCCGCCTGCTCGCCGCCCTCTTCATCGTCACCAGCCTCAGCGTCGTCGCCACGGCCGACGCGGCCGACTGGGTCCACCGCCCTTCACACCAGACCCGCATCACCGCACCGGTCCGTCTGGACGCGGACACGACCGCCAAGGCCGTGCAGGAGGTGCTCGGCTCGCTCGGGGTGGGTGAAGCGAGGCTCATGTCGCGGGGCGCTGTGCCGATCATTGGCGGCAACACCGTGCTTCGGTATACGCAGACGCACGACGGATTGCCGGTACTCTCGACCTCTGCGGCGTTCGTGGTGGAACCCGACGGAACGATCGCCGAGGCCATCCTCCAACTGGAACACAACCTCAGCGTCGCGACGAGTCCGACGGTCGGCCTCGACAAGGCCGCGCAGACCGTGGCCGGCTCCGAGCCGGGGCTGCCCACCGACGAGGCGATCTCGACGCTGGCCGTGCTGCCCGCCCCGAGCGTCGGCGGCCGGCTGGTCTGGGTCCTGGACGTGCCGAGCGCGGGCGGCGGCCTCCGCTTCATGGTCGACGCCCACGACGGCGCCCTGCTCGACCGCCGCCCGCTGGCCCGCAACGTGCGCGGCCGGGTCTATCCGGCCAACCCCATCGTCACCCCGGACCTGGTCGACGTCGAGCTGACCGACCTGGACGAGGCCGACCCGCTCTACCTCAACGGCTGGAGCGGCAACTTCGCGGTGACCAACTACGCCGGACTGGTCCCGATCACCTCGGCCATCCGGATGGAGCAGACCCTGACGGCCGACGCCGACGGTGAGTTCCTCTACGATCCGCCGGCGGACCCGCTGGACGGCTCAGACGCCTTCGCGCAGGTGTCGATCTTCTACCATCTCACCCGCGGCCGGGACTTCTTCACCGAGCAGATCGGCCTCGACATGACCGGCGAGGCGTGGAAGCTGACCGCGGTGGCGAACGTCATGGACGGCGACTACCCCATGGACAACGCGTTCTACTCGCCCATGGGCACGACGAACGTGACGTTCAGGGCGCCGAGCCTCATCGCCATCGGGCAGGGCTCGATCATCGACTTCGCGATCGACTCGGACGTGTTCCTGCACGAGTTCACCCACTACGTCAGCGAGGTGGCGATCGGCTACAACCTCGGCCAGTTCGAGTTCAACAGCTACGGCCGCAACCCGTTCAGCGGCGCCATCGACGAGGCCGTCGCGGACTACTTCGCCGGCACCATGAACGGCGACCCGGTGCTGGCCGAGTCCGCCCTGGGCACCTTCGGCGCGGCGCGCGACCTGAGAGACAAGTCGGCGCGGTGCCCCAAGGACGTGGTCGGCGAGGTCCACGAGGACGGCCGGATCATCGGCGCGGCGGCGTGGGGGATGCGGGAGACGTTCGGCGCGGAGCTCGCCGACCAGCTCGTCTGGGGCGGCACCGCGCTGGTGCCGGCAGGCGGCAGCTTCGGCGACTGGGGCCGCGGCATCAAGCGTACGGCTGACCTGATGGCGAACGACGGCATCCTCAGCGACAGCCAGGTCGCCGAGGTCTCAGCGATCCTCGACGCCCAGGGCATCCCTGGCTGCGAGCAGGAGATCGAGCTCGAGGCGGGTGACCCGAAGACACTTCTGGCCGTGGGTCTGGACTGGTACACGCAGTTCACCGGCCGCACCTGCGCGCAGCTCCAGGAGCGCGGCGTTCAGCAGCAGGCGCTGTTCCACTTCGTCGCCCAGCCCAAGCGGGAGGATATCGGCCTGCGCTTCAAGGTGGAATACGACTCCTTCGAGCGCGGCGACCTCTCCTGGGACCTGTATGCCCGCGAGAACGACCACGTCACCTTCGAGCTCCAGGGCCACTACGGCCGCTCGGTAGCGACGAAGTGGGACTACGAGGAGCTCGGCGTCAACACCCGCACCGGTGAGCTGGTCATCGACGCCAACTCCCAGCCCCCCTTCGACCCGCTGGCGAGCTACCACATCGTCCTGGTCAACAAGAGCTGCGTGAGCGGCGAGGCGACGTTCTCGGTCGAGCACATCGCGCCCGAGCCCGAGGTGACCAACAACGGCGAGCTCAACAACGGCACCACCAACAACGGCGAGCTCAACAACGGCGAGCTCAACAACGGCGCCACCAACAACGGCACCCTCGACCCGGGTCAGAGCCCGTTCATGGGCGGCGACACCGTGACCACCGGGCAGCTCGGCGGTGGCGGCTGCGCGTGCGCCGTGCCCTCGGGCTCCTCGACGCGGACGCCGATGGCGTGGATGCTGGTCGGCCTCGCGCTGGTCGGGATGGCGGCTGTGCGACGGCGGTAGGGACCATCCTGTCCCGTCCCACGCTGTGCTGCGCTCGTCGCGCGTTGCGGCCTCGCTGCGCCTGCACTATCATCCGCAGCAGCAACGCCTGCTGGAGACGTGACGCATGACATTCTGGGGCGACGCCATCACCCACGCCAGAACCGCGGCCAGGCTTGAGCTCGGCGACCTGTCAAACCTGGCAGACCTCACCGCAGCCCGTCTGGATGCGTTGGAACGGGGGGCTGAACCCACCACGCAAGAGCTCGACGCGATCGCGACGGTGTTCGGGATCGAGCTGTCTGAGCTGGCCGGGGCCGAGATCGATGGCGCGCCGGCGACTCTGCTCTTTCGAGCATGGCCTGAGGTGCAAGGGGATCTCTCCTTGTTTGGAGCGCAGAACGCCCGAACACTCGGCACCTTCCTTCGGTGTGTCCGGCGACTCGACACGCTCGAACCATCGCGATCATCCCTGGGAGCGCTTGGCGTTTCGCCCGAGCTGGCCGCGGCTGCGACGGCAACAGAACGAGGGGCAGAGCTGGCGGCGCGCGTGCGCCAGAGCCTGGGGTTGGCAGAGGCAGAGGCCATCCCCTCCATGCTCCAACTTTGCGGGCAGCTGGGTGTCGCGGTCTTTGGTCTTCTCGAGGAGGATGACCCTCTACCTGGCATCGACGCCGCCTGCACGCTGCTGCCACAACCTGCTGTGCTGCTCAATCTGTCCGGCTACCGGGGTTCCTGGTGGCGCGTGCGCATGACCCTGGCACACGAGCTCGCCCATCTGCTCTTCGATCATGTGGGCCCCCATGGGCTCACACTGCCTTACCTTGTCAGCCCCCAGCGACGCAGCAGCGCGCTTCTGGAGGGGATCGAGCGTCGAGCCAACGCCTTCGCCGCGTCCTTCCTGGCACCGCCGGCCGGGGTACGCACTTGCGTTCAGCCGCTCGACGACCCGACCTGCGAGGAGGCCATCTCCAGGATCATCCACACCTTCGGGGTGGGCCGCAGCGTCGCGGTCAATCGCATCACGGACGTCGTGCTGGAAGCAAAGGACTCGCGAAGAGAGTCGATGGAGAGACGGGCGAGCCACAGGCCCATGCCCGACTGGGGGTCCGACACCTATCCCACCCACCACTGCGGACTGCCGGGCGGTCCGCTGCGGGCCTCCGTTCTCCGTCGGTTCGAGGAAGGGACGATGGGCGCCCTCCGTGCCAGAGAGCTGCTTGACCTCGAACCGACGGATTGGCTGCCGGAAGGTGCGGGGTTGAGCCACGAGCGGCGCCAGCCGCTGCTCTCCCGCCGTGACGTGGTGAGTCGACTGGCGACCCAACTCCTTCGCCGGGCAGGCTACGGACTGCGCACCGTGCCCACGGACGTGGAGCGGGTCGGTGATCTCCGGCGTGTCACAGTGGCCGAGTGGACTGACGACGGGCACCAGCGCGTGTGCGGTGAGCTGATCCTCGACGACGGGCTCGACCTGATCGAGACCGTCCTCCCGTTGACCCGTCGGTGATGAACCCGAGCTGGCTGTCGCTTCACCTTGAGCAGCAGCAGGACGACACCTGCGTCGCCGCCTACACGGCGATGTTGTTCGCCTGGCAGGGCAAGCAGACGTCAGAAGCGGCGCTCTGCGGAGCCTGGGCCGAACCTTCGCGAGGTGGCTGCTCGCTCACCCTCGCGGCGAGAGCGCTGAACGGACACCTCGACCTGACAGGGCTGTCCAACACACGTGTCCAGCTCGCCCGCATCAAAGCGGAGCTTGCGCATGATGGTGCGCTGCTTCTCGGAGACCGAGATGGCGGTTGCCTTTGGCCCGCCTGTTCGGGATCCTGGCCACCTGATCCGCTGCGAACCCCGAGTCAACTCCGGCTCGCGACCTTGATACGGTCATCTAGAGCGCTGATCGGTTTGACGGACCTCGGTGAACACGGGGCGAAGCTCAGCCGACGGGAGTCAAACCAATCAGCGCTCTAGAACAGCCTTCGCCACGAAGCACCAAACAACCGTATTTACGCACACAAATAGACCATGAACATCACACAAAGCAATGCCTCTTACTATGCCGCCACCTTGACGGCGTTTTTTCTCCTGCTCTTTTGCAATCTAGCCCACTCCCAATACAGCAATCTCTTCGAGCACACGGGCCTCATTGCTGAGGGTACAGTGACGAGCGTAGGCTATGCCTATTCCCCAGACTCCCTGACTCAATACAGCACAAGATACGTTCTTTGCGGTGTTCGCCCAATGGTGGGTGAATACAACAAAAAATGCGTAGTTCTCGGGCTCTATGGAGCTCAGCGCGAGGGTTCATTCTATATTGTCGGTTCACCGACGCTTATTCTAGGGGAAAGATATATTATCTTTATTAGCAAACTAGATAAATACATGACCTCTATTGTTGGACTACGGTCCGGCGTGTTTCGAATCCTGACAAAAAATGGAATCGACTACGTGACTGACTATGATAAATGGTACATCACCGGCCTTGACAAGGATGGCGCCTTTCAGAGAACCAGGGAACGTCCAGGACTGACCGTTCAGGAGTTTGCAAATGCACTGGTTGAATTTTCTGAAATTCGTAAGAAGGCAGGGCTGTGGGTTCCCGCTGGACTGAGCCCAAAGCGCAAGTGGGTGCTTGAAGATGCATATCGCGCACAACATCGCGACAGCCACAAAGGGAACTCCGATGAATAGCCTTTTCCGGGCCTCCCTCATCGTTTGGTCCAGCCAGCGGGAAGGAGTCACCGCCACCTTGTCCATCGAGGCCATCCACACCGTCGGGGCCGTGGTCGACTCACGGCCTCGTGTCGCTGGCAATTTGTTCAGTGTGTGAAACAATGAGAAAGGCCAAAATGGAATGAAAAGGTGATAAGCACGTCAATAGTGCTTATCAGAAGATTCGTTTATCCAGATCATTTATCGCGAAGCTAACCAGGCAATGCGTTGACACCCTCTGGAAATGCGTATCTAGCGAGGACTTTGTCGGGGCAAAGCGAATGCCAGACGTCGGACCAGATGGCACACCGGCCTCGGTCATCGTTCCGGCCACCCCCTGGGCGGCCACAAGGGCCGCCCCTACCATGGGCATCGTCGTAGACGGGATTTGTAGGGGCATCCCCTTGTGGGTGCCCCTCGCCGGGTGGCCGG
>Ga0100377_1000741_pt1 | contig 28218 bp, 18 predicted proteins | sample CryGeymeta201501_FD_83664 | JGI IMG/M metagenome (GOLD analysis project Ga0100377, IMG submission 83664) | Groundwater microbial communities from Crystal Geyser aquifers in Utah, USA - Crystal Geyser metaG 2015-01 | ecosystem: Environmental > Aquatic > Deep subsurface > Groundwater | place: USA...
TAGTCCTTGGAAAAGACCTTGTCGGGCAGGTCGCGCAATTTCATCTGTCCATATTCGAGGACTGATTGCTCTCCAGGCCGCAGGGCATCCTGCATGACCAGCCGGGTCGGGCGGCGTTTGCCGGCCATATTCCGGAACTGTTCATAAGCGCAGGTCTTCATCAGGCGGTTCGATAAGGAATAGAACTCCGCCTTGCGCGGCCGGGTGTCGGCCTTGTTGATCCACAACAGCACGCGGTGGTAGGTCACCCCACGATCCACCGCCAACAACTCCAGCACATGGTGCTCCTCGCCGTCGAGCCGTTCACTGCGCAGTAACTTGGGGTTGTAATCACCCGCGAAATTGGCGCGCGCCAGGTCGCCGTTGGCGACCTCGCCAGTCAGGCGCTGCGCCAGCCCGAGGCGGATGGGTTGCGACACGTTGGGCATGAAAACCCACAGGTCGTGCCCCTTCATGAGCATGATCTGGCCCCGCTCGGAGGCCGGTTCAAGTATCATGATGACCGTATTTTCGTTGCCTTTGGACAGAACGCGGTATTTTCGGGTTTCCATATCCTGTTCCGGCCCGGAGCTGGCAATGTTGATGTCCACCTGGAAGCCTTTCCGTGGAAATCGGATCTCGTCCGAACGTTCCAGCAGGTTGCGCGCGAAGGCATCCTCCCCTTGTGGGCTTTCGGCCAGGGCCGGGATGGCAACCCCCATCACAAGGCACAGGCTGACCAGCGAGAAACGAGTGCATAACAACGTTAAAACGGACATGTCGGCCACCTATCCAATGTCGCAACCCCACACGGAAACCCTGCCATGAGTCTTGTCCGCGTTGAAGGCGTTACCAAGGAATACATGCTGGGGGAGCAAAAAGTTGTTGCGCTTCACGATATTACACTTTCCTTCGAGGAAGGCGTGTTCCTGGCCATCGCTGGCCCCTCCGGCAGTGGCAAGACGACACTGCTGAACATCATCGGCTGTATCGATACGCCCACTCAGGGCAAGGTATTCATCGACGGCAGGGAGGTCTCGGGTCTTTCCTCCAACGAACTGGCTGACTTGCGTGCGCGCACCACAGGTTTCATCTTTCAGACCTTCAACCTGTTTCCGGTGCTGACGACCGCGGAGAACGTGGAATACCCGTTGCTGCAGTTGCCCGAGATCAGCAAGGAGGCCCGTCGCAAGCGGGTCAAGCGTTACCTGTCGGTCGTGGGTCTGGAAAAATACGCCCACCATACCCCCAGCCAACTGAGTGGAGGACAGCGCCAGCGGGTAGCCATCGCCCGTGCATTGGCTATCAACCCCCGCATCGTGCTGGCGGACGAGCCCACGGCCAACCTGGACAGCAAGACGGGCGAGGGCATCCTGGCCCTGATGAAACAGATCAACCGCGAATTCGGTACTACCTTCATTTTTTCCACCCATGATCGCCACGTCATGTCGATGGCCGACCGTCTCGTGCGCATCGAGGACGGCCATGTGGCCATGCTGGCCATGAAGGTGGATGACAAATGGAAAGCGGCCAGGGCGGGTCGATCAGAACCCAGGTCACAGGAGATGACACCATGATTTTTCGTCCGGTTGGGATACTGGCAGCCGCGTTACTGGGAACCTCGCTATGGGCTTCACTGGCGGGTGCGGAAGCCATCGGCGCAGCGGAAGGGAACGCGCTGGTGCGCCTGGCTGAAAACGATCTCCCCCTGTCCAGGGATGCGCTATTCGACACGGCGCCTGAAGAGCACAAAGACAGTCCGGTAAGCGTGACAGAAGCCCCGTCCTTGCCTGCCTCCAAGGAAGATCTGTTTGCGCTGGAGCCGGCCCTGGACAAGCCAGTTGGTGGCAAAGTCGACGGCGGCAAAATCGAAGAGGCATTGCCGCTTTCCAAGGAGACCTTGTTCAGTGAGGAGATGGCCGCCAAGGATGAATTTCCCCGTCCTCACAAATCCGCCATTGCAAGAGACGGCACCTCCAGGGTGCGGGGTTTTGCCCAGGCTGAATTGGCGCATACCTACGCCAGGCCCGATCATGGCTCCAAGGTGCTGGGCAGGCTGGAGTTGGGCACGCAAGGCCATCTTGGGCAAGGCATCCAGTGGAAATTGAGTGGCCGTCTCGACTACAACGCCATCTATGACCTGAATGATTTTTACCAGCAGGCGGTACGCGACGACCAGCGGGCCGAATTCCAGTTGCGCGAGACCTATCTCGACTTATCGGCCGGAGGCTGGGACTGGCGGCTTGGCCGCCAGCACATCGTGTGGGGCGAGATGGTTGGCCTGTTCTTCGCCGATGTGGTTTCGGCCAAGGATTTGCGCGAATTCATCCTGCCCGACTTCCAGGTGCTGCGTATCCCGCAATGGGCGGCGCGCGCCGAATACTTCGCGGGCGATTTCCATGCGGAAGTAGCCTGGATTCCCTTTCCAAGTTACGACCGAATCGGCAAGCCGAGCGATTTCACGCGTCCCGGATCGGGCGCCGATTTCTATCCCTATCCGCCGGCGATCAGGCCCCTTATTCTCGATGAGGTGAAGCCCGGCACCGGTATTGATCACGGCAATTTCGGGGTACGGCTGACGCAGCTCACAAAGGGCTGGGATATGTCCGGTTTCTTCTATAGCAGCATGAACAGCTCACCCACCTTCTACCAGTTTGCCCCGAATGTCTTCACCCCCCGCCACGACCGCATCTGGCAGGCCGGTGGCACCCTGGGCAAAGACCTGGGTGAAGTGGTGCTGAAGGCCGAGGCGGTCTACACCAACGGCCGTCGTTTCAATCTGCTGGTTCCGGACCCAGACGGCGTGGTCAAGCAAAATACCCTGGATTGGGCGGTGGGGCTGGACTTCAATCCCGGCAGCGATACCCGAGTGAATACCCAGCTATTCCAGCGCTATTTCTTCGATCACAACCCGGACATCATCCCGGCCAAGGCGGAAAACGGCATGTCATTGCTGGTCAGCCACAATTTCCCCGGCAACTGGAAGGCTGAGGCGCTGCTCGTGCATAGCCTCAATCGCAGCGACTGGATGTTCCGTCCCAAGGCAAGTTGGGGATTCCAGCCCAACTGGAAACTGACCTTCGGCCTCGATGTATTCGGTGGCCCGCCCACCGGCTTGTTCGGCCAGTACGACCAGCAGGACCGCGCCTACGCGGAAGTCCGCCACGATTTCTGAAGGAGCGGTTTCACACCTTTGTAGCGCCGGCTGATGAAGCCCCTACCCTTCGGTAATCCTTGCCGGCTCTCAAGGCAGCCGGCTGGTAGCCGGCGCTAGTTGAAGCGACGTGATTTCCCAAGGCTGGCGACCATCCCCACATCGTCAAATGCTTTGGCGCAGCGCATCGACGATGGGGATACGGCGGACCCGCAGCGCGGGCAGGCAGGCGGCCATGACCGTCGCGATGAGGCCAACGGCGAAAGCGCCGGCCACAACCGAAGGAACGATGCGGATGTGGGCGATATAGGTCAGATCGGCGTTAGGGGGCGGCGGCATGGGGATGCCGATGGCCGAGATGACCAGCGCCAGGGCCATGCCCAGAATGACGCCGGATGCGGCACCCACTAGTCCGATAATGACGTTTTCCGCAATGATGAGTTCGATTACGCGACTGCTTCGGTTGCCCAGGGCCATCATGGTGCCGAATTCCCCCACCCGTTCGAACACACTCATATTGACGCTATTGACCACGCTCAGCAGCACCATCAGCAGGATGATGATGCGCAGGACGCCAAACTGTACGTCGTACATTTTTACCGTTTTGGCATAGAAGTCATTCAGCTTCAGCCAGGTGTTCACCTCCAGTTCTGACCTGGAAAACGCTTTTTCCAGCGAGGCCGCGATGGGTTCGGTATCCCGCGTCTGTTTCAGGGAGACGACCAGGGTATTGATGCCGGTGGTGGCGAGTAGATCTCTCGCCGCGACTAAAGGGATGCGTACCGCGTGGGCATCGTAGTCCTTGGAAAAAGTTTGAAACGTGCCAACCACCTGGAACTCCAGGCTGTTCAGGGCACCCTCGGGGGTATTGATCACCAAGGTCACCCAGTTCCCTGGCACCAGTTTCAGCGCATGGGCGAGGCCGTGCCCCACCATCATGCCGTGTTCATCGGTGCCCCGCAGGCGTTGCCCCGCGGTGATGACCATGCCACTGCCCAGCGTGGCTTCCCGATCCGGCTCCACCCCTTCCCCGATAATCGGCAGATCGGAACGCCCATTGTTGAGTAGCCCGGCGAAATACAAGCGCCCCAATACGTCCTCGACAGCGGGGTTTTCCATGATCTTCTTGCGGAGCGGCTCAGCATCCATGAGCAGGTATTTCTCCGGGCTACGCGCGCCCCGCTCGAAATAGCCGGTTCTGGCGACTTGCAGGTGGCCGGACTGGGAATGGATCAGAACCTCGCCGAGCTGGGTGAAGATGTCATGCACGAAGCCGCCGCTCAGGATCAGGCCGACTACCCCCGCGATGATGGCAAGCAGCGTCATGCCGGTGCGGGCCTTGTGGCGCAGGACATTGCGAAGAGCGAGCTTCCACATGGGTCTGGCGTATTTAACGGTTGTGGCGGAGGGCGTCGACGATAACCAGCCGGGATGCGCGCCAGGCCGGGTAGATGCTGGCGATGAGGGTGGTGGACACGGCCAGCAGCAGGGCATCAAAGACAATCGACGGCGTCACGATGATGCCGGCAACGAAGCCACGCGACATGCCTGGGGCGGGTGGCATGGGGATGCCCACCGCCGAGATGGCTTGGGCGGCCAGGTAGCCCAGAATCACCCCACAAATCCCGCCGATGGCACCGAGCAGCCCCCCCTCCAGCAGAAAGAGAACCAGAATGCGCTGGCGGCGTACACCCAGTGCCATGGCGGTGCCAATTTCCACGGTACGTTCCATCACGCTCATGGTCATGGTGTTGCTGATGCTGAGTACGATGATGACGGCGATGATGAGCTTGACCACGCCCATCTGGCGTGAGAACAAGGCCACGGTTTTGTTGTAGAAGTCCGCGAGCCTGGTCCAGGGCACCACCTCATAGCCAGCCAGGGCCGGCTCGTTCTTCAGATGAGCCATGACCTGGTAGGTCATGTCCGTGTTATGCAGGGTCACGACCCAGAGGTGGGCCCCTTTGGTACGGAGCAACTCACGTGCCGCCTCGATGGGCACACGCAGGATGCTGTCATCGAAAGCCTTCATGGAGGTGGAGATCAGGCCACGAACCCTGCCCTCGATGGCGTTGATGCCGCCGGATGCGGTGTTGCTGAGGAGGATGACGGTATCGCCGGTTTTCACCCCGAGATTGGCCGCCAGGCCCGCGCCCATGACGATGCCCTTGGGCTCCTGGTTGGAGGGGAGTTTCCCCGCGATCACCACCAGGTTACGCGAGGAGGGATCTACCGCTGGATCGATCCCCTCGCCGATGAACGACAGCGTGCTATCGCCATGGCTGATGAGGCCGTTAAAAGTCAATCGTGGTGCTACGCTGCGCACCTCGGGAAGCCGCTGCAGGGTCTGCAGGGCAGGAGACTGTGCCGGCATCAGATAGTGATAGGGGTCCGCCAGCCCATCTTCGTGGTAGCCAGGTTTTGCCACCTGCACGTGGCCTAGCTGGTTGACCGTGGCAAGCTCGCGGTTGGCCCAATAGACCCATTCCATGTAGCCGACGGAAAGCATCATGGCGATGACACCAAAGCCGATCGCGGCGATGGCGATAGCACTCCGACGCCGCTGACGCAGGATGTTGCGTTGGGCCAGGCGAAAGTCGACCAGGAGCGTGTTGGCGGTGATCGTTGGTGTCATTTTCCTGTGCTGCAAATGAGCGCCTGCCGAAGCATAGCGAGTGCATTCTTGAATGGGCAATCAATGGGCTGCGGCCATGCCACAGGCGGCGGGCAGACAAACCGCAAGTAGCAGTAATGCGGGCTCATTCTTGATCTTTTTAACCCTGTCTCCAAAACCCCGCGGAACTGGCGATGAAAACACTCTTCGCTAGAGTGGGGTTAGGTGTGTCTGATTGTTAGCCGCCCGGATGCATGGACTCAGTCCGTGGAAGCACTGCTCAGGAGATACTCGACTTCTGCTCACAGGCTTTTGAGTAGGGCCTTGGCAGCTTCCAGTTCACGTATTTTCTGGCCACTGGCGATGGCGGCTTCCAGCTCCTTCTTCGCTTCCGCCTTCTTGCCGGAGCGGGCCAGGGCAACTGCATAGTGGTAACGCAGCGTTGCTGACTTGGGTGCTTTACTCGCCGCGCTGTGCAGGAGTTCCAAAGCACGCGGAATCTGCCCCTGTTCCAGCAGAATCCAGCCCAGGGTATCCTGCATCGGTGGTTGATCGGGAGCAAGCTTGAGGGCCTGTTCGGCTGTTCCCAGCGCCCGCTTGTCATTCATACGCTGGTAGAGCAAGGCAAGATTGTTGAGAAGGGCGGCTTCGGGTGGAGCTAAACGCTGTACTGCCTCGTATTGGATGATAGCTTCCTGGTCGCGCCCAGCCTGCGTGTAAAACTCCGCGGCGAAATTGCGCGCGAGGATATCTGTGGGATGCTGCTTGATCCAGGTCGTCAAGCGTTGTTCAGCACCTCGTGTGTCACCTGAGAGATTAAGTGCATGAAGCAACTTGATTTGGCCGGTGGTGCCCGCCCCCAGGTCAATAGCCCGTTGGTAGGCATGGATGGCTAGGGAATGACGTTTTTGGGCCAGGTGTATGTCGCCCTCTCGCTCGAAGCCGAGAGTGGCTTTGGGGCTTTCCATTTGCATTTGTTTGGTTACCGCCAGGGCCGCCCCCGATTTTCCTTCTGACATTTCAAGCCGAATCAGTGCGTCCTGAGCCTGGATGAAGCCTGGCTGCAAGTGAATCGCTTTTTGCAGACTAATACGCGCTGATCGCCTGTCTTTGGCCGCGACTTGAGCCATTGCCAGACGGTAATAGGTGTCCGAGGAATCAGGCGCCTTCACTACCATCTGCTTGAAGGTAACCAGTGCGGCATTGGTGTCGCCCGTGGCAAGTTGGGTGGCGCCGAGCAGTTTGAGGGCAACGGGACTTTCAGGATGCTGTTGAACCGCGTCTCTCGCTTGCGCCAGAGCCTTGGCATTTTGCTGCTTGGACAGGTAATAGCTGATCAGCAACTGGTGTGGCTGCACGAGCTTGCTATTCGTCTTGACCGCCTTCATCAGCCAATTGAGATACTCTTCATCGTGCTTGCCGGCTTGTGCCAACTCGGCCAAGGCCAACATGGCCGATACATTGGCTTGGTCATGCGCCAGTATGGATTCGAAGCGGCTACGTGCTGCTTGGGGGTTCTTGTCCTGCAAGTCCAGGGTGGCCAGGGTGGCGGCGGCAGGAAAGAACTTGGGATCGGCGGCCAGTGCCTTTCCCAATGATTTGCGCGCGGAGGCGGGGTCCTTCTTACCGAGGTATGCGGAAGCGCGCAGGCTGTGCGTGACCGGATTGTTCGGCAACTTTTTCTCGAAAACCTCGATGGCCTGCAGTGCTTGGTCGTAATTTTGTTTACTCAGTTTCAGCAGAATCAAGGTTATGTCCGCCTGCCCCGGCTTTTCGCTCAGATTGGCGGCCCGTTCCAGCATGGTGATGGCCTGTTCGGTTTCTCCTTGATACAGCAGGCCGGTAGCCTGCTGGCTCTTGATATAGGCATTCTTTGGGTCCAATTTGGATGCCCGGTCGAGATATTCCATAGCCTTGTTGTAGTCACGTGCCTTGAGGTGCGCCTCGCCAAGCAGGGCCAGCAGTGCCACGTCATTCGCATTGGCCTTGAGCAGAGGCGTGAGCGTATTCACGGCTCCCTGGAAGTTATTCGATTTCAACTGGTTTGCCGCCAGTACCCTGGCGGCAAAGGCATTGCCTGGCCGCTGAGCCAGGAAGTATTCGGCGTCCTTCTGGCTTTGTTCGTAATTGCCCAGTTCAAGGCTGGTGGTAGCTCTGATCAGCCGGCTGGCCAGATGGTCCGGTCTTATCTTTAGAACTTGCTGGATGGCTTCATTCGCCTTGCGGGTATTGCCGCGGCTAAATTCAATGCTGGCTCGGGCGTATAGAACAAAAGGAGAACCCGGCGCAATCTTTTCAGCGGCCTGGACCGATTTGTCCGCCGCATCAAGATTCCCTTTTCTCTGGTGCAGGCCGGCAATGGCAAGATGCGCACTGAAATGTTTCGGATTTGTGGCCACAATCTGTTCATAGACCTTGAATGCCTCAGCGACCTTTTTGTCTCCCAGCAGCAATTGGGCCTTCATATCCATGGCCTCGATAAATTTGCTGTCCTTTTTCAGGATTGCATCCAGGAGCGACAATGCCTCGCCAGGCTGCTTGTTTATCAACGCTAGATACGCCTTGGCCAAATACAGGTCTTTTGAAATATCGGTCGGACCGAGCCCGGCCAGTGATTTCTCGCCTTCTTCAATAGCCTGAGCGGCTTCCTGAGGCTTGCCGAGCGCCATGTACGCATTGGCACGTTCAGCCTTTACAGAGGCTAACGCCTGTGCACCTAGTCCGTAGTCGGGTAGCGCCAAGTCGAGAGCCTGTTGGTATTTCCCTTGATGGACCAGTGCACGGGCCAAGGAGGGCAGAACTTGCTCGGGCGAAGCCCCGAGTTCCAAAGCCTTTCTGAATTCCTTTTCGCTGTTCGCCCAATGCTCCTGAGCCTGAAATGACTGCCCTAGCAGCAGGCGCGCTTCTACGTTGCTAGGTGCAGCTTCCAGCGTGGACTTCAGCTCAATGGTTGCAGCCTTGTAATCCGCCGCCAGGATGGCTTCTTTAGCGGATTGGATATGTGCTTCCGGGCTCTTGCCGCCACAGGCGGTCAGCGTGACAGCAGCGGTAAAGACCAAAGTCGTAATCAAGTTGGAAGGTTGATGCATCGGGAAAATCCTTTATCTGAATTTCTTGCTCAAATGCTCAAATATCAATGGGAAAACCAATCATCCAGGAAAGCAGTTTGGCAAATCGGTCAGCCTCCCGCCTTCCTCAATTGCTGCAATAAGACGCGTGCCTGCGATTCCTGGGGAAAGGCCATATGACTGGACAGCAAGCGATCCAGCTCGGTTATCGCTCCGTTCTTGTCGCCCGCTTTCTCCAGAGCTGTCGCAAGGTGCCAGCGAATCTCAGGGCTGTTGGGAACCATGTTGAGTGCCTCCCGCAGGTAGGGAATGGCGCGTTTGGCCTGGGCTGCCAGTACGAGCTGCCAACCATACGTGTCGATGACAGCGCTGTTCTTGGGCGCCAGTTTGTACGCTTGCTCGGATATCGCCAGGGCTTGCGGATCCTTCAATTCACCCAGTAGCCACGCCAGATTGTTGTAGGCCACCAGATCACGCGGGTTCGCGCGGATCAAGATGCGGTAGTTGTCGGCAGCTTCCTTCAGGCGCTTGCCGTTGAGTTGGGCCTGCGCCAGGACATGGCGCAGGGCCTGATCATTGGGATGGGCCTTGAGCCATTGCTCGAGTAGTTTCTCGCCCTCAACCGCACGGCCGGCGGCGGCATAGGCCTGCTGGGCTCGTACCAAAGGTTGGCCCTGCTCGGCTATTTGCGCCGACTTGGCGAAGAGTTTGCCAGCATCGAGATAGCGCTTGGCGCCAAATAGAATCTCCGCCTCGGCCATAAAGCCGGCAGCCGAGTTGGGGGTACGGGCCTGAAGGGCACGCGCGAGCTTGATACCTTCCTCCTGCTTTCCTTCCAGACCCAGCAGGAGCGCCTTCTGAATACTGGCGTCGGCAAAGCCTGGGTAAAGCGCCAAGGCTTTGTCCAGGGACTTGAGCGCGCCCGGGCGATCCTTGACCAGGTTCTGGACCAGCGCAAGCCGGTAATGCGCAAGGGGGTTGTTTGGGTTGCTGTTGGCCCATTTTTGGTAGGTCGCCAGCGCATTGGCCGTGTCATTCTGCAGCAACTGGGCGGCGCCGATCGCGTCCAGGAACTCCGGTTTGCCGGTGGCATCGAGCGCGGAGCGCGCTTCCACCATCGCTTTTCCAGCATCACGCTTGCTCAGCCAGTAACGCGCCAGCATTTGCCGTGAGGTTGCGTCGGATGGCGCGGCTTTCTTGGCCTGTTCGAGCAGGCTGAGAAACTCGGGCTCGTTCTTTTCGAGTGCCGCCAGTTGCGCCAGGGCGATGAGGGCACGCGCGTTTTTTGGGTCCTTCCGGAGCACTTTCTGGAAGCGTGCGCGTGCTGATTTGATGTCCTTGTTGACCAGGTCGAGGCGCGCCAGATTGCTTGCCGCCGGCAGATACCCGGGATCGATTTCCAAAGCCTTGGTGAACGACTTCCGCGCCAGAGCGGCATCATTGCGTAATAGATAAATCGTGCCGCGCAGGTTTTCGGCCAGCGGGAGGCGAGGGTGCCTGCGCTCAAGTTCGGCCACCACCTTGAGCGCCTCGTCATAGCGCTTGGCCTTGGCGTGCGTCATGACCAGCAGCACATCGGCCTGGTGCGTTGTGGTGTCCTTTTCGGCCAACTGGGTGAGCGCTTCGATCGCGCCCCGCTCATCGCCGCTCGCCAGCCGGCTGGCCGCCAGTTCGCGGGTCAGCGCGGTGTTGTCTGGCGCCAGCGCGGAGGCCTTTTCAAGTTTGTTGCGAGCCTCCTGATACGAGCCCTGGCGCAAGGCAATGTTGCCTTGCAGGGACAACAATTGGACATCGTGATCATCGTCCTTGATGTTGGCGATCAATTCGCGCGCGCGCTTCGCCTGGCCGGATTCGAGCATGGCGGTAGCGAGCAATTTACGCGCCAGAATATGGTCGGGCGCGACTTCGAGAACCCGATTCAGGTGGCTTATGGCGCTCTCACGCTTGTCCTGGCCAAGGGCGATGGCCCCCGCCAGTAGATTGGCGGGGGCGAAGTCCGGAGCGCTGCGTAGCACTTCCTGCAATTTGTTATTGGCCGCGTCGAGGTTTTTGCGCCGGAATTCGATCAAACCCTCGAGATAGCGCCCCATCAGGTTATTCGGCGCATAGCCTTGCAACGTCTTCAGTTCAGCCTGCGCCTGGTCGAGGTTCGCGGCCGTTAGGTAATGTTGAGCGACGGCAAGCCGGGCAGGCAGATTGCTGGGATCGAGCGCCAGCGCCTTGCTGTAAGCCTTGAATGCTTCCTCGCGACGCTTCAAGGCGCGGAGCAGATCAGCCTTCATGACTTGCAGGTCAACGCGCTTGCCCGCCTTGGCGATGGCTTTCTCCACCGTCGCCAGGGCTTCTTCGGCATGGCCGCTGGCGTAGGCCTGCCCGGCGCGGAATGCCAAGGTGTCGGGATGCTCAGCGACCAGGCCGTCCGCCTGGCGCAGGCTGTTTTCCATGCTGGCTTTGTCACCCGACAGGGCGTAAGCCTGGGCACGAAGCGCCAGAATCGCGGCATTGGCGTCGGCGGTGGCGCCCGGCAATACCTTGATTTCAGCAAGAATTTTCTTGGGCTGGCGTAATGCCAGCAGGGTACGTGCCAGCAGGATTGACGCTTCCGGCGCTGGGTAGCCCTTGCTCATTGCTTGTCGCAGTTCCTTTTCCGCGTTAACGAAATCGTTGTTGGCGTAATGGATACGCCCGAGCAGGAAGCGTGCCTCGCCATTGTCTGGCGTTTGCTGAAGGGCATTCTTGATCTCGATGGCGGCTCCTTTGCGGTCCCCAGCCAGTTCCAGTTGTTTCGCGCTCGCGATGCGTTGTTCCGGGCTGGCATGGCCACGCGCCAGGTAGTAGGCGCCGCCTCCGAGACCGGCGAGAAGGACCAGGGCGGCCGGCGCGAGCAAGCGTCTTTGTCCCGCCAAACGCTTCATGAAAGAGCGTTTTGACCGTGATGAACGTCGGTGTGGTTTGTTCATGGTGTCTGGCTTTCCTGGGTCAACTTGATCGGGTGAGTATGAAAGAGACCGGCTGTGATGCCCGCCTTACTTCAAGCCAAGGCGGTTCATCAGGTCGTACAGGGTGGGGCGGCTTATTCCCAGCATCTCTGCGGCGTGGGCCACGCTGCCGTTGCTGCGCCCAATTGCCTTGAGCACGGCACTGCGCTCGGCCTCGTCGCGTACTTGGCGCAGATTGAGCGGCTCGTTCTCCTGCTCCAGCGCGGTGGCCAGGCCCAGATCTTCCTGCGAGATATGCGGGCCGTCGGACATGATCACGGCGCGTTTGATGGTGTTTTCCAGTTCGCGCACGTTGCCCGGCCAGGCATGGAATTCGATGGCCTGGATGGCTTCGGGTGAAAAACCGCGCAAGGCGCGGCCCTGGCTTTGGGCGAAACGTTCGAGAAAGGCATGGGCGAGGAGGGACAGATCGCCCAGCCGCTCGCACAGGGGCGGGATGCGCACGGCGATTTCGGACAGGCGGTAGAACAAATCCTCGCGGAAGCGCCCATCTTTGATCAGTGCTTCGAGGTTCTGATGGGTGGCGGCCACCACCCGCACATCCACCGGAATCTCGCCGCGTGCGCCGAGGCGTTCGATCACGCGCTCCTGGAGAAAACGCAACAACTTGGCCTGGAGCGGCATCGGCAGGTCGCCGATTTCGTCGAGGAACAGCGTGCCATGGTGGGCATATTCGATCTTGCCCAGGGTCTGTTTGGCCGCGCCGGTAAAGGCGCCCTTCTCGTAGCCGAACAGTTCCGACTCCAGCAGGTTTTCCGGGATGGCGGCGCAGTTGATGGCGACAAAGCGCTCTTTCACCCGCGGCAACAATTCGTGCAGGCCACGCGCGAGGACTTCCTTGCCGGTGCCGGACTCGCCGAGCAGCAATACCGACGCGTTGCTCGGCGCCACTTTTTCGATGGTGCGGCAAACCTTGAGCATGGCCGGGTCGCCGGTCAGCAGGCCTTGCAGCGGTTCCGGGCGCGCGCGTCCGGTTAGTTGGCGATTTTCCTGTTCCAGGGTGAATACGTGGAAGGCGCGGGCGATGACGATCTTGAGGATCTGTTCGTCGAACGGCTTGTTGTAAAAATCGAACGCCCCCAGGCTGATGGCTTTTACCGCATTGGCGCGATCCTGGTTGCCGGTGACGACGATGATTTTCGTGGTGGGACACAGTTGCAGGATTTGCGGCAGCGCGGCCAGCCCTTCGGTCGCGCCATCCGGGTCGGGTGGCAACCCCAGGTCCAGCAGCACCACGCCGGGCTCGAAGCGGCGGATCTGTGCCAGCGCGGCTTCCCGATCCGCGGCGACCAGCACCTCATAGTCGTCCAGGCTCCATTTAATCTGCTTCTGCAGGCCGACATCGTCTTCGACCAGCAATATTCGCGCGGGCTTGTCGCTCATGGTTCAATGTTCGTCAGTTGATAACAACGGCGGGTGGCAAAGGGAAGCGCAAGGTGAAGCGGCTGCCCAGCCCAGGCTGGCTCTCGACGGTGATGTCGCCGCCCAGCTCCTGGATGTACGACTTGCATTCATAAGCGCCGATCCCCATGCCGGTTCCCTTGGTAGAGTCGAAAGGCCGAAACAGGCGCTCGCGGATAAAAGCATCATCCATACCTGCACCCGTATCCGCCACCACAATTTCCGCCCAGTGGTCACTGCGATTCAGTGTAACACCCACCTTTCCCGTGTAAGGCGTGGCCTCAATGGCGTTCTGCACGATGTGGCCCACCACGCGGGTGAGCTTTTCCGGCTCGGCGCGCACACGCAATTCCGGGGCAAGGATTTCCAACGTGGGCTTGAGGCTGAATGCGCTCTTGGAACGCATCACTTCATGCAGCAGGTCGACCAGGACGACTTCTCTGCTGCTGGCGGCATCGGGCTTGTCGCGCAGTTTGATCAGCATCCGGTTCATGCGGGCGACCGAGCTTTCGATCGTCGCCAGCATGTCGTCCTGAAATTCTGGCTTGTGTTTATGGCGCTGCGCATTGGCCAGTAATAGAGTCAGTTGCGCCACCAGGTTCTTGATGTCATGCACCACGAAGGCCGCCGCCCGGTTGAAGGATTCAAACTGGCGCGCCACGATCAGTGCCTCGGCGGCGCGCGCCTGGGCGAGATGGGCGGCCGCCTGGCGCGCGGCGGTTTTCAGCAGGTCACTGACTTCCCAATCGAATGCCACCTTGCCCAGCGAGTCGGCCAGCACCATGACGCCGAGCAGGCTTTCATGCCAGAACAAGGGGATCACCAGCCAGGCCCGCGGTTCTCCGGCCAGCCAAGTGGGCGCGGTGGCGCCGCCCAGCAGGTCTGGCTGATCCTCACATTCATGCAAATCAAGAACCCAATGGCTGGTATCCAGGAACTGGGCAAAAGGATGGTCGCTGGAAAACTGGCCATTCAGATCTGACCAGTTCCAGTGCGCGACGCGCCGAAAGTGGCCGTCATCCTGTTTCATCCAGAGCGCGGCGGCCGGGCTTTCGACCAATCCCGCCATCGCCTCCAGGCTGCGTTCGTGTACCCGCGCGCCGGGGTCGCCGGCGGTCAGCAGGGCGGTGAAGCGCAACCACTCCTCCCGGTAATCGTAGCGGTAGTGGAAAAAATGCTTGGACAGGAACACCCGCAAACGCGCCCGCGCAACCCCGGAAAAGACCGTGACCAGCAGCAAGGCGATGGCGCCGAACAGAAAGACGGTTTGCAGCAACGTCCCCCAATCACCGCCGACGATCCGGAGGTAATAGCCGGCCGCCGCCATGAGCATGAGATAGATGCCCGCGCCGACCAGGGCCACGGAATGGAATGCCATGCGATGGGAGATGGCCAGCGGCCGATTGTCCGTGCGGCGCCGCACGGAAACCCACAACAACGGCACCAGCAGCGCGTTGACCGCGCCGCGCGCGGCCCAGGTGTCCGCGGATACACCGCCGAACAACATGGCCTCGGAATAAAGATAAAAGTCGTAGGCGAACAGGCCACCCAGCGCCAGACAGAGAAATTTGATGCCCCAGCGTTCCTGCGCGCGCGCGTTGCGATAGAACTGTTCCACCAGGACCATGCCGAAAATGGCCATCAGGTTTGGAAGCAGAACATAGGCCACCAGGCCGGTAAGACGGCTCGGCCAGAGCAACGCGCTGGCTTGGGCAAGCAATGCGGTGGCCGCGAGTAGCGGCAGCCCGCGCCCCAGCCCGGCGAGCCCCGGCGAATCGAAGGTGTCACCGTCCCGCAGCCGTTGCAGGCCACGCCAGAGGAACCAGAGCCAGGCGAGATTTCGGCCCATCTCCAGCAAGGCCACCAGTTCCCGGCCAACCTCTAACCAGGCCTGCCCGGCGGCTAACAAGGCCCAGACGCTGGAAATCGCGGCGGGAAGTTGCAAGCGCAGTTCCGTGTTGCCGGAACGGCGGCAGGCCAGGGCCAGAAGCGCGAAAGCCACGGCGCCGAGGCCATAGCTTGCGCTGGCGACCGGCATCAGCCTTGATTCCTCAGTTGAACGCGCGCGAGTGTGCGGCTGGCGGGCCGGTTGGCAAGGCGCGACGAAGCTGCGGGGCCGCTCCCCGCAAGGAGGCACAACGCAGCCAGACGGCACGCCAGCCGTGCAATCGGGTGCGTAGCGGGTTCACCCGAATGATGAGTCCTGTCGAAGGCGATAAGGCCAGCGTTCTTGAGGCGTTGCAAGGGATGGCAAGCAGTCAACTGAGGAATCAAGGTTCAGCGCACTCCTTTACCCGTAACCACGACCTGGACCGTCTGGAGCAGGATCATGAGATCAAGAAACAGGCTGTGGTTCTTGACGTAGTAAAGGTCGTACTGGAGCTTGGACATGGCATCTTCCACGCTCGCGCCATAGGAAAACCTCACTTGTGCCCATCCGGTAATGCCGGGCTTCACGCTGTGGCGAGCGTGGAAGTAGGGTATCTGGGCGGCGAGCTCGTTGACGAAATAGGGGCGTTCCGGGCGCGGCCCGACGAAACTCATTTGCCCGAGAAACACGTTGATGGTTTGCGGCAATTCGTCGATGCGCAGGCGACGGATCAGACGCCCCACACGGGTCGTCCGATCATCGTTATGGGCCGCCCAGACCGGCCGGCCATCTTTCTCGGCATCGGTATACATGCTACGGAATTTGTAGATGGTGAAGGGCGTACCGTACTGCCCCACCCGTTCCTGGGTGTAGAAGATTGGGCCCCTGCTCTCCAGACGGATCAGCAAGCCGGTCAACACCATCAGCGGCAGGGTGATCAGAAGAAACGCACCACTGACCAGGATATCGAACAGGCGTTTGACCAAGTCACGGGTGATGCCCTGGCTGAATCCATCGGAAAAGATCATCCAGCTGGCATTGATCGCCTCCAGCGGCAGAATACCGGTCTGGCGCTCGAAAAAAGTGGGCAGGTCAAGAATGCTGACACCGCGCAGCTTGCATTTCAGCAATTCCGCGATCGGCAATCCGCCACCCCGTCGTTCGCGAATAGCCACCACGATTTCATTCACGCCGAACTGTTCCACCAGGTCTCTGATATTGTCGGTATCGGTCAACACCCGTTCGCGTGGCACATAGCTATGAATCGATCCCATCGGCAGGTAGCCGATGATGTTGATGCCCTGCGCCTCGCCTTGGCTGACCAGTTCCTCGATCCTGGCCGCGCGGCTGCCGGTTCCCAGAACCAGTACCCGCTTCTTGAACAGATCGACTTTGTCCCATTCGATGAATAACAGCCGGATCAGAATGATCGACAGGCCAGAGATGGCTATGGCCGAGGCCAGTTCGCCGCCGCTGGCGAACAGGTTAGGCAAGGCCAGGGAGGCCAAGTAGAGCAGCAGGCCGCTGACGGCAAAACAACCGGCCACCCTGAGAAACAGGCTGCGCAAACCCGTGGTCCAGGCCCAACCATAGAGATCGAACACGGCGCTGAGCACGGCGAGTGTGGCCGCGAACAACCAGGGCTTGTAGGCCGATGCCAACACCTGTGATACGGGCGATGATGACGTGCTATGCCGTTCGGCGGAAATGTTGCTGGTGAAATAGAACACCAGAAACTCGACCACCATCAGGAACAGCATGTTTACCGAGATGTAATGGCGAAAAAAACGGATCATGGACTAGGCGGGGAAGGGCCCGCTCGCGGAGGGCCGGACGGCGCGTATTGTAGTCGCTGGAGGAGGTCTCAAGGGCGGGCCTCGGTGAGCAGTTTTTCCAGGCGTTCCAGAGAAAGGCGCTGCGCATGGGCATGTCGGATGTCCCGCGCCACCATGTGCACCAGGACATCCGCCGGCTCGGAGTAGATCAGATAGGCCATGCGGTCGGCGCGGTCCTGGACCTTGTAGGCGATTTCCCGGTTGACCAGAAACTGCTCGAAATCTTTGCTGGCATCCTGGGCGATTTCCAGTTCGATCAGGCTGTGTTCGGAAACTACACCGGAGGCCACCGCACCGGTCAAGGCGGGCGCGAAGCGCCCGAATACCCGCATCACCTCTCTGGCCTGTTCCCGCATATCGGTAAGCCGGCTGGCCTGTTCATCCGGTTGAAACAGGGCCTGGCGCTCGGCCTGGGCGGCGTCGATCTCTTCGTTGCTGGGCATGCCATAGCCCTCCGGCAAGCCCAGTTGCCGCGCCGCCTTGCGTTTGGCCACCGCATAGTCGCGCAGGCCATGTTCCGCCATCAGGCGTGCCGCGAGTTCCGCGACCTGGGCACGCACCTGCAGCGCGCGCACGTCATGGGCGGCGGCCATCAGTTGATGGGCGCCGCCGGAGCGGACAAGGCGTCGAGCGGATCCGGCGGCGGCGCTGAGTCGCCGCTGCCGGGGGCGTATTCCTGAAAGAAATACTCCGCTATGCCCTGGCCTTCCGGCACCGCAATGCCGGTCTGCGGATCTACCGCATGGGTGACGATGCCGGCGGGAGGGATAAACGGCATTTCCGCGACCCCTTTCAAGGCCTCACCCATATAGCGGACCCAGATCGGCAATGCCGCGCCCCCTCCTGTCTCGCCCGAGCCCAGAGAACGCGGCTGATCGTAGCCCATCCAGGCCACCGCCACGCGGGTTTGCTGGAATCCCGCGAACCAGGCATCGCGGCTGTCGTTGGTGGTCCCGGTCTTGCCCGCCAGATCGCCGCGCCCGAGCTTGAGCGCGCCGGTGGCCGTGCCGCGCCGCACCACATCTTGCAGCAGGCTGGACATGATGAAGGCGTTGCGCGGGTCGATGGCTGGCGTGGCCGCGACCGGAGCGAAGGTTTCCAGAACATGGCCGTCTTTGTCCGTCACTTTGAGCAGATGCCAGGGTGTCACCCGGCCGCCACCGTTGGCGAACACGGCGTAGCCCGCCGCCAGGGAGAGCGGAGTCACTTCGCCGGCGCCGAGCGCCATGGTCAGATAGGGGGGAATGCGGTTCATGTCGAAACCGAATTTGGCCGCATGTTCATGCACGAACGGGGGACTGGCGGCCTGCAATACGCGGATGGAAACCAGGTTTCTGGACTTCGCCAACGCCATCCGCAAGGTCAAAGGATCTCCGGTTGTGCCATCGTAATTTTTGGGTTCCCAGGCCACCCCGCCGGTTTCCGCCGGTTCCACCGTGATCGGCGCGTCATCGAACACGCTGGCGGGGGTGATGCCACGTTCCAGCGCGGCGGAATAAATGAACGGCTTGAAGCTGGAGCCCGGTTGGCGCCATGCCTGGGTCACATGGTTGAACTGGCTGCGGGAAAAATCGAAGCCGCCCACCAGCGCGCGAATGGCGCCAGTATCTGGCGACAGGGCAATGAAGGCGGCCTCCACCTGCGGTAGGTAGCTCAGTTGCCAGGGAGATTCCGGTGACAGGCGCACGACCCGGACCACGCTGCCGCGCGCCAGCCGCTTGTCGGCCGCCAGTTTGTTCGACAGGAAGCGTTGCGCGTATTGGATCTCGCGCGCTCCCAGATCAACGGTTTCGCCACTGCGCATGCGCACCCGGATACGGGACTTGTCCACCGCGAGCACCACCCCCGGCAGGAAGCCATTGGATTCCTCGCGCTCCAGCAAGTCGCCCTCGATGAGCTTTTCCGCCGCCGCGGCGTCCGCCGGTAATTTCAAGCGGGCCTCGGGCCCGGCATAACCACGCCGGCGATGAAACTCCAGAATGCCCTGGCGCACACCCGCCACGGCCGCGCGTTGGTCATTCAGCCGCAACGTGGTGTAGACCTTCATGCCGCTGACATAAATGGCATCCCCATACTTCTGATACATGCGCTGCCGTACCAGTTCGGCCAGATGGGGGGCCGCCGCCTCGAAATTCTGGGGCGAGTATTTGACTGGCAGGCGTTGTGCCCTGGCGCGCTCATAGTCTTCCGCGTTGATGTAACCCAACGTCTTCATGCGCCCCAGAACATAGAGTTGGCGGGATTTGGCGCGGCTCGGGTTGACCACCGGGTTGTAGGCCGAGGGCGCCTTGGGCAGGCCGGCCAGCATGGCCGCTTCGGCCAGATTGATCCTGGCCAGCGGCTTGCCGAAATAGATCTGGGCGGCCGCGGCAAAGCCGTAGGCGCGTTGGCCCAGATAAATGTGGTTGAGGTAAAGCTCGAGAATTTCATCCTTGCTCAGGGCATGTTCGATCTTGATCGCCAGCAATGCCTCGTTGAGCTTGCGCCGCAAGGATTTTTCCGAAGTCAGGAAGAAGTTCCGCGCGACCTGCATGGTGATGGTGGAAGCCCCTTCCTTGGCGCCACCGGAAATCACGTTGGCCAGCGCCGCGCGCAGCACGCCGAGCGTATCCACCCCGCCGTGCTGGTAAAAACGCTCATCTTCCGCCGCCAGGATGGCCTGGCGCATGAACTGGGGGGTGTCCTTGAGGCGCACCACGGCGCGCCGTTCCTCGCCGAACTCGCCAATCAGGGCGCCATCCTCGGTGAAGATGCGCAACGGCTGTTTGGGTCGGTAATCGGTCAGGCTATCCAGGCTGGGTAAATTGGGGTAAATCAGCGCGGCGGACAGACCAGCCACGGCGGTTGCCACAACGACCAGGCCGGCGACTCCCGCCAGGAGAAAGTGCCACCAACGGGTCATATCGAACTCGATGAGAGAGGCGAAAACAGACGGTGGAAAAAATTACTTGTGCGAAATAATGTAGTTATTGCTAGGATTTAGCGCAGCTTATTAAAGAAGCGCTCGAACCGAGTGTATGCAAAGGGGAATTAGTTGAGATTCGCGTTTCCTGGTCAGAGATACCGACCGCTGATCGGCGTCGATATTAGCTCATCGGCCGTGAAAATGCTTGAACTCGACCGCGGCGGCAAGGATATGCGCCGGGTCGAACGCTATGCCATCGTGCCCTTGCCAAAGGAGGCGGTGACGGAGGGCACCATCGCCAAGCCCGAGTTGGTCGAGGCCGCCTTGCTGGCGTGCTGGAAGGCGCTCGACAGCAAGACCCGCGCGGTGGCTTTGGCCTTGCCGGCTTCGGCCGTGATCACCAAGAAGATCCTTTTGCCCGCCACCGCCAGCGAGGTGGAAATCGACACGCAGGTGACCGCGGAAGCCAACCAGATGGCCGCGTTCTCGCTCGACGAGGTCAGTCTGGACTACCAGGTGCTCGGGCCGAATGCCCGCAACCCGGGCGAGAACGATGCCCTGGTCGTGGTATCGCGGCGCGATCGCGTGGAAGAGCGGGTGGCGCTCGCCGAGGCGGTGGGCCTGAAAACGGTCATCATGGACGTGGACGCCTTTGCCACGCTGACCGCCTTCGAGCAGATGGCCTTCCATTTGCCCGATAACGGCCGTGGCCAGACTGTCGCCATTATCGACATCGGCGCCAACACCACCCATGTCAACGTGCTGAACGACAACCAGCCGGTGTATCAGCGCGAACATGCCCTGGGCGGCAACATGCTCACCAGTGAAATCGCCCGCCGCTTCGACCTGCCGATGGAAGAAGCCGAAGACGCCAAACGCAAGAACCTGCTGCCGGACAGCTATGAATCCGAGGTGCTGCAACCGTTTCTGGATACCGTCGCCCTGGAAATCGGGCGCGCGTTGCAACTGTTCTTTTCCGCCACGTCACACCAGAGCGTTGACCACATCCTGCTGGCTGGTGGCTGTGCCGCGATTCCGGGGCTGGATGACGTGGTGCACAGAAAGATGCAAACCAGCACCCTGATCGCCAACCCCTTCGCCAAGATGGCCGTATCCAGCCAGGTCAAGGCCCGCCAACTCGCCATAGAGGCGCCGGCCCTGTTCGTCGCCTGCGGCCTGGCGTTACGCAAGTTCGATTCGGCATGAGCACAATCCGTATCAACCTTCTGCCTCACCGCCAGTTGCGCCGCGCGCAGCAGCAGCGGCTGTTCGCTTTGCTCGCGCTGGTGGTGGCCAGCCTTGGCCTGGCGGCCGTGGTCATTGGCCAGGTGCAACTCATCAATGCCAAGAATGCCCAGGATCGCCGCAACACCTTCCTGAAGGCCGAAATTGCCAAGCTCGACAAGCAGATTGCCGAAATCAAACAGCTCCGCGACAAGACCCAGGACCTCCTGGCGCGCAAGAATGTCGTGGAATCCCTGCAAGGCAACCGCACCGAGGCCGTGCACCTGTTTGATGAACTGGCGCGGCGCCTGCCCGATGGGCTCTATCTGAAAAGCATCAAACAGACGGACGACAGCCTGGCATTAAGTGGTTACGCCCAATCCAGCGCGCGCGTCTCCACCTACATGCGCGCGTTGGATGAGACCGCGTTATTCCAGGATCCCGCCCTGATCGAAGTGAAAGCCGCCGAGGTCGGTAAATTGCGCGTCAACGAATTTTCCATGAAAGTCAAAATCACCCACCTGTTGCCGCGGGCGGCAGTGAAGAGGGGCAAGCCATGAACTGGTCCGATCTCAACAATCTCGACCTCAAGAACATCGCCAATGCCCCCCTGGCGGTGCGCGCTGTGGTGCTTGCCATGCTGTTTGCCGCCCTGCTTGCCGGGGGGTGGTATCTACTTTGGGCGGACAGCCTCAAACAGCTCAATACGTTGCGGCAGGAAGAGCAGACCTTGCGCGAAGGTTATGCCGCCAAGAAGACCCAGGCCTACCATTACGCCGCCTACAAACAGCGGCTTGCGGACGTCGAGCAATCGCTTGCATCCCTTCTGCGGCAACTGCCCAATCGTTCGGAAATGGATGCGTTGTTGACTGACATCAACCAGGCCGGCATCGGGCATGGGCTGGATTTCGAACTCTTTCGCCCAGGCATCGAAAGCATGGCCGATTTTTATGCCACCCTGCCGGTATCGATCAAAGTCACCGGCCGCTATCACGATATCGCCAGTTTTGTCGGCGACCTTGCCAAGCTACCGCGCATCGTCACCCTGCACGATGTTTCCCTGGCGCCGGCCAAGGAGGGCGCCCTGAATATGGAAGCCCGCATCCAGACCTATCGTTATCTCGACGAAATCGAGCTTGCCGCCGCCAAGAAACAGCAGCAGGAGGGCAAGAAAAAATGAGCCGTATCTGGCTGCTTGCGCTGGCCCTTCTGGCGGGTTGCGCCCAGGATGAATTCGCGGACCTGCGGGCTTTTCTCGCCCAAGCCGGGCAGGGCGTCCAGCAGAAGCTGGAGCCGTTGCCCCCGGTCAAGGCGCGGGAAGAATTCAATTACGACCCGGGTGAATTACCCGACCCGTTCCGCCCGCGCAGCATGAAACCCAGCAAAGGGGGCGGCATCCAACCCGACCTCACCCGGCCGAAAGGGCCGTTGGAGCAAGACCCGCTCGACGGCTTGCGCATGGTGGGCACGCTCTACAAAGGCGGCCAGTTGTTCGCCCTGGTGCGCCGTCCCGACAACACCTTGTACCGGGTTGCCAAAGGGGATCACCTCGGCCAGAACTTCGGCGTCATCCTCTCCATTAGTGAATCCAGCATCGAGATCAAAGAGGTCGTCCAGGACGGCAGCGGCGACTGGACAGAATCGAAGGCCAGCCTGGCCCTTCAGGAGTGATTGGTATGAAAGCGATGTTCCCCTTCCCGCGCCTGGCCATCCGCCAACTGCTCTGTTTAGCCGCTGCGGCGCTCCTGGCCCTGCCGGCGCATTCCCAAACGACGGCCCAAACGAAAACCCAGGCCGATGCCGTGGCCAATACCTTGAACGCCGTATCGCTGGCGCTGGGCAACAACGACAGCCAGGTGATCAAGCTGGTCTTCAAGAACCCCGTGGCGGAACTGCCGATCGCCTTCACCACCAGCAATCCGTATCGCCTGGTGCTCGATTTTCCCGCCACCAGCACGACCCTGCCACGGCTTTCCGAAGCCGCCGCGGGTGGCGCCATCAAGAATTGGCAAGTGGTCCAGGCCGGCCAGCGCACCCGGGTGGTCATCAATCTCAGCGGCCCCGGCACTTACGAACTACGCCGTGACCGCAACCTGGTGATTGCCGTCCTGCGCAGCGCCGGCGTCCCCCCCGACGAACCCGCACCCGCCCACTTCGCCGCCACCAGCCCGGCGAGCGCGCACGCCCTTCGCGACCTCGACTTCCGCCGCGGCAAGGATGGCGAATCGCGCATCCTGGCCACCCTGTCCGACCCCGGTGTCGGCGTCGACATCAAGAAGCAGGGCGGCGCCATCCAGGTCGAATTCTTCAACACCTCCCTGCCCACGCCGCTGCAACGCCGCCTGGACGTGGCCGACTTTGCCACCCCCGCGCAAACGGTGGAAACCTTCGCGCAAGGCAAGAACACGCGCCTGCTGGTCACCCCCAAGGGTAAGTGGGATTACTCCGCCTATCAGACCGGCAATCTGTTCACCCTCGAAGTGCGCTCCCTCGAAGGCCCGCAGGCCGCGCTGGAAGGCAAACCCCAATACAGCGGCGAAAAACTCTCCCTCAACTTCCAGAACGTCGAAGTCCGCGCGGTGCTTCAGGTCATCGCCGACTTCACCGGGCTGAACATCATCACCAGCGACACCGTGGCCGGCAACGTCACCCTGCGCCTGAAAGACGTGCCCTGGGACCAGGCGCTCGACATCATTCTCCGGGCCAAGGGGCTGGATAAACGCACCAGTGGCAATGTCATCTGGATCGCCCCGCGCGACGAGTTGGCGGCCAAGGAAAAGCTGGAGAAAGAAACGCGTCAGCAGATCGCCGAGCTGGAAGACATCAGCACCGAATTCATCCGCCTCAACTACCTGCGCGCCAACGAGGCCCAGGCCATCATCAATGGCCAGTCGCTGGGCGCGGCGGGTTCCAGTGAACGGGCCTCCTGCGCCACCCAGGCGGCCGGCGTCGGCGGCGGCGCGACCCAGGCCGGCAGCACCAGCGGCGCCGCCAGCGGCCAGCGCATTCTGTCCAAGCGCGGCACCACTTCTTACGATCTCAAGACCAACACCCTGTTCGTCCAGGACACCCCGAGCAAGATCAAGGAGATCAAGGACATGATCGCCAGCGTCGATGTGCCGTCCAAGCAGGTGATGATCGAGGCCCGCATCGTGGTGGCGGATGACTCATTTGGCCGCACCTTGGGCGCCCGCCTGGGCTACCAGGGCCAGAGTTCCAGCCACGCGGGACACACCGGCATCAGGCTGGGGACGGCGGGTACGTTGAGCGATTCCAACACGGCGGCAACCACAACGGCCGGTTTTTCCACGACCCCCACCAACGTCAATCTGCCGGCCGCCGTATCTGTGGGGGGCTTGTCCTTCAATAGTTCCCCCTCGTCTCTCGGCTTTACCGTGATCAATGCCGCCAGCACCGCCATCCTGGGGCTGGAGTTGCAAGCACTGGAGGCGGACAAACGCGGCAAGATCGTCTCCAACCCACGGGTGATCACGCAAAACCAGAAACCGGCCGTCATCCTGCAAGGCCAGCAGATACCCTATCAGTCGTCCACCTCTACCGGGGGCGGTACCGTGGCCACCACGAGTTTCAAGGATGCGCTGCTGTGCCTGCTGGTCGATCCCCAGGTACTCAACAACGACACCATCATCCTGGACGTCGAGGTCCAGAAGGATGCGGTTGGCGCCTCAGCCGCGGGAAGTGCGCCACCCATCAATGTCAAGCGGGTCAAGACCCAGGTGCGAGTCAAGAACGGCGAAACCGCCGTGCTCGGTGGCATCTTCGAGCAGGAACTGCGCAACGACACGGAAAAAGTCCCCTTCCTTGGCGATATTCCGTTTTTGGGACACCTGTTCAAGACCACCATCAAGGGCGATATCAAGACCGAACTGCTGATCTTCCTCACCCCGCGTGTCCTGCTTGAGGATGAAGCGCGGGTGCAATGAATCCGAAGCCGCAGTCTTGCCGCGGGACAACCCTGCATTCGTGAGCGCATTCGCACAACGGGCGGCGAATTCAGGGCAGCAAAACAACTGTAATTCAGAAAGGGGAACACCAAGATGTACGGGATGAAAGCGATACAAGGCCTGCTCCTGGCCAGCATGATCGGACTGGCTGGACTGTTGGGCGGGTGTGGCGGTGGGGGGGCGGCGGGGGGCACTGGCGGCTCTATAGGAGGCGTCGCCATCGCGAAGGTTTCCATTGGCACCAGCGCTACCAGTGTGAAATCAGATAATTCGGATACGGCCACAATCACCGTGTCGGCACTGGATGCCAACAACGCTTTGGTCAAAGGCGTCACGATCAATCTATCCACAACGTCGGGCCAGATTTCCAGTGCGACGGCCACGACGGACGCAATCACCGGTCTCGCCACGGTCAAATTCAGCGCTGGTTTCGTGGATATCTTCAACCAGACAGCAACCATTACCGCAACAGTATCAGGTTCGAGCGTCGAGGGATCCATACCAATACAAATCACGGGTTCAACTTTGACCAGTTCGGCGACTTCTCCATCACCCAATACGGGTGTGCCGGTGACATTGACGGCTACAACAAAGTTAGCAAATGGCAACCCCGCAGCAAATCAACCTCTTCGTTTTTCGATTGCCGCCTCAAGTACGGGGAGCGGTACGCTTAGTTCGACCAGTGCATCAACGGACAGTAATGGCAATGTCAACCTTACATTCACCGGCACTGCGGTGGGCATGGTCAACATCTTTATTGAATGGCTGGACGATAAAGGTAATACCACTTCAAGTACGACGCAAACCTTGAATGTACAAGCCGCCGGCGCGGCTTTTGAAGTAACTACACCGGATATCTCACTTTCGCCCATTACTTCCGTTACGCTGGGTAATGCCCAGTCTGTAATTATCAATACGCCAGCGACCATCAACGGTACCGCAGTAGCCAATATTCGCTATGCCACCACACTGGGTAGTTGGCAAGCCAATGGCCTGAAAACACGGACTGTGCCACGCACCGCAGTTAGCGATACACAAGTCTTCAATGCTGGCAATTCTGCGGGAAATGCCAATATTCAAATCGATGCATTAAGCGGAACGGGTGCTGTGCTGGCCACGGCGAAAATGATCTTCGCGCTGAGCGCCTCGGCGGCATCCGCGAATACGATCACCCTTCAGTCTAATGTTGCTGTCTTGGCGCCTAGTTCAGGGGGAACGACCAGTACCGCCACATTAACCGCTACAGTTAGAGATATCGGCAACAACTCGGTCGGTGGTGCTTCAGTTCTGTTTGAACTGGTCAATCCCACCGGCAGTGGCGAAATAATTGACCCTGTAGTTGTATCGACCAATTCATCCGGTGTTGCGCAATCCATATTCACCGCCGGCACATCGACGGTTCAGACCTCCCAGATCAGAGCTTCAGTCATAGGCAGTGCAGTCACCCCTAGCACGATTAACATCACTGTAGGAGGCACTGCGGGCTCAGTTGCCATAGGCACGAGTACTAAGATCACCTCTATCAATTCAGATACCAGTTACCAATTGCCGGTGTCGGTCTTGGTAACGGATTCGAATGGTAATGCTGTAAGTGGGGCCACCGTATCGCTGTCGCTATGGCCACAGTCTTACCATAAGGGAATTCGAAATGCGTCATGTATTGCGTCCTGGACTTTTTCCAACGTCAATGAAGATATCAATGAGAATCTAATTCTCGACCCGGGAGAAGATGTCGATGGAGCTGGGAAGATAAGCGGGTTGTGGGGTCCTGATGGTATTTTGTGGCCACCATCCCCAGCAGCCGGTTCGGTACCGCAAACCGTTACTACAGGCAGCGATGGCACCGCCACATTCAACTGGATTTACCTTAAGGAGTACGCGGATTGGATTACTGCCCGTTTGCGCGCATCAGTCATTGTCCAAGGTTCGGCAGCAACTACCACAACGACAATTACTTTGTCGCATTCGACGGATGATGTATCGCCTTGTTCTCTCCCAGCTTCCCCGTTTAATTGATTCGTGGAAGGAAACGGGGACAGACCACGGTTTGTGACTATTCAGCACGCTGCGGCGCGCTGCGGCGTTTTGCTGGCGCTACAGTGGTTGTTTCTCGGCTCCTAAGTCCCATTGATGGCGGTCTTCAGGTTGCTCAGGACGGTATTCACGGCGCGGAATGCCGGGTGTTGCGCGGCCTCCCGGCCAGTGTGCCGCTCATCACAACAGGGGAGTGGGCCGCACCGCTGGCAGTGACGCCCCGGAAGCAACTCAGCCCATCGGAGCAGACCTGGGGGGAGCCCGCCAGCGCCTTCTTGGCCCAGGTTTCCAGGGCTTCCATGGTGAACGGAAGGCGGGCGAAGCAAGCCAGGACCGGCTTGCCGTCGTCGGTCGTCTGCACGGCTGCGATGAAGGAGACTGTGTTCTCGGAGCCCCGGCCCCGCTTGCCCGGGCGTTCTCCGCCCTGGTAAGCATCATCAATCTCGACACGCCCGTCGAGGACGCGAGAGGCTTCACGCTCGGCCATGACCTGCATCAGTTTCTGGCTTCATCAGCCAGGCCGTGGCGTAGCTGACGCCCAGGTGCCGCATCAGTTCCAGGGCTGAGACGTTGTTCTTCGCCTGGGTCAGCAAGTGCATCGCCAGGAACCACAGGTTCAGCGGCAGTTTCGTCGCTTCGAAGATCGTGCCGGCGGTGGCCGTCGTCTGGTATCGGCATGCCTGGCGTTAAATGTGGGGTAATCAGAAAGACGCCGGCTGGAAGCCGGCGCTACCAGTGCGACCGGTTTCATCAACCGGGGTGGTTCCTGGCCGCCATGACCATTAGCGCGCTGTTTTATGCGGCGGGCTTTTTCCGGCGCAACACCACCATGCTCAGCATGCCCAACGGCAGCAGAGCCAGCATGCCGGGTTCCGGCACACTGACCGTCACTGGTGGGTCAACCAGGATGCTGTCGTTGGCGCAGTTCTGCGACCAGTGCAGGTCGAAATGATTGCCGTTGGCCCAGTCCGACCCAAACGCGGACAGGGGGACGGAAACTTCATAGAAGTAATGCAGGTCGCCGGCCCAGATGCCGTAGTTGTTCTCCCCGATCGTGGTGTAGGCCACCACGCCGGTTCCAACATCGCTGCCGCTCAGGATGGAGGTCGGGTGCGCGGGGTCCGCCAGAGCCTTGTTGTTGGCCAGATTGGGATCGTAATAGCCGGTCCA
>Ga0100377_1000744_pt1 | contig 28148 bp, 18 predicted proteins | sample CryGeymeta201501_FD_83664 | JGI IMG/M metagenome (GOLD analysis project Ga0100377, IMG submission 83664) | Groundwater microbial communities from Crystal Geyser aquifers in Utah, USA - Crystal Geyser metaG 2015-01 | ecosystem: Environmental > Aquatic > Deep subsurface > Groundwater | place: USA...
ACTATCTTTTATCACTACTGTGCTATCAATGGTTACTTTGCCTCCTAATTTAGATTCTCCAACCACTTCGAGTTTGGTATTGGGCGAGGTTGTTCCAACTCCTACATTACCAGTTAGTGGCAATGTATTAGCCATTTGTGAAAATGAAAACTGTGAAATAAAACTTAAGGAACAAAACAAAATTAGTGATTTAACCCCTTTATTGCTGCGATTGTGCGATTGTCATAATACTTGAATTTTTATGAATAGAAGATACTAAAGTTAAAAAAATTATGGAGCATTGCAAGGGTTAAGTGAATCTATTTTTTGCTATTGTTGGAATCTTATACCAATGTGATTTATTAAATATACCAATATTTAACAAATCTTACAGTGGTAAATGCCGATGGTATTAAACAAATAGTCCAATGAGGCGAAGCTGATATTGGACTATATTGTTTTTCCAATCGGTATTAAGTATTTAGGAAATGTAAATTTAATTGAACTTTCGGAGCAACTGCCTCTACTATAAAGTTAAATTTATTCATCGGTAAATAGGAACGGCGAAGCATTTAACTTTTTCTTTTTGCTTAATCAAAAAGAAACAAAAAATCAAGACTGCTGATAAATTCCTTACTAGATTTTTTCACTCCTCAGAAAGTTTAGTAAATTTAATTTATTCTTTCTTTGTATAAAAATTTCTTTTGTAGTGTTTGAGATGGTTTATAGGTATAATAAACAAAACCATCTTTAATTTTTATCTTGGAAACATATTGATAAAATAATTTTTTTTCAGCTACAATTTCACCTGTGTTAATGTTTATTTCTTTTAAATAGTAATACCCATTTCTTAAAAATACACCATAAATTTTACCATTCACCTCATCCATTATCAATTGATTTTTCCATTCACTTTTTTTAGCTGGTTGATGGTAAGAAATAGATATGCTATCGACTTCTATGGTATCTTTTATAAACTTCCATATTTTATTTTCATAATGATCAAAAATAGAAATGGTATCGTTAATCACAAACAATGGAGCATAAACAGGTTCGTATAAAAAACTATTTGTAAATCCGGTCATAGCAGCAGCTACATCAAACTTATCATATCCTTTTATGCGTTTTGCCATCCGTTTGGCAAATTGTTTATCTGCATTATTCAAGTTATAATATTCAAATCCATATTGCCAATCCATGTCTTTATGAACAACTTCTTTAATAATGGAAACTGAGGTATCTGTGGGATTAAAAGCATAATATTTGAATCTTGGAAACTGTTTTAAAAAATCTGAAAAAATAATGTTGCCTTTCAATGTATCCACTATTGGTTTGATGAGTTGATTAAAATCATCCATAGGCAATTCGTAAATAACAATTCTTTCTTTTTGAACTTCTACTCTATAAATGGCAGTTTTACATATTAAATTTACATGTCCTAAATAATCAGTATAAAGTTCAACTGGTTCGCCAGGAATAAAATGTTTGGAGATAATATTTTCATCTTCATCTACTAAGTAAATTTCACTGTCTTTATCCAATCGTTTTCCATAAACTAAAAACAAAAACTGATTTTGGTAAAACTCATAATCTTCAATGCTAATTTTAGCACTTCTAAATACTGGTACTGGAGTATCTTTATCGTCAGCATTAAATTCAGGAAGTTCAACTATTTTACTTTTCAATTGAACATCCAAAAACAAAGTATCTTGTAAGGTATTGATTGGTTCATAATCTACTTCATAACTTGTATGAGAAAAAACTAAAGTAACTAGTTTTGTTTTATGGAAACTAACGTGATAATTTCCTTTTTCATCAGATTTCGTGATGATATTTTTTTGCAATATTTTTACATGAACATTTTCTATTCCAATACCCGTTGTTGCATCCGTTATTTTTCCAATAACAACAATATTATCCTGAGCCTTTATTGAAAAGATTATAAAAAAAAGTAGAAAGAATATCAGAATTTGTTTGGTCATAAAATGCAAGTATATTTAAAACAAAGATGCAAAAATCAACCAATTTCATAAAACTAGTTGTTATTGTACTGAAAACTGGATAAATTGTCGAATTATTTTTTTTGTTGTTAGAAGGTGTACTCCTAACTTCGGTCTTCCGTCCTTGGTCTTCTGTCTTCCGACATTTTATTTAACAATAGGAGAATTTACATCGTGCAGATTATACATCTTTTATTTATCTTTGAAATTCGAAAAAATAACTTATGGAGAAAAAAGTTGATATCATCTTTAATAAAAATGAAGATGTTAATAAATTAAAAGTTACTGATTTAAATAGAAAACTCGATGCTATTTATTTAGGTGGAGGAAAAAAGAGAATTGAGAAGCACCACAGTTTAGGAAAATTAACGGCAAGAGAACGAATAGATTACTTACTAGACAAAGGTTGTAATCGAATTGAAATTGGTGCTTTTGCTGGAGAAGGAATGTATGCAGAACATGGAGGTTGTCCTTCCGGAGGTGTTGTTGGAATGATAGGTTATGTGAGTGGAAGACAATGTTTGGTCGTTGCGAATGATGCAACTGTAAAAGCTGGTGCTTGGTTTCCTATAACTGGAAAGAAAAATTTACGATTTCAAGAAATTGCACTAGAAAATAAACTTCCTATCATCTATTTAGTAGATAGTGCTGGAGTTTTTCTTCCTATGCAAGATGAAATTTTTCCTGATAAAGAGCATTTTGGTCGAGTTTTTAGAAATAATGCCATCATGTCCTCACTAGGAATTACACAAATTGCTGCCATTATGGGAAGCTGTGTAGCAGGTGGAGCCTATCTACCTATAATGAGCGATGAAGCCATGATTGTAGATAAAACGGGTTCTATCTTTTTAGCAGGTTCTTATTTGGTAAAAGCTGCCGTTGGCGAAGATATAGACAACGAAACTTTAGGTGGAGCAACAACGCATTGTGAAATTTCTGGTGTTACTGATTACAAATGCAAAGATGACCATGATTGCTTAGATCGGATAAAAAGAATCATGGATAAAATTGGTGATTACAACAAAGCTGGATTTAACAGAATTAAGTCTTCACCGCCAAAATTAAATGCCGAAGAAATTTTTGGGTTATTACCAGAAACCAGAGACCAACATTATGAAATGAGGGACATTATTAATCGGTTGGTAGATAATTCGGAGTTTGACGAATACAAAGAAGATTACGGTAAATCTATCGTTTGTGGATATGCACGAATGGATGGTTGGGCGGTTGGAATAGTAGCCAACCAACGAAAAGTGGTTAAAAACAAAAAGGGAGAAATGCAATTTGGTGGAGTTATTTATTCAGATTCGGCCGATAAAGCTGCTCGTTTTATTATGAATTGCAACCAAAAGAAAATTCCTTTGTTATTTTTGCAAGATGTAAGTGGATTTATGATTGGTTCTCGTTCAGAACACGGAGGTATCATTAAAGACGGTGCAAAAATGGTTAGTGCTCAAGCCAATTCTGTTGTCCCAAAATTTACGGTAATTATTGGAAATTCTTATGGTGCAGGAAATTACGCCATGTGTGGAAAAGCTTACGATCCTCGATTAATTGTTGCTTGGCCTTCTGCTCAATTAGCAGTAATGAGTGGTGCTGCAGCAGCAAAAACATTGCTTCAAATAGAAGTAGCCTCCTTAAAAGCACAAGGAAAAGAAGATATTACCAAAGAAAAAGAAGATGAATTGTACAATAAAATAAAAGATAGGTATGATGCACAAATCTCTCCCTATTATGCTGCTGCGAGATTGTGGACGGATGCCATTATCAATCCGTTAGATACCAGAAAATGGGTTTCTATGGGAATTGAAGCAGCCAATCACGCACCAATTGAAAAATCGTATAATGTTGGAATTATTCAAACATAAAGTTGGATTAATCATTTTAATTCTATTAATTTACAAAAAAAAATAATATTTATAATCATGCAAAAAATAACCATTAAATTAGCTGCATTTATCATTATCACCAGTTTCTTAACTGCTTGTGGAGGTAATCAAGATGAAAAAATTGAAGAGGTAACAGAAGTAATTACTGCTACAGATAGCACTAATCAAGTAGATTATATATTACCTTCTCCACTTCAAATAGCTGAACTATTTAAAAGTGCTGGTTTAACCTACATTGGAGATATCACTAGTCCAAAAACTAAAGTGGAAACTTTTAATTCTAAAAATGATCAAAAGTTAAACTTTGGTGTTTATTCAGCAGATATGGCTTATTGCATTATGAATAACCAAACTCAAGAATCTATTAATTATTTGAATACCTTACGGTTATTGTCAGAAAAACTTTGGATGACAGATATTTTAAGTTCTATGGGAATAAGTACTAGATTGGAAGCGAATATTGGAAATGAAGATTCTTTAACCTACATCATGGCTGATTTGCAAATGCAGTTAGATGATTATTTAGATGAAAATGGAATGGGTTACACAGGTTCTATTATTTTTGCAGGTGCTTGGGTAGAAACCATGTACTTAGGTTCTAAAGTCAACGAATCTAAACAAAATGATAAATTAATCTCTAGATTATCTGAACAAGCTGTAATATTAAACAGTTTAATAAAATCGGTTAAACAATCGGATGAAGAAAATGAGTTTACTGAATTAATAACTGATTTAGAAAATATTCAAAAGCATTTTTCTCGTTTTGATGAAGAAAGTTCTGAAAATTATGTAATGAATAAAGAAGAAATAAATGCATTAACTACTGATATTACTAATTTGAGAAACAAAATCATAGGAGATAAAAGTAAATAATTCCTATTGCTAAACTTAATAATCTAATTTGCGATGAAAAAAACAATCCTCTATTCTGTTTTAGCATTTGTACTGTTTTTCTCTACTTCTGCTATTCAAAATAACAACAACGAATGTGATATCCGAACTATAAAAAACGAATGCCTTAGAAGTTTAAAACCAGATTATCTTTACGATTCATATAAAGCTACTCGGTTTTTATACACCAATGCTGAACAAGTAATGGAAATTGAAGCCCCTTTGTTTAAAGATGAAAAGTATCGGTTTATCTTTAATATTGCTGGTTTACCTAAAGATATTGAAGTCAAGTTTTTTGACAAAAAAAAAGGAGCAAAAGACAGAAAACAACTTTACTCTTTAACTAAAGAAGAAGGAAAAAATATTTATATTTTTGAACCAGAAGTATCTAAAAAAATATACCTAAACTATATTATTCCTAGAACTACCCAACAAAATTTATCGGGTTGTATGGTTTCTGTAATTGGCTATCACTTAACTACTGAATAATGAAAGTAAAATTTTATATTGCATTTTTATTAGTTACATCTTTTATCGTTATTACTGCCTTTCAATTAGAAGAAGAATGTGATGCAACAGCTTTAAAAGCAGAATTAAAAAGAGAATTAAGACCAGATTATAGATACGATTCATCTAAATCTACTCGATTTACTTATAAAGAAAAAAAACAAGTCAAAGAAATTGAAATTCCTGTTTTTATAGGCGAGAAATATCGATTTTTATTTCATACTGGTGGTTTATCAAAAAATATTGAGGTAAAAATTTATAATAAAAGCATAACCAATAGTAAAAGAAAATTATTGTATGAATTGGTACCTAAAGAGGATCAATTTATTTATGTTTTTGAACCAGAAAAATCTCGAAAAATGTATATTGAATATACTATTCCTGAAAGTAAAGAAACTACTCCTATGAGTAGTTGTATGATTTTTGTGTTAGGCTATCAAATATCAGTCTTAAAAGCATTAGATTAGTTCTTTTCTGAATTCAGCACTTTTCTTACACTTCCATATTTTAGTAGTAACTTATTGGCTGTTTCATAATCCACATGTAGTGCTTCCACAATCATTTTTGTTCCTCTATCTACCAACTTATTGTTACTCAATTGCATGTCCACCATTTTATTGCCTTTAACTTTACCCAATTTTATCATCACTGCTGTAGAAATCATGTTTAACACCAATTTTTGTGCTGTGCCAGATTTCATTCGAGTGCTTCCAGTAACAAATTCTGGTCCCACCACTACTTCAATCGGAAATTTAGAAACTTCTGTCAATTCACTACCTTTGTTGCAGGTAATACAACTCGTAGAAATTCCTTGTTCGTTGCATTTTTCCAACGCACCAATCACATAAGGAGTTGACCCAGATGCAGCAATGCCAATTACCACATCTTTTTTGTTTATTTTATACTCTTGTAAGTCTTTCCAACCTTGATTTTTATCATCTTCGGCAAATTCTACCGCTTTTCTTATCGCAGAATCGCCACCAGCAATTAAACCTATCACCAAACCTTGCTCCACTCCAAAAGTTGGCGGACATTCTGATGCGTCAACAATTCCTAATCGCCCACTTGTTCCCGCACCGATATAAAATAATCGCCCACCTTTTTTCATTTTAGAAACTATCTCTTTTACCAAATTTTCAATTTTAGGAATTATCTTTTCAACTGCAATGGGAACTGTTTTATCTTCTTTATTCATATTCGATAAAAGTTCCCTTAATTCCATCTTTTCCAGGTGGTTATATTTTGAGTTGGATTCTGTTGTTTTCTTAGCCATGAAACACTGTTATATTTATACGAAAATACTAAATCTTCTTTAAGGAATAATTATTAAATTTATGGCAAACTTATCGACATGTCGAAAAACTTAAGCGAATTAGCAGGTAGAAAAGGATTGACCAATACTCTTTTTGAAAAAATTGGTGAAGCAGCCAAAGAAAATGGAACACCATCTGCAGAAACATTAGAAAAATTAGCCAACGAATTTATTATTGGCAAAGCAAACACCTTCGGAACAACTTCTTTTTACGATTTTACCAAAAAAGAAAATAAAGGGAAAAAAGTTTACCTCTGCAACGGAAGTGCTTGTGTGTGTGCTGGGAAACAAGACGAGGTAAAAAATAAACTCGAAAAACATTTTAAACCCAACGAAATTGGTCACATGACGTGCATAGGAAGATGCTATGAAAATGCCGCTTTCAACTACAATGGAAAGAATTATTCTGGAAATGATATTGACCAGTTTCAAATTTCAAATTTCAAATTACAAATTTCAAATTACAACGTAAAATCTACCACAGCAATTCTCACAGCTCCTTTCGATGGCTTTGAAAAGCATTATTCTCTTTTAAAAACTGCCTTAAAAAGTAACGCTTCCGATTTATTAAATGAAATTAAAAAATCAAACATTCGTGGTCGTGGTGGAGCTGGTTTTCCAATGGCATTGAAGTGGGAAGCTTGTAAAAACGAAAAAAACGATACCAAATTTATTATTTGTAATGCCGATGAAGGAGACCCAGGTGCTTATTCTGACCGATATTTGCTTGAAAACCGCCCCCACTCCGTTTTATTTGGAATGATGATAGCCGGATTTATTACGGGTGCAGAATGGGGAGTTTTGTACATCAGAGCAGAATATCCTGAAGCAGTTGAAGTTGTTCAAAAAGCCATTGACGAATTACGAAATCATCATTTGCTAGGAAAAGACATTGATAACTCTGGCTTTAACTTCGATTTTAAAATCATAAAAGCCCAAGGAGCATACATTTGTGGCGAAGAAACCGCTTTAATCAATTCTATTGAAGGACAACGCCCTGAGGTTCGCACTCGCCCTCCTTTTCCTACACAACAAGGCTTGTTTAACAAACCAACCGTGGTAAACAATGTAGAAACTTTGGCTGCGGTTTATTCCATCCTAAAAAATGGTGGCGAAACGTATGCAAAACTAGGAACAGGAAAATCGAAAGGAACAAAATTGGTTTGTTTGGATAGTTTTTTCAATCATCCAGGCATTTATGAGGTGGAAATGGGAACTCCACTTTTAAAAGTAGTCAACGATTTAGGCGGCGGTTTTAAAACTCCTGTTAAAGCCATGCAAATTGGAGGTCCGTTGGGAGGAATTGTCCCTGTTGAAAAAATAAAGAACTTAAGCATTGATTTTGAATCATTTGCACAAAATGGATTTTTATTAGGACATGCTTCAATTGTTTGTATTCCAACTAATTTTTCGATGATGAGATACATCGAACACTTGTTTGAATTTGCATCTTACGAAAGTTGTGGTAAATGTTTTCCTTGTCGATTAGGCACCCAACGTGGGCATGAACTTACCTCAAAAGCTATCAATGAAAATTATAAAATAGACTGTGAACTTTTTAATGATTTGTTAAACACCTTACAACAAGGTTCATTGTGTGCTCATGGTGGAGGAATTCCTTTGCCAATAAAAAATGCCTTACAGTATTTTAATGATGAATTAAAACCATATTTTAGCTAACATGAACCTATTTTCTCCAGATACCTCATTTTTTAATAATTATTACGACAAAGCCAAATATTTACTTGCTTGGCGAGTATCTTTAGTATTTATTCCAATTTTTATAATCGTAACTATTCTATATAGTTTTACCAGTATTAATGCTGCCATTCCCTCTTTTTTAGTGATATTGGTAGGTGTATTCTGTTTAGCTTTTCTCTATTTCACAAAAAAATACAAACCCATGTTTTGGGTTTATGCAATTAGTGGTTCGGCAATTTCTAATTATGCCATGAATACCGTTTTTGAGCTTACCCATTACAATGACTTTTTGTGGATTTTGATTTGTATATTTCTTGCATTTATTGGTTTAGGAAGAAAATTCGGTATTATTTTTACTTTTATCAATGCATTTTTAATCTTCTATTTCTTTTATTTTTCTTTAAACAAACACATTTCCATTTTACAACCTAGAAACAACCTTGAATTATTTGGTGAATTTCTCGAAGTATTGTTCGCTTTTTTCATCTTAGGTTATTTGATACATCAATATTTCTTGTTTCAACAATATTCCGAAAAAGAGCTGAAAATTGTAAATTCAGAACTTGAAGCACAAAATCAATTAATCACAGCAAAAAATAACGAGAACATTGTTTTAATGAAAGAAGTACATCATCGGGTAAAAAACAACTTGCAAATTATCACGAGTCTATTACGTTTACAAAAAAATAATTTACCACCAGAAGCTGAACAAAAATTTGACGAAGCCATTAGCAGGATAATGACCATGGCATTAATACACCGAAAACTATACCAGTCGCAAGATTTGTCAAAAATTAACATAGAATCCTACATCAACGATTTAATCAATGAAATTCTGACTAGTATATCTTTTAATGAAAACATAGAAACCAATATACAGTCCAATTACAATTCGATTGGACTCCGAACGATAGTGCCTTTTGGTTTGATACTTAATGAATTGCTTTCTAATTCTTTTAAATATGCATTTAACAATCAAAGAGGTAGTATAAATATTGAGATAAATGCCCTTGATAAAAGTGAATTTGAGCTAAAATATAGCGACAGTGGAATCTGGAAAAAAGCTAGCGAAAATAAATTACATTTTGGATTAGAGTTAATAGAAACTCTTACCGAACAATTAGAAGGCTCTTGCATTAGGAAAAATTCTAATTATAGTTTTAAATTTAAAAATTTAGACATCTAATTTCGTATCTTATGAAAACAGCCTACATCAACAACCAAGCACACGAGTTTAAGGATGGCGAAACTATTCTGAATTTTGTAAAAAGGATTGAAGGAGAAAAAGCAATTCCTACCCTTTGTGATGCAAAAAATTTAGAACCATTTGGTTCTTGTCGTGTTTGTAGTGTTGATGTTGCTTTAGAAAAAAATGGGAAAACAAAAGCAATTGCTTCTTGCCATACGCCAGTAATGGAAGGAACTTACATTTTTCCTGAATCCGAGAACATACAAAAGCTTCGAAAAAATATCATCGAGTTGGTATTAACCGACCATCCTTTAACCTGTTTAACCTGCGAAGTCAACGGAAATTGCGAATTGCAAGATGTTGCTGCAAGGGTTGGAATCACTGAGGTAAGATACCCATCTGGAGCAAATCATTTAGACCGCAACAAAGATGCTTCTCATCCTTATATGCGTTCAGAACTTTCTAAATGTATTAACTGTTACCGTTGTGTTCGAGCGTGTGATGAAGTTCAAGGACAGTTTGTGTTGAGTATGACTGGAAGGGGTTTTGATGCACATATTGTAAAAGGAAATGATAGTTCTTTTATGGATTCCGATTGCGTTAGTTGTGGGGCATGTGCACAGGCGTGTCCAACCAATGCCATTTCCGATGTTTTTCAATCAAAATCTATTCAAGCCACAAAAAAAACAAGAACCATTTGTACTTATTGTGGGGTTGGTTGTAATTTGGAGGTTGCCACTAAAAACGGAAAAATATTATCTATTCAGGCACCTTACGATGCAGAAGTCAACCAAGGTCATACTTGTTTAAAAGGTCGCTATGCTTTTAAATTTTACGACCATCCCGAACGATTAAACTCTCCCATGATTAAACGAAATGGTGTGTTTGAAAAAGTAAGCTGGGACGAAGTTTACCAACACATCACTACTAATTTATCTAAATTCAAAAAAGAATTCGGATCCGATTCTATTGCAGGGATTTCATCTTCAAGATGTCCCAACGAAGAAAATTATTTGATGCAAAAATTCTTTCGAGCAGTTATTCAAACCAATAATATTGATGGTTGTGCAAGGGTTTGCCACTCTCCTACTGCTTTAGGAATGCAGCGTACTTTTGGAACAGGTGCAGCTACCAATTCCGTGGATGATTTAAAAGATACCAATTGCATTTTGGTAATTGGAGCGAACCCAACTGATGGACATCCAGTTACAGGAGCTAAATTGAAACAATTTACAATGAAGCAAAAAAATGTTTCTATTGTGATTGACCCAAGAAAAACAGAATTGGCAAAATACGCTACACATCATTTGGCTTTACGTCCTGGAACAAATGTCGCTGTTTTGAACATGATGATGTATTACATCATCAAGGAAGAATTAGTTGACCAAAATTTTATCGATTTAAGAACAGAAGGGTTTGAAGAATTTAAAACGGAAATGATGAACATTGACTTAGATCAACTAGAATCCATTTCTGGAGTAAGTAGAGAAGCTGTAAAAGCAGCAGCCATTGCTTATGCTACAGCTCCAAATGCCATGAGTTTTCATGGTTTGGGAGTTACAGAACATAGTCAAGGAACATTTGCGGTTATGCAAATTGCCGATTTAGCCTTACTAACTGGAAATATTGGAAGACGAGGTGTTGGCGTAAATCCTTTAAGAGGCCAAAACAATGTTCAAGGAAGTGCCGATATGGGCGTTCAACCACATCAAGGAGCTGGTTATTTAGATGTTACCAATGATGAAGTGAACAAAAAATACAATCAGTTTTATGGTGTTGATGTTCCTAAAAATATTGGTTACAAAATACCAGAAATGTTTGATGCAGCCATAGCAGGAAAACTAAAAGCCATCTGGATTATTGGGGAAGATGTGGTACAAACAGACCCCAATACTCAAAAAGTTATTAAAGCGTTAGAAAATACCGAGCTAGTGATTGTTCAAGAATTATTTATGACGGAAACCGCTAAATATGCTGATGTTATCTTACCAGGAGCTTCCTTTTTAGAAAAATCGGGAACTTTTACCAATGGCGAAAGAAGAGTGCAAAAAGTTAATCAAGTAGTTGAACCGATAGCAGGATGCAAACCAGATGGACAAATAATTGTTGATGTAATGAATCGAATGGGCTACGCTCAACCTGATTATACGCCAGAAGGTGTATTAAAAGAAATTTCACAAATCGTTCCATTTTTTGCTGGAATTACATGGGATAATTTGGGAAAAAATGGAAAACAATGGCCTGTTGCTTTAGATGGAACAGCTACTAAAATATTACATACCGAAAAATTTACTCGAGGAAAAGGAGTTTTTGAATACAATGCCTTTAAAGAAAGTGATGAAATACTAAAAAATGGAAAAGATTATCCTTACATTTTAACTACCAATAGAGATTTGGAACATTACAATTGTGGTGCAATGACTCGAAGAACAGGCAATGTAAAAATAAATACAAAAGATATTTTGTGGATACATCCAATAGATGCCAAAAACAATGCTATTGCTGATGGTAATATGGTTTGCTTAGAATCTCCAAGAGGAAAAGTAGATGTAGAAGCGTGGATAACTGAGGACATTAATCCAGGAATATTAAGCACTACCTTCCATTTTCCAGAAATGATGGTCAATAATGTAACTTCTGATGAACACGATTCTGAAGCCTTATGTCCAGAATATAAAGTGGTTTCGGTGCGAATAAGAAAGAGTAAAGGAGAACATAAAGGTTTGACTAAGGTTTAAAAAATAGAAAAAGAACAATTGAAGAAAATAATATATATCTCTTTTTTTATAGTCGCTGTATGTTTCTCAAAACAAACTATAGCTCAAGAAAATCTTGATAGTTTAAGAAAAATTTGTATCGCATCTAATCAACCTGATACTTCTCGTGTTATTGCCTATCTACAAATTGCATCACAAATTTATCATTCAAAAATAGATAGTGGTTTTTATTATGCCAATAAAACCTTTGTTCTATTAAATTCAAATAAAACTCTTAAAGGTATCTCAGTAGAAAAAAAACAACTCTTAAAAGCAGATGTTTATAATCTTTTGGGTGAAATGTTTTATTATAAGGGTGTTATGGATTCTGCCATATTTTACAATACAAATGCGAACAAAATTTATGATAACTATAAATCAGAAAAGAAACTAGCACAATCGCTGGTTACTTTAGGAGCTATTTATGATTATCAGGCTAAAAATAAAGAAGCGTTAGATAATTATAAAAAAGCTCAACAGATTTTTGAAAAACTAAATGATACCAATGGCGTTGCTTATGCTCTGAATAATTTAGGAATTTTATATTATTCTCAAGGTGATAGTGCTATTGGTTTAGCCTATTTAGAAAAATGCATGGCTCTTCATCTGAAAAAGGGAAATAATGAAGAATTGATTTGGACAATAAACAGTATAGGTAATATTTATGTCAATAAAAAAAATTATAAAAAAGCACTAGAATTATATCAGCAAGCATTACTAATTGATAAAAAAATCGAAAGTAAATCAGGACTGGCTTATACTTTTAAAAATTTAGGTAATTATTATTTAAAACTAAATATACTGGACTCCGCATTGTATTATCATCAAAAAGATTTAGCATTATACACACAGCTAAAAGGAGAATCTGGCATTGCACTTTCAAACACCAATATTGGTAGAGTTTATTTTGAAAAAGGTGATTACCAACAAGCAAAACTTTATGGTGAAACAGCTTATTCCATCACTAAGAACTTAAACCTTACCACTAGAACTTTTGAAGTAGCAGAGCTACTGAAAGATGTATATAATAAAACTTCGGAGTATAAAAAAGCATTGTATTTTACTAATTTATGGGTACAATTAAAAGACAGTATGCGAAATGCTGAAACCGAAAGAGCGTCATTACGACAACGAATGCAATACGAGTACAATCAGAAAGAACTATTAGCAGACGAAAAACACAAACAAGAACTTCAATTAGCCAACGAAAAGGAGCAAAAGCAAAAAATAGTAACCTACTCCATTGGAACTGGATTAGGTTTAGTTGGAATCTTTCTGTTTTTTGTAGTTAACCGCTTGCAAGTAACTAGTAAGCAAAAGAAAGTGATTGAGAAACAAAAAAATGAAGTAGAAGAAGCCCATCATTTACTTGGTGAAAAACACAAAGAAATTACCGACAGCATTAATTATGCAGAACGTATACAACGCAGCTTCTTAGCCACCACCGAAATGTTAGATAAATACCTAAATCCAAGGCACGTCATTGCGAGTCCTTCAGCTGACGGACGAAGCAATGTAAAGAATGAGCAGATTGCTTCACTCCCTTCGGTCGTTCGCAATGACGAAAGCAATTATTTTGTGTTTTTCCGACCTAAAGATGTGGTCAGTGGAGATTTTTACTGGGCAGGAGAATTAAGCAATGGCAACTTTGCTCTTTCTGTTGCCGATAGTACTGGTCATGGAGTGCCTGGTGCAATTATGAGTATTTTAAACATTTCGAGTTTAGAAAAATCTATAGAAAAAGAAACTGAAGCAGATAAAATTTTAAACCAAACTAGAAAAATTATCATTGAACGGTTAAAAAAAGATGGCAGCTTAGAAGGTGGTAAAGATGGCATGGATTGCAGTTTGTTGGTTTTTAATCAAGAAAAAACACAACTTTCGTTTGCAGCGGCAAATAATCCTGTTTTTATTGTTCGTCCTACCGTTCTTGCGAAAGAAACGAAGCAATCTCATTCTAATGAGCAGATTGCTTCACTCCCTACGGTCGTTCGCAATGACGATAACCTCAAACTTCAAACCCTAGATTCGCCAGTGGTCGGACAGGCTTTTGAACTCTTAGAGTTTAAACCCGATAAAATGCCTGTTGGTAAACACGATAAAGATTGCGAATCATTCACTTTACGTTCTACCCTTCTTCAAAAAGGAGATGTTATTTACACACTTACCGATGGGTTTCCCGACCAGTTTGGAGGTAGTAAAGGAAAAAAGTTTATGATTAAAAATTTAAAAGAATTATTATTGCAAATAGCTCATTTACCCATGCCTGAACAAGAACAAAAACTAGCAGAAGAATTTGATAACTGGAAAGGCAGTTTGGAACAGGTTGATGATGTTTGCATCATAGGTGTTAGAATTTAAACTAAATTTAACGAATGAAAATATCTATCCTATTTTTATTGAGCTGAAGCTAAAAATGAGAAATCTAATTTTATATTGTTTATTATTATTTGATTTGGTGGTTGCTCAAGGTCAAAATCAGCGATTTAAAACCTTTTCAATTAAAGACGGATTAAGCCAAAGCACTATCAATTGTATTATTCAAGACCGAAAAGGGTTGATTTGGTTAGGGACACAAGATGGATTAAATAAATATGATGGTTATGAATTTTCTCATTACAAAAAACAAGCTGCCGATTCAAATAGTATTCCTGATAATAATATCCAATCGCTTTATGAAGACTCTAAAGGAAATATTTGGATAGGAACTTATGGTAGTGGTGTTGCAATTTATAATCCAATAACTAACCAGTTTAAACGCATCAATTCATCAAATTCGAAACTTACTAATGATATCATCATGTGTTTTAAGGAGTTTAACAACATCATGTATATTGGTACTAAAAGAGGTGGTTTAAATAGTTATAATTACGAAAAAGACATCATCTCTCCAATTGAAATTGAAAATTATTCGTTGATAGATATTCGTGATATTGATGTTTTTAACAATACCATTTATACTGCTACAAGTATGGGGGGAGTTCATATACTAGAAAAAAATATTTGGGTAAAAATATTAGATACCGTTCAAATTCAAGTCATAAAACCTATTGGAAATCAAATTTGGTTAGGAGGAAGTAACGGTGAATTGTTTTACAAAGAAAATAGCCGTTATAAATTTAATACCATAAAACTAGAAGCCTTAAATAGTGCAGGAATTTGGGGTATTTCGCCAGATAATTCAGGTAACTTATGGATTGGAACATTTGGTGCTGGACTTTATAAAGTAAATCGAAAAAATCCTGAAATAGTTGACAGATTCACCAATAATAAAACCGATATCAATTCAATAAGTCATGATGTAATTCTATCGTTATTTAACGATAAAGATGATGGTATATGGATAGGTACACTTGGCGGTGGGGTAAATTATTTCGAACCCAATAATCAAAATTTCAAGCATTATAATGACAATAATGGATTGACCAATAATGTAGTGATGTCATTTTTATTGGATAAAAACAAATTATACATTGGCACTTATGGCGGAGGGTTAAGTGTATTAGATTTAAAAACCAACACATTTTCAGTAATTAAAGAAATAGATGCTAAAATTATTAGAACAATTTATAAAGACGATGAAGGTATCATTTGGTTAGGAACCTATGGAAATGGATTGGTAAGATATAATCCGAAAGACAATTCGATAAAGCAAGTGTTAAAAAATATAGTAACTGATGTGTGGTGTATTACCAAAGGCAACCACAACAATCTTTGGTTGGGAACTTGGGAGAAAGGATTGATAAAATTTAATAAGCAAGACAACACTTTTAAGCAATTTGTAAGAAAGGAGAATAGTAATTCGATTAGTGAAAATACTGTTTTAAGCGTTGCTCGAACAAAGGATGGAAATTTATGGATTGGAACCTATGGCAGCGGATTAAACTATTTTAATCCAACAACTGAAAAATTTAAAGCCATTGGATTTGATGGAAAAAGTAAACATGAAACGAACAACAAAAAAATAAGAAGTATCTATATTGATAAAAATGATGATTTATGGATTGGAACAGATGGTGGAGGATTGAATTATTACAATCACAAAAAAGCTGAATTTAAATACATTACTACCGAAAACAAGTTGCCCAACAATGTGGTTTATGGAGTTATTGAAGATGATGAAAATAACATTTGGATTTCTACAAATTATGGACTAAGTAAATATGGAATAAAAAATAAATCTATTTCAAATTTTGATTATGATGATGGCTTACAAAATAATGAATTTAATCAAGGGGCATTGTATTTTAAAGAAGGTAAAGTATATGCTGGAGGAATCAACGGATTTAACATTTTTAATCCCAAAAAAATTGAATTAATCTCTAAAAACACACCAACAATTATCACTTCAATGAAAGTAATGGGAAAAGAATACAACCCTCCTATTCGATATTTAGACCGCATAAAATTACATTATTCAACCAACTTTCTTTCCTTTCAATTTTCATTTTTAGATTATTCTGGCAAAAAAGTTTATCGATGTAAATTAGAAGGATTAGATAAAGATTGGGTTTATCTCGACGATAGGAATTATATTAATTATACCAATCTTCCCTCAGGAAATTACATCTTAAAATATCAAGGAAAACGTTTAGGCGAATGGAATAATGAATATGCAACATTGTCGATTGTCATTCCACCACCCTTCTGGGAGACTATATGGTTTTATACGGCATCAGTTTTAACGGTTTTAATTGCTCTTTATTTATTTTATGTTTTTAAACAAAAAAGTTTAAGGCGAAAAAATGTTGAATTAGAAATGCAAGTTAAAAAAAGAACTCAAGAAATTCAACACAAAAACATAAAACTCGAAGAACAAAAAAGAGAAGTAGAAATTCAGAAAGAACTAGTAGAAATAAAGCATGAAGAAATACAAGCATCCATCACCTATGCAAAAAGAATACAAAGAGCCATACTCCCTTCGCCTAAAACAGTAAAAAAATACTTACCAGAAAGTTTTATTTTTTACAAACCCAAAGACATTGTTGCTGGTGATTTTTATTGGATGGAAAAAAAAGATGAAAAAATTATATTTGCAGCTTGCGATTGTACCGGACATGGAGTGCCAGGAGCCATGATAAGTGTTGTCTGTAACAATGCATTGAATCGTTCTGTTAGAGAATATGGATTAACAGATCCTGGCGAAATATTAAACAAAACCAGAGAAATTGTTGTTCAAGAATTCGAAAAAAGTGAAGAAGATGTAAAGGATGGAATGGATATTTCACTTTGCAATTTAACATTGAATACTCCACTTGATGGAGGTGAGAATGTTGCTACATTAAAATACGCTGGAGCTAATAACCCTTTATGGATTATCAGAAATGGAGAAATAATCATTACAAGAGCTAATAAACAACCTATTGGAAGGTTTAGAAGCTCTGATCCTTTCACTACTCATCAATTTGAATTACAAAAAAATGATGCCATTTATATTTTTTCAGATGGTTATGCCGATCAGTTTGGTGGTGAAAAAGGGAAAAAATTTAAAGCCAAAGCATTTATTGAGCTTTTATTAAGTATTCAAAACAAAACCATGGAAGAGCAAAAAAATAGTTTAGAAATGAACTTTGAAAGCTGGAGGGGTGAACTTGAACAAGTGGACGATATTTTGGTTGTTGGAGTAAAGATTTGAGTCTATTAAAAACTAATTTTCCATAATTTTTTATATTACGCTAAATTTGTCTGATGAAATTAACTACTTTTTTTTTATTAAGCTGTTTCCTTTTTAGTTTTTGTAAAATAGGTCAAGCCCAATTTGCTCAAGTTCGTTTGCCAAATGAAATTGTTTTAAATGAAATAAACGAAGCCAAACTCAATGGAATTTCATTTCAAGTTATCAAACGCAAAGGTTGGCCTGCAAAATTTTTTAAATCTACAGCATTTTTTATTAGTAAAAATTGCGTACTAACCTCCGCACACAATATTAAAGAAGTAAAATCTCACCCCATGTATAAAATGGGAATTTACCCCTCTCGACGAGGGGATAAATATCCTTATGGAGAAGTTGTTTTTTACGTTGATTATCCTCGACATTTTAAAGCCATTAAAAGAAGTTTTTTTAATTTAAGGTGGCGAAGCAGACCACACGATATGGCATTAGTTTACTTGCCAGATTCTAACATTACAAAAAATGAATTGATAAAATCCATCGACTATTTACCAATTTTTGAAAACCCAAAATCGCTACAAAAAGGAGACACTATTTATTGTGCAGGATATCCAGGAACAGGTGTTTATTCAGGTCAAGTGGTGATGACCATGATTAAATCCACCATAAAAAAAATACATAAATATCACTTTTCGCACGAACTGGAAACATTACCAGGTCATAGTGGATCACCTATTATGGTAAAAAGGAATGGACAATTTTATGTCATTGGTATTAATTCCATCCACCATTACGGCACATTTTTAAACGAAGAACGGCAATTGTTGATAAAAGAGTGGATAAAGGAATTAGAAGAAAAAATAACTAGTTCGATTTAGCTGATATCATTTTAGAACATGATTTAGATTAGTTTATTTAACTATTTTATTATTACCTTAGCTTATTAAAATAAATTATTACACTGATTTCTATGAAAAATTTATTCCTTTTTGCTATACTATTACCCCTCCTATTTTCATGTTCAAAGAAAAAAGGATGTAATTACAATCAAGCAGTTAATTATGATAAAATGGTAGTAGTAGATGATGGCAGTTGCACATTTACTAGTTTATCTTTTTATGCCGACCAAGACACCATTAATGGAAAATACGTTGAATTTGTAGAAATTACCATAGGAAATACTGTTATCGGTTCTTTTAGCGGGAAGCAAACTGAGTCTGGAGCCTGCAACGGAAGCAATACTACTTCCTATGAGAACGGAACAGATGGCACCATTAATTGGCTTTCAACAATTCATCTTGAAGGAGACTCCATTAATCCTAGTGGCTATTTAATTTATAAATCTGGTGCAGCTGCTACTTCACCAAATTTACCATGTATTGCTATAAATGCGTTGTATTAAAAAACTCACTTTCCATTTTTATGGTGTAAATTGGGTTTTCATAACCTCTAAATTCACTTATTAATAATGGAATTTTACAACGACAAACTAGTTTTAGCTTATACAGGTTCTGAGATTTCGGCAACTATTTTAAAAGAATATTTAGCAGAATCGGATATCCACTCTACTATAAAAAATGAAAAAAACTCTTCCTTAAGTGCAGGTTTTGGTACTGCAAGTAAGTGCGAAGTGTATATTTTTGAACACGATGTGGAAAAAGCAAAACCATTGTTAGAGGAATTTGCTAAAACGGATGAAGAGTAAGTTTTTTATTTAAAAAAAATTCAAAATAGTTGAAACTTTATAATAAATGTAGTTACTTTGTAATTACAAAATACAATTAATATGGAAATTTCTGTAATACCAATTGGAAATTCAAAGGGGATTAGATTAAGTAAAACTCTTTTAGAAAAATACAACATCATCGATACCGTTGAATTGGTATTGGAAAAAGGTTACATTATCATTAGACCAAAAAAAGCACCAAGGAAAGGTTGGGAAAAAGCTTTCAAAAATATGCATGCGAATGGAGACGACAAGCAATTGATGGTTGACATTTTTGATGACGAAAATTTTGAAGAATGGAGCTAAAACAGTATCAAATTATTTTAGTGAACCTTGAGCCAACAATTGGAAGTGAAATAAAAAAAACACGACCTTGTGTAATCATTTCACCCGACGAAATGAATAAATATTTACAGACCGTCGTTATTGCTCCTATGACAAGTCAATCAAAAAATTATCCAACAAGAATTGAAGTTAAACACAACAAAAAAAAAGGTTGGGTGGTAGTAGATCAACTAAGAACAATTGATAAACAACGAATTTTAAAGGTATTGGATAAATTGACTGCTAAGGAAACTTTAAAGTTAAAATTATCCATAAAGGAGGCTTTTGTTGACTAAAAAAAGCAAAACTCCCACTGTCCTTAATCTGAAGTGAGACAAGAGCGAAAGAGACTAAGGACTTGCAACCATAAAACAAATAAATTACTACATTTGAAATATGTTTAAAAAGTTAAATTGATATAAAGTCAGTAGGTGCCATTACACAAAGGCTTGGCTTCAACGGACAGTGAGGGGGGGATGCGAAGTGTATATTTTTGAACACGATGTGGAAAAAGCAAAACCATTGTTAGAGGAATTTGCTCCTCTTTCGCAATGACAAATCTAAAGTTCAGCATTTGCATACTCGTGTTCTATTTTAAGCCGTACTGCTTCGCATTTTTCCAAATCGGAGCTAAGGGTAATAAATTTTTTGTGTAATCCATCGGTAATATATAAAGCGACAGTATTTGGTGGAATTTTCCCTAAATTGTGAGCATAAAGGGTAAGGAAATACTCTTTTCCTTCTTCTACCTTTACTTCAATATTCCTGCGATTTTTGCTGATGGAAAATTCTTTTAAAATGTTTTGTTCGTTCAAAAATAAAGAAACCACATCGCCATCTGTAGTTCTATTATCCCAAAGGGTAATTATTAATTTTTCTCCTTTAAAAATGTACTCACTTACTTCGTTTACTTTTCTACCATCAAAGCTAATGGGTAAACCGTTTTCGTCTATATTTACATTGGGGTAATTTGCCACAACATCAATAATGGTATCTCTCGGTTTTACTTTTTGAGGTGGGTAATAGTGTAAATTATCTATCAGTACATTTCCACAATATTTGGGCAACTCCACATAATACGCTTCCAAAATAAAATAATCGACAGCAATTGTTGGTGTAACTTCAAAATCGTAGGTTTTCCATTTTTTGTTGGTTACTGCCCCACTTTCCCACAGCAACTCTTTGTTCATATTGGCACTCCTACCCCAAATTCGCAATTGTGCAGGTCGATCAAAAAGTATGGTATCTGCTTTAAAGGTTGCTGAAAAAGCCAAATCGATACTGTAATGATAAGTTTGTCCAACAACTAAAGGAGTATTTAATTTTTGGATGCAACTTTCCCATAAATGACTATTGTAAATACTAAAACCTCTACACACCATACTGATGTAGCTATTACCATGCGAAGCGGGAGTGGTAACATTCCATGCTCCGGGCTGTGTGTCGGGAGAACTTGCTTGTCCAAAAGCAGTCCATCCTTGTGGTGTTTGGGCAACTCCGTAACTGCCTTCGAAACTTGGGTTTTGGAGTTGTTGAGCATTAAGAACAACATGCAAACAAAGCAATGCCATTATTAAGGCGTAATGGGTTATTTTGCTTTGTTTGATCATGTTGTTTTTGTTTATTTGTTATTGCGAGGTTTGTTGTTAGCGTCATTGCGAAGCCTTTGCATTGGAATTGTGCGTAGGAGCTGAAGCAATCTGTCCTTCGATTAGGTAGATTGCTTCGCTCGTTCCTCTCTCACAAAGACGTTATTTTTTAATAGTTATTTTTCCAGTACTGCTCCAGCATTTGTATTCGTTGGTATAGTATAAATAACCTGACGAAGCAGGAGCTTCATATTCTCCAGGAACCTCAGCTTTTAAATCTAGGTTTATTGCATACTCCTCTTTTGGAGCCATGTCTCTAAAATAGAAGATAACGAAGTTGTCGGTAATTTCATAGAAATCGATTTTACCTTTTTCTTGCAATTCTTTTAATTGCCATGGTTGAGCACTTAATCCTGAAGGAATTCCGACTACTGCCATTGTCATTGGCATTCCTTTGTCGTGTTTATTTTTTACCTCGGTAGTTAATCGAACGGTTTCCCCTACTTTACAGCTTTTTGTAGCTAAATTGGCTAAAACATCTACATTACATTCTTCTGCTGAAGTTGGTAAAGTTGTATTGTAATTGATAGCCACTGTATAAGGCAATGAATTTTTAGCTTCTTTAGTAGTGATTTTTACTTTATGTTTACCAGCACCTAAGAATTTTTCTAGCCCTTTAAACTCAATGGCATTTTTTTCGCCAGCTTCGTAATGTTTGCTTGCTACTAAATTACCATCAATGTAACATTCTAAGGTTCCTGCTTCGTCTGTTTTTTTAGAAGCTGCAGCATATTCACTCAATGCTTTTAACGCTAACACTGTTCCTTGTGTGGAGCCAAATCCTCCAGCACCAGATCTTGATTTCACTAAGTATTCTACTGCTTTGTTTAGTGCATTTACATCTTTACTATCAGCATTTAACATGGCTAAAACTGCTATGGCTGTGGTTTCAATTTTTAAAGATTGTCCACCAGAACGAGTGATAGAATGGTCTGATTTAAAACTTCCATCAGCTTCTTGAAGTTTCATTAATTTTTTCATCACGTCTGCTTCTCTTTTATCTTTAAAGTTGTGCAAAGAATTAGCCATTAAAGCCAATTGGTAACCATCAGCAGAAGCAACAGCAGCTTTATAAGCAGCTTCAAACTCTTTTTCGATATCACTAAAACCTGCTTCAGATAATGCATACACAATATATCCGTTCGTAACCTCATCGCTAGCTCTACCAAATTGGTCTAACGCTTGAGGATTTTTCTTAAAACCACCTTTACCATCTCTACGACTCATGATCCATTTTCCAGTACGTTTTACCATTTCATCACTTACCTCAGCATATACGTTTTTCATATCGTTAAACTGCATTAAACCATAAGCTGTTAACGCTTCGTGACCAGGTGCAGAGCCCAACCATTCGTAACCATTCTCTTTGGTTTCGTAGCTAGTTAATTTTTTATAACCTCTATCTAATTTACCATCAATACTTGCTAATAAACTAGCATCATCAAAACCAGTAGTTTTCATGTAGTTTAACGCCATAATGTTCGGATAGTTCGTCATCGAAGTTTGCTCAAAACAACCTGATGGTTCACCGATGATGCTTTGTATTCCTGTCATTAAATCATTGACTACATTTGGAAATGCTGTTAACGAAGCAGTAATGGAGCCATTTACAGGATTGGTAATGTTTACGATATATTCTCCTGTTAATGCTTGTCCAGAAAAAGCCATTTCTACAGGAAATCCTTTAGCACCAATTTTTATGTTTTGATTAAAAGCATCTTTTAATCCTGAGGATTTAAAAGCAATTTGGATATTGTCTTCACCAATTTCATTGAGCACTTTGTATTCTAAATATAGAGTTTTAGTGCTGTTTGCGGGGATAGTTTGACTACCTTCTTCTACATTTATTACTTTAAATCCTTTTGGAGATTTTACTGTTAAGTTACCAGTAATGGTTTGATCTGTAGTGTTTTTTAAGGTTAATGGAACTGTAACTAAATCTTCAAAAACTACTTGACTAGGAACTTTAGCAAACATAGCAAACGGCAACTGTGTGAAAAATATTTTTTCTGTTCTTCCTGCCAATCCCACTCCAACACCTTCAACTGTAGTTCTGAAAGAAGAAACTTCGTCGTTGTTGTAAAATTCAATATATGCTAAACCGTTGTTTTTTACTTCGATGTTTCCATCCCAAAAAATAGTAGTTCTAAAATCTGTTCTTACTTCTGGTTTTGGTGAAGTTGAATAATTGGGTGCTGCAAATTCTTTGGCTCTGTGGTAAACTACAACTTGTTGTTGTTGATTTTCGAAATTGCCATCCCAACCTAATTTACCTTTCTTTTCAGCTTTATCTCTTCTATCCCAATCCATTGCAACAACTTTAGCCGCCACAACAATCTCATTTAAAGCAACGTCCTTTCCTTCTTCATCTTTTACTTCTTTGTTATCGTTTTTTCTATTATTTTGCTCAATATTTTTAAAATCCTGAACAGGCAACATTGGAGCATCCATAACCATTTGCTCAGCTTCCATTACCATATTTACATTGACAACATCTTCAAAAAATTCTTCTCTTACACCACCAACTCCTTCTGCTTTTCCTTTTGGAGCAGCAGCAAATTTTGCTCTATTAACTCCAGTTCTACTTGTAGGATATTTATAGGGTTTGTACAAATAAGCACTATAATCCGCTCTATAAGAATTAATGTACATATTTTGGGGTTGATAATTTGGTGCAGATACCAATAAACTAACTGGACTGTACAATTCTATATTATTCAATACAAACTGACCTTTTTCATCGGTTTTGTATTTTCTATTACTTCCATCGCTCAAAGTTAGCGTTGCTCCATCAAACACGGTTCCATCTTCTTTATAAACGATACCAGCAACCAATGCTTTTTCTCCTACATAAGCCATAGCTGGTAAATTTTCTTCCATCACTTGTTCCCATTTGTATCTTCTCCAACCGTCTGTCATCAATAAATAATTTAAAGCTTCAGTTGCTTTTTCTTCTTTCGGGTCAAAGTAAAATTTAGGTTCTTCCACTTTTCCAGCAAGGTCTTGCTCTAATAGTAAACTTGTTAAAATGTTACTGGTTTTGTCATCCGCAAAACTTAATAATTTATCATCTACCACCGACATCGAAAGATTTGCTGGAATTGGCAACCCTCTTTCATCTGTAACTTTTAGTGTCATTTGCACTTTTTCTCTTGGTAAGTATTTCTCTTTGTTGGTAATTATCTGGATGTTCATTTTTTTGTCTTTGTTCACAAACACTAATCGTTCTGCTCTTTCAATTTCTCTACTATCGAACAACGTAATTTGTGCAACACCAATCGGAAACTTATCTAAAGGAACTTTAAATTCATTTTCTCCTCTAGTTACGTTTACTTCTCTGGTAAAATAAGCAACACCTCTTACCTGACACATTAACGACATGGTTTCGTCTTCGGTAGAATTAATGACTACATCCAAGTTATCTTTATTATCTGTTACATTTAACACCCAACCTCTGCTTAATCTTTCTGGCAATGTATAAGCTTTTGTAATTCCTTTAGGTTTGGTAATAAACACTTGATAATCTTGACCAATTTTAGGTTCAAATACAAAAGCACCCATTCCGTTATGAAAACTGGTAAATTCAGCAGTAATTCTTCCTGTTTTATCTTTTACAACACCTTCAATATCGGCAGGTTTACCAAATTCATCAATTGCTTTAAATGCAACATTGGTTTCTAAGCCTTCCACTAAATCTCCTCCTTCAGGATAAAACGACAAATCAATGTTTCCTAAAGTAATTGGAATAGAACGTGAAATGCTTTCAGTTTTTCCCTCATAAGCTATCATAATGTTTAGCAAACCATCGTTGGTGGCTAGCTCTTCTGGTAATTCAAATTTCACATAAGCTTCACCTATTTCATTGGTATTAAACTTTTTGGTTAAAATGTTTTTACCATTTAATTGTGCAACATAATTAAACTCATAATCACTCAAAGGTTTATTTTCTAAGGTATTCAAATCTAATTTAGCAATGACATCATCACCTGGTCCATAAGCCTTTCGTTGAAATTCTAATTTCATTTTTAAACGAGGCAATACCACTTTTTGAACTTGAATTTCTTTTTCAAAAAAAGTGGATGAATTTTTTTGCCAGTTGGTATATGCTTTCACTTTATACAAACCACCCATCATATTTTCGGTGATTTCAAACTCGGAATTTGTTTTCCCCTTTTGTGCAATTAAATTTCTAGTTTCAATCACATTTCCTTTGGGGTCAATTAATTCAGCATGCAAAATTTCACTTTTAATGGATGGTTTTAAGTCCGACCCATTTCTAACATAAGCACTAAACCAAATAGTTTCTCCAGGTTTATACATTGGTTTATCAAATTGCAGATAAACCCTATCTTCTGGATTTTCGTTATCTAACTCTTTAAGTTTTGACTTTAAATTGTTTAGAAATTCATTGGATAAAATCTCTTCTGTAAAAGTTCCAGGCATTAACGAACCTAAGAACAAAATTGTTGATACTGCGATAATTGTATTTTGCAGTCTTTTTTTTATGGATGTTTTCATGGCTATATTTTTTAAATTATACCTCTTAGATGTTGAAAAAAAATATATTCCACAAAAACTATTGCTATTTTTTTAAGACCTTTGTAAAATAAGGAGTAGAACAATAAGTTTTTTACGTATCTTAGTCTCATGAAAAAATACAATGTAATTATTAGAGTTTTTATCCTGTTTTTTTCAATGGCCCACCTAGGCAATAACACTTTTGCACAAGAAGAAAGCTCCAACTCTAAAAAGCAAGCCACCTTTATTTATAATTTTTTTAAATATGTAGATTGGTCGAATTTCAACGAACTAACTTCTTTTAATGTAGGCGTTATGGGAGATGACGGAGATTTGGTTTATGATGAATTAGTTACCATTTCTAAAACTGAAAAAGCGAAAAATTTACCCATTAAAATCAAACGACTTAACGACCTTACCCAGTTAGATGATATTCAAATTTTATATTTTGATAAAGCAGCTTCGTTAAAGTTTGAAGCCATTTATGCAGCCATTGCCAATAAACATATTTTAGTTGTTTCTAAAGACTATCCTTATGGAAAATCCATGATTAATTTTATTATGGATGGTGATAAAGTTCAATACGAATTAAATGAAAAGAAATGTGAAGCTGCAGGTTTAAAAGTAAGTAAATTATTAACTGTTGTTGCCATTAAATCTGAAAAAGAATGGAACGGATTGATTAATAAATTTGAGAACTTGGCAAATACTTCAGATAAAACTGTTGAAATTGACACGAAAGATCTGGCTAAGATAGTTAAAGAACAAAAAAGATTATTGAGTGAAATTGAAACCAATTCTAAAAAAATTGAGATTCAAAAAGATCAATTAAAACAACAAGAAGCTGAATTGTCAATTAAAGAAAAACAAATTGCCGAATCAAAAAAGCAAATCGAAGAATCACAAAAGGAAATAGAAAAACAAAAAAACTTAATTACTGAACAACTCCAAAAAATAGCTATTCAGCAAGAAAATTTAGAAATGCTAAATTCCAATGTAGCTGCTACCATAAAGGAACTTTCGCAACAACAAGAAAAATTAGAAGGAGAAAAACAAAAACTAACTGCTATTCAAGATGAATATGTTGATATAGAAAAAAAATTAAAAGTGAAAGAATTGTTAGTTAACAAACAAGGAAAAACAATAAAAGTTCAAGGTCATGAAATTGTTGCTAAAGAAGGAACAATCGAATCTCAAAAATCGATTATTTGGCTTTCATTGGTTTTCTTAATCGTTGTTTCTGCATTAGGAATATTGGCTTACCGAAGTTATCGACTAAAAAATAAAGCCAACATTGTTATTTCCTCCCAAAAAGAGGAAATTGAAATACAACACCATATTTTAGAAGATAAAAATAAAGAAATTACAGATAGTATTAACTATGCAAAAAGAATACAAGATGCCATTTTACCTCCTTTAAAATTAGTAAGAGGCTATATTCCTGATAGTTTTATTCTTTATGAGCCTAAAGACATTGTGGCAGGGGATTTTTATTGGATGGAAGGTGTTAATAATCTCATTATTTTTGCTGCTGCAGACTGCACAGGACATGGGGTGCCAGGAGCAATGGTGAGTTTAGTTTGCCATAATGCAATGAATAGAGCCGTTCGTGAATTTATGCTGGTAGAACCTGATGAAATTCTAAATAAAACTAGAGAATTAGTGATAGAAACTTTTGAAAAAAGTGATAATGAGGTGAAAGATGGTATGGATATCGCTTTATGTACCATCAATACAGAAAGTAATAAATTGAGTTTTGCTGGTGCTAATAATGGTTTGTATTTTATTAGGAATGGAGAGCTCACAGAAATAAAGCCTGACAAACAACCTATTGGAAAATATATTGATGCAAAACCATTTACAAAACATGTTATGAATTTAGAAAAAGGAGATGTAATTTATACTTTCTCAGATGGTTATGCCGACCAATTTGGCGGACCAAAAGGTAAAAAATTCATGTACAAGCCTTTTAGAGAGATGCTCTTATCAATTCATGAAAAACCAATGGAGGAACAACATGAGCTTCTTTCTGATTCATTTAAAAAATGGAGAGGAGAAATTGAACAAATTGACGATGTTTGCATTATTGGTGTGAG
>Ga0100377_1000745_pt1 | contig 28146 bp, 24 predicted proteins | sample CryGeymeta201501_FD_83664 | JGI IMG/M metagenome (GOLD analysis project Ga0100377, IMG submission 83664) | Groundwater microbial communities from Crystal Geyser aquifers in Utah, USA - Crystal Geyser metaG 2015-01 | ecosystem: Environmental > Aquatic > Deep subsurface > Groundwater | place: USA...
AAACCACAATAGAGCAACTTCGGCGCCGCTACCTGGCGCTCGGCTACGCCCTGGTCGAGGTGCGCCCCACGCGGCTACGGGCCGCCGAGGGCTCCCTGGTCCTCAACCTCGAGGTCGTCCCGGGGCCGCTCGTCCACGTCAGGGACCTGCTGATCAGCGGGAACAGCGCCACGGCCGAGGACGTGATTCGCCGGGAGATTACCCAGGACGAGGGGGCGCTCTTCGACGGCGAGGCCCTGCGTGAGAGCATGGCGAACCTCGAGGCCACGGGCCTCTTCGAGACTCCGAGCTACGAGGTGAAACCTGTCTCGAAGGGGCTGACCGACGTGTTGGTCACGGTGAAAGAGAAAGACCCGTTCGTGCGCAATCTCTCGTTGGCTTACGGGACCACCACAGGCTTCGGGGGCCGCGCCCAGATGGGGCATCGCAACCTCTTTGGGCTCGGAAAGCGCCTGTGGATCGAGGGTTGGCTCTCCCAACTGCGGCAAAGCGCCGAGCTCACCTACGAGGACCGTCGGCTCTTGGGCACGCGGATGGGTTGGCGGGTGCGCGCTCTCTACGACAACCGCATCTACCCTGACTTCTCCAGCTCGGAGCTCGGTGGCGACCTGCGCTGGGGCGTGGAGCTGCACCGCTGGCTGCTCTTCGACATTGACTTGGGCTGGACCCAAGAGCGGCTGTCGCACGATTTCGAGGTGGTCCCGCCGGCTCTGGCCGCCCTCTTCGCGGACGGCCGCAGAGTGAGCGTCGGCGCCTCGCTGCGCTTCGAGCGAGGGGACCCTGACGAGCCGTTTCACCACTCCCATACGCTCTCGGCGGCCATCGCCGATTCGGCCTTCGGGAGCGAGCTGGAGTGGACCCGTCTGGACTTCGACAACCGTTTCTCGCTGGCTCTGCCCGCCGAGCTGCGGCTCGGGGGGCATGTGCGGGGGACGAAGCTGTTCGACTTCAACGCGACGGGTGAGATCCCGCTGAGCGAGCGGCTCTTCGCCGGCGGCCCCGCCGACGTGCGCGGTTTCAAGGCCTGGAGCCTCGGTCCCCACGAGTCTCTCGATGGCACCAATCGCATCGCCGTGGGGGGCGTCGAGGAGCTGCTGTTCAGCCTCTCTTTGGACTGGTCGGTGAGCGAGAGCGTCGACCTCTTCACATTTTGCGACGCAGGCAACGTCTTCGACGCCAACCAGGCTCGCTTCGCGTTCGACCTCTTCAGCGACGGCGACGACGTGCTCAGGACGGCGGCTGGCTTTGGTGTGCGGGCGAAGATTCTGAGCCTCGAGGCGCACCTCGGCTTCCCGCTCTCGCCGCGGCCTGGCGAGGACGGCTGGACGTTCGCGCTCTCGGCCGCTCAGCCCTTCTGACGGGCGCGCAGCACGCTGTAAGTCGCGTCGAGGACGTCTACACGCAGCTCGGCGCACCCTGCTTGCTCGAGGGCCCGCTGCCAGTCCTCCAGGCTCCAGTTCGGCCCGCGGGTCGTGTGCGGCGGAAGTCCTTCTATGATGCGGGTCTCGATGCGCTCATCGCCAACCGCCTGGCAGGCGAGCCACAGCCCGTCCGGCATTGGGTCGACCTGCGGCGTCGACGGCGCTCGCTCCCTCTCGAGCCGCAGCGTCAGCTCCCCACCCGGTGAGAGGAGCTCGACGAGCGCGTTCACCGCGGCGCGGAGCGTGCAGTCGACGAAGCGCCAGAGCCCTGACTGGCAGACCACGCGGTCGAAGCTCGCCGGCCATTTGCGCCGCACGTAAGGGTGCTCGCGCAGCCAGCAAAGCTCGGCGCACAAGAAGGGCTTATGCTCGCGGTCGGGGAGCAGCGGCTGCCGATCGAAGCTCCACACCCGCGCGCCTCGCCGCCGCAAGGCCTCTTCGAGGAGGCCGTCGCGGGTGTACGCGACGAGGCACTCGAGGGGGACGACCGAGTCTGGAGGCAACGCCAGAGCGACAAACGCCTCGACTTGAGCCATGGGCTCAGGGAAGAGGCGTCTGTAATCTTGGGGCGAGAGCATGTGCGGCTTACTGGACGATGATCTTTCCGACGGTGCTCGTGGAGTTGAGGTCGTTGTAGCCGTAGGTGCCCGTGAGGCTGGGCATCTGCACGGTCGCGGAGGCGCCCGGGTTGATCTCGCCAGTGTCGGGAATCGAAGGCTCGCCGAAATCGACGATGTGCGAGCCGCTGTCATTGTTCACGAAGGTCACGTTGGCTCTCGGAGCCACCGTGACGGTGGTCTTGTCGAGGGCGCCGCCAGCCATGAAGGTGATGGTGGCCGAGGTCGGGTTGTTGCTCGTGGTCACATCGCTGTTGCTGGCATCGGCGTCGTTGCCATTGTCGAGCTCGCAGCCGGAGGCCAAGAGCAGGGCCGCGGCGACGACGAAGAGCATACACTTGGAGAGGAATTTCTTGGAATTCATAGTCGTGCTCCGAGGAATAGTGAGAACAGTAAAGTCAGGGACGGCAGACTGGAATACGCAGTTCCGTGATGTCGAGAGGGGGACATCATAGGGAGCTAGACGAAGGCGTCAACGATTGCTTCAGTCACGCTTTTACCAGGAGCTCGATCGGGATTCGCGCGACTCGGAACAACCACTCACAGTGGGCAATCGACGGTATCTGCGTTGTCGGCCAAGGTGTCGCAGTCGTTGTCGACACCATCGGTGCAGACCGACTCGACCGAAGGCACGACGCACCAGGTGCAAGCGCCGTTGCAGGGCGGGCCACCCGGCGAGGGCTGATTGGAGAGGAAGAAGTCGGCCGCGTTGTTGTTCGTGTCGGTGTTGGTGGCGTTGCGGCTGATGGATTGGTTGCTGTCCTTGGCGTCGGGCGTCGAAGCCCCCTCACCCGCGACGTTCACGGCGCCCAGTCCATACCCGACCGCGTCGATCACAGCGCCGTTAAACAGGAGCTGAATGGCATCGGTGTCCGCGGCTGTGGCGCCGTTTCCGTTCTGATAGTCCACATTGGCGTGGGTCATGTCGGCGAGCGCAGCCAGCGCGGGCAGCGCGGCGGGATGCGCGACCACGTAGTAACCACGGGTCGGGATCGCGCCACTGAGCGTAATCTTGTTGCCGTTGGTCCCTTGAATCGAGACGCCGGCGAGGGAGGCCCCCGCAGGGCCAGCGATCTCGACGAAGAGTACGTTGTCAGTGGCATCGTCAGTGCCAGACGAGTCGTAGAGCACCTCGCTGATCACCAGCGCAGGGGGAGGGATCACCTCGCAGGCGCCGTTGCTGCACTGTTGCAACGTCGGATCGCAGGGCTGCGGCTGGCTGAGGTCGAGACAGGTGTCGGCGTCGAGCAGCCCACACTGTACGACGGCGTTGCCTTGGCAAGAGGCACCTTGCGTGGTGCAGTCGTCGGAGCACGGCTGTACGTCGGGGACGCAGGCCCCACCATCACAGCGCTCCGCCGTCGGGCACTGGCTCACGTCGCCCCACTGCAAGCAGCCGTTGACGTCGATGCAGGTGCGGAAGGCCCTGCGATCCCCGCCTGGCTCGCACGCCTTGGCTCCGGCCACAGTGCAGGTCGCGCTGCAGTTCTTCACGCACTGGCCGTCGACGCAGCTCTCGTCGGACTGGCAGGAGGTCGGCGGTCCGAGGTCGAGGCAGGCGTCGGCGTCGAATTGGCCACAAATTCGGGTGCCCGCGGACTCGCAGGAGCGCTCGCCCGAGGTCCCGCACTCGTTCTCACAGACCACCGTGTTGTCGATGCACTCTCCCGCGTCACAGCGTTGATGGGTCGGGCAAGCGACCCCAGGGCCCCATGTAGAACAGCCGTCGGCCCCTGCCACACAGGTGCTCAGCAACCCATCGGTGCACGAGGTTCGGCCGACCTGGCAAGGCGCGGCACAGGTTCCCACACACTTGGCCTCGGTGCTGGTCGCCTGACATACTTGGCCCTCAGGGCAGGCCCGAGTTTGTCCGAAGTGCTGACAGCCGTCCGGGTACTCAGTGCAGGTGGCCACACCCCCGTCGACGCACATCTGCTCGACACCAGGCACGGCGCAGGTGTTGTCACAAGGGGGTTGGGCTTCGGCGCAAGCAGCGAGCCCAAGGGCGAGCAGCAGCAGAGATCTGGCGACCCTGTTCGACATTGGCTTCACGACATCCTCAGGTGTTGGAGCCGACTTAGATTAGCCACCGCAAATCGCGTAGTTCACGGCTGGGACGGTCTCCCCGCGAGGAGCCTCGTAGAGCGAGCCGTCGTCGTCCGCGTCTCCATCGACGTCGAAGAAGATGGGGTTGGTGATGGAGAAAGGAGGGCGGCCGGTGTACACCGCGGTCATCCCGTCAGTGCCCCAGACGACGAAGTGCACGTAGGAGTCTTTGGCGAGGGTGACTTCCACAGTCCCGTCAAAGTCGATGATATCTTCCGAGAGGGGAGCGAAGGTCAAGGACTCCACGATGTGGCCATTGACGACGACCAACAACGTCGTTGTCCGTGAGTAAGGCGGCGAGAGCACCTGAACCGGGATGGAGATGGGCGTTCCCGCAGAGACCGCGCGCGTCTCGCCGAGCTTCCAGTCGCCACCGACCTGAATCAGGGCGCCCCCGGCGATGGTCACGTCGCCGCTGAGGATGGCCGGACCAAGCAGGTCACGGCTCAGCTGCGCCGGTGTGTCCTGTGCCAGCCGAACGTAGTTCCTCGGGAAACCGGCTGGCCCGCCCAGCCCGTGGGTGTCAGAGTTCCCGACGACGATCATTTTGTAGCCGTTGTTGAGCAGCATGTACCAATCCCGCGCGACTTTGCAGACGTCGGCGTTGCCGTTGTACAGCTCCATCGTGCTGAATCCTCGTGGAAACTTGCTCTCTGAGATGTCCTCGAGGTTGCCGTCCGGGTCGAGCTTGATCGACTCGAAGAAGCCACTGCCGCTGCGCGGGTGGTTGATCTGCACCAATTTGGCCGACAGATCCCGAACCAACAGCTCGATGATCTGCGACGCCGTGATCGGCTCGTACTTCCCATCGGCGTTCCGTTGGCTGAGCAGCGGCGAGCCGTAAGAGGTCTTGGTCGGGTCGGGCAGAACGCCGACGCCGTTGAAGTGGCCCCACGACGGGCTCACCTCGACGCCGTTGAGCGCGAAGAGCTGCTCGCGCACGCCGAGCTGCTCGACAATATCGCTGTAGTCGAAGGCCTGATCGTGGTCGGAGGGGCCCATGAAGTCGACGCCATCCGCCAGGTTCTCCAAGACGCGGTCGACGACGGGGACCGTGCTGTCCAAGCTCGGCGTGGCGTGCTGGTGGAACTCGCCCGCAACGAAGCCCGGCGTGGGCATCACCCGCTCGAGAGCCGCCGTGACCACCGTTGGGGTCAGGCTGTCGGTGAGGCTCACCGAGGTTTGCAGCACGTCGTACTCGAGTCCCCGCGAAATCTCGACTTGGTAGTCGCCAGGGGGCAACAAGAGCGTGTCGCGCCCGCTGGCCGAATGAAAGAGCCGATGAACAGGGCCTTGGAGCTTGATTCTTGCGGGCATGGCGGCGTTGAGCCCGACGTCGTCGACCTCGACCGTGAGGCGCGCGGCGGTGGGCAGCTGCAAGACCGCAGGAGCCGCCAGCCCGCCGGCGCCAACCGAGAGGCTGAGCTCCGAGCCCAGCGGCCCGTCCCACTCACCGGGGACGATGCGATACTCGCCCGGCTCGATGGCGAAGGTGGCGACGCCATCGGGCTCGGTGAAGGCGACGCCGACGGGCACATCTTGGGCGTCGAAGACCTGCAGCAAGAGATCGGCGATGGGGTCCGCGCTGCCGAGCTCCGTGACCTCGACCTGCACTTCGACTCTGCTGTCGGCTTCCCCCTTGTACCGGGCGAGCTCGGCTTCGAGGTCGAAGGAGCTGCCCTCACCGACGACAAAGAGCCGCGTGTAGGCGGCCACTTTTCTAGGGGGAATTCGTCCGTCCATGTAGTCGAACGCCGTGAAGACCGGCGTCGCATCCGCGCTCTCGGCGAAGGCCATGATCTGCCCCTCGAAGGGCAACGAGAGCATGTAGGAGCCCAGCACAGAGACGGTGATGTGCTGGCTGCCAGCCGTCTGCATGGCGTCGAAGCCGACGCCGGGGACGAAGACCTGCATGAGGTCGCCCGCGGAGAGGTAGTCCCCAGCCGTTCTGAGATACGAGGTGCTCTCGTGGGAGATGAAGGTCGTGATCTCGAGGGTCCTGGAGCCGCCGGCGAGCTTGTATTCCGTGACGACGGTGTGATTCGAGGCGGGGAAGGAGAGGATGTTGCTGCCTAGGACACCAGCCAAGAAGCGCAGCGCAGCGTCCTTTCCAGTGGTGCGAATGACCGCGTCGCCGCCATCCGAGCCGTCGCGAACGACCTCGACTTGGGAGACCTCGGTTTCGCGCAGCTCGAGGTTGACGCCGTGGAACAAGAGCTGGTCTTCCGTGTGGACTCCGCCGAGGGCCACGGCGTCGATCAGGTGGCCGCCGTCGTAGAGCATGTGCATGACCGAGGTGAGGCCCTCGATGCAGAACGCCGCGCGCTCATTGACCATCTTGAAGTCGCCGACGCGGCAGCGCCCCGGATAGGGGCCGAACTCGGCGCGTTGGGCGAGGTCAGTCACGATTCCAGCGCGGACGGCGCCGCTAGGGAGCGCGGGCGAGAGGTCGGCGCCGGTGGGGGAGGCGGCCGTGGTTTCGGTGAGGCTCATGCCGATCAGCCAGTTGCCCTCGATCGGCTCGTCCACATCGGGAACATCGAGCTGCGCGTCGGTCTCGAGGTCCGCGTCGAGCAGATCGAGAGTCTCGAAGAGGTCGGTGGTCTCGGTCCCCGTGTCGGTTGGAGTGATGTGGGCCCCTCCATCGTCACAGGCAGCGACAACGAAGAAGAGACCTGCGAAAAAGACCGGCGAACAAGAAAAAAGGCGCATGGCAACCGTCGCTGGCAAAGAGCCCGCATGGGCAATCGTAGAAGGGGGTCGGAGCCTGGGCATCGAAGCCTGCAGCGCCGGCACGCGAAGAATCTATGCGACTTGGGCGGTTGGCCACAAGGGCTATGTCTCCGCCAGCACCTCGCCGACTCGAGGTGCGCGGTCCTTCGCGAGCGTGAACGCAAGGACAGGAGTTGCTCGAAATCCGATCGCGCACCGGGACCGCGAGCTGGCTCGCTCCGAGCGACCTCTGTTCCGAGTAGCGGGCGAAATCCGCGGGTAAGTCTTGGTGCTTTCATCAAGGACTTGCCGTATCTTCTGGACGATTCTACACTCGAAACCTCAATGGTCTTGCGACCACGGAACATGGTGGTTCTCCCTCTCTACACGCAGTATCCAGATGGCCAGCAGGCTTCTCCTCATCTTGACGACGATCGCTTTGGTCATGTCAGTCTCGGCGAAAGCCGAAGCGCTCCCGAAGAACTTTAGGAACGTCGACGTCTTTTATGTCGGTGGTATGCCCAGCGCCGACGACATGGACGAGTTTGCGACCCTCGGCATCAACCAAATCATCAGCCTGCATCGGCTCGACAAGGACGCCAAGCAGGAGGCCGAGAAGCTCGGGATGAAGACCTTCTCTTATCCCCTGCGGACACGGCTCGCCCACATCGAAGAGATCATGTCGATCATCGACAACTCGCCGCCAGGAACGGTGTTCTTGCACTGTTTGCACGGCTCAGACCGCACTGGCGCGGTGTCGGCGTATTGGCTCTATACGCGCAGGGGTTACGACCCCTTCGCGGCGCTGGCAACGGTCATGAGCCCCAAGGAATACCATGTGAAGGGCTTGGAGGCGCTGGCCGATGAGTACTCCATGTCGATTGGAGTGGATGTCGACACCATCGGGAAGTACTCAGGAGCCTGTAACGGGGGTCTCGAGGGTCTGAAGATTCGAGGGGGGCGTTGGTACACAAAACTCGCCCGCAACTACCTCGAGCTCACCATTGGCCCTCCTTTGAAGGCTCCCAGAAAGGGGTTCTGGGAGGAGTAGCTTCCGACTCGGGCGTCCTGTTGCCAATCCGCCCTGTCCGGGGCAGAATCTTTGGCATCGGGCGATTCGATGCCTCCCAACGGATGAACGTATGCGGACCCCAACAATTGCAGCCGTGTTTTTGGTGGTCGTCGCGGTGCTCGCCAGCTCGCCAGCACGCGCGGGTTCCACCAAGGATGGCGTTTACCTCAGCAACCACGGCTACCAGATCACGCCCCCTCTGAGCTGGACCGCCGTCGACGGCAGCAATCGAGGTCTCTACTCGGAGACGTTGCCCCCCTCTTTGCTCAAGGCCGACACGAAGGCCTACGACGTGCTCTTCTTCGACGCCGAGCTGCCGCCCGCTGGCGACGGTCCCGCCGAGCTGCAAGACAGCCTCATGGTCATGGTCATCCCCTCCAAGGGCAAGGCCGGTGACGACGCCTCCGTGATCTTCAAGGAGAGCACCGAGGCGTTTGCGAAGGGCATCGTGGCCGCGATGAAGCCCCACCTCGAGAAGCTCTTCTCCAATGTGGAGTCCAAGAGCGCGGTCGCGGGAAAACATGGTGCCATCGACACCATCGATTTGTTGTGGGGAGTCGCTGGGGAGGGAGGAAGCAACGAAGGCTTTATTCTTCAGACGATCATTCCCGGTCCTGAATACACCCTCCTCGTGACCTGTTCCCTCGGAAAGGCGCGCTACGAAGAACGCAAGGACGCCTGCGTGGCCGCTGTGGACAGCGTCAAGCTCAACCCCTAAGGGCTCATTCCCTGTGCGCTGGCTGCGATCAGGTCTTGATCTCCAAAGGGGCTCCCGATAGCCTGCCAGCGCTCGCAAGGAAAATTCTCGATGAAACGGCCCTATCAGCGAGGATCTGGGCTGCTGCGGAAAAGAGGTATTCCAAACGCGTGCGCGGTGACGACATTCTCGGTCTAGCGGTTCCATCGGTCTCCGCTCCGCACCATCGCAAGGAATTCGAGGTGCAGTGGAGGTCGTTCGCTGGTCACCGCGAACAGGCTCGAGCGCAAGGATCTAGACATGGATATGACGGCAAACGAGAGTGGTGACCTGATGACTGGATCCGGCGATGAGGCTCCCTTCCAAGACCTCCTCCACAGGGCCATCGATAAGCTTCGCAGCGGAGTGATCGAGGAGGCTCACAAGCTCCTGGTGCGTTTGGTGCGCAAGCACAACCACCACAGCGAGGTCGTGTTCAACTTGGCGCTGGCCCGTAAGCAGCTGGGTTATGACATCTCCGCCGAGGCGCTGTTCAGACAGGCCTTCGAGCTCGGGTATCAGTTCCCCGACTCGGCCAAGCTCGAACCGAAGTTGGGCGCCGCCGGGGTCCTGATTTGGACTGACGAGACCGACAGCGTCCACATCGAGCTCAAACAACGCCCTCGACAGCCAAACCTCAGCTTCGTCGGGTTTAGCCCCCTCACGCAACACCGCTGAAGCGCTTCTGCCTAGACCTCCGCGCTCGCGCAGGAGCTCACTCGCCTTGCGTCTTGGCTGCGGGGCCATCGGGAGAGAGCACCGCCGTCCAAAAGACTCGGTCCGCGATGAGCAGGGCCGAACCGATGCCAATATAGATCGCGCCAATGATTCCCGCCCCGATCTGCCCTGGGTGAACAAAGAGCGTTCGCAGCAAGATCCCCGCGCTCATCATTACGGCGATCATGCCCCAAGTGCGCAGTGAGAAGAAGCCAAGGAACATGCCTCGCCCACGCTCGCGGATGCGGCGGATCGATTTGCGAGCAAACTTGTCCAAGACGAATCGTGACTTCAAGACACCGATGACCAACCCGGTGCCAAGGGCCCAGGCGTGCCAGTGTCGGTCGTGGACGTAGCCGACGCCGCGTACGAGTAGAATCGATGCGCCAATGAGCCACATCATGGCCGCGCAGATGAGCTGTACCCTTATCCCTGCGGAGGGAACGACCCGATCGACGAAGGGAGTGTTGTTGGTGACGGCCTGAGTCTGTGACATGCGAGTGCTCGAAGTATTGTCGGCGAGCGCGTTGGCTCGTGCGAAAGTGAAGAGATCCCGGAGGGTACGGGCTCGAGTCCTGAGAGGTTCACGGGAAAAGACTCGCTCTACAGGGCCAGATGCAATCCGCAGCGATAGCCAGCGCTGGACACCCCAGCCCTTTGCCCCGTGGCGCGGAGCTGCAGGTAGTCCCTGCCATCGGCGGGGATGCTTACCGCCCCCATGCTGCGGGCGGACCCCGTGTCGGACCAATAGATGTCGGCGTCCAGGGTTTCGGTCTCCGTCTGCAGCACCACACCGGTGGAATCGAGGAGAGAGAAGGTCGTGCCGGCTCGTTCGATCACGCAAAGACCTCTAGCAGAAACTGCCTCGGAATGTCATGGGTAGATGTCTCTCCCAGCAGCCCGCGCGACTTCGTGAATGCGAGACTCAATCGCGCGTAGGCAAGTCAGTTCGCTCGCCTTGAGCCAACTGACGTGCCCGAGTCGCCCGAAAATCCGAGCAGTTTTCGCGCGCCACTCGGAACAGGGGGGCTCGAAGCGAGCCACCTCGCGCCCCTAAGCGCGATCGTCAGTCCTGGGCACTGAGCTGAGTCCGCCGGAAGAGGACAACTCCTGTCGCAAAGTAGACCAGAGAGAGGACGAGCAAGAAGCTCAGCTCGTAGAGCACGTCGCCGAAACCAGCCCCCAAAGAGAGCACTTTGTTCAGCGCGACGACGGCGTGGGTGGGCGGGAGGAAGTCCCACATTCCGATGCTGTGGCCAGCGACGGAGAAGAGGCCGAGCTTCGGGATGGGATAAATCGCGCCGGAGAAGAACATCAACAGCAAAAACGGCGCGTTGGCCACTAAGAACGCCTTGATCACGGTCTTCGAGAAGCAGGCGATGATGAGCCCGATGCCCACCAAGGCAAAAGCGGTCACGACGCCGATGGCGATGGCGGCCCAGAGTGGGCCGACGCTGCGGAAACCGATGGCCCAGGCCACGAAGAACGTGAACAGCAGCGCCCCAATGCCCACCAGAACCTGCGCGGCGCTCACGCCGACCAGGTAGTCGAACGCCGTCATCCGTGTGAGCTGCAGACGCTGCAAGGTCCCCGTCTCGATGTCCCGCGCCACCGCCATGGCTACAGAGAAGATCAGCATCATCACCGCGATGATGAGCAGACCTGGGACATACGTCTCGAACTCGGTCCGGTCCGCCGAGCCGCCGAGCGCCACCTCGTTCAGCTCGTAGGCGGGTGGCGTGCCGGTCATGGCCTGTACATAGGCGTCGAGCGAAGCGCCAGAGAAGATCGCCGCGACCGCGTATCCGGGGTTGCTCAGGTCGCCCACCAGCGTGATCTCGGGCCGCGTCACGCCGCCCGACAAGAGCCCCTCGGTGAGCTCGGGAGGCAAGATGACGAGCGCGTTGGCATCGCGGTTCTCGAGCTGTCGCAAGGCCTCGTCCCGGTCGGTGATCACGACGAGCTTCAGCATGGGCTGCCCGCTCGAGTACTTCACGGACTCCATGGCTTCGACGACGCCTTCCCCCGCGGAGATGGTCTCGCCCGCGAGCTCCACCGGCCGGTCCATGTTCATCAGCAGAATCGTGTAGGTCGTCGAGCCGCCACCCGTGAACGACCAGTAAAGCAGGACGAAGAACGGTGCCGTCGAGAGGGCGAGGGACAGGCTCAACCAGTCGCGGGCCTGCTCCAGGACCGCTTTCTTGAACACCGCGAGCGCTTTCATTCGCGCAACCTCCGCCCTGTCAGGCCGATGAACACGTCCTCCAGCGTGTTTTCGCGCAACTTCACCTCCTTGGGCGTGAGGTCGACTCCTCGAAGGAGCTCCAGAATTCCCGCCAACTTCTCGACCATCGACTGCGCCCTCAGCGTCAAGTGCTCGCCGAGGACCTGAAGGTCGTCGACCATTCCCTTCAGAGCCTCACCACCCTTGGCGAGCGCCCCTTCGCTGACACCAACGAAGCTCAGCTCCAAGGTGTCCCCCACACCCAGGTTCTTCTTGAGTGCCTCCGGTGTGTCCACGGTGAGCAGCTTGCCGTGGTCGATGATGGCGACACGGTCAGCGACCCGCTCCGCTTCGTCCATATTGTGGGTCGTCAGGATCACGGTCTTCTTGCGCGCCAGGCTCTGAATGAACTCGCGCACAAGCACGCGGCTCTGCGGGTCGAGACCCGCCTCCGGTTCGTCGAGCACGACGACCTCTGGGTCGTGGACCAAGGCGAGGGCGACGTTGAGGCGGCGCTTCATCCCGCCGGAGAGGGTCTGCGCGCGTTTTTTCGCCTTCTCGAGCAGCCCGAGCCGGTCCAGCAACTCGAAAGCTCGGCGCTTGGCGTCGACGGCCTTCAGCTCGTACATCTCCCCGAGGAACACGAGCTGCTCGACGCAGGTAAGCTCCGGCCAGATGACCACTTGCTGTGGGCAGACTCCGACCCGCGCGCGCACGTTGGCCGAGCCGGCCTCAATGGCCTCGCCGCGCAACAAGGTGCGACCCGAGGTCGGCACCAGGAGTCCGCACATCATCGAAATCGACGTCGTCTTGCCTGCGCCGTTGGGGCCGAGGAAGCCGAAAACCTCCCCCTCGTGCACCTCCAGCGAGAGCTCATCGACCGCCACGAAGTCACCAAATCGCTTGGTCAGACCTTCAGTCTGAAGGACCACCCCCATCACTCCCCCTGGTTCAATAGAACCCCGATTCTAGCGAAGTCGCGCTGCGCTGCAGTTCTTCCACCGTTGGATTGCCCCGACGTCGCCAGCATCGGCCTGCATTAGTCCGAGCCGAGTCGGATACTTGGCAAAGTAACGCGTTCAAGCGATATGTGCAGCAACTCGCAGCCGCGCACGGCGGAGCGTCGCGTCAACCCGAAGGGTTGCGAGCAACAACCCATTTCGCAAAGGTGACCACACACCGGATAATTTCTGCCTGCTGCGGAGGAGCTCGATGTCCGAACGCGAAATCATCATTCACCGCATCGCCTGCAACCGGCCCCAAGAGGGCATGCTCTGGTCGAACGGAGATGAGCTCTGGGCTCGTCTGGTCGCTGGCGACGCAGTGGTCGTCTACCCTGCCGCTGGTCTCTCCCTCATCGAGGGCGTCAAGGCAGGGACCCTCATCGACTGCGCCACCTTCAGGCTGCGCTTCACAGGCACGGTGTCCTTCGACCTCTACGACTGCGACGGGCCTTCGAACTCCACGACGCCCGTCGAGCAGCGCGCCAACGAACACCTTGGCGAGCTGCGCTGGGGCCCCTACGACGAGGACGTCCAACACGACTGGCGCGACCTCACCCCAGGAGCCGCCGCCGGAAAGTCGTCGTACAAAGTGCTCTACTCGCTGCGGACGCCGGGAGTTGGTCAATGACAGTCTCGCTGCGAGCAACCTTCCTCAACACGGCGCTGATGCCGCCGCCGCTGGGATTGGGCGACAACCCGCGCCGAGCCGGCGAGATTGCCTCCCGGCTCATAGAGGGTGGCACCGACCTCATCGGACTCTGCGAGGTCTTCGCCAGCCCAGAGCGGGCGCAGCTCGAGTCGAGCTTCGTCGCGGACGGTTACGCCTGCTTCAGCGACTTCGATCGACCCGGCGACGAGCGCGTTTGCCGGATGCGGCCCGATGAGCCCGTCGCCCTGCGCCGCGCTTTCGACCTAAAAGGCGGTCAGTCCGGGCTCTTCCTCGCCGTCAAGAAGAGCGCGTGGCTGTTGGACTCACCCACACTGCGAACTTGGCGCGCAGAGGGCGGGATCGACGGGCTCTCGTCCAAGGGCACTCTCGTGGCGCGCATCATCCACCGCGAGAGCGGCGCCAGCCTCGAGGTCGCCGTGTTGCACATGCAGTCAGGCGACGGTCACAGGAACCGCGAGATACGGAGCCTGCAGTTCGCGGAGCTGAGCCGCTTCTGGCTGGAGCGCAAGCGAGCCAAGTTGCTGCTGGGAGACTTCAACATCATCGGCGAACTCTTCCCTGCACCAGACGACGAGTACAGCGAGACCTTCGGTAGAAGCCCAGGCCTCGTCGACGAGTTCCGCCGACTCAACCCCGATGAGCCAGGCTACACCTGGGACGTCGACAATCCCCTGACGCACAGCGAGCCGACGAGCCGCAGCGAACGACTGGACTACGTGTTGACTTTGCAGAACTCCAGGACGCCGGTGCGTTTGAAGGCTGAATCGGTCATCGTCGACCCCATGCGGGGTCGAGATGGGCAACTGTTGTCCGATCACTCCGGGGTGAGCGCGTCACTGATACTCTCCTCGGCGGGCTGAGACGGCTCGCTGGGAGCGGGCTTTTGGACGACGAGCAACTGATTGCGCGCATCGGCGAATTTGCGGACCACGTCGCGGATCTCGCCGTATTGCGCGAGGTCGTGAATTCCGTCGTCGACGGAGAGCGTCCGGATGATGGTCACGTGGCCTGCGGTGCTCTCGCTGTGCAAGGTCATGTGGAGACCGTCGATTTGGAGGTCCTGGTCGGTCGGCAACGAGACGATGGTGTACCCCTCAGGAAGCTCGAAGAGCAAGGTCTCGACTACGTCTTCGTCGTTCAAGAAGGCAATGTCCTGCAAGCGTTCACGCTCCGAGAAGGTGTCATCCCACCAGGAGCTCATCAGGGACAAAGGAACGATCATCCGGTCCCCGTCCAGGAGCGCATAATGCTCCTCAGTGAGCTCGAAGGCCTGCGAGCAGACGCCCTCTTTCGGAAGGCAAGAGGGGAGCAGCTCTCCGCTGAGCACGGCGCTTGGAAGCTGGTCCCGGAGCCTGTCCGCTGACTCTGTGCGATGGACGGTGGGTGAGGTCTCGATGAGCGCAGAGCGCTGTCCCGACGCGCTTTGGTTGAGCCACTGCACCTCCACTTTGGCGGCGATGTGACCATCGGGGAGGAGCGCGGCGGTCGTCTGTTTCGTGGTGGCGCCCCGCGGCTCGACCGGAGCGTCGACGGCTCGCAGCTCCGAGTGGAAAGTGTTGCCGTCCTTCCAACCGACCACGGCCATCACCCCCTCGAGGCTCCTTGGGACTTGTCCTCGCCGACCAAATAGACGGACCCATCGGCGTTGATGGTGCGCGCAGCGAACTGGACGATCTCGGCGTTCGACCAGAGGTTCATTCGCACCTCGGCGTAATCGAGCCCGCCCTCGGTGTGCAGCTGCATGACCTTGTGCACTTGGTCGAGGACGTAGGCTTTATCCTTGGCGTACATCACCACTTTGCGGTTGTACAAGAGCACTTCGGCCGGAGCGTCTGGGTAGAAGTCGTGGCTGGGATGCACAATGTCATCCGACGCAAATGACCCTGAGAGAGTCTCTGTGCAGGCGGCCAGGCTCCAAGCGAGCGAGCTCAGACAAAGGGTGAGCGGCAGTAGCCGCGACATCGAGGCCGTGAGCCTCGAGGCGATGGGGTTCATTGCTTGTCCTCCTCGTCACGGAACAAAACCAGCGCCGCTTCAGCCCGACGAGTGCTGCGCACGAAGTCGCGGAGTCGGTCGCGGGCATCGGCGCCGATGGAGTGTGTGAGCACGACCATCTCGCGTTTGACCTCGACCCCTGTTGAGGTCGCGGACCAGCTGAGCTCGTAGTGGGCGACCTCGGGAAGCTCCAAGGTCACCGCTTCAGGGAGGGCGCTGACCTTCGAACCCAGAGGGAGCGCGAGGCTCACCGTCTGTGTCGTGCGTTTCGGAAAGCCCAACGCCCAGGCCGCTCCAGGATAGACGTTGTCGGGCTCGGGCAAGACCTCGTCAAAGAACTCTGAGGCGCTGACCAGCGAGTAACCAGAGTCATTGCGATGGAGAGGCTCGAACGAGGCGCTGCCGCTCACCTTGATCGGGGGTGTGCCGTCGCCCAGCTCCAAACCATCGGCCGTGAGGTTGTTCACCGCTTCGAGCCGCAAGCCCATCTCGTCGGCCAGGAGCTCGAGCTGCTTCTTACCTCGTCGCCTCTGCAACATTCCCCTCAGCCCATGGGCCGAAGTGCCGACGCCTAAGGCTTCGAAAGAGCCGACGACTCCACCGTCGACGTCGAGCGTACCGTCGAAGCTTACCGCCCACAGGTTGTCGTCGACGGTGGTCATGGGAATGTGCTCGAGGGCAGAACCCTCCTCGGTCACCGGCAACACATCGTTGCCCTGGTCCGACCACGGCAGCTCACCAAAGGGCACATGCTTCGCGGTGGGGTCGGCGAACACCGAGCCCGACGGCAAATCGATGACGACAATCTGGTGATTGAAGTTTCCCCCGATCGTCGGCAGACCAAAGGGTGAAGGCAATCCGTTGTGGGCGTGAATGAGAATGGGGCGACTAGGGATGCCGGCCACATCGAGCAACGATTTGACCAAGGTCGCCTTGTCCTTGCAGTCGCCATAACCGAACTCGATGGAGGCGCCAGCCTCGTGTGGGATGTAGCCCCCTTCGCCGATCTCGATGGCACAGTAGGCGATGTGGTCACGTACCCAACTGAACACGCGCCGTGCGATGGCTTCCGGGGTGTCATCAACGCCCTCGGTGATCCCTGCAAAGAGGCGCCGGACCCGCTCGTCGGCGACGTATTGCTTTTCAGTGAGCTCGTAAACACGAGCCGACAGCGCTCTCTCGTCTTTGGGGTTGGCGTGAGCTTGGCCAGCGTTCTGCCAGGTGGCGAGCCGCACGAGCACCCGCGGTGTCTCTCTCCAGCCTGTGCGGCCAGTCTTGCCTCCTTTCCAGGTCCAACGCTCGACCGCTCCTTCCTTCTGCTGAGCAAAGTCGATTGGTCCGTTCTCTTCGAGCTTCTCCAGAGTCCAGCCGCTCGGAACGAGGATGTCCAGACGAGAAGAGACCATTGGCGAGGTGCCACCGAAATGCCAGTCAACCACCTCGAGCACCTCGAGGTCCTTCTTCCGTCGCGTGTACTCGTACTCGATGAAGCTGCCGACTACGACGCCTTCGAGCGTGAGGTGTCGGACGCGACTGTCCGCAAAGAGGATCCAGCTCGGGAACGCTGGGTAATCGTTCAAGTCATCGAGGGTGTACTCCCAGCTCTGGCCGTTGGGGCCATGGACCCGAGCCTTGAAATCGAGGATCTCGGTGTAGTGGTCGTCATAGCCCAAGGCGAGGTCTGCGTATTTCTTGCCCGCCTCGCGCAAGACGAGAATCTGCGCGTGGTAGGTCGTGTCGGCCACCGGGCCCTCATCGAGCAGCTTCAGTTCGATCCGGGATTCGTGGCGCAGAAAAACCACGTCGGATTGGTCATCGAACTCAGCAGCGGTTGGGAACTGGGTCGTGTCCAGTTCGGCCCATGAGTTGCCGCAAGAACACAGGAGCAGGGCCGGGCAAAGTAAGGCCAAGAAGAGTAGATGCTCACGTATGCTTCCCCCGAAAGTCGCAGAGAGTATTGGAATTTCGCAGGTTACGCGGGCACACAGCGGAACGCGGAACCCAGGTGGAAAGACTCAGACAAGAAGCGTCTACGATCTTTGGACGAAAGCCAAGCTGCACGCGTGGTGCATTTTCCACCAGGTGGGTGACGCACAATATCGCGGTTCGACCGACAAGAAACGAAAGAGGCACAGCCCCTGACGGGTCTGTGCCTCTTTCGTGGGGTTCCTACCCGAAGTTGATCGGGTAGCTGACTTTCTTGAGGGTGCCGCCGAATTCGCGGAAGCGCATGGAGCGGAAGACGCTCTTGAGGCAGGCGTCGAGCTCGCCGGAGGCCGTCGTGGTGATCTTGCGGACCTGTCCGTTCTGCACGATGACGAAGTCGACGGTGATCTTCCCTCGGTGTCCGCTGCCTTGCAGGCATTCGGACTGTTTGCGCAGGGCTCGTGAGGAGTAGAGCTGCTCTTCGACCTCCCAGTCTTGCAGGGTCTCGAGCTCTTCGCCGTTCTCGTCGACGCCGAAGGCGAGGGTGTCGACGTTCTCGTCGAAGTTGTCGTCAGGGCCAGCGGTGCCGGGGGTGCCAGTGGCCGCTCCTCTGGGTTTTCCGCGTCGCTTCCCGCCGCGGCTCTTCTTGCGCTCGGCCTCGATGCGCTTGTCATGCTCGAGTCTCCAGGCCTCGAGGGCGGCCTCGCGCTCGGCCTCACTGGCGTCGGGGTTGAAGATGGCCAGGGTCTGACTGGTGTCGACGTTGAGCGTGATCTCCTCGATCTTGGGGACCTCGAAGGTGTGTGGGAACGCGGAGATGGCATCCGGGAACTCGACCGGAACGGGGTCCGGGAGCTGCAGATAGGCGATGACGGAGAGGCTGGTGATGACGACGGCGGTGACGATGACGCCGGCGGCGCTGAACTTGGCGCCGGTCTTGACCTGCGCGACCTTGCGCTCGCGCTCTTTGGCTTCGCGGGCGCGCCGTTCTTCACGGACGGGGATGTATTTCAGGACGTCGGCGCGGAAGACCCCGACGTCGACGAGGTCGGCGCGGCGCTGCGTGAGCATGTTGAGCACCGATGAGCCCTCGGCGATCTCGTCCTTGTGCAGCATCTCCAAGACGGTTTGGCGAGTGAACGGGCCGTAATCGAGCCCATCTTTCTGGACCAGCCAGATCTCGGGGTCCTCGTCGGAGTTGGCGAGGGAGACGACCGTGGCGAGGTCGAGCTCCATGGAGCGTTCTTCGGCGGTCGGTGGAAGGTCGGGCAGATCGAAGATGTCCTTCTTCTTCATGAGCACGGAAGGGGATTCATCTTCGACGACATTGTTGTCCGCTGTCGCCCAGTCCTGGAGGTCGGAGGCGCCCAAGACGACCGACGAGAACTCGAAATCGCTGGGAGCGTCGACGGCGTCCTTCAGCGCGGCTTTGAAGTCTCGGATCGACTGCATGCGGGCTTGAGGCACTTGCACCACCGCGCCGAAGAGGAGCTCCTGCATTCCGGCCGAGCGGCCGTTTACGACCTGCTCGACGAACTCTTCGGTGGAGCCGGCCCACTCTTCGCGTCCGACCTCGCTCAGGATCTCGGCCGTCAACAGTCCGGTCGAGTAGACGTCGGCAGCCGGTGTCAGGGGAACGCCCTGAGCGGCTTCTGGGGCGATAAATGGGCTGTCGAAGAAGGCGCCGCGCTTGTCCGCGGCGAGCCGTGAGCTGACGAGCTTGGCGTAAACCAGGTTCGCGATCTTCACCCGGCCTTGCCGTGTGATGTAGATGTTTCGGGTGGTCAACGCGCCGTGTACGACACCGGCGTCGTGCACCACCTGCAGCGCGTTGCAGAGGTGGGCGACCAGGTTATAAGCCCCTTTTAGGCTCATGAACTGGCCCTTGAGGCGGCGGTTGCGCAGATGCCGGTCGAGAGTCTCGCCGTCGACGTACTCCATGGCCAAGAAGAGCTCTTCCTGCTCCTTCCCTAGGCCATAGACCTGGAGAATATTCTTGTGTCGGATGGACGAGGCGTCTTTGATCTCGCGGCGAAGCTCTTCGTAGTCCTCGTCTCCGACGTACGGAACGGCGAGATGCTTGAGGACCATGCGGCGCTTTTTCTCGGTCTCTTGGACGAGGTAGGCGATGCCTCCCTCGCTCGAACCCAGAGGTTCGACGACCTTGAAACGACTCGCGATGACATCGCCAGGCTCGAAGCTGGCTACTGCGCCCATCACATTCCCCTTTGCTTCGCGCTGTCTTGCTCGGACAGAGACTCTAACGGGAGATCCACATACCAGCGTGCGCCTTTGTGCACCATTGGCAGGTCGAAGGTGCTCTCATCCTGCAGCTCGACGACGACCACGACATTGTCACCGTCCGAGCGCCCTTCGTCTACGGTCACGCCCTTGTACTCCGCGGGGCTGGAGATGATGTGCCCAGGGCTCAGGAATTCCCAGGCCTTTCGTTCGATCTTCCCGTCAGTCAGGGCGTCGAACTCGGCCTTGCGGGCCTCGAGCACCTCGCGGTCCTCGGGCAACAAGAACTCCCAAACCATCTCACCAGCCTGATAATCGAGCGCGGTCAAGAAGACTTTTGCTGCCTCTGTGGGATCCTCGAGCTCGTAGGGCTGCGGCCGTGTGCACGACAGCGCCACGAACAGCAACAGCGCGCACAGCGAAGCTACGGCCCATGCCCTTCCTCGAACAGCGATTGCCGCCACCCCGACCCCTCGACTGAACACCATCGACACTCTCCCTCGTGCAGAGCCGCTTCGACCCTCGCAACTCAAGAGTATCGCTGCCGGTTCCAAGGGGTCAAGGCAGGGCGCGGCCTTTGATCGGACTTCGCAGGGCTCTCAGGCAGACGCGGAGCCGAGTTCGGTGGCCCGCGAGCGCTTTCGCAACACGAAATAGACGGCCATGAGCGCCAGCGCGATGGGCAGCGCCAAGAAAGTCACCCGCGAGGCAAAGAAATAGAGGGTCCTCACTTGGAAGACGTGCTCATTTCCTGTCCGCGGCAGCAACAGCAGCGAGGGGTCCTCGCTGGGGCGCAAGAGCGAGTCCTCGTCGATGAACACCACCTCCAGCGGCTCCCCTTCGGGGGAGCCGTAGATCGCCACCACCGTGTCGTCCCAATCGCCCTCTTCGTACTGCCACCTGTTCAGCTCACGCAGCGGCTCGTCCCACAGGCGAATCTGCTGCACGGTCTGGCTCCGCGAGGCCAAAACCCACGCCGTCGGGTATGGCAACGCCGCGGCGAGGAGCGCCACTACGCCCAACCCCAGCAAGAGGCGTCGGAGAAAAGAGGGTGCGTTGGAGGTCATAACCCTTTCCTAGACCATCGTTTGCAGAGAAGTGTTCTCGCTCGGCGGCCTGTCGCTTGGACTGGAGCTGCCCAGCGCTGAATGGTCAGCAAAAGAAATTAGCTCTTCGGGGCTTGCGTCGTTCCCCAGAGGTCGACATCGATGGACCAAGTCCCGCTCACCTTGGAGGCGACCATGTCCGGCACGTTCACGCCGTAGTCGGCCAGCTTGATTTCGAAAGAGGTCTTGACGTTGACCCAGGCGCCGTCGCCGATCATGAACTTCGCCGCTTTCTCTGCGTCCACGAACTTCACCTTCGCCTCGCCGCTGATCTCCTGGGACTTGCCCTTGATCTCGAGCGTGCCCTTGTAGGTGTACTTCTTACCGTTCGCCTTCAAGCTCGTGAGCTTGAGGACGATGTTGGGGTTGTTCGAGGCGTCGAGCCAATCGGCCCCCCGCAGGTGCTCATCGCGCATGTCGATACCCGTCTTCAGGTCCGCCACCGCGATGACGAGCTCGCCCTTGCCGTCGGCGTCGATGCTGCCACTCACGCTGTTCGTGTAGCCGAGGATCGTCTCGAGCTCGGCCTCCCCGACGAACGAGATGTTGGTGCGCGCGGCGTTGGTGCCAAAGTAGTAGGTCTCGCCCGCGGCGGCGTTGGAGGCGAAGGCAAGCAGCGCCACGGAAGAAAGCAGGAAGACTCTGTTGAACTTCATCTTGGACTCCTAGAAATAAGTGAGGAACGTGAAGACGACACACCAGACACACCCGCGAACTTAGGGCAGCCCGTATCGCTGGACAATGGCACGAAAGCGCAACTCATTGTGCCACGCAGAGGGATAATCCACAGGTCGGGAGCGAGCTCTCGTGTGCATACGCAACGGCGGGTCCTCTGGCTCAGTCTCATGCCCTCGTGGACGTCGACGAGTTTCGGCCCGATTTCATGTGGGTTGCCAAACTTACGCGCGAGACGTCGGTTCCGGGCGAAAGTTTGTGCGAGTTGGCAGAAGAAGTTGACAAGTCTCGACCCGACCCCTCGCCTACTGAAAGAGGTCCTCGAGGTCGAGGCCAGCGGGATAGCCGTACGAGACGTAGCTGTCGTAGCCGTACACGAAGAGTCCGACCGGCGCGCTGGCCGTCAGGTGGTGGACGCCATCGGCGATCGGCAACTTTGCGACCTTGAACGAGCCGTCGCCAAAGGCCTTGAAGACACTCTCTTCGAGCAGCACGGTGTCGAGGGTCACAGTGCCAGCGATGGGGGCGATCACCGTGAGGTAGTCGAACTCGTATTGGTTGGGGGCCAAGAAGACGTAGTCCGAACGGTACTGTTCGCGGGGCACTCCCAAGATGAACGCCGGGTCACCGGTGCCGGCGGCTTCGTTGGTCGGAACGCCGCGCACCGGGTCGATAGGATCCCATTCGCTGGACAAAAACTGACCCACCAGGATGGGACGGTCGGCGTCGATGAAGAAGTCGTTGCGAGTGAGCATCTCGAACCACTCGCCAGCGCCGAGCACCTTCGGGGTGCCAGGTTGCGGCGGGGTCGTCGTGACGGTGGTGCCGTCCATCCGAGCCATCACCCGCCACAGCTCGCGCTCGCCGTTGCGATCGAAGCTCTTGGCGGCGTGGTAGTGCAGCCCCCAGGTGTTGACGGGGTAGAGCTGCTGCTCCAGGTGGTCGGCGCAGCAGGTCACTGGGTCGGTCTCCGGGGCGTTAGCGGCCTCGGAGCCGCCAAACACCACGACGCGCTCGTCGGCCACGACCTCTGAGCCCGTCAGGTCCGAGCCCACCTCGTTGGTGAGGATGTTGAGCACCTCGAACTGCTTGAGCTTGAAGGTCCGGCTCTCGCCCGCATGCATGGCCGGGATCGCGTTGCCCTGGGCGTCGACGCCAGCCAGCGTGAGCCCCGTCACCTTCACTGTGACGGTGGTTTCTACTGGCTCTGTGCCCACGATCGTCATGAACCCACGCAGGCTGTCGTGCTGCTGCATGCGCGTCATCACGAGGTAGCGACGTCCGAGGCTAGTCTTGGGCAACAACAGCGAGGCGTCGTTCGAGAAGACCTCGACGTTGTCGAGGGGGTTGAACTGGTAGGCGGTAATAGGGATGTCGGAATCGATGCGGTAAGCCGCTGGGGTGATCACCGTGCCGTTCACCGAGTAGGCCTCTGGACAGGTGATGCCATCGTAGCAGTGGGGGGGGAGCGTCAAGATCTGCAGCTCGCCGGGCAACACCTCGACCTCCAAGATGGGAACCTGCGGGGTGGCCGCATAGCCATCTCGCATGAAGACCTTGACCTGCGCGGGCAGGTCGCTGGTGGCGTTGCTCACGACGACGGCGAAGGGCTGTCCGGCGGCGTCGTAGGGCCCGTCGATGGCGTTATCCAAGTCGACCGCCCAATACTCGCAGCCCACGTAGCTCGCCGTCTTCACGGCCACCTCGCAGATGGGCTTGCACTCGCCCTTGTCGCAGACGGTCTTGAGGTCGGTGTCGCTGCAGCGACTCGAGGGGACAAAGGCCGTCCCGTCCTGGTTGCAGACCAAGACCTGGTTGTCGTCCTGGCAATCTCTCTCATCCACGGCGCAGAGGCGCGCGATGCAGGCGCCGTCCGAGCAGGTCATGCCTGGCAAGCAGTTGAACGTGCCCGTGCCGGTCCCCATGGGGTTGCAGCCCTCGTATTGGCCACCCTCGATGCAACGGTCGACCTTGCCTCGCTCACAGACCACGGGCGCGCACGCCGCCGCAAAGCAGACCTCGTTCACGCCGCAGCTCTCGAGCTTCACCCTGCCGTCGGCGCCGCACACCGCACGCTTGTCCTCGCCGATGCAGCGGGTCTCTGCGGCGGTGCAGCCCGAGGTCTCCGCAGCGGTGTCGGCGTCGTTGGCGTCTGGGGTGGTCACCTCGGTGCGAGTGTCGCCGGCGGCGGTCTCTTTTCCAGAGTCGGCGGCGGTGTCTTCTCTCTTGGCCGTGCTGTCGTCGCAGCCGAAGGAGAGTCCGGCCAGCAGGAGCAGCAAGAGGGTGAGGAGGCGAGCGAAGTTTGTCATATCGATGGATGGGCTCTGAGAAGCGAAGGGACAGCGACACCATAACGAGGTTCCGTTTGGGGAGCCAGCCCAGATTTCCCATGCGGAAACCTGCGAGGAGAGAGGCGTGCTTCGGCGTGAGCCGAGACTCGCCGACACAGGGGAGAGCACGGCTTGGCGTCCTGGACGCCCAAGCCCCAACGCTCACGGCCTCCAGAACCTCTCCAGCAGCGCAGAGGCCCCGTCGGCGAGCCACTTTTCGAGACGCTTCTCGGGCCCTCGTCGGCCGCCGTAGCGGGCGCGGCGGTCGGCCGCGCTCTCCTCATAGTAGGTTTTGAGCGACAGGTTGATCATGAAGTGGTGGGCGAGCTGGCTGGGGTGGCGCAGAGTGCCACGGTGGACGCCGCGCGACCAGATGGAGCGTGGGCGATAGAGCTGGCGCAGGAACTCTTCGACCGCCCGCTCGAGCTCGGCGACGCTGCTGCCGATGGGCTGGATCGTGGGGACGGTGCCGTCGTAGTCGCGCCAATCCTCGCTGTGCAGGCGTCCAGCGGCCTGCAGCTTTGCGAACTGCGGGCTGCCCGGGTTGTGGTGCAAGTACGTGATGGAGACGGCGTGGACCTGGCATTCGTCGAGGAAGTCGAGGGTGCGCCTGAAGGTCTCGGCGTTCTGCCCGTCGAGCCCAACGATGAGGCCGGCTTGCACGAGGACGCCGACGTCTTGATAGCGTTTGACCACCCCCTTGAAGCGCTCGGCGCGGTTCCAGTCCTTGTTGATGGACTTGAGCGCGTCGGCGTCGATGCTCTCGAGGCCGACGAAGACGGCGCGGCAGCGGCTGTCGGCGAAGCGCTCTGGCAAATCGGGCGCCTCTAGGTCGGCGACGGTGGTCTGGCCGAGCCAGCCGGGAATCGGGGCCCGCTTCAAGACGGGCAGGACGCTGCGAAAGAAGTCGGCGTCGTTGAGGAAGTTGACGTCGACGAGCTCGACCTGGCCGTGGTCGTAGGCCTGCAGGTCGCGCTCGATGTCGGCCAGCGGCCGTGTGCGCGGCGTCGGCCAGAGTTGGCCCGAGGTGCAGAACCCGCAGGCGAAGCGGCAGCCCCGCGAGGTCTCGAGCGGGAAATTGAAGCGAAAGTACTTGGAGGTCTCGAGCAGGCTCCAGTCTGGCGCCGCATTAGGGGCTGGTTTCTTGTGAGCCGCTGCGTCCGAAGCGCGGTAGAGGCCTCGCAGCTGGTCGCCGCGCGCGTCGCGGACCACCTCCTCGACCACGTCTTCGAGCTCGCCTGCGACTACAGCGTCACAGTGCGGTGCCACCAAGTCGGGGGCCGTCGTGGCGAACGTTCCTCCGATGATGACGCGCGCGCCGCGCTGCCTGAAGCCACGGGCCAGCTCGAAGGCGCGCGGCGCGTTGTAGACGTGGCAGGTGATGCCGACGAGGTCGACCGGGGAGGTGTCTAGGTCTTCGACGTTCTCGTCGCAGGCTTCGACCTCCAGCCCTTGGGAAGCGAAGAGGGCGCCGACCACGGGCAGCGTGAGCTGACGGTAGCGGGGTTGGACGAGAGGGGGCTGGATGAGTCGGATGCGTTCCGGCATGTTATGTTGAGACCTGGCTATGACCTTCTCCGAACTCGCCGCCGAAACAGACCAACCAGAAAGCCGAGCGTGAGAATCGTTACCCATCGCTAGGTCCAGCGTCAACCTTCGTTTCTTTGCGGCGGTGGCGCGTCCCCTTAGAGTTCACGCTGCTGCAGCTCCCGCTTCGGAGGACGCCACAAGGACGTGGCCCCTTCACAAGGTTGGCCTCAAAACTGACGAAGAGGGCGGAGAGAACTCAGGAGCTCACGATGAAAGGTGCACGGACGCGGCTGTTTCCGGTGCTGTTGCTGCTAGGACTTCTTTTCGTCGCGTCGGACCTCATGGCTCAGGCCACCGAGCTCACGTCGGCCGACCGCCTCGCGCTCCTCTACACCAGCCAGCTCGACTTCGACGAGGACGGCGAGCCCTTGGTGAAGGTGGGCATCGTCGACGGACTGCAAGAGGTCTCCTTCGTCCCACAGGGCGCGATCACCGTGCTGCCCACGGGTCCTGGCGGACCGGAGCTGGAGCTGCCGGCGAAGAAGACCTACACCGTCAAGCTCAGCCAGGGCGCGCCCGGCTCCTACCGGCACTTCATCGTGCTGGGGCGCGCCTCGCCGGACGATGGCGAGTTGCTGTTGGCGACCCGGGGGCGCTGGGACGAGCTCGGGGTGATCAACGAGGTCTTGGAGATCGGCTCGCTGTTTGCCATCTCCGGCACCATGTTCGACAGCCGCGAGAGCCTGTTGGTGACCCAAGGATTCTCCGACCTCGACGCGGCCAAGACGCGGCAGGCCGAGCTGGAGTCGCTCTCGGGCGAGGAGCTGTCGCTTCACTCGGAGCTGGCGGAGTATCCGAGCGCGACCCTGGAGCTGACGGGCGCGGGCACCGACCTCCTCTTGCGCAACAAGGACATCCTCTGGGTCGACTTGGGAAGCTATGAGGTCTTGGTCAAAGACGTGCCGACGGAAGAAGGCAAGAAGGCCGACCGGACCTACAATGGCGCCATCATTCTTTCGCCGGATCGCGACGGCGCACTGAACCTCACCAACGTCGTGCCCGTCGAGAGCGTGTTGCGCGGCGTGGTGCCTTCGGAGATGTACACGACGGCGCCGCTGGAGGCGCTCAAGGTCCAGGCCATCGCGGCCCGCGGCACGCTGATCTCGCAGATCGGCAGTCGCCACATGGCCGATCCGTACAATCTCTGTGATGAACAGCACTGTCAGGTCTTCAAGGGGGTGGGCGCTGCGAACGACTCGACGGACAAGGCCATAGCGGGCACCCGCGGCCAGATCTTGTTTGGCGGCACGCGCATCGCGGAGACCTACTACAGCTCGAACTGCGGAGGCCTGAGCGAGACCGCAGACTCGGTTTGGGGGCTGCAGGAGCGCGGTTACCTGCACGCCCACGCCGACCAAGCCGGAGCCCCCGACCGCTCGGAGCCGCCGAGCGAGAAGGAGCTGGCCACCGAACTGCGCTCCGAGCCCAAGTCCTTCTGCAACACGCAAGAGTACTCGAGCGGCAAGAACTTTCGTTGGGAGAAGGAGTTTTCGGCGGCAGAGATGGACGCGGTGGTGGCCAAGAAGGCGGCGGAGCTCGGCCACGTCGAAGACATCACGATCTCCGAGCGAGGCCCTGGCGGGCGCGTCTCGAAGCTGGTCGTCGTGGGCAGCGGCGCGACCAAGGAGTTCGAACGGGAGCTCACGGTGCGCAAGCTCTTTGGCGGGCTCAAGAGCGCCTTGTTCGTGCTGACCATAGAGCGAGACAAAGACGGCAAGCCGAAGCGCTTCCTCTTCGAAGGAGGAGGTTTCGGGCACGGAGTAGGGATGTGCCAGACGGGCGCCATGAGCATGGCGAAGGAGGGCAGCAGCTTCACCGAAATCCTAGAACACTACTATGGAGGCGCGGTGCTCAAGACGCTTTGGTAGCGCTCTAGGCCAATCTCGGCTTTTCCTCTATTGCTGCACGACGAACTTAGAATCGGCGACAGTTGCATGGGTCCTCGTTCGACGGAGGTAGCCGCTATGTCCATGAAGAAGCTTACCCTTTTCGCCGCAGTGTTGCTGACTTGTCTGCTAGGGACCCTCGCCCACGCCGAAGAGACCGGCAAGACACAGGCCGGTGTGACCGCAGCAGCAGACGTCAAGCGGGTTCACTTGCGCCTGAAGGGCGGCCTCGCGGTCGGCGGCTCGCTGGAGAGCGTGACCCGAGTCGTGGCGACCGAAGGCGGCGGCTCGGCCAGTGATCCCGTCAAAGATCCGCTGATTCCGGTCTTCGGCGGGGGCCTGCAGGTCGACGTCGAGACCATGGAGTACCTCAGCATTGGCGCGGCGCTCGCGTTCAGCTCTTGGACCACAGAGCTCTCGGACAAGCTGGAGCTGGGTCGCAACAGCTGGATCGATGCGGACCTGACGCTGCGTGGGCAGTTGGGATTCTTCGACGGCGCGTTCGATGGCTATTTGCAGGTCCCGTTTGGTCTGACCATCAACCGCTTCAGCGAAGAGAGCAACCTCTCGTCTGGGACCCGTTGGGGGCACGGCCTGGGTTGGAACATCGGAGCGTTGGCTGGCGTCGAGGTCCCCATCAACAAAGACGGCGGCGCCTTCGTCGAGCTCGGTTGGACACACCGCGACTTCACCCACACGTCGCAAGGCGCCTTCTTTGGCACCCCGGCCGAGCTGAAGCTCGACGCGACGAGCGACCAATTTGTCGCCAACGTCGGCTTGAGTTTCTCCATGTAGGACGGCTGGACTGATTCTCGCGGTTCGGGGTTTCTTGGGAGCAAGGCACGAGAGGCAGCGCGTCCCATTCGTGAGGCGAGCCCCTGCGCGTGTGCGCCAGCGTCGCTGACAGCCGTTTTGAACCCGCAGACCGGCTCGCTCCGGGCTCATTTGCCGTGTCACCGCAAAAATCCCTTGGCTGGCCGCCGGTTATCGTCTAAACAATCTCAGGTTTTCAAACACAGTCGCGTTCGTAGGGAAGGCGGCACTCGTCTCGTTTCGGATGATACCGTAGCGCACATCTCGGAGGTTGAAGTGGTGAACACAGTATTGCAGCGGTTGGC